>ENA-OPYU01000566-OPYU01000566.1-human-gut-metagenome-genome-assembly--contig:-NODE-566-length-14466-cov-2.425274_pt1 | contig 14466 bp, 17 predicted proteins | sample MGYA00242637_ERZ504482 | MGnify/ENA primary metagenome ERZ504482 (study PRJEB26092, sample SAMD00036237) | human gut metagenome | host: Homo sapiens | study: EMG produced TPA metagenomics assembly of...
AGTCCCTGCTCCCGCGAACCAGATGCCTTTTCTCCAAGTCTTCGAGAATATCGTTTTCCCCTATGCCGAATAGCACGCCAACCACGCCAATCAATAATACGGCTAACACGATTGGCATCTCGATCAGGTTCATAAAATACTTATACGGTTGCATAAATACTTCTCCGGTATCCGGATTTACGGCAAAAGCCGTCCACCAACAATAAACGGATCAAGAATGTCAAGAAAAAAGGACGAGGAACAAGATTGTCTCCGGTATCAATTGTTTCCGGCTTTTAGCGACGATCTCCGGATCATCGATATTGTTGATAAAATAGAGTAGGGGCCAGAGCTCGTGCCAAGAAGAAAACTGCCAGTCCTAGGCACAAATTCCAAAATACCAAAGCCGCCTCTAATCCATGCCAAGGATTGGCCCACGTGGAAATGACGGGCATGGCTACATCAGTCAACTGTTCTTTGTTAACAATAAATTCAGCGCCGTTAAAGAAGGTCGCTACAGCGGTTCCGAGTAAGATCGGACCTGCTATACCATTGATCATAAGAAATACTTGATACGTCTTTTTCCCGAGTAGGTTGCCTTTTTTCGCTTGATACTCGTAAGATACAGCTTGTATCACGAAGCAAAGCAAGATCAGCATCCATACCCAATAGGCTCCGCCGAAGCTTGTGGAATAAAATAAAGGGAAAGAGGCGAAGAAAGCACCTCCGAAAGTGACCAACGTAGTGAAAGTAAACTCCCATTTACGCCCGGTCGAGTTCAATAACATTTTTTGGCTGTATCTCCGTCTTGCCGATAGTGAAGAGTAGAGATTGGCCTCCTTGTACAAAAAATGAAGGAATACTAATAGCGCTCCGAGTAGAGATACCAGAAACCACCAGTAATGTTGTAACAATATATATGTACTATCCATAGGACTTTCTATTTAAGAATTGATATTTGAAAATTGAAAATTAGTGGGCGGCAGCTTCCGACCCTTTCTTGATGGCCTTAACCATGATTCCAATCTCTGCGATCAGCAGGATCGTAAATAAGATAAGGAACAGGTAGAAAGTGGTCTGTACCGAGGATGGGTTTAACTTGGATATCGAAGCGCTGGTCGGCAAGATATCCTGTATAGCCCAAGGTTGACGTCCTACCTCCGCTACGATCCAACCGGCTTGTCCCGCTATATATCCTAAAGGTATAGACCATAGGCCCACGTATTGCAACCAACGTGTATTAGCGATTTTTCCCTTTTTTCATCCCATATCAACGTAATAATGAATAGTAAGATGAAGAAACAACCAAGGATCACCATCACACGGAAAGAATAGAATGTCAATCCTACATGCGGGATTAACTCTGCCGGATCCTTAATATAACCATATCCGAAATAGGGGAAATTCTCTTCCAAGGTTACCCTGTATTGTGCGGCTGCTGCGGTATCTTTATCTTTAACCGCTTTGCGATAATCAGCTAACGCTTTGATGGCGGTTTTACCTTTCTCTATTTTTTCTTTGGCGGAGAGCGCTACCGTTCCTTTATTGGTCGTATAACCTCCCTCTATTAAGTTTACGATTCCCGGAACGTATGCGTTCATGTCACGTTCTGCTAAGAAGGAGAGGAGTTTGGGGAACTTAATGTCAAAAATAAATGCGTTCTGGTTATCCAGATAACTCGTCTTTGCCGGATTTAAGATGCCGATACCTACGAGTCCTACTCCGTTGCCACCCTCATAAAGACCTTCCATGGCGGCTAGTTTCATCGGCTGCTTTTGAGCGACTTGGTAAGCGGAGCCATCACCCGTCCAGATAATAAGGATGGAGGCTACCAACCCGAATATAGCGCTGACCTTGATACTTGACAAAGCGAATTCGGTATTCCGTTTCTTTAATAAATACCAGCAGCTGATTCCTAGTACGAACAAGGCGCCTACGATCCAACCGGACAATACCGTATGGAAAAACTTATTAATGGCGACAGGCGATAAGGCTACGGCCCAGAAATCGAACATCTCGTTACGGACCGTATCCGGATTGAAATGCATACCGACCGGATATTGCATCCATGCGTTAGCGATCAAGATCCAGAGAGCGGAAAGAGTAGCGCCGATAATCGTCAGCCAAGTGGAGGCGAGATGAAAAGCGTTTGCTAACTTGTCCCAACCAAAAAGCATAACAGCGATAAAGGTAGCTTCCATAAAGAAGGCGAGAATTCCCTCGATAGCCAAAGGTGCCCCGAAGATATCCCCGACAAACCAACTATAGTTAGACCAGTTGGTTCCGAACTCGAACTCGAGGATCAATCCCGTAGCGACACCGATAGCGAAATTGATACCGAATAATTTCATCCAAAATTGGCGGTCTTTTTCCATGCCTCATTACCTGTCCGATAATAAATCGTCTCCATAATAGCTTGGATAACGCCAAGTCCTAGTGTTAGTGGCACGAAGAGCCAATGATACATGGCAGTAAGGGCAAATTGAGCCCTCGACCAATCGATCAATGAAGTGTCAATGTTTTCAATCATATTTATTAATGTTTTAAGGATTTATTGCCCGTTGTATGAGTTCGTTCGATACGTGGTTCTCCTTCTCACTATCGCTATCGAATTGCCCGAGATAATTAGGAAAGAAGAATAATCTCAGGATAAAAACATGATAAACAATTTGACTAGAATGATTAGCCAAAGAGTCTTGCCCAGCTTCATCTCCCGGAATCCTTCCAGATAAAAGCGATATATTCGTATGAATGCAGATTCTTTTTTCATATAGTTGTTCTCATTTAAGATAACAGTTGTTAATATGAATATGTTTTCATGTTTTTACAAATATATCCAAACTGCGTTAATAAAATACCCCCAATCCTATAGATAATATTTATGAAATTATAAATAAGATCTATCCTGTCTGTTAAAAAAACTATTTTAAATAAGAAGGCGGTCTTTTGATCTTGTCAATAATACAGCATTGGCTATATTTGCGACAATTTGTTGCCTGTAAAGGTGTAAAGACACATGAAATATCATTGTTAAGTGCTAATCTATAAAAAATTATTACTATGTCTAACATTTCTAGAAGATCTTTTCTTCAAAAAGGTACGGCTGCCGCAGCAGCTTTGACTATTGTTCCGAGTGCGGTCCTAGGTAAAACCCATGGTCATATCGCTCCAACTGATAAATTGAATATTGCCGGTGTTGGTATCGGAGGTATGGGTAACGCTAACTTAAAGAACATGGAGACTACCGAGAATATCGTAGCTCTTTGTGACATCGACTGGAAGTACTCAAAACCTGTATTCGACCGTCATCCTCAAGCTAAAAAATACTGGGACTATCGTAAGATGTATGATGAGATGGGTAAATCTATTGACGCTGTGTTGGTAGCTACCGCTGACCATACTCATGCGATGATCACAGCTGACGCTATGACGCTTGGCAAACACGTATACACTCAGAAACCGTTGACTCACTCTGTTTATGAGTCCCGTTTGCTTACGAACTTGGCTAAGAAGTATGACGTAGCTACTCAGATGGGTAACCAAGGTTCTTCATTGGCTGAAGGTGTAGATTTGATCTGTGAATGGATTTGGAATGGTGAGATCGGTGAGGTTACTAAAGTAGAATGCGCTACCAACCGTCCTATCTGGCCGCAAGGTTTGAACGCTCCTGAGAAAGTTGATAAGATTCCTTCTACATTGAATTGGGATTTGTTTACGGGTCCTGCTAAATTGAGACCGTTTAATAAGACATATCATCCTTGGAACTGGCGCGGATGGTGGGATTATGGTACAGGTGCGTTGGGTGATATGGCTTGCCACATCTTACATCCGGTATTCAAAGGCTTGAATTTAGGCTATCCGACAAGAGTTCAAGGTTCTTCTACATTGTTATTACAAGACTGTGCTCCTAACGCTCAGCATGTTAAGTTGGTATTCCCGGCTCGTGATAATATGCCAAAGGTAGCTATGCCGGAGGTTGAAGTTCACTGGTATGATGGTGGTATGATGCCGGATCGTCCAGAAGGATTCCCTCAAGGTAAGGAATTGATGGGTGAAGGTGGTGGATTGTGTATCTTCCATGGTACGAAAGATACATTGATCTGTGGTTGCTACGGTGTTAACCCATGGTTGTTATCTGGTCGTAAACCGAACGTTCCTCAAACATTGCGCCGCGTGAAAGACGCTATGAAGGGTGGTCACGAACAAGACTGGATTCGTGCTTGTAAGGAAAGCGCAGGCAGCCGTGTTCAGACGAAGTCTAACTTCTTGGAGGCTGGTCCGTTCAATGAAATGGTTGTAATGGGTGTATTGGCTGTTCGTTTGCAAAGATTGAATAAAGAATTGTTGTGGGATGGCCCTAACATGAGATTTACGAATATCGATCCGAATGAGACAATCAAGATCATCAAGAAAGATACATTCGAGGTTATCGATGGTGACCCGAAATTCAAGACAGAGTGGACGGATCCAATTAATGCTCAAGAATTTGCCGCAGGCTTGATTAAGCACAACTACCGTGAAGGCTGGAAGTTGGTAGATATGCCGAGATAATAGTTTTAACTTAATAATAAAATGAAAAAGTCAGTATTATTAGCAAGTGCCGCTATCATGATGTGTTATTTCACTTCTTGTGGTGGTGGAAAGAAAACAGAAGAAGCTCCTGCAGCTGCTGAGACTACAACAGAAGCCGCAGCTCCTGAGTACAAGCTCATGACAGATCTTCCTACTGTAGATATCACGACTTTCCCGAAAGATAAAGAGGGTAGATATGTGATCTTCGATGGTAAGACATTCAATGGCTGGAGAGGTTATGACCGTGCTGACGTTCCGGGTGCTTGGACAATCGAGGACGGAGCGATCAAAATCAATGGCTCTGGTGCTGGTGAGGCTGGTGCTTCCAACGGTGGGGACTTGATCTTCGCTCATAAGTTGGGTAACTTCGAGCTTGAGTTCGAATGGAAAGTAGGTAAAGGCTCTAACTCTGGTGTATTCATCATGATTCAAGAGGTAGAGGGACAACCTTCTTACATCTCTGCTCCTGAGTACCAAGTATTGGATAACGAGAACCACCCCGACGCTAAGTTAGGTAAGGATGGCAACCGTAAATCTTCTTCTTTGTATGACATGATTCCTGCTAAACCGCAGAACGCAAAACCGTTCGGTGAGTGGAACAAGGGTAAGATCATGTGCTATAAGGGTACAGTTGTTCACTATTTGAATAGCGATGAACCTGTTGTTGAGTATCACTTGTGGACTCCGCAATGGAAAGAAATGTTGGATAATAGCAAATTTAGCAAAGACAAATGGCCGTTGGCTTATGAGTTGTTGTTGAATTGCGGTGGCGCTAACAAAGAAGGTTTCATCGGATTTCAAGACCACGGGGATGATGTTTGGTTCCGTAACATTACTGTTAAAGTTTTGGATTAATCGTATCAAGCACATTTTAGCATAAATAACGCCCGAGGCCTAAATCTATGATTTTAGCTTCGGGTGTTGTGTTTTAATAATCGACTTTTTACTAAACCAATTTTTTAGGACCAAGAAATGAAAATAGAACAAGGTTACACGAAAGCGCAGATGACTTGGCTGATGATGCTGCGTCTTTTTATAGGTTGGCACTTTATGTATGAAGGCCTAGTAAAAATCATGAACCCAAAATGGACATCTCTACCCTATCTACTCGATTCAAAGGGTCCCGCTGCTTCATTTTTTATCAAATTGACTCAAGACGACAGTTTGATGACAACCATCAACTTCTTGAATGAGTGGGCTCTGTTATTGATCGGCCTAGGCTTGACTTTAGGCTGTTTGTATCGTTTATCTTCTGTTGGAGGTATGATTCTTCTCGCTATGTACACGTTATCCCACCCCTCTTTCGTGGGAGCGAGCTATATGATGCCGTTTGAAGGCTCTTATTTATGGATTGACAAGAACCTTGTGGAGTTCGCCGCTTTAGGCTTGATGTGCGTATTCCCTACATCACAAATCATAGGATTCGATCGTGTGTTAGGACGTGTGTGTCCGATATTGCATAAACTTAAATTTATTTGATACCCATGGCAACAGAAGATGCAAAGAATACTCCTTCTCAGGAGCAAATGCCCGATAAAGGACGTCGGGACACATTGAAGACATTGGCTACAGTGCCTATCTTAGGTGCTTTGGCATATGGCGTTTACCAAAAAATGGAAAGACGCTTTAAGAGGCCGTAACATATCAGATGTATTTCAGGTAAGTAACAGACAGGCCTCCTATTTAGAGCCGCAAGGCGATGGCAAGAAGATTCGTATCGGTTTGGTCGGCTTCGGTATTCGTGGAAAGCAATTGATGCGTGCCGCAGGTTTCGCTGAGCCTTCTTGGATCGATAAGATGAAAGAGGCTAATAAGCTGAATAAGAAGGATACGCGTTATCAGCAATATATGGAGCAAGATGATCTGAATATTGAGATAACTGCGGTTTGTGATATATTTGATGTATATGGTGAGGCCGCTGTATTGACCGGTTCCAATATCCATCGTGAGGGTAGCGACGGTAAGTTCGGGCCTGCTCCGAAACGTTACCGGACTTATCAAGAGTTGGTAACGGCTCCGGATGTGGATGCCGTTATTATCGCTGGTCCGGACCACTGGCATAGCACGATCGCTATGGCTGCGGCACGTGCCGGAAAGCATGTGTATTGCGAGAAACCGTTGTCATGGACGGTTCCTGAGACGTATATGGTTCGCCAAGTGATCAAGGAGACCGGCGTTGTATTCCAGTTAGGTCACCAAGGGCGTCAGACCGACTGTTATCAGAAGGCCGAGGAGATTATCGGTAACGGATTATTAGGCCCTGTTAACTTGATCGAGGTTTGTACGAACCGTAACTCTCCAAATGGTGCTTGGGTATATGATATTATCGAAGGCTCTAATCCGAATACGATTGATTGGAAGCAGTTCGAGGGTGATCCTGAGCGTATTAAGGAATATATGGATTATATGACATCCAACAAGCTTGAAAGATATATCGGTCCGGACGAGCGTAGCAAGTTCAGTCTGGAACGTTTCTTCCGCTGGCGTTGCTGGTGGGATTATAGTACAGGCCTTTCCGGTGACTTGTTGACACATGAGTATGACGCTGTCAACCAGATCATGCATGTGGGTATACCTCATTCCGCTACTTCATCCGGCGGTGTTTATTTCTTCAAGGACGGACGTACGGTACCTGATGTATTGCAGACTACTTTCGAGTGGCCGGATCGTGACTTGACGATGTTGTATAGCGCTACATTGGCAAGTAGCCGTAACCGTGGCAAGGTGTTCATGGGGCATGATGCTTCTATGGAGGTTTCCAATATCTTGGCTATTACGGTTGACCAAGATTCCACTCGTTATGCGGATAAGATCAAGGAAGGTATTATTCCTACAGATACTCCGTTCTATACCTATGTACCGGGACAAAATAGCTCGGATTCCGTTACATCTCCTACGGAGTTGTATTTCGCTAAACGTGGTTTAGCTGTATACGTATGTAAATGGTAAACGTTATGATACGACTCACTTGCATATCCGTGAGTGGCTGGAATGTATCCGTCAAGGCAAGACTCCTAGCTGTAATATCGACGCTGCTTTCCAAGAAGCTATGACTGCCCACATGGGTACTCGCGCTTATCTGGAAGGACGTACGATGTACTGGGATAAGGACAAAGAAGAGATCGTAAGAGGTGAACTTGCGTAAGTATCTAAAAAGACGATAAATAACTTTCCCAAGAAGCGAACTTCATAAATGGATGGAGTTCGCTTCTTTTATTTGTGCATGTATAAAATTTCTTCTCTTTTTTGTAACCGATTTGTGATTACTCATGTCTTATTGATAAAAGCGAATAATTTATTAAACCTTTAAAGAATAAAAGATATGAACGAGTTGTGGATTCCTATTTTAGGTGTTATTTGTGCGGTAGGTATGCCGGTATTGTTAGGTATTATCGCTAGTTACATGACCATTAAAAGTAAGCATGAGGAAAAGATGGCGATGATCGAGAAAGGAATTGTGTTGGAAGAGGCTATGCGCCCCGAGAGAAGGCCTAATCGTTATAATACCCTGCGTAACGGTATTTTTATGATCGGTTTGTCATTGGGTGTGATTGTCGGTATGATGCTCGACTCTGCTTTCACTTACGATAGCGATTGGTTCTTTTTGTTAGTTCCGGCTATTACGATTATGTTCGGTGGAGTAGCTTTTATAATTTATTTCTTTCTTTCCCGTTCTTTAATGGAGAAGGAGAGATTGGAGGACGAGAAGAAAATGCGTCTGGAAGAATAAACGATACCGGATGGATGAGCGAAAGTGGATAGAACGTATTTTGGCAGGGGACACGCAAAGTTTCTCCTGCCTTGTCGCGAAGTATGAGAAGATGGCTTATACCATCGCTTTTCGTATCTTGGAAAATCGCGAGGAGGCAGAAGAGGCCGTACAGGATGCGTTCGTGAAGATGTATCGTGCTCTTTCCGATTTTCATTTCGATAGTAAGTTCTCAACATGGTTTTATAGGATCGTGTATCGTACGGCGTTGACGGCCTTGAGACAACAGCGTATGTTCGTGAGTTATGAGGAGGCGGGCCCTGTAGACCTTTCGAATGACGAAGTTGAATCGGCTACGGCTTTATTAGAGCGTGAGGACCGGAAAGAGATGATCGCACGTACGCTGAAAAAAGCTTCCGGCTGATGAGGCCTTGTTGCTTACTCTTTATTATTTGGAGGAATGCTCGGTGGAAGAGATCTGTCAGATCACTGAATTGAGCGCTTCTAATGTGAAAGTAAAACTATTCCGTGGGCGGAAACGGTTTTATGAAGTGTTGCAAGATAAAATGAAATTAGAGACAGCTGATTTGTTATGAATATGAATGAGAAAGATATTGATCATTTGACACGTAAGTTGATGCGAGGGACGGCGGAACAACCTTCGGCCTCATTAAACTCCCGTATTATGGCATTGATTATACAAGAGAAGAAGCGGGTATATAAGTACTATATCAAGAAACGATTTACACCTGTAGGCATTTTTAGCATATTTGTCGCTTATATGCTTGTGTTAGTAGGCATCTTGTATTTGGTTAAGCTTTCTCCGGGCGGGGCGGAAACGGTTTTAGGCTCTTTGCGAGCCTATTTCCCGATTGTTTTAACGATTGCTTCCGGGATCTCTTGTTTCTTCCTGTTTACACAACTCGATAACTGGTTGAAGAGAGAAGAGATACGCCGGCAAAACACCTCAAAATAAAAATATCCGGTTGTAGAGACGGGGCACGCCCCGTCTCTACAACTGATTAATTGGCCTTGACTTTTAGATTTCCGTAACGATTTCCTTCGAAGTGAATCGTCGGTTGCTTTCCACCATTAATCTCATAGGTGTAATTCTTGTCACGATCCTCATCGTCAAAATGCTTGCGGGTGATATTGAAACCGTTCACGTCGCAGCTTGAATACTTCATGTTCTCCGCTACTATCCGGAAAGAAGTTTTTGCGGGAAGCGCTACCTCTAAATTCCCATAATGGGATTCTACGTTCACCTTCGAGAAAGAGGGAGACAAGTTCCGTATCTTTAAGTTACTATAGCTAAGGCTACTTACATTCAATGCATCCTTAAGGGTCCCGATTTTAGCGTCGCTGTACTTAATCTCCATGTCTAGTCTGCTTACGCTTTCAATGGTGAGATTACCATATTTAATCTCCATGCGTAAAGATTGTATATCCTGTATATCCAGATTGGAATATTTGCTGTCTATCGTTAAATCTTTAGCGTTGCGAATCTTGGCGGTTCCTACGTAGCCCAGATCCAGTTGGGCGTCCTGCAGATTTCCTACCTCGATGTTACCATATTTGGCCTCTATCATTGCGTTGGCTGTGAAATTACCCGCATTCAGGTTGCCGTATTTTACATGGATATCCATGTTGCCGTTATTATCGCTTGGCAAGTTGATGTTTCCGTATTTCTGGTTCAAGTCTGCGGCGAGCTTAGGAGGCATCTGGATATAATAATTGATCGTCATGGACTCATTATTCGAATTGCTATTCATCTCCTTCTTTATCGTAGTGACCGCTGAGACAATACCACCTATCTTCTTGGTCTCGATTTGGATACGGTCCAAGTTCTCTTGAGCACGTTCCTCGCTGCGAGCCTTACATTCTACCTCAACCCGTATAGCTACCGTATTCTGATTCCAGTGGGTAACGGTGATGTTTCCATAACGGTTTTCTACTTGGAGACGATCACCGGCGCTTACGCTGTAGGATTGGGATATCTCTTTTTTCTTGATCTTCTCTTGTGGCCTAGCTATTGCCGATAGATTGCATAGCAGCAATACGAAAGTCAGCAATACGGCGGGACTCAATTTTACGTGTGTCGTGTTCATGATTGATATGTATTAATTGTTATTACTATTTCTGGTTATCCGTGACTTGTTCCATTTGCTTAAGCATCAGCGTGAGGCCCTCCAAGCTATTGCTGTAATGTTGGGTCATGGCGAAAAGACCGTCGTTGGAACAAGGCAAGGTAGGGAGTATCGTTTCCTCGAACATATAATTATCCGTGAGGATCCGTTTGCTCTCTTGCAATAACTCCTCCGCTCCCGGTGTCCGGTCCTGTTTATACAACTTCTTCATTTGCGCCAATACGTCGTTCATTTGCATATTGTAATATAGGCGTAGTTCCTCGATCTCCTCTTGGGTCTCGCAGGTCTGGGCCGTGGTCTTTTGCGCGGGTTCCGGCAGACCGGTCCCTCCCGGCAAGCGGAATAAGAGCAACAAAGCGATAGAGGCAGCTATGGCAAAGGCCGATAGGCTGTATAGGGCCGCACGGATTTTTCCGTGGCTTCGGCAGCTTTTGCTCGAAACGTTCGAAATGACCTTCGGGAAGCATCTCATCTTCCTTGAATGCGTCACGGTTCGCGTCTATGAAATTCTTTAGTTTATCCATGTTTAATTGGCTGCTATAATGTCTAACAATTTCCGCTTGGCGCGTAGGTACTGGCTACGGACGCTTGGCGGTTGAATTTTCAGGATAGAGGCGATCTCTTCCATATCATATCCCTCAAAGAGGTAAAGCGAGAGGATTATGCGGTAGCCTGCCGGCAACTTCTTGGTAGCTTCCTTTATCTGTGCCACGGAATATTGGATTTCTTCCTCGTCCGGTCCGTCCGTTTCCGGTTCGGCCAGATTGTCGGAAAGCTCCTCTTGGTCCGGTGCTTGGCGGCGTACATAATCGATAGCCGTATGGATGGCGATGCGATGCATCCATGCCTCAAAGCATTGCCCGTCATGATATTGGTCCAAGCGTGTGAAGATCTTGAGGAACGAGTCCTGCATGGCTTCTTCCGCCTCGGATGAGTTGCCTACGATACGCAAGCAGGCTATATACAATCGCTGTGCGTATTGTTTGTACAACTTCAGTTGCGAGCTCCGGTCTCCCCGGCGGCAACCCTCGATCAGATGTTCGGTTACTTTGTCCATTTGTTTATATAAATCGAGAGTGATGCCTTGACCGTTGCATCTTGTAGCGTAAAAATACGAAAAAAAAGAAAAGGCATCATCTCGACGCCTCTCCTCCTGAACTAAATGATGAAAAATAAAAGTTATGTGGGAAGGTTTATTTCATGTCCGTTATATTGGAGATACTATCGTTCGTATAGCCTTGCGAAGTATCCTCCATTTTGGTCTTATCCGAATTATATTTTAATTTATAAGCCTGTTTCCCTTCGGAAGTCCAATAGTTTACGACAAGATCGACCGTCTCTCCTTTGGTATCCGGCAAGGAAGACAAATTGAACGCCACACGTCCGGCCCCGATCGTATATTGGGGATCATCGTAAGCGTTATGCCTAAACTCCAGCGTATAAGGATCATTCTCGGCATCCGGTTGGATCAGGTTGATAAAGTGGGCGGTCTTGCCTCCCCAGAGTGTCTCGAAATAGATATTCAAATATCCGTCTCCGATCCACATATTATTCTCATAAATACTTACCGGGTCCGTACCATAGATAGAATCATTAGCCGCTCCCTCGTTCTTAGCGATGGATTTCGTAAGGATGTTATGGATCGCGTTAACCTTGACATAATGGGAGAAACCTCCTAGATTACTTTGGGTGGAATCCGCCAATATCGTGAAGTTCACCAAGGCACGTTGGTTAGGCTTCGGCTGATAGTTCGGATAGTTCGTGGCGGCGGGCCATAGCTTATCTCCGTCGTCCAGCCGTAAGTAATATACGTTATTGCCTTCCGGTACTACGGTAGCGACCGCTATCCAGATATCACCTAAAGAATACGAGTCATCGTCATCTAAGCAAGAGGGTAGGGTGAGGGATACTAAAGCGATCCCGATAACCAATAAAAAATGCTCTCAACGTCTTCATTCCTTTTGTTTCTTAAAAATGTTCACATTTCATCGTTCTATGAGGAAAGATGTAAGTTCGGGGTGAAATGCTGCAAAAGACGTTAATAAAAGATGTTAAGAACCAAGGGATTCAACGATTAGCCGTGCCGTACGCTTTGAAGCCCCGGGCATTCCTAGCGTATGGATAATCTCGTCGTATCCGTTTAGCATTCGTTTTTGATAGGCTGGATCTTGTAGGATACGTCCTAGCTCGTCTTGTATTTGCGATTCGGAGAAGCGGGCTCCGAATAGTTCTTGTACGATCTCCCGTCCCCCAGATCAGGTTCACGAGGGATATGTATTTCGTATGGAAGAAATGCTTGAAAATAAAGCTGGCCAACTGTCCGGCTACAACATAGTAGCAAACGACTTGCGGAACCCGGAACAGGGCGGTTTCCAAGGTTGCCGTGCCGGAGGTTACCAAGGCGGCGGCGCTATGTTGTAGCAAGGGATAGGTTTTACCGAACACGATCTTGGCGGGATAAGAGCCTATGTATTCTTGATAGTAGGCAGGATCGATGCCTGGCGCTCCGGCTATTACCGGCTGGTAGTCGGGATATGCGGAGGCTACTTTCAGCATGGTCGGTAAATTATCCTTGATCTCTTGTTTGCGGCTACCAGATAGCAAGGCGAGGATAGGCTTGTCGGCCAATCCTTCCTCTTTGATAAATGTATCTTTGGGGATCGCTTGATGCTCCTTGTAATAGGCTACGGAGTCTACAGAAGGATTTCCTACGTAATCTACCGAATAATTAAGCTTCCGGAAAAAACTCGGTCTCGAACGGCAGGATGCAGAACATACGATCTACATAACGCCGGAAGTCCCTGATGCGGTATTGTTTCCAGGCCCATATCTTGGGGGATATATAGTAATATACCGGGAGACCCAATTGGGTTTTCACATATTTGGCGATCTTCAGGTTGAATCCCGGGTAGTCAATTAAGATGACGACATCTGGTTGATAGCGGCGGATATCCTCTTGGCACGTCTTCATGTTATTTAAGATGGTGCGCAAGTTCAGCAATACCGGGATAAAGCCCATGAACGCCATTTCCCGGTAATGTTTGACAAGGGTTCCTCCGACGGCTCTCATCAGATCGCCGCCCAGAAAGCGGAACTCGGCCTTCGGGTCATTCTCTTTCAAGGCTGCCATCAAATTCGAGGCGTGCAGGTCTCCGGAGGCTTCTCCGGCTATCAGGTAATACTTCATGAATTGAAAATTGAGAATTGAAAATTAAAGGATCCAGTTGTTTAGGGTGGCCATGAAGTTGTAGTCCGTAACGTCGATCTTGCAGGGGACTAGGGAGGCGTATCCGCTGTCCAGCGCAAGCATATCATTGTCCGGGTGGATGGGTTTGGCGCTTTCGAAAGCTCCTGTCAACCAGAATACGGGCTCTCCGCTGGCGTTCTCGGAACGCTTGAATTCACGTACCCAACGACCGTCAGCTTGGCGACAAACTTTCAATCCTTTCACTTGCGGTAGCTTCGGCACGTTGAGGTTTAAGTAGGTTCCGTGCGGTAAGCCTTCTTTTAATACCCGGCGTGCCAGCATACGTCCAAGACGGCAGCATTCGGAGAAGTCGGCATCAGCCGCATGGTCCAGTAAGGATACACCCATGGAAGGGACATTGAAAATACAGCCCTCGGCGGCGGCACCCATCGTTCCGGAATAATTTACGCAGATAGCCATATTTCCCCCGTGGTTGATACCGGAGACTAACAGATCGGGCTTGCGCTCCAAAACCTCATTAATCGCTAATTTAACGCAATCAACCGGTGTCCCGGTGCAACTATAGATGGTAAGTCCTTCCTCCTTTTTCAACAAGGTATACTTGATAGGAACTAAAGATGTAATGGCACTACCCATCCCGGAACGAGGTCCATCGGGAGCGAATACCACCAAATCGCCTAGATCTTTCAGGCACTCAAATCAATTCGTTAATACCTTTGGCCCATACGCCATCATCATTCGTGATCAGAATCAACGGTCTCTCGTTTGTCATATCGTTTTATCCTTATAGTTGTCGTACAAAGGTAACAATAATTTGCGAACAATGGTTGGGGTGTGAGGGATGGGAGTTG
>ENA-OPYU01000567-OPYU01000567.1-human-gut-metagenome-genome-assembly--contig:-NODE-567-length-14423-cov-2.874231_pt1 | contig 14423 bp, 20 predicted proteins | sample MGYA00242637_ERZ504482 | MGnify/ENA primary metagenome ERZ504482 (study PRJEB26092, sample SAMD00036237) | human gut metagenome | host: Homo sapiens | study: EMG produced TPA metagenomics assembly of...
AGAAACCATGCAGGAAAAAATGGAACGGGAAATAAGGGAGAGCATGGAGCGGTTATACCCTAAAGCTCCGGACCATTTGTACAGCAGAATGCAGGTGGAGTTTTATTCCTGTAATTATGAAAAAAAGAGTGTCACCCTTCGTTTCCCCATTCAGAGCTGGGAACTGAATCATATGGCAACCATGCATGGAGGTCTCATTGCGGCAGCCATTGACACTACCTGTGGGGTGATTGTACGTAGTGTGAGTAAAAAATCAGATTATTCCTACCATTAACTTAAATATAAATTATCTGTCTCCTGGAATGGCTCAGGATGCTTTGCTGGTAACTGCACAGACAGACCGCGCAGGACAACGTATCTGCAGTGTGCATGCGCAGTGCCATTCCCAGAAAACAGGACAGCTTATTGCTACGGCCACTGCAAACTTTATGATTGCCGGAAGCTGAGAAAAAATCCTTTGAAAAAGAAAATTTTTATGGTAGTATAGTTTCTAGAATAAAAACAGATGGAGGAACAGGCGTGGAAAAAGAGACTGTGAAAGAAACCGTAGTTTCAAAAAACTTTATTGAACAGATTATTGAAAAAGACCTGGAAGAGGGAAAATATGAGGAAATTTGTACCAGATTTCCACCGGAACCAAATGGCTATCTGCACATTGGACATGCAAAATCTATTTTATTAAATTATGGGCTGGCACAGAAATATCATGGAAAGTTTAACATGCGTTTTGACGATACCAATCCTACAAAAGAAAAGGTAGAGTTTGTGGAATCTATTAAAGCAGATATTAAATGGCTTGGCGCAGACTGGGAGGACCGCCTCTATTTTGCGTCCAATTATTTTGAGCAGATGTATGAAGCAGCAGTAAAGCTGATTAAGAAAGGAAAAGCCTTTGTCTGCGACCTGACAGCAGAGGAAATCAGAGAATATAGAGGAACTCTGACAGAGCCTGGAAAAGAAAGCCCATACAGAAACAGAAGTGTGGAAGAAAACCTGGAATTGTTTGAAAAAATGAAAAACGGAGAGTTTGAAGACGGAAGTAAGGTACTTCGCGCTAAAATTGATATGGCATCTCCTAACATTAATATGAGAGACCCGGTTATTTACCGCGTGGCACATATGACCCACCACAACACAGGAGATAAGTGGTGTATTTACCCAATGTATGACTTCGCTCATCCTATTGAAGATGCCATTGAAGGTGTTACCCACTCTATCTGTACCCTGGAGTTTGAAGACCACAGACCATTGTATGACTGGGTGGTAAGAGAACTGGAATATGCACATCCACCGAAACAGATTGAGTTTGCAAAACTGTATCTTACCAACGTGGTGACAGGAAAAATGATATATTAAAAAATCTGGTAGAAGACGGTATTGTAGATGGCTGGGATGATCCACGTCTGGTCTCTATTGCAGCACTTAGAAGACGTGGATTTACACCGGAATCCATTCAGAAATTTGTGGAACTGTGCGGTGTTTCCAAGGCAAACAGCTCTGTAGATTATGCTATGCTGGAATATTGTATCCGGGAAGATTTGAAGATGAAAGCGCCTCGTATGATGGCAATTTTAGACCCTGTGAAGGTAGTGATTGACAACTATCCGGAAGGTGAAATGGAGTATCTGGAAGTACCAAATAACATGGAAAATCCAGAACTTGGTTCCAGACAGGTTCCTTTTGGAAGAGAGTTGTATATTGAACGGGAAGACTTTATGGAAGTGCCTGTGAAGAAGTATAAACGTCTGTATCCGGACAATGAAGTACGTCTTATGAATGCATATTTTGTTACCTGTACCGGTGTGGAAAAGGATGAAGAAGGCAATGTTACTGTGATTCATTGTACTTATGATCCTGCTTCAAAAGGAGGAAACTCTCCGGATGGCAGAAAGGTCAAAGGAACCATTCACTGGGTATGCGCAGACACTGCTGTGAAGGCGGAATGTCGTCTGTATGAGAACATTGTAGACGAAGAAAAAGGTGTTTATAACAAGGAGGATGGAAGTCTGAACCTGAATCCAAACTCTCTTACGGTTGTGAAGAATTGTATGGTGGAACCGGAACTTGGCAAAGCAGAAGCCTATGACCGATTCCAGTTTGTAAGAAACGGATTTTTCTGTGCAGACTGTCATGACAGCAAACCAGGAAGCCCGGTATTTAACAGAATTGTATCCTTAAAAAGTTCCTTTAAATTAAATAAACAGGGGAAGAACCATGCAGGAATTTATGATTCCCTTAGATTCAAAATCAGAAGTTCCGCTGTATGAACAGGTCTGTGAATATGTGAAGACAGAGATTCAGCAGGGGCACTTAAAGGCAGGAGAAAAGCTGCCTTCCTCCAGAATGCTGGCAAAGAGTCTTTCTATCAGCAGAAGCACTGCAGAACTGTCTTATGACCAGTTGGTTTCTGAGGGATATCTGGAAGCAGTACCATGTAAAGGGTACTATGTTTGTAATATCCAGGGACTGTATACGTTTTGTAAAAAGTCTGCAATGGATAACAAAATTTTAAAGCAGGAAGAGGATAAGGCAAGGTCAGATTATGACTTTGCCTTAAATGGTATTGATGCCAGGAGCTTTCCTTATAATACCTGGCAGAAATTATCCAGAAGAGTTTTAAAAGAGGCGGACAGTAATCTTTTCCAGCTTGGAAATCCCTGGGGAGAGCCGGGATTTCGACAGGAAATCGCAGATTATCTGTACCAGGCAAGAGGGGTTCATTGCAGTGCAGAGCAGATTCTCATTGGCGCCGGAAACGATTATCTTTTAATGCTTCTTGGAACTATTCTGGATAGAAATAAGAAGATTATTATGGAAGATCCAACTTATCTTACTGCCTATTATGACTTTCTTCACATGGGATTTCAGGTAAAAACTGTAGGGCAGGATGGCAGCGGACTGAACGTTATGGAGCTGGAACATACAGACGGTGAGATTGTTTATGTAATGCCTTCCCATCAATTTCCCATGGGAACTGTGATGCCTTTAAGCAGACGTATGGAGCTGCTATCCTGGGCAGGAAAGCAGGAGGGAAGATACATTATTGAAGACGATTATGACAGTGAATTCCGCTATAAAGGAAAGCCCATTCCGGCCTTAAAGGGCTTTGATAACCATGATTGTGTGATTTATATGGGGACGTTTTCCAAGTCCCTGGCGCCTTCTATACGAGTAAGCTATATGGTGCTTCCTGTAAAACTTATGAAGCAGTACCAGAATCAGAAACATCCGTTTTCGGTAACGGTTTCCAGGGTGGATCAGAAGATATTGGAACTCTTCTTACAGGAGGGATATTACCAGCGGCATTTAAATAAAATGCGTGGAATTTATAAGAGTAAACACGATTTTCTTTTGAAATATTTAAAGGAAGAAATGGCAGAAATCTGTCAGGTGTCAGGAGAGTATGCAGGGGTACATCTGGTGCTTGCCTTTTGCAATGGGCTGACAGAACAGGAAGCAGTGATAAGAGCAAAAAAGGCTGGAATCCTGGTATATGGACTGTCAGAATACTGCATTTCAGGGAATCCCAAAACATCTCAAAAAGTCCTTCTGGGCTATGCCTGTATGAGCGAAAAAGAACTTTCACAGGCCATAAAATCTTAAAAAAGTCTGGGAAAAAAGTAATCCTTGACTTTTATGACAAATCAAGTACACTGTAAACACGTTAGGGGAGCTGGTGAAGTCCGGCTGAGAATAAAACCGATTCGTTTTAGACCCATATACCTGATCCGGGTAATGCCGGCGTAGGAATCATAGAGGAAGATATTATAAGGCTTAGACTAATCCATTATAATATGATTGTGATATTTACTCCTGTCAGGTAGACCCTAACAGGAGTTTTTTTCATTTTAAAAATAATCCATAGGAGGAAGAAAGCATGAACGCAAGTGTAGCAATTCAGTCTCTACCGGCTGCAGCAGATGATGAAGAATTAATCCGTATTGTTGATGAGGTTATTGCCTATATTAAAAGTACGGGAAACAACTATTATGTAGGACCTTTTGAGACCACCATTGAGGGAGATTATGATGAACTGATGGACATTGTAAAGGAGTGTCAGCACATTGCAGTGAAGGCAGGAGCCCCTTCTGTGGCAGCTTATATTAAAGTGAGCTACAAACCGGAAGGAGATGTACTTACCATTGAAAGAAAAGTCACGAAGCATCACCAGTAAATTCTGGACTTTTTCCGCTCTGGCAGGGATTTTGATTTTATGGCAGGCAGTATCATGGGCAGGTCTGGTGCCTCATTATATGCTGCCGTCTCCGGTAGATGTGGTAAAGGCTTTTTTTGCGGATTTCGGCCTTTTGATGCAGCATGCCAGAGTGACTCTGGCAGAGGCTGCTCTTGGGTTGTTTTTCGGTGTGACAGTGGGAGCTTTTATGGCAGTGATTATGGAACGCTTTGAGAAGGTTTATCAGGCATTTTATCCTTTGATTGTACTGACTCAGACAGTTCCTACAGTAGCTATTGCGCCGCTTCTGGTGCTCTGGTTTGGATATGAAATGCTGCCCAAGGTGATTTTAATTGTAATCGTAACCCTTTTTCCCCATTACCGTAGGACTATTAGATGGATTTAAGTCTGCAGACCAGGATATGATTCGTCTTATGCGTTCCATGGGAGCCGGAAATCTGCAGATTTTCCGTTGTATCAAACTGCCTGGAGCTATGAGCCATTTCTTTGCCAGTCTGCGTATTTCTGTATCCTACTCTGTAGTAGGAGCTGTGATTTCAGAATGGCTTGGGGGATTTGAAGGTCTGGGTGTTTACATGACAAGAGTTGAAAAAAAAGCATTCTCTTATGACAAGATGTTTGCAGTGATTTTTTGATTTCCATTATCAGTTTGCTGCTGATGAAGCTGGTAGATATTCTGCAGAAGAAAGTCATGCCATGGGAGCATGTGAAATAACAGAAAGGTGGACAAAAGAGGATGAAAAAGAAAATTGCGGCAGTTCTTTTATGCGCAAGTATGGTATTTTCCATGGCAGCCTGTGGGGAAAAACCAGCAGAAAAAGAAGGCGAAACAGCAAAGAAAGAACAGGAAAAAATTACCTTTGTACTGGACTGGACACCAAATACCAACCATACTGGTTTGTACGTGGCACAGGATCAGGGATATTTTGAAGAGGAAGGCCTGGAAGTGGAAATTGTGCAGCCGCCTGAGGATGGAGCAGATGCTTTGGTAGCTTCCGGTAAGGCGCAGTTTGGCGTGTCTTTTCAGGATTCCATGGCGCCGGGGGTTGCCGGAGAAAATGCCCTTCCAACTACAGCAGTAGCAGCTTTGATCCAGCATAATACCTCCGGAATTATTTCCAGAAAAGGGGAAGGCATGGATACTCCCAAGGGCATGGAAGGAAAAAAATTATGCTACCTGGGATGCACCTGTGGAAAAAGCAATGGTTAAAAATGTAGTGGAACAGGACGGTGGAGACTTCAGTAAAGTAGAGATGATTCCAAGTACGGTTACCGATGAAGTTTCTGCTTTAAAATCAAACTCTGTAGATGCAATCTGGGTCTTTTATGCCTGGGCCGGAGTAGCCACAGAGGTAGCGGGACTGGAAACAGATTACTTTGCGTTTAAAGATATCAATCCGGTATTTGACTATTATACTCCTGTGGTGATTGCCAACAATTCCTTCCTGGAAGAGAAACCGGAAACTGCAAAAGCCTTTTTAAAAGCTTTGAAAAAAGGATATGAATTTGCCATAGAAAAGCCGGAAGAAGCAGCAGAAATTCTCTGTGAAGCTTCACCGGAATTAGACAAAGATCTGGTTTTGGCAAGCCAGGAATACTTAAAAGACGAGTACAAAGCAGAGGTAGAACAGTGGGGATATATTGATCCTGCCAGATGGAATGCATTCTATCAGTGGCTCAATGAAAATGGTCTGTCAGAGACAGAAATTCCCGAAAATGCAGGGTTCTCCAATGAGTATCTGCCAAAGTAAGAGAGGTTGGAGGAACAATGGCACAATTAAAGGTTTCACATATTTCCAAGGCTTTTGATGACCAGGAAATTTTAAAAGATGTGACTTTGGAACTTCGTGACAACGAACTGGTGAGCCTTCTGGGAGTCAGCGGAGGAGGAAAAACAACGCTGTTTAATGTGATTTCCGGTCTGTTAAAACCGAGAAGAAGGACCAGGTGTTTCTGGATGGAAAAGACATTACCGGACAGCCCGGAAATGTGAGCTATATGCTGCAAAAAGATTTACTCCTTCCCTATCGCACCATAGAAGACAATGTGGCGCTGCCTCTTATTATTAAGGGAGAAAAAAAGGAAAGAAGCCAGAAAAAAATGCCTGTTCTTATTTTCTGGAATTTGGACTGGAAGGAACAGAAAAAAGGTATCCAAGCCAGCTTTCCGGAGGGATGCGCCAAAGGGCAGCTCTTTTGCGGACCTATATGTTTTCAGACAAAATAGCCCTTCTGGATGAACCCTTTTCTGCCCTGGACACTCTGACAAAAAGCGCCATGCACAAATGGTATTTAAAGGTCATGGAACAGATTCATTTGTCTACGATTTTTATTACCCATGATATTGATGAGGCGATTCTTTTGTCTGACCGGATTTACCTGCTCACAGGACAGCCGGGAAGTATTACCGCAGAAATCAAAATCCGTGAGCCAAAACCAAGGCGGGAGGATTTTAACCTGACGCCGGAATTTCTGGAGTATAAGAGGCAGATTTTAGAAGAACTGGGACAACTGGAATAGTGCTGAAAATTCTGCAAAAAAAGTATAGAAATAGTTCCTATATTTCTATGGTATTCTTGTATATAATAAGAGTATCAAAGTACGTGTACAGGAGGTAGGAACATGGCAGGAAAAGCAGCAGAATATGTAAAATATTATAAGAATACGGACGGTCCGGTGATTGCAAGCGTAAGCAGGAAAGTCATAGAACAGGATGGCCTTTATTTCAAAGATTTAGACGGAAGCGGCCAGATGAAGCCTTTTGATGACTGGAGACTGCCCGCGAAAACCAGAGCTTTGGCCTATGTAAAAGAGCTGACAGTTAAGGAAAAGATTGCGCAGCTCTTTATTTCTGACTGGAGAATGGGAAAATATCCGGTTCCAGGCTCCAGCATGGAAACCCAGGAGCTGATTTTAGATGAAAGCGGCACTTTAGATGAAGGAGAGTTTACAGGAAAAACCATTTTTGGAGAACAGCATTTACCGGGAACCTCAACTTTGCTAAAAGAATGGTTCTCCCGTCATTTGATTTTGCGGGCAAATGCTACTGCAGAGGATATGACAGACTGGATGAACCAGCTTCATGCGGTGGCAGAGGAATGTCAGCATTTTATTCCTGTTAGCGTGGCTTCTAATTCCAGGAATGAAAATGGAGAAGTGGTGTTCGGAATGAACGATGCGGCAGGAGTATTTGCTACGTGGCCGGGAACTCTGGGGATTGCAGCAGCGGTTAAAGGTGCAGGAATTGAACTTATAGACCGCTTTGCAGACTGTGTGAAAAGAGAGTGGAATGCCTGTGGATTGAGAAAGGGCTATATGTATATGGCGGATATTATGACAGACCCAAGATGGCAGCGCTCTTATGGTACATTTGGAGAAGATCCGGAACTGGTATGTGAAATTATGGAACACCTGATTCCGGGAATACAGGGAAGCAAAGAAGGAGTTACAGAAATGGTGTAGCTATGACAACCAAACATTTTCCGGGAGGCGGAGCAAGAGAAAATTGGATTTGATCCTCACTATGCTGCAGGGCAGTGGAATGTTTATGCCACAGAAGATTCTTTGCAGAAATATCATATTCCGGCCTTTCAGGCTGCAGTGAAGAACCATACTTCTTCCATTATGCCTTATTATTCCAAGCCATCTGCCCAAAAGAGCAAAAAACAGCAGGATTGTCTGGGAAATGTTATGGAATTTGAGCCATATGGTTTTGCTTATAACCGTCCGTTTATTCAGAATATGCTGCGGGAACAGATTGGATTTGAAGGATATATTAATTCAGATACAGGAATTGCCCATAATATGTGCTGGGGCGTAGAAATGCTGGATATTCCGGAGCGAATTGGCTTTGCTGTGAATCATGCCGGTGTGGATATTATCAGTGGTTTGTTTGATAATGAGGCCGGAATGGAGGCCTACCGCAGAGGAAAAAATGATTATTATGATACCCATCCGGTACCAAAAGGATTTACCAAAGAGCAGTTGGTGCTTACAGATGAAGCCTTGGACAGGGCTGTAACAAGAACCCTGACAGAGCTGTTTCAGCTTGGAATGTTTGAGAATCCTTACCGTGATGCCCAAAAGGCAAAAGAAGTAACAACAGCAAGGGAAGACTGGGAAGAGGCTGAAAAAGTCCATCGCCAGAGTGTTGTTTTACTGAAAAATAATAACATCTTGCCATTAACAAAAGAAAAGCTGACGGGGAAGAAAGTGTATGCAGAGGCATTTCAGAAAGATGCGAAAAAGCGGACAGGCTACGAAAGCACTGAGGGAAATGCTTGGAAATGTAACCTTGACGGAGAACCAGAGGAAGCTGACTTTGCCATTTTTATGGTGTCACCATCAAGTGGAGAATATTTCAATGCCACACCAGGATATCTGGAATTGGATATCTGTGAGGAAAAAGAAGTCTGCAATGTAGATGAAGAAGGAAAACCGGAGAAAGAAACACACAAAGAAACTACATTGCATGGTCTGGGAAGATTACGTGAAATTGCCAAAATAGTTCACCAAAGAGGTGGAAAAGTCATTGCAAATATTAACTTTACCCTGGCCTGGGAAGTAGGAAATATTGAAGCCCTGGCAGATGTGCTTCTGGCTGGATTTGATACGTATCCAGAGGCAACTTTAGATGTAATTTTCGGCAATTTTGCACCTGTAGGTAAGTTGCCTGTTACATTGCCAAAGGATGATTCTGTACTGGCAGTAAATGAAAACGGGGTATGTGTAAGCCCTAATGATGTTCCCGGATATGACAAAGATATTTATATGCCAGAGGATATGAAGGATGAAAATGGAAAAGCCTATGCTTACCGGGATATGGCAGGAAATTATTATGAATTAAACTTTGGATTAAGCTACTAAAAAGAGAACTATTGCATAGGGACGCATATCGGGAAGTGTATAGTGCTTCCCGATTGCTGTTTATGATATGCAACAGTTTTCTTTTTCAATTATGATATGAAATGATAGTTGTAATGCTTCTATAATCAGATTTCCATGATTTTTCCAATGCTTTCATCGTATCTGCAGTATTTTCCGTTTGCAGAAATGAAAGGAGAATAAGTTTTGGTGCGGACATTTTTTACGTATACAACGTGTGTGGCAATCATGTAGACAAGAGAAAATTTTTCATTGAGACTGGAAATCCATTTGTAAACTTTTTTGCTCTTGTCTGAGAGAATCAATTCATAGCCGCCTTCACAGGGCTCCAGGCTGAAATAGGACTTTTCTTTTTTCGCCGGAAGAAGAAAATACCTGGTGATAGATGTATTCAGAAAAGTGTTTCTTTACAAAGGCTTCAAAATTCTTTTTTTCATACACCTGTCTGGAAACTTCATCCGTAATCTTGTCACCACGTTCAATACGGATTTTTAATACTTTTAAAATTTCAATAGCATCATTGATAAAGCTCAAGCTGTTGTATTCCATGGTTTCCAGGAGAAAAGAAATCAGTTCTTTTGACAAAATATCGTCAGATTTTGCCTGTTCAAATAATTGGTTATCCATAACGTATCCTCGTTCCCTTTTTTGGTTATTCTGTTTTTTCGGTATCTTCGTTTTCTGTAGTTTCCTGTGTTTCTTCCTCTTCTTCAAACAGTGCTTCGGCAGCTTCTTCTGCTTTTTCCACGGTTTCTTTTACCGTGTCTTCTACTGCATCAGCAGCCTCACTGGCAGCTTCACTGACAGCTTCGGTTAAGTCTTCTTCTTCAAAAATATCATCATCTACAAAATCATCGGTATGCTCTTTACCTTGCTTACAGCTTCATCTACAGACTGTTCTACCACTTCTTTGAGTTTGGAAGCAACATGGACAGCAGAGGCCGCAGTTTCTTTGAGATTATCCTGGAAATCTGCGAATTCTTCCTGCAGACCTGGAGTTTTCTTCTTTCTTTTTCTTGAAATAATAAATTGCTGCACCGGCAGCAGCTCCAAGAGCGCTGACGCCTAAAAGATTTTTTACTGAAACTTCCCATAATTTTAATTCCTTTCCGAAATATGCTTTTTTATATAGTGAGTAATGATTGATATATTCTCCATTATAATCCTTTTTAGGAGGAGAAGGGAAGGGGTTTTGAGAAAATTTTATAAAAACTTATGGTTGCATAGAAAATAAAGTGAGGCTATACTAAATACAGAAAAGGAGAGCAGCAGAACATGAAGAATATCATACTTGCAAGTGCATCTCCCAGAAGACGGGAGTTATTAGAAAGAGCAGGGATTCCATTTACCGTGTGTCCAGGCCAAGGGGAAGAACAGATTACCGTATCGGATCCGGCAGAGGTGGTAGAGGAATTGTCTGAGCAAAAGGCCAGGGAAGTGTTTTTGAAAACAGAGGGAGATATACTGGTAATCGGAGCAGATACAGTAGTGGCTGTCAATGGGAAAAATCCTGGGAAAGCCAAAAGATCAGGAAGAGGCCAGGCAGATGCTGAGAAGTATTCAGGGAGGCAGCCATGAGGTATATACAGGAGTTACCCTTCTGGACAGGGAAGAGGGACAGGAGAGACAGCGGACGTTTCATGTGATGACAAAGGTAGTGTTTTATCCTATGTCTGAGGAAGAAATTCAGCGCTATGTGGATACCAAAGAGCCGATGGATAAAGCTGGAGCCTATGGAATACAGGGAAAGGCCGGAAATTTTTGTCAGGGAAATCCATGGAGATTATAACAATGTGGTAGGACTTCCGGCAGCGCGTTTGTATCAGGAATTAAAAGAGATGGGGATAAACCCCGGAAAGTGGTGAAAAATGTATAAAGCATGTATTTTTGATTTAGACGGAACCATTGCAGATACGGTGGAATCTATTGCCTATGTGGGAAATAAAACTTTAAAAGAGTTTGGCCTGCCACCCATTCCGGTAAAAGATTATAATTTCTATGCAGGAGATGGGGCGGACGAACTGGTACGCAGGATGCTGGCTGCTGTGCCGGGCGGAGATGAGGCAGATTATGATGCGGTGCGTGTGCTGTACCGCAAATGGTTTGGAGAGAATCCCTTTTACCATGTAAAACCTTTTGAGGGGATTGTGGCATTGCTGGAAGGGCTAAAGCAGCAGGGACTTAAAATTGCGGTATTTTCTAACAAACCCCATGAGGCTGCCGTAGAAGTGGTACATAAAATTTTCGGAGAGCAGATGTTTCATAAGGTTCAGGGACAGACAGCAGAGATTCCCAGAAAACCATCGCCTCTTGGGGCTTTGGCTATTGCCAGAGAATTTGGAGTAAAACCAGAGGAATGTCTGTATTGTGGAGATACTAATACGGATATGGACACCGGAAAGGCAGCGGGGATGTTGACCATTGGGGTTACCTGGGGCTTTCGTCCGCGGACAGAGCTGGAAGAACATGAGGCAGATGTGATTGTTGACAAGCCGCAGGAAATTCTGGATATTGCCAGAAGGGGCAGATAACAGGCATGACAGCAGGAAGCGCTGCATAAGCATACAACAAGAAAACAAGGAGGAAGAGAAGCTATGTATGAGTATAGTGAAGAATGTATTTTAACCTTTTTAAAAAATCAGGGACAGCTATTTGCAGAGCCGGTAGCAGAGACCGAAGAGGAAGCAGAGGCTTTTCTGGAAGACTGTATGGCAGCAGTGGTAGATTCCCTGGAAGAAGTAAGAGACTATTTGAAGAAAACGGAATGGATGTGGATGGCATGTCCCTGGAAGAACTGGAAGATGCCAGCGAAGTGTTTGCTTTGCCGGGAGGACAATATCTCATTGTGGAGGGATAAAGATGGAAAAAGAAGAAAACAAAAGCTCCCGTTTCTGGGACAAACGTTCAAAAGTGTTTGATGAACAAGTGCTTTCTGTGTATGGAAAATGCCTATAAGAAAACCATTAAGCGTTCTATTCCTTTTTTGAAACCAGAGGACACCATGCTGGAAATAGGATGTGGTACGGGAAACGCGACTATTCCTTTGTCCCAATATGTGAAGAAAATTACAGCCATTGATATTTCAGAAGAGATGATGCTAAAGGCAGCAGAAAAGGCAAAGGAGGAAGGAAGAGAAAACATTACCTTCCGTCAGAAGGATTTGCTGGAACTTGATATAGAACAAGAGAGCTATGATGTAGTAGCCGCCTATAATGTGCTGTTGTATATGAAGAATCAGGAAAAAGTGCTGGAGAAAATTTACGACATCCTGAAACCGGGCGGCGTCTTTCTTTCTGCAACGGATTGTCTGGGAAGAAATCTGTCCAAAGAATCTGTGAGAAAGTTCTGGAAATCCAAGCTGCATCTTATGCCTTATGTTTCTTTTGATACACCGGTAGGACTGATGCGGAAAATTCAGAGAAAAGGATTTTTAGTTATTGAGATCGTAAATCTTCACAGAAATCCACCAAACATTTTTATTGTGGCTCAGAAAATTGAGAAAAAGTAAGAGTTTATAAAAACTTTAGAAAGTTTATAAAAGTTTGTTAGCACTCATCTTATATGAGTGCTAATTTTATCTTGACTTTTCTGTTTCAGGGTATTAATATAAGTCTCAGATGAGAAAAATAAAAACCTAGAAATAGAAAAAGGAGATGTATTTATCATGGCCAGCAAGCGTGGTACTTTATCAATTAACAGCGACAATATTCTTCCAATTATTAAAAAATGGATGTATTCTGATCACGATATTTTCTTTCGTGAACTGATTTCTAATGGTTGTGATGCCATTACCAAACTGAAAAAAGCTGGAAGTTATGGGAGAATATTCTTTCCCGGAAAATCATAAAAATAAAATTCAGGTTATCGTAAACCCGGAAGAAAAGACCTTGAAATTTATTGATACTGGTCTTGGTATGACTGCAGATGAAGTAGAAGAGTATATTACTCAGATTGCATTTTCAGGCGCTACCCAGTTCCTGGAAAAATACAAAGATAAAACAAATGAAGATCAGATTATCGGACATTTTGGTCTGGGATTCTATTCCGCATTTATGGTAGCAGATGAGGTTCAGATTGATACTCTTTCTTACAAAGAAGATGCAACACCAGTTCACTGGTCCAGTGATGGCGGCACAGAATATGAAATCGGTGATGGAAACAGAACCGAAGTAGGTACAGAGATTACCCTGTTCTTAAATGAAGAGAGCGTAGAATTTGCCAATGAATATCGTGCAAGAGAAATCATTGAGAAATACTGTTCCTTTATGCCTGTGGAAATCTTTTTATCCAAGGCAAACGCACCTCAGGAATATGAGACCATTGAAGAGTCTGAATTAAAAGAAGACGATGTAGTAGTGGAACATATTCATGAAGATGCAAAAACAGAGGAAAAAGAGAACGAAAACGGTGAAAAAGAAGTTGTAGAAATTTCCCCTGCAAAAGAAATGGTGAAAATCCATAAACGTCCGGTTTCTTTAAGCGATACCAATCCTCTGTGGATGAAACATCCAAACGAATGTACAGAGGAAGAATACAAAGATTTCTACCGCAAAGTATTCATGGATTACAAAGAGCCATTGTTCTGGATTCACCTGAATATGGACTATCCATTTACTTAAAGGTATTTGTACTTCCCGAAAATTAATATGGAATATGAATCCATTGAGGGAACCATAAAATTATATAACAATCAGGTGTTTATTGCAGACAACATCAAAGAAGTGATTCCTGAATTTTTGATGCTGTTAAAAGGTGTCATTGACTGTCCGGATCTGCCTCTGAACGTATCCAGAAGCGCTCTGCAGAACGATGGTTTTGTGAAGAAAATCTCTGATTACATCAGCAAGAAGGTAGCAGACAAGCTTTCCGGTATGTGCAAGACAGACAGAGAAAATTATGAAAAATACTGGGATGATATCAGCCCATTTATTAAATTCGGCTGCATCAAAGACAGCAAGTTTTCTGAGAGAATGATGGATTACATCCTGTACAAAAATATTGATGGAAAATACCTGACCTTAGAGGACTGCATCAAAGAAAATGCAAAAGAAACACCGGAAGATCAGGAAGTAGTGACAGAGGAAAACAAGGAAGAAGTTCTGGAGGAAGCAAAAGAAGAAGCCAAGAAAGAACCAGAAAAAACACCTGTCTATTATGTCACAGACGAAGTACAGCAGAGCCAGTACATTAATATGTTCAAGGAACAGGGACAGGATGCCGTGATTCTGAAACATAACATTGATTCTGCTTTTATCTCTCATGTAGAACAGATGAAAGAGAATGTGAAATTCCTCCGCATTGATGACTGATGTGAATGAAGCAGATCAAAGAAGATGGAAAAATCT
>ENA-OPYU01000568-OPYU01000568.1-human-gut-metagenome-genome-assembly--contig:-NODE-568-length-14407-cov-2.127801_pt1 | contig 14407 bp, 12 predicted proteins | sample MGYA00242637_ERZ504482 | MGnify/ENA primary metagenome ERZ504482 (study PRJEB26092, sample SAMD00036237) | human gut metagenome | host: Homo sapiens | study: EMG produced TPA metagenomics assembly of...
GTACGATGTCGATTTATTGCGTCCGGACGGAAGCCGTGCGGAGGATGGCGAGCAAGGACAGATCGTGATACACACAACAAATGGCAAGCCTATCGGGTTATTCAAGGAATATTACCGGGACGCGGAACGTACCCGGGAAGCTTGGCACGATGGCCTGTATTACACGGGAGACGTGGCTTGGCGTGACGAGGATGGTTACTTATGGTTCGTTGGCCGCGCGGACGACGTGATCAAGAGTTCCGGCTACCGTATCGGGCCGTTCGAGGTGGAAAGTGCCTTGATGACTCACCCGGCGGTAGTGGAATGTGCTATCACCGGTGTCCCCGACGAGATCCGCGGACAGGTAGTAAAGGCCACGATCGTATTGGCGAAGGACTATAAGGATAAAGCGGGTGATGCCTTGATCAAAGAATTGCAAAATCACGTGAAACGTGTCACCGCTCCTTACAAATATCCCCGTGTTGTCGAATTCGTGGACGAACTGCCGAAAACAATCAGCGGAAAGATCCGACGGGTAGAGATCCGGGATAAAGATAATAAATAATAAATCATAACTTTCTTGAAAAGGATCGCTGTAAAAATAGGAAGTAATGTCCTGACCCGCAAGGATGGGACGCTAGATATCACCCGCATGTCCGCGTTGGTTGACCAAGTAGCGGACTTGCATCGGCAAGGTATGGAGATCGTCTTGATCTCCTCCGGTGCCGTGGCTTCCGGACGAAGCGAGATAAAGGCCGGCAAAAAGCTGGATCCCGTATCAGCCCGGCAACTGTATTCGGCGGTAGGACAGGCCAAGTTGATCAACCGGTATTACGAGTTATTCCGGGAGCATGGCATGACTTGCGGGCAAGTGCTTACTACAAAAGAGAATTTCGGGAGTCGTACGCATTACCTGAACCAGAAGCATTGCATGGAGGTAATGCTTGAAAACAAGGTGATCCCCATCGTGAATGAGAATGATACGATATCCGTAACCGAGCTGATGTTCACGGATAATGATGAGTTATCCGGCTTGATCGCTACGATGATGGGAATGGATGCCTTGGTGATTCTCAGTAATATAGACGGGATTTACAATGGAAATCCGTCGGACCCGGATAGTTCCGTGATCCGGGAAATCGAATGTGGGAAAACCAGATTTGTCGGAATATGTACAGACTAGCAAATCATCCTTTGGACGCGGAGGTATGTTGACGAAATGTCATATCGCCCAAAAAGTGGCAGACGAAGGTATTGCGGTTATCATCGCCAACGGCAAAAAGGATAATATCCTTCCGATGTTATTGGCGGTGGATAGCGACACGGTCTGCACCCGTTTCATTCCGGCCTCGAAACCCGTCAGCAGCGTAAAGAAATGGATCGCCCACTCCGAGGGTTTCGCCAAAGGGGGAAATACATATCAATAAAGGAGCCGAGGAAGCATTGACCGCCCCGAAAGCGACTAGCGTATTATTGGTTGGAGTAACCCGCATCGAGGGTGATTTCGAAAAAGATGATATCGTAAAGATAATGAATGAGGAAGGCGTGCAAATCGGCGTAGGCTGTACCGCCTATGACAGCGAGGAAGCACGTAAGCAAATAGGGCAACGGGATTTAAAACCGCTTATACATTATGATTATCTATATTTGGATTAAAAAGTATGAATGTAAAAGATATGCTGCGACAGGCATCGGATGCGGCTAAACAATTGATAACGCTATCGGATCAAACGATTATCGGGATCTTAAAGGAGACAGCGCAGGTTCTACGGACTCATACGGAGGAGGTACTCGCTGCGAATCGCCAAGATCTGGAACGTATGGACCCGGCAAACCCAAAATACGACCGGTTGAAACTGACAGAGGAACGGTTACAGGGTATAGCCGCCGATATGGAGAACGTATCGACATTACCTTCTCCATTAAATAAGGTCTTGAGCGAGACTACCCGCCCGAACGGAATGGTTATCCGAAAAGTAACCGTGCCTTTCGGGGTGATCGGCGTGATCTATGAGGCTCGTCCGAATGTTACCTTCGATGTTTTTCCTTATGTTTCCGAAGCGGTAATGTTTGCGTGCTAAAGGGGTGGATCGGATGCGGACTTCTCCAACCGAGCCTTGGTACGCATCATCCATTCTGTATTGGAGCGTCAGGGTATAAATCCGGCGGTATGCACTTTACTACCTCCGGATCGAGAGGCTACGGCGGAATTACTGGGAGCGGTCGGCTTGGTTGACTTAATCATTCCTCGTGGAAGCAGTTCCTTGATTCACTTCGTCCGGGAACACGCGAAAGTTCCGGTGATCGAGACTGGGGCTGGTATCTGTCATACCTATTTTGATCGCTCCGGAGATAAAGGCAAGGGACGTGAGATCGTAAATAACGCAAAGACACGGAGGGTCAGCGTATGTAATGCCTTGGATTGCTTAATCATCCACCGAGAACGTCTATCTGATCTTCCGTATATCTGTGGAAAGCTTCCGGACAGCAACGTAATCATTTATGCGGACGAACCGGCTTATGCCGCTCTATCTGAACATTATCCGGAGACGCTTTTACAACAGGCTAACGAAAACAGTTTCGGTACCGAGTTCCTCGATTACAAAATGAGTATCCGTACCGTATCCTCTTTAGACGAGGCTCTATCACATATCGCCCGGTACAGTTCAAAACATAGCGAAAGCATAATCAGCGAAGATCCGGAAACTATCCGGCGCTTCCAGCAATTGGTAGATGCCGCTTGCGTATACGCAAATGTATCTACCGCCTTTACTGATGGGGCCCAATTCGGATTCGGGGCGGAGATCGGAATCAGTACCCAAAAGCTACATGCCCGGGGACCGATGGCGCTTCCTGAATTAACGACTTATAAATACATCATAGAAGGAGACGGGCAGACGAGAATATAGGAACTCGCCTGTCTCTTTCTTCTAGAACAACACTTAAATCTAAACGAATAATGTCAACAGTAATAGATTCAAATATTTTCAATACTTTAGTTTCAAATACATTCTATTCCTGTCCTTTAGGAGGGGCTATCTATGATACGGAAGGAAATCTGATAGACTTGAATAAGGCGATGTTCGCTCATTTTTCCTTGGCGGATAAGCATGACTTTATTATAGAACATCTATTTAATAATATCGTACTAACCGATTCCTTGAAGTCATCTTTAAGAAAAGGTGACGCAATTATATGCGAAGAGCCCGTCACGTTTAAAGTAGAACCCATCTATACCGATGAACAGGGGCTTAGCGGGTATACGCTTTGGCTTACGCAGCAGGGAGAAAAAGAAACTGACAGGGAAAATAAACTATTGATGGGACAATTGAACGAGAGCCGGATATTGATGCGGCAAGCGTTGGAAGACGGTAAATTAGCCGCTTACTCATTCAGCTTCGACCGTTTCTCCACTTGCGACAAAAAGCATTGTAACCGCTGTTTTCAATTCTACGGCACGACCAATACTCTATTAGATAAAAACAGGTTTATATGTAGGGCTTTATCATCCGTACGTAAGCCCGAGGATAGTTTGGATTTCTTCTATCTGTTCAATAAAATCCGGGACGAGAAATTATCGTCTCACAACGTCACCTTCCACCTGAAGAATCAAGACGGGACTTATAAGATGTATGAAATATCGGGTAAAAGCATGGATATTGATGAAAGCGGCACCCCACATGTCATTATAGGTAGCATTATCGAAAAGGAAAACGACGAGCTAGCTATCGCGAATCATCAGAAATCCAAGGATCTTTCCCTATTGAAATCTACGTTTCTGGCAAATATGACGCACGAGATCCGGACTCCGTTAAATGCCATCGTCGGCTTCTCCGATATGTTAGGACTGGAAGATGATCCGGAAATGCGTGAACAGTATATTTCCATGATTAAAGAAAATAACACGGCTTTGCTCGAATTAATCAATGACACACTCGAGATGTCCAGAATCGAGTCCAATACGATCAATTGGTCATATGAGGATGTAAATCCGCTCGCTATCATGCACGATGTATACGAATACGCCTCTCCCCGCATATCCGAAAACGTACGGTTAATCTTGGATGATTCTCCAAACGTATCTCTTCACACGGATAAACATAAGCTTATGCTTATCTTGAAAAAACTACTTTCTAACGCCCTCCGATATACGGAGAAAGGAGAAATTCATTTCGGATACCAATCGTTGTATCCGGTCAGCGTGCAATTTTACGTGTCCGATACAGGCAACGGCATCCCGAAGGACAAACTAGGGCACATCTTCGAGCGATTCCTGCAATTGAACGAATTTGAACCGGGTACCGGATTGGGACTTTCAATCTGTAAAGGTCTGGTCACCGCCATGGGAGGTACCATTTGGGTGAACTCGGAGGAAGGGAAAGGTTCTACCTTCAGTTTCAAACTACCCATAACACCTCCGGATACGATCTCTTAAACAATTCCTTGGCCTTTCTAAAGGATAATTGACAAGTAGTCATTATCTTTGCCTTTAACAAAATATTATTGTAACAGATATGAGACATTTCACTTGCGTACAGGATTTAGGTGACTTGAAACAAGCGCTTAATGAAGCTTTCGAGATCAAGAAAGATCGTTTCCAGTTTAGTGAACTGGGAAAAAATCAAGACGTTGTTGATGAATTTTTGTCAACTCAAGCCTACGTACCCGCTTAAGCACCCAAAAAGGGTCTGCCATGAACTTAGGTATGAACACGATCGTTTCGGACGTTAACCAAGGTGCATGGAAGCTGGAAACAGAGCGAGGTGTTATCATGGATGGTGATAAACCGGAGCATTTGCTGGAAGCTGTTCCTGTAATGGGCTGTTACTGCGATGTGATCTGGGGGTCCGTTCTTTCGCACGCTTTGAGAATAAAGAAGATGATTATAACGTAAAAAGATATTGAGTCAGTTCATCGAGCATTCCGGCCGGCCGGTATTTAGCATGGAAGCGGCGACACGCCATCCGTTGCAAAGTTTCGCCGACTTGATCACGATAGAGGAATATAAGAAAACAGCTCGTCCGAAGGTAGTCATGACTTGGGCTCCTCATCCGAAATCATTGCCGCAAGCCGTACCAAACAGCTTTGCCGAATGGATGAACGCTACAGATTATGAGTTTGTTATCACTCATCCGGAAGGTTATGAGCTTGATCCTAGATTCGTAGGCAACGCTAAAGTGGAATACGATCAGAAGAAGGCTTTTGAAGGAGCGGATTTCATTTACGCAAAGAACTGGTCCGCTTATAAAGATCCGAATTACGGACAAGTAATCAGCACAGATCGTAGCTGGACCGTAGACGCTGAGAAAATGGCGCTTACGAATAACGCTTATTTCATGCATTGCTTGCCGGTTCGCCGCAATATGATCGTTACCGATGATGTGATAGAGAGCCCGCAAAGTATCGTAATCCCCGAGGCGGCAAACCGTGAGATCTCCGCACAAACCGTATTGAAGAAAATATTGATGGGATTATCTAATCTTTAGGATAGAGAGATAGGGTATTCTTTACGATGGGCATTCTTAGGTGTTTATAACAGGCATTCTTAACACCTAAGAATGCCCATTGTAAGCATCTAAGAATAGGCATCAAGGTTTTTACAATGTAAACGAGCCATCCCAACAATAAAGAGTACTCCCCATACTCTTGTAGAAAAGTACTCTTTCTATGGCTGAAAACAAATCTATTAAGCCTCTCCTGTCGGACCTGCGAAGTCCTCAAAATTAGCTGTTTTGTTATTATTATTTCCTGCTTGAAGTTGCTCCCCAAATTTCTTGATATTGTCTTGCAAAGCGAATAACAAACGTTGAGCGTTATCCGGAGTTAAGATTACGCGACTTTTCACTTGTGCCTTAGGAGCTCCCGGAACCACCCGGATGAAATCTAGGATAAATTCAGAGCTTGAATGAGATATAATAGCCAAATTGGCGTAAGTTCCTTGTGCCATCTCTTCAGATAACTCGATCTGAATCTCGTTATTGGCAGGTTTGTTGTTTTCCATACTTTCTTCTTTTAAATTTATGGTGATTAAAAATTGCGAAGACAAATATACATATTTATTCTGGGTTACAAAGGGGTTGAAGACTATAAATGCAAAAACGACTACCTTCTCAGGCAGTCGTTTTCTAGTTGTGTTTTTAATTCTCAATTCTTTAGACCAATGTAAAAATACCTTTTGTGTTTGATATAATTGGTTTTGGCGTTTTAGTTAAGGTTTGTTTTGTCTAAGTGCTAATCTCTTTCACTTGAACTTTACAAAGTAAGGGCTTTAGCAAAGACCACCAAATACTATATGTGCAATAAATAATACTATATCATCAACACTTGACACAAATCAATGTAAACATGCTTTAAATCATGTTTTAAATTATAAACCTCGAACGGGAATATTTCTCCCTGTACTCTGTAGGGGTACTCCCCCTACGCCGTTTGAATACCCGGTTGAAATTCGATAGATTATTAAAACCGCACCTGTAACATATTTCAGAAATACTGTCACTTGTATCGGTCAAACGGCATACCGCCTCGGCTACCCGGATCTCGTTCAAGTTATCGATAAATGTCTTTCCCGTCCACTTCTTCAAGAAACGCATCAATGAGACATCGCTCATATTTGTTAACTTAGCCACTTCCGACAAGGTGATACGTTTTTGATAATTTTCGTGTAAATATAACATGATACTATCTAAACGATCGGTATCGTTATTATTATAGTTCTTTACCGTGTTCACGGCATTCAACCGACGGGCTGCTTTATCCAAAGATAGAATCTTAAGAATCTCGACCAAACGCAACAGGTTCTTGAAAGAATCCGGCTTGTTATCGTTCGACAACATTCTTAATTTATCTTGAATGCCAAGTATCATTTCCCGCTGAAAACAAGACCACTGGAAGCGTTATCAAACATATCCTTCATGGTCTTGAAATGCCGTCTATTGATTAAGCTATCAAATAACGATTTATGTAAATTGTATCGTTATCTCAAAGATCCCATTACACGGACACTTATGGATTCGAGTAAGCATGCTTCGTTCCTCCCGCGATCAACACCAAATCCAGATCATCGATTTCCTCGACCGAATCGCCAACTATCCGGATAGCACCAGCGGCATTCTCCAGATAGTTCAACTCAAACTCCATGTGTACATGTAACGGAAAATTAAACCCCGATTTCGGGCGTTGCATGACCAAGAAGCAATCTTCTGATGAAAGCGGGGTAGTTTCCTTCAATACGTCTACTTTCCCCATACACACAAAGCTTTTTTATTCGAGTATCAACGTACTGATTACCGGGCAATGGTCGGATGGGAACAGGTTATTCAACGTTTCAGTCAATACACCATGACGCAATACCTTGATATTCCCTTTTCACGAAGATATAATCAATCCATTCACGCTTGTCGTAAGGGGATCTTTCCAAAATCATGGAATGTCCATTCCGGGCCGTAAGTAAACCCTGCGATCGTGCGGGAATGAGTCAAATGACGAGGATCACTCGGATTAGTCAATACTTGTATCGGCTCATCAGAAGGCACGGCATTGAAATCGCCAGTCACGATTATAGGCCAAAATTCTCGGATAAATTTCTTCGCTTGCTCCAGCACCAAAGAAGCTCCTTCATGACGAGCCACTTTCCCCATATGATCCAAGTGCGTATTCAAGAAAAAGAAATTTCTTTCCCGTATTCTTATCTTTCAAGATCGCCCAAGTAGCAACACGCTCGCATGCGGCGTCCCAACCTTTCTTACCAACGGCATTTATATCTTCGGCTAACCAGAAATTACCGCTTTCTCAACGGAGAAACGATCCTTACGATAGAAAATCGGAGCGTACTCCCCTTTCGTCTTGCCATCCTCACGACCAACACCCACATAAGCGTATTCCGGTAAACGATCAAGCAAATCATTCAGCTGATTATTCAAGACCTCTTGCGCACCGAACACATCCGCCTCATGGAATTTCACTAAATCAGCAGCGAAATCTCTTCTGAATTTCCATTGATTATCCTTATCACCCGAATTATCGTAACGGATGTTATAAGACATTACATTCATTTTCTCATCGTTGTTTTTAGCGAATAAGCAGCCAGTGGCAAATAAAGCCACCATTAAACAAAGTAAATTCTCTTCATGATATTGATTATTATATGTTTCTTATATGTCTCAGTATTTATCTATGGTCTTTGTTACCTCGCAAAAATAAAGTTTATCCATTTATTAAGCAAATAAGGAAGAACAAAAAGGTCCGACAGATTGCTCTGCCGGCCTTTCTTTATAGTTTATTAAACGTTCCTATTCTTCATCATCTTTGTCCATGGCATTGAAATCAACCACGTTCTTGCGATTAGCGAAGATACGATCGAACTCATCCTTTGCGCCTACGATCAGCTTATCAAACTCACGCTGACCGGTACCAGCAGGAATCAAGTGACCACAGATAACGTTCTCTTTCAAACCTTCCAAACGGTCTACCTTTCCGTTGATAGCAGCCTCGTTCAATACTTTCGTCGTCTCTTGGAAAGATGCGGCGGACATAAAGCTGTTCGTCTGCAAAGCGGCACGTGTGATACCTTGAAGGATCTGGTTGGCTGTAGCCGGAATAGCGTCACGTACCTCGACCAGCTTAAGGTCACGGCGTTTCAACATACTATTCTCATCTCTCAACTTACGTGCAGTCACGATCTGTCCAGCCTGCAATGTCTGAGAATCTCCCGGATCGGTAACAACTTTCTTGCCCCAGATACGATCGTTCTCGTCCATTACCTCCAACTTATCAACAATCTGCTGCTCCAAGAAGCGAGTATCTCCCGGATCAACCACCTCTACCTTACGCATCATCTGACGAACGATAACCTCGAAGTGCTTATCGTTGATCTTCACACCCTGTAGACGGTATACATCCTGAACCTCATTCACGATATATTCCTGTACAGCCGTCGGACCTTTGATCGCCAAGATATCCGAAGGAGTGGTAGCACCGTCTGATAGCGGCATACCCGCACGGATATAGTCGTTCTCCTGAACCAATAATTGTTTAGACAGAGGAACCATATATTTCTTAACCTCACCCAACTTAGACGTTACGGTGATCTCACGGTTACCACGTTTGATCTTACCGAATCCTACCTCTCCGTCGATCTCAGATACGACAGCAGGGTTAGACGGGTTACGAGCCTCGAACAACTCGGTTACACGAGGAAGACCACCGGTGATATCACCGGCCTTACCTACGGCACGAGGGATCTTAACCAAAACCTCACCAGCTTTCACTACATCACCATTGTCTTTCACGACGTGAGCACCCAACGGCAAAGAGTAGTTCTTCAAGTAATTACCATTCTCATCCACGATATGAGCGGCCGGAGCCTTCGTCTTATCCTTAGACTCGATGATGATCTTCTCCTTCAAACCGGTAGTCTCATCACTCTCAACCTTGTAAGTTACGTTCTCTACCAAACTCTCGAACTCGATCTTACCGGAAACCTCTGATACGATTACGGCATTGAACGGGTCCCACTCGATGATCACGTCACCCTTCTTAATTGAGTCACCGTTGTTGAAGAACAACTTAGAACCATAAGGTATATTATGAGTCAACAACACGATCTTCGTGTTCGGATCAACAATGCGCATTTCAGCCAAACGGCTTACTACTACCAAATGTTTCTTTCCGCTCACCTCGTCTACCGCCTCAACAGCACGAAGCTCGTCGATCTCTAAAATACCATCATATTTAGATGTAATACTATTCTCTGTTGCGATGTTGGATGCGATACCACCGACGTGGAATGTACGCAACGTCAACTGTGTACCCGGCTCACCGATAGACTGCGCGGCAATTACACCGACAACCTCACCCTTCTGAACCATGCGGTTCGTAGCCAAGTTACGTCCATAGCACTTAGCGCAGACACCCTTCTTAGACTCACAAGTCAATACGGAACGAATCTCGACGCTCTCGATCGGAGAGTCTTGGATTGCCTTAGCGGCATCCTCACGGATTTCCTCACCGGAACGAACGATAACCTCGCCCGTAATCGGATGGATCACATCGTGAACAGATACACGACCTAAGATTCTCTCATACAAGGAAGCGATCACCTCCTTCGTTATTCTTCAATCCGTACAACCAAGCCACGCAATGTACCACAGTCTTCCTCGTTTACGATCACGTCGTGAGAGACGTCAACCAAACGACGAGTCAAGTAACCGGCGTCGGCAGTCTTCAAAGCGGTATCAGCCAAACCTTTACGAGCACCGTGAGTAGAGATAAAAGGTACTCCAACACGGACAAACCTTCCTTAAAGTTAGAAAGGATCGGGTTCTCGATAATCTGACCACCTTCTGCACCACTCTTCTGCGGTTTCGCCATCAAACCACGCATACCGGACAACTGACGAATCTGCTCCTTAGAACCACGGGCACCGGAATCCATCATCATGTAGATTGAGTTGAATCCATCGTTATCCGCCGTTAATTGCTTAATCAAGATATTAGACAAGTTACTATTAACGTGTGTCCAAGTATCAATGATCTGGTTATAACGCTCGTTGTTGGTAATGAAACCCATATTATAGTTAGCCATGATCTGCTCAACCTCCTCATATCCCTTCTGAACCAACGCATCTTTTTCAGCAGGAATAAGCACATCGGCCAAGTTGAAAGACAGACCACCCTTAAATGCCATATAGTAACCCAAGTTCTTGATATCATCCAAGAACTGAGCGGTACGAGCTACGCCACAAGCCTTGATTACCCGACCGATGATGTCGCGAAGAGACTTCTTACCCAACACCTCGTTTACATAACCAATCTCTTTCGGAACAAACTCATTTACCATCAAACGACCTACAGAAGTCTCTACCATCGTCTTCACCAAGTTACCGTTCGCATCCAAATCCTCCACGTAAACATGGATCGGAGCATGGATATCCAACTTCTTCTCATTGTAAGCGATCGTAGCCTCTTCCGGACCATAGAAAGTCAAACCTTCGCCTTGTGTACCCTTGCGCAACTTGGTAATATAATACAAACCAAGTACCATATCCTGAGAAGGTACGGTAATAGGAGCACCATTCGCGGGGTTCAAGATATTGTGTGAAGCCAACATCAACATTTGAGCTTCCAAAACAGCCTCATTACCTAACGGCAAGTGAACAGCCATCTGGTCACCGTCGAAGTCGGCGTTGAATGCCGTACATGCCAACGGGTGCAACTGGATAGCCTTACCCTCGATCAATTTCGGCTGGAACGCTTGGATACCCAAACGGTGCAATGTCGGGGCACGGTTCAATAATACCGGGTGACCTTTCATTACGTACTCCAAAATATCCCAAACAACCGGTTCCTTACGGTCAACGATCTTCTTGGCAGATTTCACCGTCTTCACGATACCGCGTTCGATCAATTTACGGATAACGAAAGGCTTATAAAGCTCGGCAGCCATATTCTTCGGCAAACCGCACTCGTGCATCTTTAATTCCGGACCTACGACAATAACCGAACGAGCGGAGTAGTCAACACGCTTACCCAGCAAGTTCTGACGGAAACGACCTTGTTTACCTTTCAAACTGTCGGACAAGGACTTCAACGGACGATTGGCGTCTGTCTTAACAGCGCTCGATTTACGAGAGTTGTCAAACAAAGAGTCCACGGCCTCCTGAAGCATACGTTTCTCATTACGTAAGATCACTTCCGGAGCCTTAATATCGATCAATCGTTTCAAACGGTTATTACGGATAATAACACGACGATATAAATCATTCAAGTCAGAAGTAGCGAAACGGCCACCGTCCAACGGAACCAACGGACGCAGTTCGGGAGGGATCACCGGGATCACCTTCATGATCATCCATTCCGGTTTGTTACGACCTCTGGACGCACGAAAAGACTCAACCACCTGAAGGCGTTTCAAGGCCTCGTTCTTTCTCTGTTGAGATGTGTCCGTGTTCGCACGGTGACGCAACTCATAAGAAAGAGAATCCAAGTCCAAGCGAGCCAACAGATCATAAACAGCCTCAGCGCCGATCTTAGCGATGAACTTATTCGGATCCGTATCCTCTAGCAATTGATTTTCTCTTGGAAGGCTATCCAAAATATCCAGATATTCCTCCTCAGATAATAGGTCTAACTCACCGACCGTGTCTACGCAACCCGGCTGGATCACGACGTAGCGTTCGTAATAGATGATGGAATCCAGTTTCTTGGTAGGAAGACCTAGCAAGTAACCGATTTTATTAGGCAAAGAACGGAAATACCAAATATGGGCAACAGGAACCACCAAATGGATGTGTCCCATACGTTCACGACGAACTTTCTTTTCCGTAACTTCCACTCCACAACGATCGCAGACAATACCTTTGTAACGGATACGCTTGTACTTACCGCAATGGCACTCATAGTCCTTGATCGGACCAAAGATACGCTCACAGAACAAACCGTCACGCTCAGGCTTATACGTACGATAGTTAATTGTTTCCGGTTTCAAAACCTCACCGCTGGAGTTCTCTAGGATCTCCTCAGGGGATGCCAGACCGATGGTTATTTTTGAAAAGTTACTCTTTATCTTGTTTTCTTTTCTAAAGGCCATATTATTTATTTATAAAGAGTTATCAATAGATAAAGTAGACGGGCCGTAGCCCACCTACTTCTTTATTGTTATTGAATTAATCCAGAGTGAAACTCAAACCAAGTCCTCTCAACTCGTGCAATAATACATTCAGAGATTCAGGAATACCCGGCTGTGGCATCGGATCACCCTTCACGATCGCCTCATAAGCCTTCGAACGTCCTACAACGTCATCAGACTTAATCGTAAGAATTTCCTGAAGAACATGAGCGGCACCGAAGGCTTCCAGTGCCCAAACCTCCATCTCTCCGAAACGCTGACCACCGAACTGTGCCTTACCACCTAACGGCTGTTGCGTAATCAAAGAGTACGGACCGATAGAACGGGCATGCATCTTATCGTCAACCATGTGGCCCAACTTCAAGAAGTAAGTCACACCCACCGTAGCAGGTTGGTCGAAACGCTCACCAGTACCACCATCATACAAGTAAGACTTACCGTAGCGAGGAATACCAGCTTTGTCTGTCCATTCGTTCAAATCATCCAAAGTCGCGCCATCGAAGATCGGAGTAGCGAACTTAACGTCCAGCTCACGTCCGGCCCAACCCAACACGGCCTCAAAAATCTGTCCCAAGTTCATACGAGAAGGCACACCCAGCGGGTTCAAGCAGATATCCACCGGAGTACCGTCTTCCAAGAACGGCATATCCTCCTGACGAACGATCTTTGATACGATACCCTTGTTACCGTGACGACCGGCCATCTTATCACCTACCTGAATCTTACGTTTCTTGGCGATATAAACCTTAGCCATCTGTACGATACCTGTCGGCAGCTCATCACCGATCGTCAAGTCGAACTTCTTACGTCTCAACTCAGCGTCAAGCTCCTTGTACTTCTTCAAATAATTCAAGATAACCTGCTTGATCAACTCATTTTTCTGAGCGTCTGCCGTCCACTTGCTTACTTGGATGGAGTTATAATCCAATTCTTCCAGAGATTTGCGGGTAAACTTAGCACCCTTAGCGATAATCTCCGTATTCATATAGTCTTTAACACCTTGAGAAACCTTGCCGTTTGTAAGCACTAACAACTTATCAACTAACAAAGTCTTCAAGCTAGCCATCTTTTCTTCGTATTCTCGTCCAACTTCGGCAAGATCGCCTTATCAGTCACCTACAACCCCTTCCTCTACTTCCGATTCTGACTCAGGAGGCAAGCCATGACAAAGAAATACTGCATCTTCCTCTCCGCCCTGTTCTGCGCCTTTCTCGGGTGTTCCTGGTGGCCAATGCCGTCTCGCCCGACCGCACCTTCTCCAGATGAGACGCAACCTGGAGCAGCTCCCCGTCCCCAGTGTCAAAACCCTGCTGAACGGGCAGTTTATGAAGGACTTCGAACCTACACCACCGATCAGTTTGTGGGCGGGAGCGGCTGGATCGCCCTCAAGTCCACCACCGAGCGTGTCCTGGGCAAGAAAGAGAACAACAATGTCTATTTTGCCGCCGGTGACACCCTGATCTCCCGCTTCGACGAGCCAGACGGGGAAAAGGTGACGAATAATCTGGATTATGTGAACAACTTTGTGGAAAATGTGGATATCCCTGTGACCTTCTCCCTGATCCCCACCCAAGCCTGCATCTGGGCCGACCGGCTGCCCGCCGGAGCCCCCCAACGCCAGCCAGACCGCCATTCTGGAGCAGGCCAAGGCTTCCGTGCCCGGTGCGTCCTGGGCCGACCTCTACACCCCCCTGTGGGAGCACAAGGGCGAGGACATCTTCTACCGCACCGACCACCACTGGACCAGCCTGGGGGCTTACTACGGCTATACCGGACTGGCCACCGCCCTGGGCTACACCCC
>ENA-OPYU01000569-OPYU01000569.1-human-gut-metagenome-genome-assembly--contig:-NODE-569-length-14386-cov-5.823901_pt1 | contig 14386 bp, 17 predicted proteins | sample MGYA00242637_ERZ504482 | MGnify/ENA primary metagenome ERZ504482 (study PRJEB26092, sample SAMD00036237) | human gut metagenome | host: Homo sapiens | study: EMG produced TPA metagenomics assembly of...
CCCGCATCAAAGCAGCCACCTCGCATTTGAAAGGTCTGAAAATCGGCATTATGGGCTGTATTGTCAATGGTCCCGGCGAAATGGCGGATGCCGACTATGGCTATGTAGGTGCCGGTCGTGGAAAAATCAGCCTCTATAAAAAGAAAGAATGTATAGAAAAAAACATTCCCGAAGACCAGGCTGTTGAGAAGTTGATCGAACTCATCAAAGCCAATGGTGACTATACAGAAAAATAAAAACGTCCAAATCATGGATTATCAACAGATTCTAAAAGACATCTATCAAGAAATCCAGCCCTACGCCTCTATTGGCAAACAGGCTGATTACATTCCGGCACTTGCCAAAATCAACCCAGATCAATTCGGAATGTGCATCCATACGATACAAAACAAAACTTTCATGCATGGAGAAGCCACCACCGGCTTTTCCATCCAAAGTATTTCGAAAGTCTTTTCACTTGCCATGTGTTTGAGTCTTGAAGGAGATAATCTATGGAAAAGAGTAGGTAAAGAACCTTCGGGAACAGCTTTCAACTCATTAGTACAACTGGAGGTAGAAAAAGGAATTCCTCGGAATCCCTTTATTAACGCCGGAGCCATTGTAATGACTGATATCCTGCTGAACCATTTGAAATACCCCGAAGAAGAATATCTTCGTTTCGTCCACTCAATCAGTGGGAATAACCAGATCCATTATAATGAAGAAGTAGCCCTGTCCGAACGTGAAAACGGTTATCTGAATACGGCAATCACCAACCTGTTGAAATATCATCATAACATCGACAATGACATAGAACGTGTACTTCATTTCTATTTCCTTCAATGCTCCATAGAAATGAGTTGTTATGATTTATCCAAAGCCTTTTTGCCGTTTGCCAACCATAAACAAGCTTTTACATTCGAAGGAATCACACTGACCGCCTCTCAAGTGAAACGTATCAATGCCATCATGCAAACATGTGGGTTCTATGACGAAGCAGGAGAATTTTCTTATCTGGTAGGCCTTCCGGGGAAAAGTGGTGTGGGAGGCGGTATAGCCGCAGTTTACCCACTACGATATTCAGTTGCAGTGTGGAGCCCGAGATTGAATCAAAAAGGAAATTCCGTTATGGGAATCAAGGCACTAGAACTATTGACAACACAAACACAGGAGTCTATTTTCTAGAAAAGCTAACAATCTCTCTATACTAAATCATTTTCTTTCCTGTTGAAATAATCCAGAATAAAGTTGAATATAACACGCATAATACTTATAGCCTTTTTATAAAGATAAAAAGAAGTCCCTGGAATGTATGTGGAAATTATTGATAATGCTTAATAAATAACCGTTTTTTATCCTCTTTACTATTACAAAAGGCATTCATAGAGATGTTATTCCCCAAAGGAATATCTTCCGTTTGCCATAAACAAAAGAAAGATTAAGTCGTTTCTAGCCGACAGCCAAAGCCTTTTGAAAGACACTTTTGAAGGACCAACTCATATTATAACTAAGAATTAACTATGTAAACCATACTTAGAAAAATGATTTAACCTAAAGGAAGAAAACATTAACCCAGATGATAAAACGATTTTAAAAATCCACAAAAAATGAACAAGATAATCCGGATAGGGAAATCCGAATACCACCGAAATGAAATACCAGAACAAAAACAAACAGAAAGTCGGATATAGTCTCTACCTTGGAAACTAAAGGATTTATATCCGAACGAAGATATTAAAATGGAAAGATTTCATAACAAACAATTGGAAACAAGATTTTTAGACAACCATAAAAATCTGAAGAAAAAATTGAGAAAATTAATTTTATATCCTGAAAAGGCACTATAAAAACCTGCCTCAGCATTTCAAATGTCCAAAGCAGGTTTCTTTATATTTTATAGAGATACAGATTAATATCTGTTTCTGCCACCTCCATAGCCATTGTCTCCGCGACCACCACCGTAGCCACCACCACGACTGTTGTTACCACCACGATAACCACCACCATTGTTGCCATAACTACGACGCGGACGTTCTTCTCTAGGACGCGCTATTGACACAGAAAGAGTTTTTCCATCCATGTCAACTTCATTAAGAGCTGCAATCGCTTTATCTCCAGCTTCATCATCAGCCATTTCAACAAAACCATATCCCTTAGAACGACCGGTCTCTCTGTCCATTATAATCTTAACAGAAACAACTTCACCATACTCTGCAAATAATTCTCCAAGTTCGGCTTCACTCATATTATAGTTAAGCCCTGCAATAAAAATGTTCATTTTAAAATAAATGTTTTAATAAAAAAATAAGTACGTTTTGCTATTAGGAATCTTACAGAGAGACAAACGATTCTACCATCATCACTAAAGAATAAGTTGGAAAAGTATTAATGTACTTCTATGAGGATACTTAATGCAGGGGACAAATGTACGCAATTAGACTTGAACTCAAAACTAATTGGAGATTTATTTTTAATAATAAATGTTTTTTTTTCATTCTCTTCGAAAGGGCAGACAAGTTTTAAAACGGAAAATAACCGTTCCTCAAATACATATTTATACTTTAATAGCTATTATACAGAAAGTTACCCAGTACTACATATCAAAAAGATACAGAGAAAGAGAATCAATCTATAATAACAGGAGATGCTAAAGGAATAAAGTGATTCCGATCTACACTTCCAGCATTCATACGCTTTAATGCAGACTTCCGGTTTACTGCATCATATTCAAGGAACTTATCACGACTATAGCTTTCACCAGCCAGTTTCATGACACGACGATAAATAGCCTCCCGGCAAGGAGCATTAAAACCGCCGACATTATAGAGCATGATACTGATATTCGTCGGACGCCAGACACCTGACCGGTATCCGTATGCTCCTTCCCATGCTCCCAGTCTTTCATTAACATAACGTTTGTCAGAGATAAAATAATTCCATTTCACTTTCGTTATATCCGGAGTGAAATCAATGTTAGAATACCATCCATACCGGTCTGCAATTTCTTTTAGTTCCGCCATAACATTTGGCGGGATTTCACCGTCATACACATCATCATATTCATCTCCCAAATATCCGAAGCCATGCCCCACTGCTTCATGATGAATAATCTGTGCAAAACGTTCATCATCATTATCCACATAAGGACAGAATGCTATGGAATAGCCCAAAGAATGCATATAGGTGGTACCGGCATAGCGAGGACTATTCATGACTACAATCATCGGTGTATTTCTAACAGAATTACCCAACAGAGGCACTTTAGTAGCATATTGCTTACATTTTTCATTATCGCCTTTTATGGAAGTGCCTCCTGTAAAAGTAGTTCCTAGAGCTGTTCCACCGTCAATGCTGTCGGATACTGAAACAACAGTGACACTATAAACATCAAAATACTCCCGTAAAGAATGCATCGGCTCCACAGAAAAATAGGAATCCATCGCCTTTTGCATCATTACCTCGTATTTTCCACCTCTCCCCATATCCATTTCCACAAACCCGTCTCCCATCATTACAAGATTAATTCCCCACCCTTTCGTATGTTCTTGCCAAGTTCTTACATCACCATCTTTAGAAAGAGTTGCCAGATAATTGAAATTTTGACGGACGATAACAGTATCCGCAACTTCTCCACACTGAATTATCACTTCACCTTCTCTATCCTCGGCAGAGGGATTGGAAGCCAATGTAATAATAAGTTCATTATCCCCCTTATTACCGGTTAACGGTGACACAGCTAACCAATCTCCAGCCAAATCAGCAGTCTTTATAGCAACAGACCATCCTGTTGTTGCAATAAAAGCAAGGGTATCCTCCCCTCCGTCCGAAGTGAAAACAAGCCGGGTATTTTCCGTGGAAGGGATAGTAATGGAAGGAATTTCAGGAACAGGAGCTACAGGAAGCTCTCCAGTTTCCGAACAAGCTACGACAAACAACAAAGTAATAAAGTACAGAAATACAAAAAGAAAACTTATCTTTTTCATCTTCCCAACCATAATTCCGGATTAAGTTTAGCCGTTTCCTTACGAAGTTGAAAATGCAAGACCGTATTACCCGAACTATCTGTATGGATAGTTCCAAGAACAGTACGTGTATTGACTTTGCTGCCTTTAGAAACCGATACGGAAGAAAGGTTGCAATAGACGGAGATATAATTACCATGACGCACCAATATATTGTTCAAGCCATTATATTGGAAAATAGCCGAAACTTCTCCATCAAAAACGGCGCGTGCCTGTGCTCCCGGTTTACCTTTGATATCAATCCCTTTATTATCCAGCTTCACATTACGCAAACCATCTACGGCATACTGTCCGTAATGGCTGACAATCACGTATGGGCCGGTAATGGGAACCGGCAAAATACCTCGATTACGTTCAAAACTACCCGACAGTTGACGGTCCTCATTGTTCAGACTGAACTTCTCCACCGGAGCGGCCTTCCTTGTGTCCTCATTTTTTTCCCGTAGATTTAGAGCGGGTTACCCCTCCCGTAGTTTTATTTTCCGCTTTCTTAGCTGCAGCAGCCTTTGCGGCAGCCTCAGCAGCGGCTTTCCTACGGGCTTCTTCCTCCGCACGTTTTCTAGCTTTCTCTATTTCAATCTCAATCAAACGATCAATTTGGGCATTCAATTGCTCTGCTGAACGTTTTTTCTTCCTTATTTCGTTTTGTATACCTTTCTGCTTCTTTTGCAGATTCGCTAAAAGAGTCTGCCGTTCCTTTTCCTGAATTTCCAGTTTGATCTTTTCGGCCTCACCTTGTTTTAAAAGATTCTGTTTGGCATTCTTAGTTTGTTCCACTTCTCTTTTTTTAGCGGCAATTTGCTTCTGCTTACGTTCTATCTCCATTCCCTGAAGACGCTGGAAGTTTGCATATTCCTGCACATAACGCATACGACGGTAAGTCTGGCTCAAGTTCTCGGCAGAAAAAATAAACATTAATTTCTCTTGAACAGACTTGTTACGATACATATATTGCACCGAAATCTCATACTTCTGCTTCTTGTCTTTCAAATCACGCTGAAGTTTATTCAGTTGCTTCTGCAAAGAGGCGATCTCACTTGTTAATATATGAACATCACTCTCTATGGTATTGATATATTTTCTTCTCTCCTCAATCTGACCTGTCAGTAAAGCAAGGTTATCCAACTGGCTTTTCACATCCTTTTTTGGTAGATTGCAACAGAGTTTCAGACTCGGCAATCTGCTGATGAAGTTCCTTCCGTTTGGCTTCAAGCTCCCTTATTTTCCGAGTACTTTGCGCTAAAAGAGTACTTAAAAAGCAGCAGGCTATGAGTAATAAGAAGATACGTTTCATTATTTAATAAGCTGTTTTAGCAAATCTTGCAATTCTATCTTTTCGTATTTTTGAGGCACTTCAGTGTGACTTTCCCAATCTTTGTTTGTAGAAAGTCGGGAAAGTTCGAACACTGCCGTAACCGGTTGCTTCGCTCCTTCAAAAGACACTGTCATAGACGCCGGAAATTGTTTCTGCTCCAACGGACGAAACTTATCATAACGCCAATTTATCCCGTACCGGGTACCGGACAAGCCGATATGACTTTCTTTCAGCAGCCCATCATTTGTATTGGTACGAAAACGGTAGGCGAAATGTTTGCCGTTTTTTACTTCTATTAATGCATTTTCGTTTTCAGGACGCACAGCAAAGGACGAAATATCACGGACAGTCAGCACCATTTTTTTCCCGGAAGAAAAATTTCATTCATAAACAAGGCCTGCAAAGTATGAAAATCCAAATCAGCCTTTGCCAGATTTTTCAATTCATCAAAAGGGACTTGTACATAACGTTTGTTCATACGATCCATCACTAAAACTCCGTCCGGAGATATTTCAGCACGTGCCACTTCAATACCCAAAAATGGAGCGATAGAAAGCTGGATTACTTCATCACGTTTCATGCGCAACGTACCATTTACTTTAGTCGGTCCTTTACCGTTCAAGTCAACGGCCAATGACATTTTCGCAGTAATTGCATCCCATCCCGGAGAACGGCTAATCAGCTCTTCCATATATTCCGACTCGGATAAATTGCCAATAGATACCCCTTTCTTCATACTCCGGGTAGATGAACATGAAGAAATAAATATAATCAGCAAAGCACTAAACAAATAAAAACAGACACGTTTCATCATTCTGCAAAGTATTTCTTTTGTACAATCTTCTTTCTCAATAAGTTCAATTCCTTTTCACTACGTTCTTCACTACCTTCTTGAGGAGGCTCCTTGGATAATTTTTCCGCTTGTTGCCAATATTCCAAAGCCTTTTCACGATCTCCATTCATGTAGTAAATATCTCCACAATGCTCTACAACAACGGAACTTTTACTTCCATCATTCTGCATAGCCTGGTCAATGTAAATTTTTGCTTCTACATATTTACCTTTCTCAAAAAAGTATCCAGGCATAGGTATCCAGATACGTACCATTGGTAGGTTCGGCCTTTACGGTACGGTAACTCATTTCTTCCGCTTTATCCAGGTTTTTACGCTCTACAGACAGGTAATAGGCATAATTATTCAAGGCCCCTATATTGTTTTCCTTATAAACCAAAGCGGAATCGTATGCGGCATATGCCTCCACATTCATCTTCTTTATATGATAAAGATCCCCCAATAATGGCATAGAAATCAGAAACGATATCCTTATTGCTTTTATCTGTTACTTGATTCACTCCTTTTTTAAAAAACCTCCAATGCCTCGTCTGTTTTCTCCTTCTGATGATAGGCCAATCCCATATAATAATAGAATTCCAATACATCCGGAGTATATTCCAAAGCAGGAGCACATAATTTGATTACTTCATCCATATTCTGCTCACGAATGGCAAAGCTCAACAGCTGCAAGCGTGCCGGCGTATTTTCCGGATCAATTTCAAGCACTTGGTGCAAAACAGGGGTTGCCTCTTTATCCATCTTTTTCGTCAGAAGATATTGGGCCGCCAACATAGCGATATCTGCATTCTCTTGTTTTTCCTTCAATATAGAAGTAAACAGGCCTGCTATTTTCGTACTGTCCTTGTTTGTTTGCTCAGAACGCAGAATAAGCTGGCGCATAATGTTCATCTTTGTATCGCTATCCACATTATCATTCAGCAAAATAGTATCCAACTGTACCTGATACAAACTATCCTGCCCTTTTTTCTCGTAATAAGAAGCCATAGAAAGCAACGCCGGCGCATAGCCCGGTTCTTCCTTCAATACTTTCTGATAAGTTTCGTATGCTTCTTCTTCCTTACCGTTGTTCAGATAGACATCTCCCAAAATGGTAAGATAACGCATGTCATATGGATATTCTTTCGCCAAATTCTCAATCTCCGTAAATGCCTGCTGATCATTGTTCATGGCCAGATACATGCGGAATTTCTCCATGCTGATTTGTTCAGACTTCCCATCCAAGGCTTCAAGGCGGTTCAATGTATTAACTACCTGCTGATAATCCTTGGTACGGGTATAGAGATCAATCAAAGCCATCAACGGTTCCAGACGTGAGGGGAACTGACTCGCCATATCCTCATAAACATAAATGGCTTTCGGGTAATTTCCCTTACCTTGATAATAGGCTGCCAAAGTTTGCTTGTACCAAAAACTCTTAGGGTCGGCATCCACTGCCTTCTTCAAAGCCTCCTCCCCTTTTTCCGGCTGATTGAGAAACATATGGAACCGGGAAATCTCGAACAAAGTAGCAGCTCCTTGTGGATAAATGTCCAAACAGTGACTATACATTTCGAAAGCCGCATCCAAGTCACCTTTTTCTTTCATCCGGAGCGCTTCCAAAAAGAAATAGTCGTATTTACGACGTTGCTCCGGAGTAAGCGGATCCTTTTCCTCCACAACAGCTTTATTTCCGGACACCCCGGAAGTTCTCTTCACCGTACCGCATGAAACAAGCATGCCTATCAGACATACACATAGCATGGGCACATATTTCAATCTTCTATTCATTGTTTCCTTTTACTTTTTTCCGGTATGTCCAAAGCCACCTGCACCACGTTCCGTTTCGTCCAACACTTCCACTTCCTGCCATTCGGCATGTTCGTGACGGGCTACAACCATTTGCGCAATGCGCTCCCCATCTTCTATCATAAAATCCTCAGATGACAAATTGACCAGGATAATACAAATTTCACCACGATAATCGGCATCAATTGTGCCCGGAGAATTCAGGACTCCGATGCCTTTCTTAATAGCCAGCCCGCTACGTGGACGGATTTGCGCTTCAAAACCTTCAGGCAATGCGATATAAAGTCCCGTAGGAACCAAACAACGTTGCAAGGGTTTCAGCACAATCGGTTCGTCAAGATTAGCACGGATATCCATCCCTGCCGATTGCCCGGTAGCATACTCGGGTAAAGCATGTTTTGATTTATTGATTACCTGTATTTTCATAATTTTAACAATTTATCAATATGCTTATGTGGCAATGCTAATAATTTGCAGACAACAAGCACAGTCCAGACCTGGCGCAGCCAATTGGCATATTAACAAATCAGCACATTACCACATGATTAATAAAGTGCGAATTTACACATTTAGATGGATTTATCTAAGCGTTTACAGGTTTTTTAAACGGAAGTTTCTTACTTTTGCAAACAGATAAAGCCTGAATTATGAACTGGAAACAATTAATATCAAATAAACGCTTCGGCATGGAAGAACTGCACGAGGCCCGTAAAGATGACCGTTCCGAATTCCAACGCGATTATGACCGTCTCATCTTCTCAGCACCTTTTCGCCGTTTGCAAAACAAAACTCAAGTATTTCCTTTACCGGGTAGCGTATTCGTACACAACCGGTTGACTCACAGCCTTGAGGTGTCTTGTGTAGGACGTTCTTTAGGAAACGATGTCGCCAACCAGCTTCTGAAAAAGCACCCAGACTTGGTCGACTCCCATATATCGGAAATAGGTTCTATCGTTTCAGCCGCATGTCTGGCACACGATCTGGGAAACCCACCTTTCGGCCATTCGGGAGAAAAAGCCATTTCAACTTACTTCTCGGAAGGACAAGGAATGGCATTGAAAAAAGAACTTTCACCGATGGAATGGGATGATTTAACCCACTTCGAAGGAAATGCCAATGCATTCCGCATCCTTACCCACCAATTTGAAGGAAGACGGAAAGGAGGATTCGTAATGACCTACTCCACATTGGCGTCCATCGTAAAATATCCTTTTTCCTCACAATTGGCAGGAAAGAAATCAAAATTCGGTTTCTTCTTAAGCGAAGAGGCTGATTATCAGAAAATAGCCAGAGAATTAGGCATCATCCAGCTCAGCAAGCCGGATGAGCCTTTACGCTACGCACGCCATCCGTTAGTCTACCTGGTAGAAGCCGCGGATGATATTTGTTATCAGATGATGGACATAGAAGACGCGCATAAATTAAAACTTCTGACACATGATGAAACCAAAGGACTGTATATGCTGTTCTTTGATGAGAAAAGAAAAAAACGCATTGAAGAAGTTTGCCGGATTGTAACAGACGTCAATGAACAGATAGCTTATTTACGTTCTTCGGTCATCGGTGCACTAATAAAGGAATGCACAAGAGTATTTACTGAAAATGAAAAAAAGATATTAGCCGGGGAGTTTGAAGGCGCACTGATAAAGCACATTTGCAGTCCATTGAAAGAGGCCTATGAGAATTGTTCTGCAATTGCCTTGCAAAGAATCTATCGTTCCAGTGATGTACTGGACATAGAATTGGCAGGGTTCAGAGTTATCAGTACCTTGATTGACCTGATGATCAATGCAGTGCGCTCTCCGGAAAAAGCGTATTCACAACTACTGATCAATCGCGTATCCGGACAGTACAATGTCAACGCACCTACTTTATATGGAAAAATTCAAGCTGTGCTGGATTACATATCGGGCATGACAGACGTATATGCGCTCGACCTCTACCGGAAGATCAAAGGCAACAGTCTGCCAGCAGTATAATAAAAACATTGTCAGATGCGAGCAAGATGAATCCTGTAAATTTTATCTGCACCTGACAATGTTTCCCCCAATATTACTATTAGTCCGATTATTTGGTCAGTATGGGATGAGCGCCTGAAGTTATTTTCAAAGCTTCAGGATGTTGCTTTACAAACGATTCGATATGGCGCACCCGTTTGTCTTCCAGGATTTCATTTACCGCAATCAGAATTCCGGTTTCCTCCACATCTCCGAATCCATAATTAATCGCTGTTCCAAACATACGCATCGTAGGAGACAGACTCATGTATGCGTTGACCAAAGGAGGAATATTATATCCCAGCTTACGCACTTCCGTATTCAAAATCTTGTAGTCTTCTTTAAAAGAATCATAACAGAAAAGATTTTCCAACATTTTCTTATCTGTTTCTATTTCCAGCGGTTTCATCGGAGTTATCAACTTATCTTTATCACCAAAATGTTTATTCAGGAAGTATAATATCATATCACGCCCCTGACGATGATAACTAGGATACATAGTCATCTTACCAAAAAAATATTTCACATTAGGCTTAATCACGGTTAATGCACCCAAACCATCCCACAAATTATCCAAAGCAAACAATCCCTTGGAACCGGCACGGGTTGACTGGTACTCTAATGTAACGAACGAACGCCCCAACTCCACCGTATAAGGCAAATATTTTTTCAAAAAAACTTCCGAGAAATTAAACATGTGAGCAGTAGCCAGCAAAGGCTTTCCATGTTCATCAAATTGCACCTCATCCCCCAAGAGATAACGATAGCCTCCCAAAATCTCCTCTGCTTCAGGATTCCATACAACTAATTGCTTATAGGGATTTTCCATCACGTCATATTCATCGATATCCATCGCCTTTCCTGTTCCGCCACCTGCAGCACGAAAGGCTATTTCCCTTAACCGGCCAATCTCCTTCATCACATTTGGCGAATCCTGATGCGTAATGACATAAATTTCATTATGACTTTTATTCGTAAACCTCAGGCGTTTATCCTCGGAAAGTTCCGCCTTGAGAATCTCTTTGCTAATCGGTGCAATAATTTCTTCCATATCTTTTATTCTCTCTTTTGTCCATTATAGCTTGTAGACTACATCTTTTACAAACTGCGCCCACTGAGCCGGGGTCTTTGTCTTGTCGAAAGTTTGCCAAGGAATGGGTTTTCCAATGGTCAAGGTAAAGGTTTTATGACGATTTTTCAACATTTCATCTGCCAAGTAAAGCATAGCAATATTAAACTTAATGCCAAGGGCCTTACATATATTTGCCAAATTATAGAAAAAGTCTGAATTCCGGCCCTCAAAGTGCAAAGGTACCACATCACGATGCGTTTCAATACTTTTAGTGACAAATGTCTTTTTCCATTCCAAATCCTTGATTTCCCCACCCTGTCTACGGGAACACAACCCCGCAGGAAACATAATGATATGATTATCCGAGGCAAACCCTGCCTCTACCATCTTTGGGAAATCCCTGGATTGCGAACCTGTTTTATTGATAGGAATACACAAAGGAGCCAAACCATGCAAATTCATCAACAAATCATTGACCAAATAGCGTACATTACCATTGTAATGTTTTCCCAATATATACCCCAAAGCAACTCCATCCTGTCCTCCCAGCGGGTGATTGCTAACAAAAGTACATTTACCGTTTTCAGGCAAGTTTTCCAAACCTTTTATCTCCACTTTTGCATCTAGGAACTCCATACAAGCTTCCAGAAAGTCAACTCCGACTTTATTTTTGGAGTCTTTTAAAAAGACATTCAGTTCATCCTGATGCACAATACGCTTCAGGTACGAAACGACAAAACGGGGAATATATTTATATTTTTTCCCGGCTTTCGTTTTCAATATCTTTTCTATGTCGATTAAAAATATAGAGTCGTCAGTCATTTTGCAAACGTTCTTTTCCATGCAAAAGTAACTTATCTTTTTTATATTGGCAATTTATGACAGAAAAAACTCTTAATCTCTAAAGAAATTAAGAGTTTTTGTGTATGAAACTATACAAATTCTTTCATTTTTGCGCAAAATAAAAACGAATGTGCAATAGTTTGGTTTCGTTTTTCAACCTCCGACAGCCAACTCTTTCCATTATTTTTTATCATAAAATCATTAAATTTAAACGTACTGTTTACCAAGCTACTAGCTACATTAACAGCCTGTTGAAAACTTCTCGAAATATTTTCTTAAAATATTGTGGGGAATTGTGGGGAATTGTGTAATTTTACACCTTGAACAATATAATAAGGTGTAGATATGCGATTTCTTGGGAATTCTGAAGCAAAGACGGACGCAAAAGGCAGAGTGTTCCTGCCTGCCGTATTTAGGAAGCAGTTACAAGCTGCCTCCCAAGAATGCTTGATTTTACGCAAAGACACCTACCAAGACTGTCTGGTTCTTTACCCCGAAAATGTGTGGAACGAACAAATGAATGAACTACGTTGTAAGCTCAATCGTTGGAATTCCAAACACCAAATGATTTTCCGTCAGTTCGTTTCGGATGTAGAAGTTATCACATTGGATGGAAACGGGCGCTTTCTGATTCCAAAACGATATTTGAAATTAGCTAAAATACAGCAAGATGTACGCTTTATCGGATTGGACGACACTATAGAAATCTGGTCTAAAGAACTAGCAGACAAACCCTTCATCACGCCGGAGGACTTTGGAAAAGAATTGGAAGAAATTATGGGAACTAATAACAACGTAGAAATAGAATGAGTGAAGCAAAACAGATATATCATATACCGGTATTATTAAACGAGAGCGTAGACGGAATGAACATTCAACCCGGAGGTATTTATGTAGACGCCACTTTCGGTGGCGGAGGACATTCCAAGGAAATTCTAAGCCGGCTGGATAGCACCGCGCATCTATATAGTTTTGACCAAGATGAAGATGCCGAGAAAAATATTGTAAGCGACAGCCGCTTCACTTTTGTGCGTAGTAACTTCCGCTACCTTTCCAACTTTCTGCGTTATTATGACGTGGAAGAGGTAGATGCCATTTTGGCCGATCTAGGAGTTTCCTCACATCACTTTGACGACTCCGAACGCGGATTCTCATTCCGTTTCGAGGGCAAATTGGACATGCGGATGAACAAACGTGCAGGCATGACAGCAGCAGATGTGGTGAATACCTATGACGAAGAACGTTTGGCTAATATTTTCTATTTATATGGTGAATTAAAGAACAGCCGCAAACTGGCATCAACCATCGTTAAAGCACGAGGGGTAAAACAAATTATCACCATCGGTGATTTTCTTGAAGTCATCAAACCGCTTTTTGGGCGGGAACGTGAAAAAAAGAACTCGCAAAGGTGTTCCAAGCTTTACGTATAGAGGTAAATCAGGAAATGGAAGCATTGAAAGAAATGCTTTATGCAGCAACCAAAGCACTGAAACCGGGAGGCAGACTGGTAGTAATCACCTATCATTCCTTAGAGGACCGCATGGTAAAAAATATCATGAAAACCGGAAACATAGAAGGCAAGGCCGAACAGGATTTCTTTGGTAATGTACAGACACCTTTCAAATTAGTCAACAGCAAAGTTATTGTTGCCGGCAACGAAGAAGTGACATGCAATCCGCGCTCCCGAAGCGCCAAGTTGAGAATTGCAGAAAAGAGATAACGAGATGGAAGAAGAACTGAAACAAAATGTACAACAACCTAAAGACGGACAATCTGCTTCGCCCAAGCACATGTCTATCCGCAGCATATTGGGAGGAGATATCCTTGCAAACGACTTCTTCAAAAGACAAACTCGTTTGCTGATTCTCATCATGATCCTGACTGTACTATACATAGACAACCGTTATAGCAGTCAACAGGAACTCATTGAAATTGATAAGTTGAAAAAAGATTTGATCGATATCAAATACGATGCATTGACACGTTCTTCCGAACTGATGGAAAAGAGCCGCCAATCACGTATTGAAGAATATATTTCGACGGAAGACAGCCCCTTACAAACGGCTACCAACCGTCCTTATTTAATAAAGAAAGACTAAGCCCATGATGCCCAACCAAAAAAACATAATGCTCCGCTTCTCCTTCATCATCCTGGTCATGGTGTTGATAGGCATTGCCATTATCTGCAAAGCCGGCGTCATCATGTTTGCCGAGCGTCAATACTGGAAAGACGTAGCCGACCGTTTTGTAAAAGAAAACGTCACCGTACGTCCTACCCGTGGCAACATCATCTCATCCGACGGCCAGCTGATGGCAAGCAGCCTTCCCGAATATAAGATTTACATGGACTTCATGATAAATAAGAGGAAGGGCGAAACCGAAGAAGAGGAAAAGACACGGCTGAAGCTACAACATATCAAAGACTCAGTTCTTTATGCAAATCTTGACACAATCTGCAAAGGATTACATGAAATATTCCCTGATAAAAGTGCCACCTTTTTCAAGCAGCACATCAAAA
>ENA-OPYU01000570-OPYU01000570.1-human-gut-metagenome-genome-assembly--contig:-NODE-570-length-14367-cov-3.018118_pt1 | contig 14367 bp, 16 predicted proteins | sample MGYA00242637_ERZ504482 | MGnify/ENA primary metagenome ERZ504482 (study PRJEB26092, sample SAMD00036237) | human gut metagenome | host: Homo sapiens | study: EMG produced TPA metagenomics assembly of...
ATACAGAGATCATCTGAGCCGGAAGCGCCCGTTCCGTAGAGGTAAAAAAACCATGGCCGAAACAATATTAAAGCCCACAAATGGCACAGCCAGGAAGTAAAGCTTCAGCCCCTCTTCCGCAATCTTCTGAAGCTGCATATCGTTTTCGCTGTTAAAGACAGATGTGATCGGCGATGCGAACAGGAACACGATTCCGTAGATTACCGCAGCTGTTCCCAGAAGGGCTATAACGGCATAACGAAATATTTTCCTGTATTTTCCGCATCTCCGCTTCCGTAAGAGCGGCTGGCAATAGGCTGCATTCCCTGGGCGATTCCGGTAAACATGGATGTTACCACAAGAGAAATATTTGTTACCACTCCATAGGCAGCCACACCCAGATTTCCACGGATTCCCAGAATAATAAAGTTAAATACAATAATCACAATACCGGAGGCCAGCTCTGAAATAAAGGATGGTATACCCAGTGAAAAGGTGGTTCCCGTTAATCTGATATCCGGCTTTGCAGGACTGAAATGGAAGTTATTTTTTCTGCTTATCCAGTGTTTCGACAGCACGCCGACACTGATCACAGGAGCCAGTCCTGTGGCAAAAACAGCGCCGAAAATTCCCATTTTCATTGGAAAAATAAACACATAATCCAGTATGATGTTTGCAAAGCTTCCTGTCAGCATCGCTGTCATTGCAAGTCCCGGATTCCCGTCATTACGGACAAAACATAAAAGAAAATCATTTGTCATAAAAGCAGGTGCAAACAGAAGAACTACCATAAGATATGTTTTTGTCATTTCAAAAATTTCCCCGTCAGCGCCAAGAAGAGACGTGATATTTCCGGAAAATCCAAGTCCCATAAGGACAAAGATCAAGGCAAAGATCCCAACCAGATACGCGGTATTCGTAAAGATCCTGTTGCCCTCCTGTTCCATTTTCTGCCCCCGGAAAATAGAGTATTTTGTGGCTCCTCCCATTCCCAGCATCATACCGCAGCCATGTACAAAGCTGTACACGGGAATGGCAATATTCAGGGCAGCCAGACCGTCAGAGCCCAGTCCTCTGGCAATAAAAAAGGTATCTGCCAGAATATAACAGGACAGCCCGATCATTCCCAGAACATTCAGGCTGGTATATCGCATAAATTCTCCCAGACATGATGTTTTTTCATATTCCCTCCTGTTGTTTTTTATTTCCCCCTGTTTCCAACACACCTGTCCGGCAAAACAAAAACGCCAGTATTTTCGCTTTCTAAGACCTACGGCGAAAAAACTGACGTCTTTATCCTCTTACCCGGTGGCAGAGGGATCGTTTCTTTTATTTAATCTGAAAGGTATGATATCACATCCCGGGAGACCGGTCAAGCATTAAATCCTCACCGGTGTAACCACATTGTCCTCCTCGTCAAACTCCAACGGCGCAGGCTCATCCAGAGCCTCCACTCCCGGATACTTCCCGGCTTTCACATCATCATAGTAAGCCTTTGACAGCATAATGGTGTCAATATGAAGACTGTTGGCAATTCTCACCATGCGTACAGGTGCATCTCCAAGTCCGTTACAGGTACAGATGCACAGCTGGATCGCCTCCCTGTCCGTTGCCGTCACACAAGGAATACGGGCAGAAGCCAGTACTGTACTTGTAAGGCAGTTTGGATACATTTTTTCAATATCCATTTCCTCAAAAATCTTGTTTGTAATAGCGCTTGCAAGACCACAGCCCAGAGCGTTTCCATGGGACTCCTTGCTGAGATTCAAAAAGCAGGTTCTCTGAACCTGAATACCACCCTTTGCAAACTCTGTGGAAAAGGTTCCTGTAATATTTGGATCCACTCCGGTACCGCTGAAGTTCTTTCCGATCTTGTCCACAACCAGCACGTCCCCTTCGCCTACGATCAGTTTCGGCATATTGGAAAACGCATATTTCAGAAGCTCCGCCTCTCTCTCCAGAATATTCTCCGGCAGAATTGCCTCGATCTTACAGGTTTCATCATAAGCATTCTCAATGCAGGGAATGGCAAAAAGAACAGGCGCTTTTTCAAGGACAACTGCGGCCATCGTGGGAATATTCTGAGCTATTTTACCCATTCCGTCACTGTGGACCACCTGGGCCCCCACCTGCTTGCCAAGTCCTACGGTCATCATTTTGCAGGGACCGCTTTCGTGGGTTCCCGAAAGCATTGTGGGGCTTCAGCCTGCAGGAAACAATGATCCCGTCTGATTCATAGGCATTTTTGTCTATAACAACTCTGCGTCCCAGACTGGAATAGCCCAGCTCCACAACCTCCATAGAAGAACGGATAGGACATCCCATTGCTTTTTTCTGTGATTCCGAAGCTTTCCAGAATCTCAACCTGCCCCTCTGCCGTAGCTCCTCCGTGACTTCCCATTGCCGGTACAATAAAAGGAGATGCGCCTTTTTGCTTTACAAAATCAACTACTGCTTTTGTGATAATATCCACATTCCGGATTCCGCGGCTTCCTGCAGTAACAGCAATACTCATTCCCGGTCTGATCTTTTCCGCAAACTGAGGCTGTGCCATTTCCCGGAAAACAACTGCTGGAATATCCTTCGGAGCAATTACCTCACGGGAAAAGGTCTGCCTTGCATGAAACATTTCCGGAACAGGAACATCCTTCAGAAGCCTTGAGACGGTTCCTCCCTTTACTACCTTCATAGCTCTTCCGCCTTTCTCTTTACGTTTTTTGTAATAATTACGTCAGAGCCGGTTCCCAGTACATCCTGAAGCACGATCTGGCCGATGGAAACAGGTGCCGTAACTTTTATCTTTCTGATCTCCGCCATCACAGAAAAATATCCTTTTGGGAATCGGGCGTTAAGACGCACACTGGCCAGAGGCAGCTCTCCATCCTCAACCAGAACAGAGGAGGCAATATTTCTCACAGGATTTGTCACCTCGCGGACAGCGTATTCCTTCCTCTTTTACAGTTGTTCCCGGTAACTTTTTCCACCTGTCCCTCAGGGAGAACCTCTGCCTCCAGAGAACAGCCCATAGGGCACATAATACAGGTAAATTGTCTCAGCATATCACATTCACCTCCAAAGGAGCTTCTCCGTTTAGCTTTTCCGCCTCAACAGGAATCTGGATCATTTCAGCCGGAAGAGCCTTTTTTAAATTTATAGCGTTTACAGTTTTTCCATCCTGAGTAATTTCAATAGCTCCATCCTTCATCGGACGGCGCACACGCATGGCAAGACGGAAGGATTTTTTGCCGCTGACCTTCTGGGGAATGGTGTGAGTTACGTTTCCGTCTGTTTTTATATCAAGCTCACAGGGAGGAAGTCCGCCTTCACGGATATACCGGGCCATGGCGTCTGCCAGCTTTTCTGCCTCCATAGACACAAAATCCACCAGATCATGAACATGAAGTACATTTCCTGCTGCAAAAATCCCTTCCACATCTGTCTGGTAGTTTTCATCCACAACAGCACCCTTACTTCGATCATCCAGAGTAACGCCTGCTTCAAGAGAAAGCTCATTCTCAGGGATCAGCCCTACCGAAAGAATCAAAGTATCACAATGGTGTGTTTTTTGCCGTTCCGGGAACAGGCTGAAGCTTCTCATCTACCTGGGAAACCACAACCCCTCCAGGCGGTCTTTGCCCAGAATATCTGTTACCGTATGGCTCAGATAAAGAGGAATGTCATAATCTCTCAGACACTGCTCAATATTTCTGGGAAGTCCGCTTGCATAAGGCTGAATCTCAAACACAGCCTGCACATGAGCCCCCTCCAGAGTCATTCTCCTTGCCATGATCATTCCGATATCGCCGGAACCCAGGATCACAACCTCCCGTCCGACCATTTTATTCTGAAGATTGATATAGGACTGGGCAACGCCTGCTGTCCACACGCCTGCAGGACGTTCTCCCGGAATGCTGATAGCTCCCCGGGTTCTTTCCCGGCAGCCCATTGCCAGCATCACGGCTTTTGCCTGTATCTCAATAATCCCCTCTCTGGATGCAGCATATACCTTTTTCATCACCGGTAAGCCGGATTACGGTAGCGTCTGTAATATAGGGAATTTTCCAGCTCCTCCACCTGATCGATAAAGCGCTGTGCATACTCCGGTCCGCTTAAGGTTTCCCCGAAGCGGCTGAGCCCGAAGCCGTCATGAATGCACTGCTTCAGAATCCCGCCCAGACTGCTTTCTCTTTCCAGAATCAGGATATCGGTAATTCCTTTATGATAAAGCTCTACGGCTGCCGCAAGCCCTGCCGGACCGCCGCCGATGATCACTGCGTCTGCCTGTCTCATTTTTCATCCCTCACCTTTCCCGTAAACATGTACGAATTTTTCTGGAATAACGAATCTGATCTTCTGAAATTCCAATCTCCTTCTGTATCAGATCTGTAATTCTTGTTTCACAGTAACCTCCCTGGCACCGTCCCATAGTAGCCCGGGTACGGTTTTTGATTCCGGTTACTGTACAAACTCCCAGAGGATTATGGACAGCCTGAAGAATTTCCGCCCTTGTAACTGTTTCGCAGCGGCAGATCACTTCCCCATAATCAGGGTTCTCCTTCACAGCCTGCTCTTTTTCCTCAAGGGACATATCCAGAAAACGGAGAATACCCTTTCTTCGGGGATTGAAGCTTTCGTTTACAGCCGGATGCTCTTTTTCCACCAGCTTTGCCACAGCCCTTCTTGCAAGAGGCAGGGCGCAGGTGATTCCCGGTGATTCAATTCCCACAAGATTTACCGTACAGGGAATTTTTTTCATCTGCTTCCAGCATAAAATCAAGAATTGCGCCTGTTTCCGGATCATAACGTTTCCATCGGATTCCGGAAAAATTGCGGATAAAATATTCCCGCTTCATTTCTTTAAACACCTTCCGGCCGTCCTCAAAAAGTCCGTCCATGTGCTCCTTCGTCACCTTATAATCCTCAGGCTCCTCTATCACATAGGAATCCGGACCTACCAGAACATTCCCGTCTACAGTAGGCGTTGCGTGGGTGGAAAATCCTCCTTTATCATTTGGAGCCGGATAAATGGGAATTTTCATTTCTTTTCCGGCTTTTTTGTCAAGAACATAATATTCTCCCTTAAATCCTTTAACCGGATAGTTCGGATACCCCAGCATTTCAGAAATCTGCGAAGCATACATTCCTGCGCAGTTAAACACCCACCTGACGGAAACATCCTCTGCCGGTGTATGAATAATATAGCGTTCATCCCTGCGCTCAATTTCCAAGACCCTGTGATCAAAAAGAAATTCCGCACCGTTCATGCAGGCATTTTCCGCCAGGGCAATGGTATACTGCATAGGATCAAGAATTCCGGAGGACGGCACATACATGGCAAACTCGCCGCCTGCGTTGGGATCGATCTCATTAAGGCGCTTTTTGTCGATCATTTCCATGCCCCTGACACCGTTTTCCTCGCCGATGGCCTTGTATTTCAGAATATTTTTTCCGATCCTTTTCATCAAAGCCAACTACCAGCTTGCCTGTCTTTTAAATGGAATATCCAGCTCCTCTGCCACCTGGTCAAACTCCCGGTTTCCCTCCACAGCACACTCCGCTTTCAGAGAGCCCGGCCTGTAGGTAAAACCCGCATGAAGCATTCCTGTATTTCTGCCTGAATTTCCGCAGGCAACATCCAGTTCCTTTTCCAGGACACAGATGCTTAAGCTGTACCTGGACAATTCCCTTGCCACTGCACATCCCACAACACCTGCTCCGATCACTGCCACATCAAAGCATTTCATCTTTTTTCACTCCTCGCTTTTTCGTTCTGTGTTTTTTAACAGAAGAATCCTGCTTTTCTCCGTTATTATCAGTTATTTTGCACAGTCTCATTATATAGAATCATATATTATTAGTAAAATTGATTATTTTACTAGCTCTCTAAGTTTTTTTAATAGTGATATTTCAGACCTCAAAATAGCAGAACAGAATTTAAAGACAGCTCAATTCATCCCCTTTTTTCCGTCCATGATCTTACAGAACACCACCGCCACCGCCGTACTCACTGCTGTAGCCAGTATGGCCGGGCCGACAATAGCAGCCGGATCAGCGCTTCCGTATTTTGTTCTGTATGCGATCATATTTAGCGGGATCAGCTGAAGAGAAGAAACGTTTATGATCATAAAGGTACACATGGCAGAACTTGCTGTACGTGGACTGCGTCTTCCTGTTTTTCCATACCTTCTGCACTCCTCCTTATTCAGACAGTCCAGTTCCTCCATTGCTTTTAGTCCTGCGCTGGTGCTTGCCCAGGAAATCCCAAAAAGATTTGATAAAAAATTCAGAGAAATATAATGACAGGCCGGGGAATCCGGTTCCAGACCGGGAAACAGAAATTTAAGAACAGGTCTCATCCTGCCTGCAAGCTGCGACACCAGCCCGGCATTTTCCGCAATTTTCATGATACCTGTCCACATGGCCGTAATTCCTGCCATTGTAATACAAAGACTCACCGCCTCCCCTGATGAAGAAACAACTGCTTCTGTCACAGCCTGAAGATTTCCTGCAAAAGCGCCGTACAAAACGCCAATAAGTATCATTCCGCCCCATAAATATGTCATACCTTTATCCTCCGGGACTTTCTCCACATATCTTATGACACACAAAAAACATTTTATTCCCACAGATCATATCTCGGAAATCAGACTCTCCCAAAACTGTTTCTATGGAAATAAGCCTGACCCGTCTTTTGAAAAGCACACCGGAATGATGCCACAGCAGTTCCGTTTACACAACAATTCTGTAAACACTACAGGCAGCCTGCTATGAAAAGCAGACTGCCTGTAAATAAACGAAATATTATTATTTAATAATTACTTTGTCCAGATGCCACATATCATCTACATACTCCTGAATAGTGCGGTCAGAAGTAAATTTTCCGCTGCAGGCAGTGTTCATCATTGCCATTCGAGCCCAGCGTTTTTCATCTCTGTAAGCCTCTTCCACTTTTTCCTGAGCTGCTGCATAGGCTCTGAAGTCAGCCAGGATAAAGTACTGGTCAGCTTTGTCATAGCCGTTTCCGCGAAGCAGAGAATCATACAGATCTCTGAACAGCTCTGTATCATGAGAGAAGGTTCCGTTGATCAGTTCCATAAGCACCTGGCGGATCTCACCGTCTGTATTGTAGATCACATTCGGATCATAGCCGCCATTATTCTCATAATTGATTACCTCGTCAGAGCTGAGGCCAAAGATAAATGCATTCTCTTCGCCTACTTCCTCAACAATCTCCACATTGGCGCCGTCCATGGTTCCGATTGTAGGAGCTCCGTTCAGCATGAACTTCATGTTTCCTGTACCGGAAGCTTCTTTACTTGCAGTAGAAATCTGCTCGGAAACATCTGCTGCTGCAAAAATCATCTCTGCATTGGATACACGGTAGTTTTCAATAAATACAACTTTGATCTTGTTGTCAATGGATTTATCATTATTTACAACATCCGCAACTGAATTGATCAGTTTGATGATCTTTTTCGCACGGGCATAGCCTGCGGAAGCCTTTGCTCCGAAAATAAAGGTTCTCGGATAAAATTCCATACCCGGATTTCTTTTGATCTTATCATAAAGATAGATCACATGCAGGATATTCAGAAGCTGACGTTTGTACTCATGAAGTCTCTTAACCTGAACGTCAAAAATGGAATGAGGATCTACCTCGACACCATTATGTTCCAGAATATATTTGGCAAGTCGGACCTTGTTCTGGTATTTGATGTTCATAAACTCCTGCTGCGCTCTCTCATCATCCACATAAAGCTTCAGCTTGCTGATCTGAGAAAGATCTGTGATCCAGTCCGGACCGATGTGATCTGTTACCCAGTCTGCCAGAAGCTGATTTCCGTGAAGGAGGAAACGTCTCTGGGTGATGCCGTTTGTTTTGTTGTTGAAATTTTTCCGGCATCATCTCATAGAAATCCTTCAGTTCCTGATTTTTCAGGATCTCTGTATGCAGTCTGGCAACACCGTTTACGGAAAATCCTGCAACAATGGCAAGATGAGCCATTTTTACCTGGCCGTCATAAATAATGGCCATTTTCTTGATCTTCTCATAGTTGCCCGGATATTTTGCCTGGATCTCAAGGATAAATCTGCGGTTGATCTCCTCAATAATCTGATATACACGGGGAAGCAGTCTGGAGAACAGCTCGATAGGCCATTTTTCCAGCGCTTCGGACATAATGGTATGATTGGTGTACGCAACACATTTTGTTGTAACCTCCCATGCCTCGTCCCATCCAAGACCTTCCTCATCCATAAGGATACGCATCAGCTCTGCAACAGCTACTGTAGGATGAGTATCGTTCATCTGGAATACAACTTTTTCGTACAGCTTACGGATATCGCTGTGATTTTTCTTGTACTTCTCGATTGCAGCCTGAAGACTTGCGGAAACAAAGAAGTACTGCTGTTTCAGACGCAGCTCCTTACCTGCCATATGGTTGTCGTTAGGATAAAGCACCTCAACGATATTGCGGGCAAGGTTTTCCTGCTCTACAGCTTTCTTGTAATCACCCTTGTCAAAGGAATCCAGTCCGAAGTCTACGATGGGCTCTGCATCCCAGATGCGGAGAGTATTTACGATCTTATTGTTATATCCCAGGATCGGCATGTCAAAGGCACTGCCTTTACTGCCTGATATCCCTCATGGATAAATCTGTTTGATCCGGTTGCCGGGTCATATTCCACACGGACATATCCGCCGAAGTGAACCTCCTTGGCATATTCCGGACGGCGCAGTTCAAAAGGATAACCGTTTTTCAGCCAGTTATCCGGAACCTCAAGCTGGAAACCATCCTTGATCTCCTGCTTGAACATACCGTAACGGTAACGGATACCGCAGCCATAGGCACAGTAATTCAGAGTTGCAAGAGAATCCAGGAAGCAGGCTGCCAGACGTCCAAGACCGCCGTTTCCAAGAGCCGGATCCGGCTCCTGATCTTCAATTACATTGAGATCAAGACCCAGTTCCTCAAGAGCTTCCTTTACCTCGCCATAGGCTGTCAGGTTCAGAAGATTGTTGCCCAGAGCGCGGCCCATAAGGAACTCCATGGACATATAGTATACAATCTTCGGATCCTGTTTCTGATATGCATTCTGTGTCTCAAGCCAGTTGTCAATGATAACATCCTTTACTGTATAGCTGACTGCCTGAAAAATCTGTTCCTGAGTTGCCTCTTCAAGGGTTTTGCGATACAGAAATTTTACATTTCTTTTACGCTTTCTTTAAAAGCCTCTTTTTTGAACTGCTTATCTATCATTTCTTTTTCCTCCTACTTTCTGGTTACACCAAGAACTACATTCTCTTTGTTAATGCTCCATTCTTTTACATAACCATCAGTTTCGTTCAGAGTGATCTCCTCTGCCAGAACCTCAGACATGATTTCATCCCTGTGGTTTTCCATAATATCCATAATGCGCTGATTGTCTTTTGCATAAACATGGATCTTATCCATAACCTCAAAGCCAGCCTCTTTTCTCATTGTCTGAATCTTACTGATGATCTCCCGTACAAATCCTTCCTCGATCAGTTCCGGAGTCAGGTTTGTATCAAGAACTACAGAAGTATCTCCGTCTGTTTCTGTTACATATCCCTCTGTCTGAGCTGTCTCGATCAGAAGATCTTCTTCAGCCAGCTCGACCTTGTTTCCGTCAATATCCAGAGTAAGAAGTCCTGTTTCCTTCAGTTCTTTCATAGCCTCTGTTCCATTAAGCTCTGTAAGAGCTGTGCGGATACCGTTCAGAAGTTTTCCGTATTTTGGTCCCACTGTGCGAAGCTGAGGCTTGAAGCTGTAGGAAATAAAGGATTCAACGTCCTTTGCAAATTTTACTTCTTTTACATTCAGCTCATCTGCAATGATATCTGTATAGAACTGATCCATTTCCTTCTCAGCCTTTACAAACATAGTTCCGATAGGCTGACGGTTCTTGATATTTGCAGTATTTCTTGCTGCGCGGCCAAGAACAACCACCTTCAGAAGAGCTTCCATGTCATCCTCAAGCTCTTTGTTGATCCATTCCTCTTTTACCTGCGGGAAATCACAGAGATGGATACTTTCCGGAGCAGACGGATCTACGCTTCTTACAAGGTTCTGGTACATATCCTCTGTCATAAACGGAATCATAGGAGCTGCAGCCTTGGAGATTGTCACAAGAGCTGTGTACAGGGTCATGTATGCATTGATCTTATCCTGCTCCATTCCCTTTGCCCAGAAACGCTCACGGCTTCTTCTTACATACCAGTTACTCATTTCGTCCACAAATTCCTGAAGTGCTCTTGCACTCTCCGGAATCTTGTAGGAAGCAAGGTTTTCGTCAACAGCTTTTACCACAGAATTCAGCTTGCTGAGAAGCCATTTGTCCATAACCGGAAGGCTGTCATAGTCCAGATTGTATTTTGTCGGGTCAAACTCGTCAATATTTGCATAAAGCACAAAGAACGCATAAGTGTTCCACAGAGTGCTCATGAATTTACGCTGTCCTTCCACAACAGCTTTGCCGTGGAAACGGTTCGGCAGCCACGGAGCGCTGTTGATATAGAAATACCAGCGGATAGCGTCTGCGCCGTATTTTTCCAGAGCGTCAAAAGGATCTACCGCATTTCCTTTGGACTTACTCATCTTCTGTCCGTTTTCATCCTGAACATGTCCCAGAACAATAACATTTCTGTAAGGAGCCTTGTTAAACAGCAGGGTAGACTCTGCCAGAAGAGAATAGAACCATCCTCTTGTCTGGTCGACTGCCTCGGAAATAAAATCTGCCGGGAACTGCTGCTCAAACAGATCCTGATTTTCAAATGGATAATGATGCTGCGCAAAAGGCATTGCTCCTGAATCAAACCAGCAGTCAATAACCTCCGGTACACGGTGCATGGTTCCGCCGCACTCCGGACACTTCAGAGTGATCTCGTCAATATACGGACGGTGAAGTTCCACAGTTTTTGCCTTCTCATCACCGCTCATCTCAAAGAGCTCCTGACGGCTTCCGACAGAATGCATATGTCCGCATTCACACTGCCAGATATTTAAAGGTGTTCCCCAGTAACGGTTTCTGGAAATACCCCAGTCCTGAACATTTTCCAGCCAGTCGCCGAAACGTCCCTTACCGATATTCTCCGGAATCCAGTTGATGGTATTGTTGTTGCGGATCAGGTCTTCCTTCACTGCTGTCATTTTAATGAACCAGGACTCACGCGCATAGTAAATAAGCGGTGTGTCACATCTCCAGCAGTGCGGATAATCATGCTCAAATTTCGGCGCGTCAAAAAGCTTGCCTTCTTTGTCCAGGTCAACAAGTACAAGGGGATCTGCTTTCTTTACAAATACACCTGCATATGGAGTTTCTTTGGCCATATTTCCTGTCCGTCTACAAACTGTACGAACGGAAGGTTGTAATCGCGTCCCACACGGTTATCGTCCTCACCAAATGCCGGAGCAATATGAACGATACCGGTACCGTCGCTCATGGTAACATAGCTGTCACATACTACGAAATGCGCTTTTTTCTTCTGCTTTGCCGCTGCTTCTCTGGTGCACTCCCAGAGAGGTTCGTACTCTTTATATTCCAGATCTTTTCCCTTATAGGTTTCCAGGATCTCGTATGCTTTTTCATCCTCTTTTGCAAGCTTGCCCAGAACCTTGTCCATAAGGGCCTCAGCCAGGTAATAAGTATAACCGTCTGCGGCCTTTACCTTACAGTAAGTCTCATCCGGGTTTACGCAGAGCGCAAGGTTGGACGGCAGTGTCCACGGTGTGGTTGTCCATGCAAGGAAATATGCCTCCTCGCCAACCACTTTAAAACGTACAATAGCAGAACGCTCTTTTACAGTCTTGTAGCCCTGGGAAACCTCCTGTGCAGAAAGAGGAGTTCCGCAGCGCGGGCAGTAAGGCACGATCTTAAATCCTTTGTAAAGAAGATTTTTGTTCCAGATCTCTTTCAGAGCCCACCACTCAGACTCAATGTAATTATCATCATAGGTTACATACGGATGATCCATATCTGCCCAGAAACCAACTGTAGAAGAAAAATCTTCCCACATTCCCTTGTATTTCCAGACACTTTCCTTACACTGCTGGATAAACGGCTCCATACCGTAAGCCTCGATCTGTTCCTTGCCGTCAAGGCCAAGCTTTTTCTCTACCTCAAGCTCTACCGGGAGACCGTGAGTGTCCCAACCTGCCTTACGCGGAACCATACAGCCCTTCATTGTACGGTATCTTGGAATCATATCCTTGATAACACGAGTCAGTACATGGCCAATGTGAGGCTTGCCGTTAGCGGTTGGCGGTCCGTCATAAAAGGTATAGGTTTCTCCTTCCTTACGGCTGTCCATACTTTTTTCAAAATTTTGTTCTCTTTCCAGAACTGTTCCACCTTTTTTTCCACGGTCAACAAAGTTCAGGTTCGTATCTACCTTCTGATACACGATTGCTTCCTCCTGTTCAGTATTACATTTTGCAATTCTTTCCTTGTTGTTTTATTTTATTATAGAAGTCGATTGCTCCGTACTGAGTACTCCCGCAATCGCACACACATTCGCAATGCGTCCTGTCGTCCTTCTTGCTCATATGTGTCAGCCCGTCAAATGTATGTGCATCTATGCAGATAAATCTGCAATCTGCACATCCGCTTTCCGGGACTTCTATAATAAAAAACCTCCCGTCCTGTAAAGGACGAGAGCTGGATCTACGCTTCTTCGCACCACCTGTTACACAATACGGGCAGAATTCTGCCGATATCTGTCCCACTTAACGGCGGGAACACCGTCTGTCCCTACTTTTTCTCAATTTCGGGAAAGAAACTCCGGAGTGATCTTCAGCCGTTCTTACTTGCACCGGGCTTCCACCTGTCCCCGGCTCTCTGCAGCGTTCTGTGCGAACTTCCCCATCTGGCACTGCCTGACACGAAAATCCTGCGGCTTACTGTCTCCATCACTGTTTTTACATGATTATATGTGCCTTTCTATTATAAAATGGACAAAATCTATCTGTCAAGCCCTTTTTCCGGGGTTTTCACCTGTAAACAGCAGCTGCTGTTCACGACCTTTACAAATGCCTCCTGAACAATAAACTACAGCCGCCTACAAACTATATTTAGTTCCCCTGCCTTTGCCTGTAACCTTAATATAATCCTTTTCTTTTAAATGCTCAATCAGCCTCAGAACTTTAGATTTCGTATAACCTGTTGCCTTCACAATCTCACTGCTTGACAATTGTTTTCCATTCTCCAGTACATTTATTATTTTTTCTTCATCACTTGTAATATGATACTGGTTTGTTATCACAGGCAATATGACACTGATCACATTATCTGTAATTTCAAACTTTGGCTTAATTTTTGCATTTTCATAAGCAAGCAAAATGCGTCTTACCCCTGTTCCGAACATTTCTATATAGTGCATTCTGAAAAACACGTTTCCCAATACAGGATTTCTCAAACAGGAGATATCTCCCCTCATATATTCTTCTGCTGTTATTCCTCTCGGAAGTCCTCCTGGAGATTTAATCTCAATCTTATCAGGAAATAACGATATACGAATATGAGAATTCATGCTCCAATCCCTGTGAATCAAAGCGTTTGCTACTGCCTCCCGGTAAGCATTTTCCGGGATCAGATCTACCTTCTTACGTTCTATTTCGGATATTTCTTCATATTGATAGTATCTTCTGACCATAGCCAGAGCAGAATTATATTGTTTTAATACCGATGTCCCTGATATTGTTTCTCTGTCCATTATTTCATTTATGGAATTTCCAAACCTGGCAATATCAATTCCATAAAAATCGTTTTCATCTGCTAACAGGGCAGCTGCGTTATTAAACTTTCTGTCCTTCGTAAAAAGTCCAAGGGTACGTAATATATCTTCTGAAACAACACTGATATCCATTTTTTCCATTAACTTGTTACTTAGCTCCTGAAAAGTCAGATCCTCTCTTCCACACGCCAGTTCTTCAAAATATAAATTACTTCCCTGTAAAACAAGCTGTTTCAGTTCTGCCTGATCCACCTCCAAGGACGCTGTATCACTTCTCCTGTATGCTTTTCCTTTATATAAATATGGTTTATACTGTCCCTCATGTATGATCAGCCTGATTATATTTTGTAAATCATCTGTCTCTATCTCAAAATCCGGTTTTGGAAGAATACTGTCATTTATTCTATTTTCTATGTCCAGGCATGTCTGCTGAAGATTTTTGATTCCACATACAGAGCCATCATCATTGACTCCAAATAAAATCATACCCTCTCCAAAATTACTGTACGCACTGACATGATTTTTAAAAATGAATTAGTGACTGCAGACTTAAATTCTAAATTTTTTCATTCTCTTTCATTTTACTCCACACCTCCAGATTCCTTTTATTTATCGTATCACTCTTAAAACGCAAA
>ENA-OPYU01000571-OPYU01000571.1-human-gut-metagenome-genome-assembly--contig:-NODE-571-length-14341-cov-3.265583_pt1 | contig 14341 bp, 18 predicted proteins | sample MGYA00242637_ERZ504482 | MGnify/ENA primary metagenome ERZ504482 (study PRJEB26092, sample SAMD00036237) | human gut metagenome | host: Homo sapiens | study: EMG produced TPA metagenomics assembly of...
AAAAGCATTACTTTTTACCGGGAATACCGATGAGCAGACGGTAGGTGGGGGCGAAGGGTCTCCACATCAAATTCACAGCAGGCATTTTCTACGAAATTAGTGGAAAGTGCATAGATTTTCAGCTCGCTGTAATGCGTGGTAGCCATAGTGCGGATGCCACGGTCATGCAGATAATTTAAAATAGCAATTGCCAGAGCGGCACCCTCCGTAGGATCTGTTCCAGCACCGAGTTCATCAAATAAACACATGGAATCCGCATCTGCGTGCTGCAAAATGTGGACAACTCTGGTCATATGAGAAGAAAATGTGGACAAACTCTGCTCAATACTCTGCTCATCCCCGATATCTGCATAAACTTCCGAGAAAATGGACAGTTCGGAACGATCCAGTGCCGGAATATGCAGTCCTGCCTGACCCATCAGGGTAAACAGACCCACCGTCTTCAGAGATACGGTCTTACCACCGGTATTGGGACCGGTGATCACCAACAGGTCAAAATCTTTACCCAGACGGACATCAATGGGAACTGCCCTTTTTCTTGTCCAACAGTGGATGACGTCCCTTACGGATCTGGATGTAATGCTCAGTGTTGAAAATAGGCTCTGTGGCATTCTGTTCCATGGCGAGTTTTGCCTTGGCAAAGATGAAGTCTAAAGTGGTCATGATCTTCTGATCTGCGGCAAGCTCTGAGGTATGAACAGCAGCCTGACTGCTCAGATCACCCAGAATAACTTCAATCTCCTCCTGCTCCTGCAGATCCAGTTCTTTTAACTGGTTGTTCAGGTTCACGACAGCAGCCGGCTCGATGTAAAAAAGGTGGAACCGGTGGAGGACTGGTCATGCACCATACCACTCACCTGGCTCTTATATTCGGCTTTTACGGGGATACAGTAGCGGTTATCACGCATGGTAATGACTGCATCCTGTAAAAAGGTACGGTAAGCGCCGTTTACCATAGAGGTCAGCTGGCTGTGGATCTTTTCGTTGGTGGACAGCTTGGAGCGGCGGATACTTTTTAATCGGGGACTGGCATCATCTGCCATCTCCTCTTCCGATAAAATACAGCGGTTGATTTCGTTAGCCAGCTGTGTCATAGGAGTAAGGCCTTCAAAGTAGGCATCCAGACTGTCATTGGGAAGGTCTTCCCGTTCATTTTTTCCGTAGGTCTTGATTCGGTTGACATTATCCAAAAAGGATGCCAGCTTCAGCAGTTCGGACATAGACAGAGAACTGCCGATTTCCAGAGAACGGATCGAAAATCCTAGATCTCTGTTGCTGCCAAAAGAGGTGCTTCCAATACGGAAGAGACGGGCCAAAGGCATCTTTGGTCTCCCGCTGGGCTGTTCTGATGGCGGAAAGGTCGGTAGAAGGCACCAGATCGCGGCAAAGCTTTTTACCGGGCTCGGAGTCGGCCTTCTCTGTGAGAAGGTCGATGATCTTATTATATTCTAAAGTGGTGAGTACTTTTGTGTTCATATGGGACTCCTTAAATAAAATATTCGCAATATAAGCTCACTGCCGAGCTTACAATAACACGATTTCTCTGTGCTTCGCACTCTCGAAATCGTCACAGACATACGCAATCCGGGCTATCGCCCTTCTTGCTCATGCAGTACAAGCTCGAAAATGCTTCGCATTTCCTTGCTGTCGGGCTATCGCCCTATCAAAATCGGATCTGTCAATTTCGCCTGCAAGCAGTCGAATTGACATCTCTCGATTTTGGTACTGCTCAATGCTAATTCACATTATACCATTCAGTTGCGTTTTTGGGGTACAGTTTTGTATAATTGAGATATTAGAGTCCTAAGGAAAAGCCGAAGTATCTGTAGGCAGCAGAGGAGGCATATTTATGGCGGATTCCCAAGAAAATAAGCAGAAGGAACAAAATGACGTTTCTGAGAAAAAAATTTTCATGATAGAAAAAAAGTTCAAAGGAAACGTCCGGTAAATTAGAAAAAGCTGTTGCGCAGGACTTTGATCACGGCTTCCATGGCGGTGATCTTCGGTCTGGTAGCATGTTTCACATTTCTGGTATTGGAACCGGTGATCAGTAACTGGTTGTACCCGGAGGAGGAACCACAGGTGGTGGTATTCCCCGAAGATCAGGATGAGATGTCTCCGGAACAGATGCTGACAGAGAATATGCAGCAGGAGAATCAGAACAATCAGTCCTCTTCTGTTTCCGGTGAAGTTATGGAACAGGAGCAGATCCGGGAACTGTTATCCGGAATCATATTGGACCTGGATAATTATAAGCAGATTTACAACGCTCTTGCCCAGTATGTGGCAGAGATGAACCGTTCTATGGTTACTGTGACAGGAGTGTCATCCGGTGTGGACTGGTTCAACAATGTAAACGAGAGCAAAAACCAGTCATCCGGTGTGATCATAGCGCAAAATGGCAAGCAATTACTGATTTTAACCGATTATTCTCCGGTAAAACAAGCAGATGACATTATTGTCACATTCAACGAGGGCACACAGGCAGATGCATCTTTGAAGGAAAAAGATGAGACTACAGGTCTGGCGGTGATTGCCGTAGAACTGGATACTCTGAATGAAGATTTTCTGAAGAATGATATTACGATCGCTACTTTTGGATCTTCTAATATCAAAGATATTGCCGGACTTCCGGTGGTGGCTCTGGGGCGTCCCATGGGTACGAACGGCTCACTGGGATATGGCATCATTACTTCTTCCGCCAGTGAGTCGGCGGCATCGGATACCACTTATCGGATTCTGCAGACGAATATTGTAGGCAGTCAGAATGCAGGCGGCGTATTATTCAATCTTCAGGGACAGGTCATTGGTATCATTACCAATGGCAAATCTGCCACAGATATGAAAAATATGGTATGTGCTTACGGTATTACGGAATTGAAGCGTCATATCGAGAAAATGTCGAATGGAGAAAAATTTGCCTATCTGGGTCTTAAGGGTGTGGATGTCACGGAGGAAGCCAACAGCGAACTTGGGGTTCCTTACGGAGCTTATATTACAGAGGTAGAAATGGACTCTCCTGCAATGCTGGCGGGAATCCAGCAGGGAGATGTCATCACGGGATTTGGTGAGCGCATGATTGTCAGCTTTGACGAGTATACGAACTCTCTGCTCAGTATGAAACCGGGAGATAGTGTAGAACTGACGATTATGCGGCAGTCACAGCAGGAATATAAAGAAATTTCGGAATTTATGGAAAAACACTACCTTCTGGTAGCATTTTTGCTGATTTTGGCAGGATGGCTTCCCTATATCCTGATCTTCTGGCCAGGAAGTGTTCCCTATGATGGCTTCCGGCAGCTGAATATGTTTGCCGGAAATCAGAGATTTACAAACAAGCATCCATGGGAATTAAGCCTTATAATGGGAGCCTTGATGACAATTGGAAATGTGATCAGTGATAACTGGGGCATTTTCATGGTGGTTGGCGTGCTGGCACTGATTTATGCGGTATGTTATGCCACTGTTTGTTATAAACTGAAATCATGGGGAGCACCAAGATGGTTCAATATCTGCTGTATTGCATTTTTCAGTCTTGTGCCTGTATTTGGAGCTTATTCCCAGACGATCATTAAGGATGGAAGTTTCAGCGCTCTGTTTTCCCTTTTCATGGTAATCTATGTGGAATGTTGCATTCCCACCCTTCGGGAAAAAAGCGGTCAGTCTTTAAGACAGCAGCTGACAGTGCTGTTTCTGGTTGGCTTTGGCATGTGCATTACCAGAAATAATGGACTTTACATGGTGCTTCCTGCATTTATCCTGTTATTCTTTTTCCTTGGAAAAAAACGCAGACTGTATGCAGTTGGAATGGTGATCCTTGTGACAGTGGGCTACATGGGGCTTCAGAAAGAAGTGGCACCGAGACTATACATTGGTAATTTCCCATCCAGAGTATTTTTCTCAATTCCAATGCAGCAGACAGCCAGATATCTGAAGGAATATCCGGATGATGTGACAAAGGAAGAAGCTAAAGCAATTGACGGGGTGATGAAGTATGATGAGATTGCGGATTTGTATAATCCGGAACTGTCTGATCCGGTAAAGGCAACTTATCGCGGCGGACATATTACCATGGCGAAGCTGAAACGCTACTTTAATGCCTGGTTCAGCATGTTTCTGAGACATCCGGGGGTGTATATAGAAGCCACACTTCATAACAGCTATGGATATTATTACCCATTTCATAATTGCACCGCGCAGAGCTCCTACCGATTCTATACAGTAAATGAGCCACTGATTGAAGAGTCAGATTATCATCAGATCTTTTCCGCAGAGACAAGGAATCAGCTGAAACGCTATGCCGATCTGTGGAGTCAGATCCCAGGTCTTGCGCAGATCTGCAATGCGGGAACCTACACATGGATCGTGATTCTGCTCCTTGGATATCTGATCTACAGGAAGCGCTGGAAAGGAATCCTGGTATTGGCTGCCCCGGCGCTGAATGTGGCAATCTGTATAGCTTCTCCGGTAAACGGCCTTCTGCGTTATACGTTTCCGTTGATGGCGTGTATGCCAGCTGTGATATTCTGGGGACTGGCTTATGCAGAGAAGGCTATAGACGATAAAAGAACCGATGAAAAATGAAAAGTCTGAATTTCTTTTATAGAAAGTATATTGTCAGGTAACTATTTAGCAAGTACCCTTTCGGGAAGGGTATAACTGTGAAGATACTGAACAGTTACATTGTAAATAACAATATGTGGAAATGATTGGAATCATGAGAAAGGCAGGTGATTCTGAAGTATATGGAAAAAATAATCATTATCGGTGCCGGACCGGCAGGAATTTCTGCAGCTTTGTATGCTACCCGGGCAAATATGGATCCACTGGTGATCAATAACGGCATTGGTGCTTTGGAAAAAGCAGAAAAAATAGAGAATTATTATGGTATGGAACATCCTGTTTCCGGGAAAGAATTATTTGAGACAGGACTTGCACAGGCGAAAGCATTAGGCGTGCGGATCCTGGAGGCACAGGTGCTCGGGATTGGCGGGTTTGATACTTTTACAGTAAAGACAACAGCAGGTGATTTTGACACCATCAGCGTGATCCTTGCCACAGGAAGCAAACGAAAGGCTCCTGCAATTCCGGGGATTAAGGAATTTTGAGGGAAGAGGTGTCAGCTACTGTGCTGTGTGCGACGCATTTTTCTACAGGGGAAAGAATGTTGCTGTACTTGGAAACAGCGACTTCGCTCTTCATGAGGCAGAAGAACTGGCACCTATGGCCGGTTCTGTTACCATCTACACAGATGGGAAAGAACCGGAGTTTTCCAGGAAATCTTCTTTTGCGGTGAATACAATGAAAATTCAGTCTGTAGAGGGAGAAGAGAAGGTGTCCGGACTGCGTCTGATCTCTCAGTCTGAGACAGATGCAAAATCAGATACTGACGGAGAGAAGAACCTTCAGCTTTTGCCAGAAGGAAAAAAAGCTGAAATGGAAGCTTCAGAGCTCCATAACCAGGAGAGTCCGGTAAGGGATTCCACGGAGTCATTTATCCCGGCAGACGGCGTTTTCGTAGCGCTTGGAACTGCAGGAAGCGCAGAGATGGCACGACAGATGGGCGCGGCACTTACTGAGAAAGGCAACATCAAGGTAAATGAAAAGATGGAGAGCACCATTCCGGGGGCTTTTTTGCAGCAGGTGACTGTACCGGCGGTCTTTTGCAGGTGGCAAAGGCAGTTTATGATGGCGCTCAGGCAGGACTTAGTGCAAACCAGTATGTGAGAAACAGACAAAAAAAGTAAAATTGCGGCGTGAAATCAGAGATAAGAATAGACCGATAGAAAGGATGGATCAATTATGGCAAAAGTAATCACAACACAGAATTTTGAAGAGGAAGTATTAAAATCTGAGAAACCGTTTCTTCTTGATTTCTGGGCAACCTGGTGCGGACCATGCATGCGTCAGGGACCAATCGTGGAGGAACTGGGAGAGGAAGGCTATGCAGTAGGAAAGCTTGATGTAGACCAGAACATGGAGCTTGCACAGCAGTTCCGGGTTATGAGCATTCCTACCCTGATCATTTTCAAGAACGGAGCAGAAGCACACCGTCTGGTTGGTCTTACAGATAAAGAAGAGTTAAAGAAACTTCTGGACGAGTAAGAACGATGAAGATATTACTTGCAGCATGTAATGCAAAATATATACATTCCAATCTGGCTGTCTTTAACCTGAAAGCCTGCGCAAAAGAATATGACAGCAATGTTGTACTTCGGGAATACACCATCAATCAGCAGAAGGATGACATTCTGAAGGATATTTACAGATGTCATCCGGATGTGATCTGCATATCCTGCTATATCTGGAATATTACTTTTGTGCGGGAACTGATGCAGGATCTGAGAAAGATCCTGCCGGATGTTCCTTTCTGGGCGGGAGGCCCGGAGGTATCGTATGATGCAGAGGAATTTCTGAAAAAGAACCCGGCATTTGATGGTGTAATGGTTGGAGAAGGAGAAGAGACTTTCCTGGAACTGGTGAAGCACTATGTGAATGGAAGTCCTTCTCTGGAGAAAACCACCGGACTTGTGTACTGTAAACCAGACGGTACAATTCAGAATAACGGATGGCGGAAGATCATGGATTTAAGCAGGGTACCTTTTGCTTACGAAGATCTGAAGGATTTTGAAAACCGTATTATTTATTATGAGAGCAGCCGAGGCTGTCCTTTTTCATGCAGCTATTGTCTGTCATCTGTGGACAAGAAACTGCGTTTTCGCGACCTGGAACTGGTAAAGAAAGAACTTCAGTTTTTCCTGGATCACAAAGTGCCACAGGTGAAATTTGTGGACAGAACCTTTAATTGTAAGCACGATCATGCAATGACCATCTGGCAGTACATAAAAGATCATGATAATGGAATTACCAATTTCCACTTTGAGATTTCAGCAGATTTGTTGAGGGAAAATGAACTGGAATTGATGAGTACCCATGCGTCCGGGGCTGATCCAGCTGGAAATCGGTGTACAGTCCACAAATCCGGACACTATTCGTGCTATCCACAGGACTATGGATTTTCCGAAGCTGGCAGGGATTGTAAACCGTATCCATAGTTTTAAGAATATTCACCAGCATCTGGATCTGATCGCTGGTCTTCCTTATGAGGATTATGACAGCTTTCACCGGTCCTTTAATGATGTTTATGCACTTCGTCCCCAGCAGCTTCAGCTTGGATTTCTGAAGGTTCTGAAGGGCTCTCATATGAAAGAGATGACAGAAGAATATGGCATTGTGCATAAAGAACTGGAGCCATATGAAGTACTGGGAACCAGGTGGCTGCCATATGAAGACATTTTGAAGCTGAAAATGGTGGAAAGTATGGTGGAACTGTACTATAATAGTGGACAGTTTCAGAATACCATCGCCTGTGTGGAGCCTTTGTTTGAGGATGCTTTCACATTGTATGAGAAGCTGGGACAGTTTTATGAGAAAAAAGGTTATTCAGAGATTTCCCATTCCAGAATGCGCAGATATGAGATTCTGCTGGAGTTTGTGAAGGAAGAACTGGAAGAAAAATCCGTAGGAAAATCTGGAAATCAGGATCCTGAGGTGGAGAATCCTGCGGGAAAAAACTGCGGAAGATTGCAGAGGAATGGAAACTGCAACCTGGGAAAAGGTGGCAGACAGCATGATCTACGACCTGTATCTTCGCGAAAACCTGAAAAGCCATCCATCCTTTGAGTATGACCAGAAGCCTTATGAGAAAGCAGTCTGGGAGTACAGGCGCCAGGAAAAGGTGCCAAAGACAGCGCATATTGAGGTGTTCCGGGATGGAAAAATATTGTTGTTTGATTATGAAAACCGGGATCCACTGCTCCATAATGCGGCAGTGAAGGAAATTCAGATATAATAAAGAAAGGGTGTAACTGTTCGGCTGGCCGTATTGACATGGCGTATATTTGTAGTCTGTAAAGTGCCGGATGGTTATGAGAGGTTAAAAAATTTATGGGAATGTTTGATCCAAAGAAAAGAAAACTTGTAACTGCGATCATTGCTGTTATTCTTGTTCTGGCAATGGTAGTTCCTACTGTCATTTCTCTTCTTCTGTAGGGAAAAGAGAAAATGAGGCTTGGAAAAGCGGCTATGGAAGCACTGCAGGCTGAAATCAGCGGGCTTCTTACGCCTGGAAACGAACTGGTGGTGGCTGGAGCCATTGCTCTTTACGGCACAGCGCAGATTGCAAGGGAAAAGCATGAGATTTTAAGAGAGCATTTTTTCAGAAGGTTTTTTTGCGGGAGGCAGAGAATCTGAGAACCCTTTACGGGATAGCGGATGAGATAAATGTAAAAGAAGCTGGCGCTACCGCTTTTTATGCAATGGGCGAGGGCGGATTTTTCTGAGTGCTCTGTGGAAGATGGCGGAGGCTTCCCAGGTGGGACTGGAAATGGAGTTTTTCCAAGGTACCCATACGCCAGGAAACAATTGAAATTTGTGAAATCTTTGACATTAATCCTTATAAGCTGAATTCGGAAGGGGCTGTTCTGATCGGCATTCCGGCAGGAGAAGCATTGGTGCAGGAGCTTTGCAGAATGGGCATGATGGCAGCTGTGATTGGACAGACGAATGCTGGAAATGACAGAATACTTTACTACAATGGGAATGGCAGGTATCTAGAGCGGCCGGCTAAAGACGAGATATATAAGATACTGCCTTAAAATCGAAATAAAACTGCTGTAATTACAGGAGAGTATAAAAACTATGGGAACATTAAACATTGTACTTCATGAGCCGGAGATTCCGGCAAATACAGGAAATATAGGACGTACCTGCGTGGCTACAGGAACCAGGCTCCATCTGATCGAGCCGTTGGGATTTTCATTAAGTGAGAAAGCACTGAAACGTGCCGGAATGGACTACTGGAAAGATCTGGATGTAACTACTTATCTGGATTATGAAGATTTTCTTGAGAGAAATCCTGGAGCGAAGATTTATTATGCGACTACGAAAGCACCTCAGACTTATGCGGATGTGAAGTATGAGGACGATTGCTTTATCATGTTTGGCAAGGAGAGTGCCGGAATCCCGGAAGAGATTCTTCGTGACAATCAGGAGACCTGCGTAAGGATTCCCATGCTGGGAGAAACAAGATCTCTGAATCTGAGTAATTCGGTTGCCATTATTCTTTATGAAGCCTTTCGTCAGCATGACTTTGCCCATTTGAAACTGGATGGGCATCTGCGCAAGTATGATTGGAAATAGTAAAAGACCTGGAGCTTTTTTACGAACACGCTCCAGGTCTTCGTTTATAAAAAGAATTGCTGAATAATTTATTTTGCTTTCTTTAAAGTAAAAATGAATTCTGTTCCAACACCTTCTGTGCTGATCACATTAATATTCTGATTATGAGCTTTGATGATCTCTTTTACAATAGAAAGCCCAAGTCCTGTACCTTTCCGGTCTTTTCCGCGGGAGGTATCTGTCTTGTAAAATCTGTCCCACACCTTGGACAGGCTGTCCTTGGGGATTCCCACTCCGTGATCCTTCACAGAAACGAAAACCTTATCATTTTTACGGATGTTTCAATGTTGATCGAGGAATTGTCATTACTGAATTTGATTGCATTGTCCAATAAATTGTACAGTACCTGCTGAATCTGTTCCATATCTGCCTCTACGAACAGCTCTCTTCCGGAAAGCAGCAGTTCCAGGTCAATATTCTTTTTGGAACAGATTACCTCAAAAGTATTGGCAGTACTTTTTGATCACATCATTAATATCAAATTTGCGGATATTCATCATCCGTTTCCGTTCATCCAGATCATTCAGCACCAGAAGGCTTCGCGTCAGTTTTTCCAGACGGTCAGCTTCATGGGAAATGATGTTTAAATATTTGTCCTGTAATTCCGGGGGAATGGTGCCATCCAGAATTGCCTCCACATATCCTTTGATGGAAGTCAGAGGAGAGCGGAAATCGTGGGAAACATTGGCAATAAAGGTTCGCTGGTATTCTCCGTTCTGGTTGATCTTGTCTGCCATGTAGTTCAGGGTTTTGGCAAGATAGCCCATTTCATCCTCGGATTTCACTGGAATGCGATAGCTCAGATCTCCGTTGGCATATTCGGAAGCCCCCTTGATGATCTGCTGCATTGGAGTATGGATCCATTTCTGATAGCAGAGAAGGAGCAGTCCGCACAAGGCATACACGGCAAAAAAACCATCTGAAGAATTCCAAGAAGACCGCTTCGTTTCTGATAAAGCTGCTGCATGTCATAATGGTAGGTAACATAGCCTTCTGTTACACCGGAATTTTCCACCGGTATCATCACATTAAGATGGGGACTGGAAAAATAGCCATAAAAATTACTGATCTGATATTGGGTATTAAGCCAGAAGTCCAGATCAGAATAGGGTATGGAAATTGTGTTTGCAGTAGAGTCCTTTTCAGAGGATGTTCCATTCTCTGGGATTTTATCTGTTTCTGAAGTCTGAACTTCAGGATTGGCAGTGGATTTCGCAGAACTGACGTTATATTCCAGATTTGAGGACTGCACGATCACATGGAAATTTTTATCCAGGATCAGTATCCCGGCTTCCTCTCCGGAAGCCAGAATATCCATAATCTTTTCCAGTCCTTTGTTATCATTGTCTGCAACCTGTTGTGTTGTGACAGCATCAGAAGCAAATCGTACAGCACTGTCATACAGCCTTGCGCCAACTTCTTCTTCCAGATAGGTTTCCACGAAATGAGAGCCACCTGCTGTAGCGAAAAGGAAGCCTACAATTCCAATGAAAATATAACTGCAGATCAGTTTGCTGTGAACCGTTTTTCTCATTCGCTTTTTACCTCGAACTTATATCCGATTCCCCAGACTGTTGAAATAGACCAGTTCGGATGATCTTTGATTTTTTCGCGCAGACGTTTAATGTGAACGTCTACCGTTCTGGTATCGCCAATATATTCGTAGCCCCAGATGTGGTCCAGAAGCTGCTCTCTGGTGAATACCTGATTCGGTGAGGAAGCAAGGAAATAGAGAAGCTCCAGCTCCTTAGGCGGCATGTCTACCTGTTTTCCCATATAAGTAACGGAGTAGTTGGTAAGGTTGACAATAAGATCCGGATAAGTGGCACATTTCTCATCGCTTACAACTGCAGCCTGTTTGGGCTGGAAACGGCGGAGAACTGCGCGGACACGGGCAACCAGTTCTTTTGAATCAAAAGGCTTGATAATGTAGTCGTCAGCGCCAAGCTCCAGACCAAAGTACCCTTGTCAAAAGGTTTCTCCTTTTGCGGAAAGCATGATGATCGGCACGTCTGAGGTGTGGCGGATCTCACGGCAGACCTGATAGCCGTCAATACCTGGAAGCATCAGATCCAGAAGAATCAGGTTCGGGCGAAAAGTCTGGAATTCTTTTAAAGCCAGCTCGCCATCGTTTACAATTTTGGTTTCGAAACATTCTTTGGTAAGATACAGAGAAATCAGCTCTGCAATATTGTTGTCATCATCGACAATGAGGATTTTCTGTTTAGCAACCATAGTTTCTCCTTATAAAATATAGTTATTTCTTAAATTCTACAATGGTAACACCAGCATCTCCTTCTCCAAATTCAGCCAGGTGGAAATCAGCCACATGCTTCTGGCGGCGGAGATAATTGTGTACTCCTTTTCGAAGGGCACCGGTACCTTTACCATGTACGATACGCACGCTCTTTAAGTGTGCCAGATAAGCATCGTCCAGATATTTATCCAGTTCTGCCACAGCTTCATCTACGGTTTTTCCAAGAAGATTGATCTCTGTGGAAACACTGGTAGACTTGGACATGCGGATCTTGCCTGCTCCTGTTCTGGAAAGTCCAGGAGTGTTGATAACTGGTTCGTCAACAAGCTCCAGGTCAGAAATATGAACCTTGGAACGGATGATACCCATCTGTACAAAAAGGAAGCCTTTGGAATCGGGATGGCTGCTGACAGTTCCTTTCAGATTCATGCTCAGTACCTGAACGGTATCTCCAAGGGAAAGATCTTTAGGCTTCAGCTCTTTTTTCGGTTTCTTTACGGTGGTGTTCATGGACATGCCCTTTTCGGCTTTGTTCATGCGGTTTCTAAGGTTCTGGCGTTCTTTTTCAATGGCAGCAGTATCCACGTGATCTTTCTGGAATTTGTGGAACATTTTCATGGTCTGATCTGCGTATTCCTTAGCATCTGCAAGAATCTTACGGGCTTCTTCGTTGGCTTCACGCAAGATCCGCTCTTTACGTTCGTCCAGCTTCTCCTGCTTGGACTCTAACTCCTGTTTCAGGGAAGCAATCTGGGTTTTATAACGCTCTGCTTCCTGACGCTCGTTTTCGATGATCACGCGGCTGTTTTCCAGGGAGGTAAGTACATCCTCGAAGGACTCGTCCTTCTGGCTGATCTGATCTTTGGCGCGCTCAATGATAAAGTCCGGAAGACCAAGTTTGGAAGAAATCGCAAAGGCATTACTCTTTCCAGGAACACCGATGAGCAGACGGTAAGTAGGACGCAGGGTTTCCACATTAAACTCACAGCAGGCATTTTCAACGCCGTCAGTGGACAGGGCATAAACTTTCAGTTCACTGTAATGGGTGGTTGCCATAGTGCGGATGCCCTGTTCATGCAGGAAGGACAAAATGGAGATGGCAAGTGCCGCTCCTTCTGTCGGGTCGGTACCAGCGCCAAGCTCATCAAAAAGCACCAGAGAGTCCTGATCTGCTTTTTTCAGGAAAGACACTACGTTGGTCATATGTGAGGAAAAGGTACTGAGGGACTGCTCGATGCTCTGCTCATCCCCGATATCTGCGTAAACCTCGCGGAAAACAGAAAGCTCGGAGCGGTCCAGGGCTGGAATGTGAAGTCCCGCCTGTCCCATCAGGGTCAGAAGTCCAACTGTCTTAAGGGAAACGGTTTTACCACCGGTGTTTGGTCCGGTGACAACAAGGAGGTCGAAGTCTTCTCCAAGACGGATGTCAATGGGAACGGCTTTCTTCCTGGGAATGAGAGGGTGGCGTGCCTGTTTCAGGTGAATGCGTTTTTCTGTATTGAAAATGGGTTCTGTGGCATTCATATCCAGTGCAAGTCCTGCTCTGGCCAAAAATGAAATCCAGCTGGATCATAATGTCAAGGTCTGCGCGAATGGCGTCCACATTCTGGGCGGTCTGTTCACTTAGGGTAGCGAGAACTGCCTCGATCTCTTTCTGTTCCTGAAGCTCCAGCTCGCGGATGTCGTTGTTTAGTTTGACAATCGCCAGAGGCTCAATGAATAAAGTGGAGCCGGTGGAAGACTGGTCGTGGATCATACCTGGAACCTGGCCTTTGTATTCGGCTTTTACTGGGATACAGTAGCGGCCATTTCGCATGGTGATAACGGAGTCCTGAAGGTAGTTACGGGCGCTTCCGTTTACCAGGGAGGCCAGCTGGGTGTGGATGCGGTCATTGGCAACCTTCATGCTGCGGCGTACATGCATCAGACCGGCACTGGCGTCGTCACTGATTTCGTCCTGGGAAATGATGCAGCGGCGGATTTCGGCTGAGAGGGGAGTCAATGGCTCCAGACTCTCAAACATGCCGTCCAGAGAGTCTTCTCTTGCATCTCCGCGCTCATTTCGGGAGTAGGCTTTGACACGGTTGGTATTTTCCAGAAGTCCGGCAATGGCAAGGAGTTCGGAAATTCCAAGGGAGCTTCCGATTTCCAGACGTTTCAGTGAGCCGCGCACGTCTTTTACGCTTCCAAAGGAGATGTTTCCTTTCTGGAAAAGGCGTGTGAGGGCGTCTCTGGTCTGGGTCTGCATATGACGGATTTCGTAAACATCTTCAGAGGGCAGGAGGTGCCTGCACAGGTCTTTCCCCATCTGGGAAGAAGCCTTCTCTGTCAGTTGGTCGATGATCTTGTAGTATTCAAGTGATTTTAAAGCTTTTGGATTCATAATATCTCCTATAAATCAATTGCTATTTAGTTGATTAAAAGTTCTTCAATGCGGACGCATTTGGACAATGTGTATTACTCACTCGCCGGCGCAACGCTCCGATGAACTAATCGCTAACTGCGACTAATGCGTTCGGGAGAGCCCTCACGCATAAGTCTTCGTAAGCGCTGGATTTCATCTGCGCTAAGAACGCGCCTGAAATGGCTCGTTGGAGTAATACACATTGCCCAAATGCTGTGTACTGGCTGGGACTTGCTGGTTGGTAAGAACTTTTAACGAAGGGGGGGTAGGGTGAGTGACTGGTTTCCCTATACTTTCTTGACAACGATAGATTAGAAAAAACAATATAGTTGCGGGATACCAACTACTTCACCCCACCCGCGTTGTTGTCGTTACTGTTTCTTTCTTCCCTTTCCAGTAACCAGCGATTTTGCAATGTATATTCGCAAGCCGCGCATTTT
>ENA-OPYU01000572-OPYU01000572.1-human-gut-metagenome-genome-assembly--contig:-NODE-572-length-14319-cov-4.719208_pt1 | contig 14319 bp, 11 predicted proteins | sample MGYA00242637_ERZ504482 | MGnify/ENA primary metagenome ERZ504482 (study PRJEB26092, sample SAMD00036237) | human gut metagenome | host: Homo sapiens | study: EMG produced TPA metagenomics assembly of...
CTTTATCGTCTGTCTTGTTCCCGTTGACCAGATATTCATTTACCATGGTAATATTTCCGTTTTTGACTACTGCCTTCTGATCCATTTTATCCGGTTCAGGCGCAGGCGACGGCTCAGGTGTGATGCCGATCTTCAGAACCTGCTGGGTGGCCGGATCCTTTTTCTTTTTGCCGCAGCCGCATCCTGCCATAAACACACAGAGCAGAAGCACAGAAACAACAACCAGCTTTCTTGCTGCATTTTTTTGCATTTCCTATCTCCAATTCTGACAGGCTCAGGCCTGTTCAGGCTATTTTCCTTACTGTTCCTGACCTTTACAGCCTTCTGCGTACAGTCACCTATTAGTACTGTTTCTGACCTTCACAGAATTCCTTATTTCTCATCCAGCTTCAGGACACTCATAAAGGCTTTCTGAGGAATTTCCACATTTCCTACCTGACGCATGCGCTTCTTTCCCTCTTTCTGTTTTTTCCAGAAGCTTTTTCTTACGGCTGATATCGCCGCCATAACATTTGGCAAGCACGTCTTTACGCATGGCCTTAACTGTCTCTCTGGCAATGATCTTGCTTCCGATTGCTGCCTGGATTGGAATTTCAAAAAGCTGTCTGGGAATTTCCTCTTTCAGCTTCTCGCACATTTTACGTCCTCTTTCATAGGCAGTTTCCGCATGAACAATAAAGGAAAGGGCGTCTACCTCTTCCTTATTTACAAGAATATCCAGCTTCACAAGCTCGCTGCGCTCATAACCGCAGAGATCATAATCAAGAGATGCATATCCTCTGGATCTGGATTTCAGAGCGTCAAAGAAGTCATAAATGATCTCATTCAGAGGCAGCTTATATTTCAGAAGCGCACGGGTTCCTCCATATAATCCATGCCAATATACTGTCCCCGGCGTTCCTGACAAAGATCCATGATCGCGCCGATAAATTCCGTCGTTACCATGATCTCAGCATTTACCATAGGCTCTTCCATATACTCAATTTCTGAGGGATCCGGAAGATTGGACGGATTGGTAAGTTCGATTACCTCTCCGTTTGTTTTATAGACCTTATAAATAACGCCTGGAGCGGTAGTGACAAGATCAAGGTTATATTCTCTCTCCAGTCTCTCCTGAATGATCTCCAGATGAAGCAGCCCCAGAAATCCACAGCGAAAACCGAAGCCCAGCGCCACAGAAGTCTCCGGCTCGTAGAAAAGAGACGCATCGTTTAACTGAAGCTTTTCCAGAGCGTCTCTCAGATCCCCGTACTTGGCTCCGTCTGCCGGATAAAGGCCGCAGTAAACCCATAGGCTGAACCTTCTTATATCCGGGAAGCGCCTCCGCACACGGTCTGGTCACTTCTGTAACCGTATCGCCTACGCGGGTATCACTGACGTTTTTGATGCTTGCTGTAAAGTAACCTACCATTCCAGCAGACAGCTCATCACATGGAATAAAACGGCCGGCTCCAAAATATCCAACCTCCACAACCTCTGTTGAAAAAACCTGTTGCCATCATTTTTACTTCTGTGCCTTTTCTGATACATCCGTCCATCAGCCTGCAGAATACAATAACACCTTTATAGGAGTCATAAATAGAATCAAAGATCAGGGCTTTTAACGGAGCATCCGGATTCCCTTCCGGCGCCGGGATTTTCTCCACGATCTGTTCCAGTACATCCTCAATATTCAGTCCTGCTTTTTGCAGAGATCCTTGGCGCGTCCGCTGCCTCCAGTCCGATCACATCCTCGATCTCACTGATCACGCGGTCCGGTTCCGCGCTTGGAAGATCGATCTTATTGATCACCGGAAGCACATCCAGATTATGTTCAAGAGCCAGATAGACATTTGCCAGTGTCTGAGCTTCAATTCCCTGAGCAGCATCTACCACAAGGATGGCTCCGTCACAGGCCGCAAGGCTTCTGGAAACCTCATAGTTAAAATCCACATGTCCCGGCGTATCGATCAGGTTAAAAATATATTCTTCTCCGTCCTTTGCTTTATAAACAATCCGGACTGCCTGAGACTTAATAGTAATCCCTCTTTCTCTTTCCAGATCCATATTGTCCAGGATCTGCGCCTGCATTTCTCTCTGTGTCAGAAGTCCGGTCTTCTCAATAATACGGTCGGCAAGTGTGGACTTGCCATGGTCTATATGTGCAATAATGCAGAAATTACGAATCTTGCTCTGATCTGTCATTCCGCAGCGTTCCTCCTCTTATCTCAGTGTATTTTCGTTATATCGTGCCCCATTATAGCATATCCGCCCTCATCAAGTCCAGTTATCAGCCCTGCTTTCCAAGGCCTTTCGCAGTCATACATGCTATTTATTTTCCTGCTTTCATTATACAAACGTACGTTCATATTTTCAAGACCTATTTTCTTTTTTCCTTCGACAAAACTTAAATGCATTTTTAAATCCCAGCCGGCAAAAGTAAATACCATCTCTGTAAATGAACAGATTAAAAAAGCACACAAAATCTTCTCTGTTTTGCCTTTACAGGATATACAAATAAAGTTTAAAATTTGTTTATGTCCGCATACTGTGGATTTTATTGTGCAAAATTCTGTATTGTCTCATTTACAGTTCCATATAACGCATAAATCCTTATAATATAAATAAACAGAAGCTGCTCCTGCATATATCCTCTATTGCCTTTAAGAGTTTTCATTCTGTATAATGTGAGCAAATTTTTTTCATTACCCTGTCAGAACCCTGTTGAGAATATCCGCAAAGGGTTCCATAGCATTTTTTACCTCCTGCACCGTGTTTGTCTGAGCGCCGGCTTCCAGAAGAACTGCTCTCCTGCAAAGATGCAGATTATACCTTAATCCGGACAGATAAATCCCCCTGTAAAAATCCGGATAATACTGCGCGGCCTGGTATTCCATCTGAAAAGAAAAAGCAAGATTATCCTGTATGTATGGATTGGGCAGGTAATCTACCGGTCCGCCTGAGACTGTATAACTGAGCCCGTTAAAAAACATGATCTGGGCCGTAGGTTTGCCGTTGATCTCTGTTACCAGCCGACGATCCTCCGCCACACCGTCCCTGTGAAGATCTATTACTACTTCTATAGAAGGATTTTCTTTCAGAATCTGTTCTATATAAGGCCGGGCGTAATCATAGGCTTTATTCCTGTCCAGCACGCCTCCTGCCAGATCAAATTCTTCTGTTACGTGAAGTACCTGATAGCCATAGGTTTCTGTAAGAATTTTCGCCAGATAGTTTCCCACTCCCACAATAGAATCCTCCACCACGCCTTCTCTGGAATCTGCAAAAGTTTCCTGTGTATGGCTGTGATAAATAAGAATCTGAGGCGTCCGCGGATCCTTCTTTACCGTAAGATCATTTGCCAGAAATTCTGCTGCATCCAGCTGCTCTGCGCTGGTGGCAGTATCCTCGTCTACAATAAAAAACTTATTCAGCAGATAATCATAATCTGCCAGGATCTCCGGAGCCAGATCAATAACCGGTGCAGGCTGACTCTGCGCCAGTGCAGGCTGTGCAGAGGCTGCTGAACTGACTGCCGGACTGGCAGTGGGACCTGATACCGGGCTGACTTCCGGTTTTGATGTGGGAATCGCCTCTGTCTCAGAGCTTTTCTTTTCTCCGGTCACCTGCTGTTCCTGCAAGTGCCTGTCCGATTCTTCTGTTTTTTCTTCCGGTTTTTCATTTCTGACAGGTGTGCTTCCGGTCTGTTTTTTTCCTTTTTCAACAGCCGTTTCCTGATTTTCCCGCATATCATCACTGCCCGACTGAAGATTTTCCTCCTTCATCATATCAGCCAGATATTTTGCATTACTTTCCACAAGTTTTTCATAGGTTTCCGGATCTTCTCTCTGAGGAACACTTGTTGCTTCTTCCTCCAGAAAGCAGTAAAGCGGCAGCTGCCTGTACACATTTCCCCGCAAAAAAAAGCGGTCCCGGAACCAAAAGCAGAACCGCAAAAAAGGAAAACGCTCAAAATAATGCAGGTTACTTTCTGGAGCTTTGTCATAGAATCACCTCTTTCAAAGAATCCTATGACAAAAATGATATGATTATACCCCTGTATTTCCGGAAATATGCTGCTGTCAAAGTATTTCCCGGTCATATATTCTGATTCTCTGCGACAGCAGCAATAAGCTTTATCTATGCAGAAATCTAATTTTTTGATTTTCCCATCAGACGCCTGAAAAAGCCATATTTAGCCCCTCTGATATGGTAAAGCTTAAATATTTTACAGTTTCATCCACATCCTTCGGTGTCACAAACATACTGTAAAGATTTGGCGCAATCATTTCCTCCAGGAACTCTTTCTGCTCCTGTTCCTCCAGTGCATCCAGAAGATGTTCCATAGAATCATGGACAATCGTTGCCGCATCTACTACTGTGGGAACCCCGATTCCAATTACTTTTACCTGAAGATTTTCTTCAGTAAGTCCGATCCTGTGATTTCCCACCCCGGAACCTGGATGAATCCCCGTATCCGTGATCTGGACTGTCCGGTTCAGCCTTCGGATACTGCGGGCTGCCAGGGCATCTACCGCAATAACAAGATCCGGCTTTGTTTCTGCCACTACACCCATTACAATTTCTGAAGTTTCCATTCCTGTCTGAGCCATAACGCCCGGCGCAAGACCACTGACCCGGTGCAGAATTTCCTTTTCTGTACTTTTCAGTCCATATTCTCTGATAATATGACGGGTCATCCTGAGATTATCCACAACGTGGGGACCCAGGGCATCCGCTGTAATTGCCTGATTTCCCAGACCTACCACAAGAACTGATGTCTCCCGCTTCAGATTGACAAGCTTTCTCAGATGACGGGCGATCTCTTCTGAGATTTCTCTGTGATAATCCTCGTCCGAGGCCGAAAGATTTGGCGCTTCTATGGTAATATAATTTCCCTGAGGCCGCCCCATAGCCTTTGCTCCGTTTTCTGTTGTTATTTTTTACAACAGTAGTGCGGATATCTCTTTCTTCATCATATTGTTCCTTTACTTCTACTCCCCGAAGCTCTGTATTGCTTTTGGGGCAAAGCTCTCCGTTGCTTCAAGAAATTAATCCTGAGGACTTTAATGTATATGGGGTAGAATTTTTGGCCGGACAGTTTGGTGTTTCATGTGAATGGAAAACGACATTTTGTTTATCCTCGTATCGAAACGGAACAAGAAGGTCAATTTCCTTTTGATATTCCCCAATATTTGTTGATTGATATGCAATTAGGAGGTACTTGGGTAGGACCAGTGGACTCTACGGATTTACCAGTGGAGATGGAAGTGGACTGGGTACGTCATTATCAATGGAAATAAAGCTATTCTGATATTTGTTGTTGTAATACAAATTATAAATAACCTATTAACTTAATTAAATTGAAATTATGAAAAGACAAAGGCAAAAATTATTTCGCGTGGTTTTGGCAGGCGTCCTGATGATATTTTCATTTATGGTATACGCACAGGAACGTATAGTGACAGGTAAGGTGTATGATTCATCCGGTGAGTCTATTATAGGAGCTAGTGTAATGGTACAGGGTACTATGCAGGGAGTGGTGACTGATATAGACGGTGCTTTTCAGTTGAAGGTGCAACCTTCCCAGTCTTTAGTGATTAGCTTTTTGGGATATCAGGATGTGATCCTGCCGGTAGGAAGTAAAAATAATTTTAAAATTATTTTGGAAGAAGACTCCAAAAAGCTGGACGAAGTGGTGGTGGTAGGATACGCTACTCAGAAGAAAGTGAATTTGACAGGATCTGTTGCTTCCGTATCAGCAAAAGATATTCAAGATATTCCGGTGGCTAATACAACTACTTTGCTGCAGGGACGTTTGCCAGGTTTAGTACTAACTCAGAACGGTGCACAAGCTGGTAATGATAATCCAGAAATCAGGATTCGTGGTATTGGTACCTTTGGGAATAATAATCCGATGGTGTTGATTGACGGGGTGGAAGGTAGTATTTCACAAATTGCAGAAATCCCTTCTGCCGATATTGAGAGCATTTCTGTATTGAAGGATGCGGCATCGGCAGCTATTTATGGTGTGCGTGCTGCTAATGGCGTTATTTTGATCACTACTAAGCGGGGACAGGCATCAAGCAAAGTGAAGATTTCGTATTCAGGTAGTTATACTTTGCAGACACCAGGTATTGTTCCCGATTATGTGGATGGTTATAATTGGGCTTTGATGAAAAACGAAGTGAGCACTGGAACTTTTTCACCGGAAGCTTTGCAAAAGTTGCAAGACGGATCAGATCCGGATCATTATGCAAATACCAATTGGCTGGATGCTGTATTGCGTAATGCTAGTATGCACCAGCATCATCTGTCTGTATCAGGAGGTAATGAGAATACCCGTTTTATGACTTCGGTGGCCTATTCCAATCAAGATGGTATCATGATGAAGACAGGAGTAGAACGCTTTTCTTTTCGTTCGAATATTGATACTCGTTACAAACGTTTTACTTTTGGATTGAACTTATCCGGTAATAAGAATAATGTGACTACTCCTGCTGTCGCACCTTCCGGCGAAGGTGGAATCATGCGTTATGTATCCTGGTTTACTCGTCCTACTGTGCCGGTGATGTATTCTAACGGACACTACGGCTATGTAGATGGTTCGTCATTGAGTGCCGAACTGATGAAGAATCCTGTAGAGTCAATGTCTTTAGGGCACCGCAGCAATGAGTATTGGCGTTTTAACGGTAAGGTTTTTGCAGGTATTGATTTATGGGACGGATTGAAGTTCCAGACCAGTTTTGCTTATGCTTTTGATTTAAATGCAACGAAATCTTATTCTCCCAAATCTCCTGCCCGTTATGATGCAGAAGGAAATATTAGAAAAGCGGCAGGGGAAACGAATAAGGAGGAGGATTATTGGTATCGCAATGCAACATGGACGAGTGAGAACCTGTTGACTTATAACAAACAATTTGATAAACATAATGTTAATGTGTTGTTAGGGCACTCTGTTATTGGCTCGCGCTTTTATAAAACGACTGCTTCCATACAGGGCTTTCCTACAGAAAATATTTATGAACTTGATGGAGGAACAATTAATCCGGGTGCAAAAGGCAATTCGGAAGAATATAAACTCCAGTCATTTTTTGGTCGTGTGAATTACGGTTATGATGACCGTTATTTGTTTGAGTTCAATATTCGCCACGATGGTTCATCACGTATGCCTAAAGCCAATCGTTACGCTACATTTCCTTCCGTATCAGGAGGATGGGTGTTTTCGAATGAAGAATTAATGAAAGACTATAAAAACTTCTCCCCTTGGAAAGTTGCGTTTATCATGGGGTAAGTTGGGTAACCAGGAAATCGGTAATTATGCTTATGCGGCTACTTTGGGCGCAAGCGGAAATTATTTCTTTGACCAAGGTGGGGACAAACAGGCTGGTATGGTACAGACTTCTGTTCCAAATGAAGACATCAAATGGGAAACGACCCGCTCCATCAATGTGGCCCTTGATCTTGGATTCTTTAATAATAGGATACAGACTACTTTTGAATGGTTTGATAAGAAAACTTCTGATATCTTGATGCAATTAGCTATGCCAGGCATATTCTTAGGTTCTCTTAATGCTCCTTATCAGAATGTGGGTGCTGTCCGCAATCGTGGTTGGGAATGGAATGTGAATTACTCGGATAGTAAAGGCGATTGGGTTTGGAATGTAGGTTTCAACTTGTCACACGTGAAGAACGAAATTCTGGAAATGGGCGGTTTGGAAGAAACAATAAGTGGGCAAACAATCAATCGTATTGGCAATCCTATTGGCGCTTATTTTGGATATAAAGCGATTGGTATGTACCGTACAGAAGCTGATTTACAGCGTACTAATTCAAAAGGGGAAATCATTAAACAAAATGGTGTGGCTCCTAAATTGGGCGATATTATGTATGCTGATTTGAATGATGATGGTAATATTACTGCTGATGATCGTGATATTATTGGCAATCCTTTTCCTAAATATTCTTATAGCTTCAATTTAGGAGCTTCTTGGAAGAATTTTGACTTGTCTACTTTTTGGCAAGGAGTGGGAGGTATTTACCGTTACAGTTGGGAAACTTCTACCGATATTCGCGGTAACTTAACCGAACGTTGGTTGGATCGTTATTCTGCCGGCAACGTAAATGCTTCTATGCCAGCATTGGGTAATACTATGAATGATTCTTATTCTTCATTCTGGTTAGAAAATTCCAGTTACTTACGTTTGAAGAACTTGGAATTCGGCTATACATTCCGTCAGCCTGGACTTGCTAAGATGGGTGTTTCCAGTGTCCGTGTTTATTTTGCCGGAAGCAACCTTTTGACATTTACGTCTTTGAAAAACTGGGATCCGGAAAAAACATCGGGTGATGCTAGAAATGACGTACATCCCAATATGCGCACTTATTCATTTGGGCTAAATATTCAATTCTAACTTATAAGGAGGATATACATTATGGTAAAAAGTACAAAAAATATATGCAGAGTTTTATTTTTTTCTGGAGTGTTATTGGTTACCAGTGCATGTTCAGATAGCTTTTTTTGCAGACGGATTCTCCGAATCAGCCTTCTCAAACCACTTATTGGCAGACCGAATCGGATGCATTGATGGCTTTGACAGCTTGCTATGATGCCATGCAGAGCCAGAATTTATATGATGACAATATTGATGGCTGGAAGTTTGGATTTCTAGGACGTGAAACCAGTACGGATAATGGAGACCACACATGGGGTGATTGGATGCTGGGAAGTTCTATCTCGAAATGTGCTTCTTCCACTACCGATGAATGCTTTTCTATGTACTGGAATGCTAATTATGAAGTGATTAAGCGTTGTAATATGTTGGTAGAGAATGTGGAACGTATTCCGATGGAGGCTGAAAAGATAGATGCATACAAGGCGGAAGCAATAGCATTACGAGCTTTGATGTATTGCAATCTGACCTCCGTATTCCGTGATGTCCCTTATCTGACGAAACCTTTAACTTTGGCTGAAGCACAGGCTCCCAAGGCGGAACGTAGCCAGATTATTTCGTCCTTGCTGGAAGATTTGAAGACTTGGATTCCTAAAATACCAGTTATAGGGAAAGCGCAAAAAGGACGTATGTCCCAAGAAGCAGGTTATGCCATTATGGGACGAATTGCTCTTTTTAATCAACGTTGGGACGAGGCAATAACGGCTTATAAAAATGTAGTAGGAAAAGTGCAGCTTTTTAAGTCGGGTGACGGAACTGATTATGCTGCCAATTATGCTGATTTGTTTAAAGAGCAAAATGAAACGGCAGCAGAAGTATTGTTGAGTGTCCATTTTAAAGGTCCGGGATTAGGTGAAGGAAGTTGCTTTGGGGTTTGTTGGTCTGCTCCAATGAATGCTATTGAAGGTTCTATGAACTTGTGTGATGATTTTTATTGTATAGATGGGTTGCCCATCGATAAGTCACCTTTATTTAAAGGAAGTCTTGTTCAAGGAGCCCATACGAAGGCTAATCCGGATATGGGACGTTATGAGAATCGTGATCCTCGTATGAAAGGTACATTGATGTTACCTGGTATGGAATGGAACGGAAAACTGTTTACTAATAATTTGCCGGCAAGTTCTACCTGTTGTATTCGTAAATGGTACACTCCAGAAGATACAGTTAATGAATATGACGGTAGTCTTGACTTCTATGTTATCCGTTATGCAGAGGTACTTTTGTCACTTGCTGAAGCTATGATTGAGAAAGGTGGTTATCCACAAGCCGAAATAACAGGATATATTAATGAAGTTCGTGCTCGTGTTGGTATGCCAGCGGTAGAAGTAGTGGAAGGAACTAATTTGAATAAAGAAGAATTGCGCGCCATTGTACGTCACGAACGCCGTGTGGAATTGGCTTTTGAAGATTTGCGTTTTGCAGATCTTTACCGTTGGGGAGAATTTGAAAATGCTCAAAAGCGTATGCAGAAAGACCAGTCATTCTATGGCTTTGGAGTAGTTTCGCGGGGTAATCTTCGTGGTGCGCAAGATTTGGTTTGGCCTATTCCGCAAGGTGAGATTGATACGAATCCGATGTTGGAGCAACATAGTGAATGGAAATAAGAATGATTGAATTATCTATTGTAATATAACTGTGATGAGGTAAGAGATTGTTAAAAGGTATTTTCTTGAAATAAAGGACAAGTATGTGGTGATAAGGCTGCAACTTGTCCTTTATCGTTTGTTTCCTATTATATATGTTCTATTTCATAACGTAGCATATTTTGTTAAATTACAATGTGATGTTATTTATCTTTTCGTCTCTTTGTTTTATCTTTGTCGTTGAATATTATAAGTAATTAAGTATATGAAGAAAAAAATGTTTTTAAATGGTGGGGAGTTGTTTTGTTATTATGTATGTGTTCTGTTCATGCTGAGGCGCAGGATTTGAAATCTATATTGACAGGAGTGGCAAAGGCGGCAATTGGTAACAAGGCTACTACGGCTCATTCTATTGTGGGGACTTGGTCTTATCAGGCTCCTGAATGTCAGTTCGAGAGTGATCAGTTACTGGCAAAGGCTGGTGGAGAGGTAGCGGCCAAAGAAGTGGAAGAAAAATTACAGACTATATATGATAAGATTGGTTTGACTAGTATTAAGTATATTTTCAAGGAGGATGGTACTTATTCATATATATTGAAAAGACGTACGGTAAGCGGCACTTATGTTTTTGATGAGGAAGCTAAGACGATTATTATGAAAAGTAAGTTGGGCATACAGACGGTAGCTTATGTGACAGTGACAGGCAATAGTATGAGTCTTGTGTTTAATGCCGATAAGTTGATGTCTATTCTAAAGGTGATTACTGGAGCGGCTTCCAAAGTAAATTCTACAGCTGCCACTCTTAACAGTGTAGCTGAAGCTTATGACGGGCTGATGTTAGGATTTGAATTGAAAAAGTAGATGCTTTTTGTAAAATATGGGATACAAGTCTTTTATAAAAGTTGAAAAATTGTGATTGGAAATAATGTTTAAGGATAAAACCGTTTAACCTTATTATTATGGTTAAAACGGTTTTTTATTAACATGTATTGTTTTTGTATATACTGGTCATGAATGTAATATATTGCATATATGTGAGAACGGTTTATTCTTGCTCTTTCAGTGCTGCGAAAATCAAACCTTCCAGTTCTTCCGCCAGTTCGGGGTTATCCTGAATCACTTGTTTGGAAGCGTCACGTCCTTGTCCCAGTTTGGTTTCGTTGTAGCTGTACCATGAACCGCTTTTCTTGATGATGCCTAAATCAGCACCCAAATCAATGATTTCACCAGATCTTGAGATACCTTCACCAAACATGATATCGAATTCGGCTTTACGGAAAGGAGGTGCCACTTTGTTTTTCACTACTTTTACTTTAGTCTGGTTGCCGATTACTTCTTCACCATCTTTCAGTTGAGTGGAGCGACGGATATCCAAACGTACGGAAGCATAGAATTTCAGAGCATTACCACCGGTAGTTGTTTCTGGATTACCAAACATGACACCGATTTTTTTCACGCAACTGGTTGATAAAAATACAAGTTGTATTGGTTTTGCTGATGGCTGACGTAAGCTTACGCAAAGCCTGAGACATCAAACGCGCTTGTAAACCTACTTTGTTATCACCCATATCTCCTTCAATCTCAGCTTTTGGAGTCAATGCCGCGACAGAGTCGATAACAATGATATCAATAGCGGATGATCGTATTAGCTGCTCAGCAATTTCAAGTGCCTGCTCACCGTTATCGGGTTGTGATATCCATAAGTTATCTACATCCACTCCCAGTTTGGCCGCATAGAAACGGTCGAAAGCATGTTCGGCATCAATGAAAGCTGCAATGCCGCCTGCCTTCTGAGCTTCAGCAATGGCATGGATAGCCAATGTAGTCTTACCGGATGATTCGGGACCATAAATTTCTATGATTCTACCTTTGGGATAGCCGCCTACCCCTAATGCGGCGTTCAAGGCGATAGACCCGGTAGGAATCACTTCCACTTCCTGTACGTTGTCATCACCCATTTTCATGATAGAGCCTTTACCAAAAGTTTTCTCTATCTTATCCATTGCAGCTTGCAGTGCTTTCAGTTTTTCACTATTTCCGGCACCTGGAGCTGCTGAGAATGGAATTTCTTCGTTATCTTTTTTTGCCATAAATCTGTTGGTTTATAAAATTTGTTGTGCGTGTTCTTTTGTTTTCACCTCTTTGGGAGAGATGATACGTTCAATCACGCCTTCTTCGTTGATGATGAAAGTCGTACGGAATATACCCATATATTTACGTCCGTACATACTTTTTTCTCCCCATACTCCGAATTGTTCTACCAACTTCTTGTCGGTATCGGCAATAAGAGTAAAGGGCAGCTCGTTCTTTTCAATGAATTTCTGATGCGATTTGGCATCATTCACACTGACACCGATTACTTCATAACCATGGGCGCGCAGTTCCGCATAATTATCACGCAAGTTACATGCCTGGGCAGTACAACCCAATGTCATATCTTTAGGATAAAAATAGAGTACTATCTTTTTTCCTTTGTAATCACTTAAACGAATTTCTTCTCCTTTTTCGTTCAAGCCTAATATTTCTGGGACTTTATCTCCTATGTTCATTTTTTTCAGTGGTTAATGATTTATGGTTATTGTGGCCGCAGGTATGAATTACTTACCATGGGCCGTTAATCACTTTTTAAAGTTCTAAATCACCATCAAATACTTCATGCCAAGGCAGCCCTTGTTTGTTCAGTTGTTCCATAAATGGATCGGGATCAAACTCTTCTACATTCCATACTCCTGGACGTTTCCACAATCCTTGCAGGAACATCATGGCTCCAATCATGGCAGGAACTCCTGTTGTATAGCTCACTCCCTGCATTCCAGTTTCTTTGTAAGCTTCTTGATGGCTACAGTTGTTGTAAACATAGTAAGTACGTTCTTTGCCATCCTTTACGCCTCGGATGCGGCATCCGATAGAAGTTTCGCCTTCATAATTTTCTCCTAGATCCTGTGGATTGGGGAGTACGGCTTTTAGGAATTGTAACGGAACAATTTTCACTCCGTTATAATCTATTTCGTCAATACGGGCCATACCGATATTCTGGATGACACGCAGATGAGTCAGATATTCCTGACCGAAAGTCATCCAAAAGCGAGCACGTTTGATAGTCGGGAAATTCTTAACTAATGATTCCAGCTCTTCATGATACAGCAAGTAGGAATCACGAGGACCGATATTGGGATAAGTCAGATCCTTGTGGTATTCCAATGGTTTGGTGGTCACCCATTTGCCTTCTTCATAATAACGTCCGTTCTGAGTAATTTCGCGGATATTGATTTCAGGATTAAAATTGGTAGCAAACGCTTTGTGATGGTTACCGGCATTACAGTCCACAATATCCAAGTAGTGCATCTCGTCAAAATGATGTTTTGCAGCGTAGGCTGTATAAATACCACTTACTCCCGGGTCGAACCCACAACCCAGTATAGCTGTCAGTCCTGCGTTTTCAAAACGTTTCTTATAAGCCCACTGCCAACTGTATTCGAAATGAGCTTCATCTTTCGGTTCATAGTTTGCTGTATCCAGATAATTCACTCCAGCCTTCAGGCAAGCTTCCATGATGGTCAGATCTTGATAAGGCAGAGCTACATTGATGACGATTTCGGGTTTGAAACTATTAAACAGGGCTACCAGTTCGTCTACATTGTCCGCATCTACCTGTGCAGTCTTAATAGCTGGATTGCCGATAGCTTTTACGATTGCATCACATTTTGATTTTGTACGGCTGGCGATCATGATGTCAGTGAATACATCCGGATTCTGAGCCACTTTGTGTGCTACGACAGTACCTACACCGCCTGCACCGATAATTAATACTTTACCCATTTGCTGTTTTTTATTCTTGTTAAAATAAAATGCCCGGCAAACATTACCGTTCACAGGGCAAAGATAACAAAATATTTTGGGTATTAGTTGATATGATCTAGTTTCTTATTGGTGAAATCTAATGTTTTTCTTTCGTAGGACCATGTTTCATGGCCACCCGTGACTATATGAATGCGTATGGGATTACCCAAAGCCAAACGACATTCGTCGGTTGTCATTCCTTTCCGTACCTTACCGCGGCTTATCATGTTCCAAACTTCTTCTGTGATATTCGGATACTTGGCTCGTAAGTTGCCTATGCCGAATAGATCCGTAAAATAATTGTCTGATTGTAAAATCACATCAACTACACTCGTATGGGTGAATGCAGCTTTTATCTTATAATTCTTTCCATCTATGTTTTCCAATTCTAAAAAGACGTAAGGAGAGTTGTTTTGTGAGATTATATTTTTGATGGTGAATTGTGTATATCGGGGAAGTCTCAC
>ENA-OPYU01000573-OPYU01000573.1-human-gut-metagenome-genome-assembly--contig:-NODE-573-length-14278-cov-6.812169_pt1 | contig 14278 bp, 16 predicted proteins | sample MGYA00242637_ERZ504482 | MGnify/ENA primary metagenome ERZ504482 (study PRJEB26092, sample SAMD00036237) | human gut metagenome | host: Homo sapiens | study: EMG produced TPA metagenomics assembly of...
CTAGGATTCCGCGCATCCGCTGCGCGGATCCGCACCGGCTTCGCCCGCCTGCCGCGTGCTCGCCCGCGGGCTAAAAACGCTTCCGCGTTTTCTTTACGCCCGCGCCTCGACCGAGGTTCGAATCCATGCAGTGCCGCGGCATAAAAGAAAAGCCCCCGTTGCCGGAGGCTTTCGATTTCAATTGGTGCGGCGTATAGGATTCGAACCTATGACGTTCTGATTCGTAGTCAGACCCTCTATCCAGCTGAGGTAACGCCGCAGCGCAAGACATATAAAACCACTTTAGCTTATTGGAGTCAAGCACAATCTCAAACTTTTTTGTGGAACGCAGTTTTGTCATGCTGCTCCGCATATACCGCTGTTCCCCGTACGATCGATTGGCTTTTCGATCACGTCGAACTTGGCATCAAGTTCCCTCAGGAGCGATCTCACCCGCTGGGCACAATCATAATCGGCAAACGAGATACTCAGCATGCGCGCGACCTGGTTGGAAGTCCCAACTCCATAGAATTGCTCCAGCGCCACAAGCCCCTCGTGCGCCACAAACGTCTCGACCACATGCGGCGACTCCTCAAAGCACCATTGTGTCAACGGACCCTCACTCGTCTGCCGAACCACCAGGCCGCCCATGCCAGACGGCTCACACGTTACAAGCAGGTACTCCCCGCCCTCGTCGCTCTCAAACAAAACCACCCGATCATCAAACAGCTCCATCGCGTCCCCTTTCTCTCGCTCTTATTTAGCAAAAGCATAGCAGGTAGATGGCTGTATACAGAACAGTTGTTCGTGTGTTTTCTATTGAGCTGTCCGCACGGCATGGTATGGACCTGCGCACGAAATAGGGCGCCCCCGAAGGAGCGCCCTTGCATATCCCCTATGCAGGCAAGTTACGCGACCGGCTCGATCTTCTCGAGGCCGCCCATGTAGGGACGCAAAACCTCGGGAATCGTGATGGTGCCGTCGGCGTTCTGGTAGTTCTCCAGAATAGCAGCCATGGTACGACCAGCCGGCAGGCCGGAACCGTTAAGGGTGTGCAGGTAGCGCGAACCCTTGAAGTTCTCGGGGTCGCGATACTTGATGTTGGCACGACGGGCCTGGAAGTCGCCGCAATTGGAGCAGGAGCTGATCTCCTTGTAGGCGTTGTAGCTCGGCAGCCAAACCTCGACGTCGTAGGTCTGACGGGCAGAGAAGCCCAGGTCGCCGGTGCACAGGCTAATCACGCGATACGGCAGGCCCAGCTGCTGCAGCAGGTACTCGGCCTCGGCGGTCATGCTCTCGAGCTCCTCGTCGGACTCCTCCGGCTTGGCAAACTTGACCATCTCAACTTTGTCGAACTCGTGCTGGCGAATGATGCCGCGGGTGTCGCGACCGGCGGAGCCAGCCTCCTCACGGAAGCAGGGGGTGAAGGCAGTGTAGCGGCGCGGCAGGGTGTCGGCGTCGAGGACCTCGCCGGCGTGCAGGTTGGTAAGCACGACCTCGGCGGTGGGGATCAGGAAGTTATCGCCCGAGACGTGATAGGCGTCGTCCTCGAACTTGGGCAGCTGGCCCGTACCGAACATGGTCTGACGCTTGACGACGATGGGCGGCCACCACTCCTTGAAGCCACGGCTCGTATGCGTGTCCAGGAAGAAGTTAATCAGAGCGCGCTCCAGGCGGGCACCGGCGCCACCGAGAACGGTGAAGCGGCTGCCGGAGAGCTTGTTGCCACGCTCGAAGTCGAGGATGTCCAGATCGGTGCCCAGATCCCAGTGCGGCTTAAAGTCGAAGTCGAACTCGCGCGGGGTGCCCCAGCGGCGACGCTCGATGTTCTCGTCCTCGTCCTTACCGTACGGGGTAGCCTCGCACGGAATGTTGGGTAGGTGAGACATGAAGTCGTACTGCTCCTGCTCGAGAGCGGTACGGCGCTCGGCCAGACCGTCGATCTTCTCGTTGACGGAGCGCACGGCCTCCTTGGCGGCCTCGGCCTCGTCCTTCTTGCCCTCCTTCATCAGGGCGCCAATCTTCTTGGACTCGGCGTTACGCGTGGCCTGGAGCTCCTCGACCTCGGTGATGACGGCACGGCGCTCGTCGTCGAGCTCAAAGAACTTCTCGCGATCCCAAGACGTCTGGCGATTTGCCATGGCGGTATCGATGGCATCGGGGTTCTCGCGAACAAACTTGATATCAAGCATTAGATCCTCCGGCGATATACATTCCATTTAGGTTGCAACCTTGTACATGTATGGGCAAGTATATACTTATGAGCGTTTACGACCCAACTCAACTACGCAAGAAGGCACCCAATGGACGCAGTTTTTTCCTTTTTGTTTGGCACCCGCACCGGTTTTGCCATTCTTTTCGCCGGCGGCATCCTGCTGTTTGCGATTCTTGCCTTTGTAATGGAGAAGCGCACCCATAAGATGTATGTCGACCGCGGTCCCAAGTCCGAGGATGAGGAAGACAGCTTCTGGGACTAACCTGCCAAAAAGAGACAGGCTTATTTTGGTCGGTTTTATCTGGGCAAACGCAAGCGCCCCGCAACTGGAATTGAGCCAGTTGCGGGGCGCTTTTTGCTATAGAGATAAAACCGCAGGAAAAACCTGCCAAAATAAACCTGTCCCTAAATGGAAGGTTTTACTGGAGAGTAGCGTCGATGGCCTTGACTAGGGCGCTGCGCATGCCGGCGTCCTCGAGCGCGACGACGCCCTTGATTGTAGCACCGCCGGGCGAGCACACGGCATCCTTCATCGCTGCGGGATGCTGACCAGTTGCAAGCTGCAACTTTGCCGTACCCAGCACCATTTGGCTCACAATGCGATAGGCATCGGCGCGCGGAATACCGTGTTTGACGGCCGCATCGCCCAGAGCCTCGATCGCCATGGCGACAAACGCCGGAGCGCAACCGCCCACGGTACCGCCCACAAACAGCAGGCTCGAATCGAGCTCGACCACCGTGCCAAGCTTTCCGAGCAGATCGAGCACCGTGGCACGCTGCTCATCGCTAAGCGTGGAAGCCTTCTCGCAGGCGATAACGCCCTCGCCCACCGAAACCGGCGTGTTGGGCACCGTCGAGATATGAGCGACACCTGGCAGGACCTGTTCCCACTTGGCGCTATCCCAGGTCCAGGCGACCGAAAGGACGGCCTTGCCGGCAAGCGCATCCTTGAGTGGAGCGAAGACCCTCTCAATCATGTACGGCTTGACCGCCGCAACCACGATATCGGACGCGGCAACAACCTCCGTCGCATCGTGGCAGGCAGCCATGCCCCGCTCCTCGCAACGCTCAACCAGAGCATCGTAGCGGCCTGCGCAGGCGCACATGTCGCCCGCGGCCACGCCGGCGGCAATCCAGCCATCGGCCATAGCGCTCGCCATATTGCCAAAACCGACAAATCCGATCTTCATATCACACAGTCCTCTCAGATGCGTTCCTCAAAACGAAAGTCATTGTCCCACGCCATTGTTTCGTATTGCCGACCTACTTGTGATACGGCTCGCCACGGCTAATCTTGCAGGCGCGGTAAATCTGCTCCAGCAGCACCACGCGCGCCAGGTTGTGCGGCAAGGTAATGCGCCCAAAGCTGAGCATCTCGTCGGCGCGGGCGCGCACGGCATCGCTCACGCCATCCGATCCGCCAATTAAAAAGCGATGTCGCTGTTGCCTCGCAGCATGAGGTCATCGAGACGGGTCGAGAGCTCCTCGCTCGAACGCTCCTTGCCCTCGATAGCCAGCAGAATCACATGTGCCCGCAGTGGCAGGGCAGCAAGAATCGCCGCGCCTTCTTTGTTGCGCGCGACATCCACACCGCCCGCCTTGGCCGGATCGATATCGGCCACCTCGCGGATATCCACCTTTGCATAGGCACCTAGGCGCTTGGTGTACTCAGCGCACGCGTCCTTCCAAAAGCGCTCCTTGAGCTTACCGACGCAAACGACGGTGTATTTCACGCGCGTCTACTCCTTCGAATCGTTTTGAACTTTGCCGGCGGTCAGCATCTGCTCGAACATCGAGGCCGACTGTGAGAAATCGCTCGGCAGCACGACCGTCGAGGTTTTGCCCGTGCGAGCGAACTCCGTCATCATCTCGGACCACTGCGTAAACATGAACAGCTGGTTGGCCTCATCGTTGCCGACGCCCGTCTCCTGGATAATCTCGAGCGAGTCCTTGATGCCCAGCGCGATGGCCTTGCGCTGGTTGGCGATGCCCTCGCCCGCCTTTTCCATCGCCTCAGCCTCGGCGGTCGCCTCGGTAACGCGCTTGATGCGATCGGCCTCGGCGAGCTCCTGCGCAGCGGCCCGCTTTCGCTGAGCGGCGTTGATGTCGTTCATGGAGTTCTCGACCTCGGTCGGCAGCGCGATCTTGGTGATAAGTGTCGACACGAGGGTGAAGCCGTAGGCGGCCATCTGCTCGGACACGGTGGCGTTGACGTCCTTGGCGATATCGTCTTTTTTGGCAAAGACCTCATCGAGCGTGTAGACGGGGATGGAAGAGCGCAGGGCATCGGTGATGAAGTCACGCATTTGGTCGACGGGCTCCTGCAGCATGTAGTAGCTCTTGTAGATACCCGAATCTGCCGGGCCGGCGCCCATGTCATAGCTCACGTGGTACTGAGCAGAGACCTCAAGACCGATGGTCACGTTGTCCTGGGTCTTAACGTCGATGCCGAAGCCGTTTTTCATGGTGCGCAGACTCACCGTGGCGGCCTTGCGGTCGATCACGGGTACCTTCATGTGGAAGCCCGCGTTGACGATGCGATTGAACTTGCCCAGGCGCTCGATGATCACAGCATGCTGCTGTTCAACGACATAGCAGGCGTTGGGGAGCAATAGCAACAAAAGGATGATGGGAAGTAGAAGGCTCGTAAGGGTAGCGATGATACCGGACAACAGCATGGTTTCTCCTCTGATAGGCACGCGTTGGGACTAGGATACCCGCACGAAGCAGCTGTGTGACACCAACAAGAGGACCCGTGGTCAAAAAAGGCCAAATATGAGTACTGTTACCAGTTTAGTAACAGCGTATTTGGGTCAAAATCGCCTCTTTGAACCCGAGGTCTATCGAATTTACTTCGTCTTGTCTCAAGATTGGGTCAAATTAGCGTACATCTGTTGCGCAAAATGAGCAAAAATGGCTTCGTGAAATGTCTCTATTTTCGTGCCAGTACTCATATTTGCCACTTTTTGACCACGGGGGCATCCACCGCGCGAAATCGATAGGTCAAATCTGCCAAAAACGGCCCATAACAAAAAAGCTCCCATTGCTGGGAGCTCTTTCATTTAATGGTGCGGGCGAAAGGACTTGAACCTTCATGGGGTTGCCCCCATACGGACCTGAACCGTACGCGTCTGCCAATTCCGCCACGCCCGCGTGCAGGAATTAGAATAACGGAGCGCCACCGTGAACGCAAGAACTATTTTTGAAAAAGTTTGCAGGCATTTTCCCAGGCGGCTCGAGCGATTGCCTCGGCGTCCTCGCCGGTACGATCGACGCGGTCGTTGACCAGCGTGTTTGCTGTGATGGAAATCATTGCAGGCTCGCACTCAAGACCGCGAATGGGCTCCGGAGCCATATAGGGACAATCCGTCTCGAACAGAATACGGTCGAGCGGGGTTGCCGCGAATGCCTCGCGCACGTCGTCGTTGCGCTTAAAGGTAGCCGCGCCGCCATAGGCGATGTAACAACCCAAATCCACAAAGCGCTCCATTGTGGCTCGGTCCTCGCCAAAGCAGTGCAGTACGCAACCGGCCTGGGGCACACCCACCTCGCGCAGCACGTTGTACGCATCCACATGCGAGGTGCGCTCCTCGTCCGTGTCCTCATGACGCAGATGCAGCTCTACCGGCACATTGCGTCGTACGGCAACCTCAAGCTGACGTGCCACGCAATCAATCTGCACGTCATGAGGCGCCGGCGCGACATCGTCGTCATAGTCCATGTGGTAGTCCAGGCCAATTTCGCCGATGCCAACACACAACGGATCGTCGAGCGCAGTCACAATCTGGGCATGGATATCATCGGTGTAGTCCGGTGCGCCATAGGGGTGCACGCCGGCGAGATACTTAATCTGCGGAATATCTCGCATCGGCAAAATCTCGCGCACCAGCCAGTCACTATAGTCCGTCACGCTACGCTTGTCGGCGATGGGGTCGAACATCGTCACCAGCAGGTCGACGCCCGCGGCTTTAGCGCGCACGAGCGTCTCGGGCACTTCTTTGCCCCAGAACGAAAGCAGATGCGCATGCGTGTCGGCAAGCGGTGCCAAGGGCACGGGACAAGCAACCGTCTTCTTTTTCTTGGTAAACGTCACGCGTTCGACATTAGGCGTCATGGGAAAGCTCCTGAGCCAAGCGGACAAAGGCAGCGACGTCGAGCGTCTCGGCGCGCGTGGTAGGTGCGATACCGCAGGCCTCAAAGGCGGCGTCGAGCACGTCCTTGGCAAAACCGTTGGCGCTCATGGAATTACGGATGGTCTTGCGACGCTGAGCAAATGCAGCGTCAATCACGCGGGCCACAAACTCGCGATCGAGCCCCTCGGGCACCACGCCGTCAGCACGGTCGATGCGCACCACGGCAGAATCAACATGCGGCGCCGGCATAAAGCAGCGCGGCGGCACCTCAAAGCGCCCCGTCACCTGCGCATACAGGCCGAGCTTTGCCGTATAGCCGCCATAGGTCTTGTTGCCCGGCGTTGCGGCAATACGATCTGCAACTTCCTTTTGCACCATGACGACAGCGCGCTTAAGCGCGGGCATCGTCTGGAAGAATTGAAGGATGATCGTCGCCGCCACGTTATAGGGCAGATTCGCGACAAACACCGTAGGTTCACCACCGGCGGCCTGCTCAATCTGCCCCGGCGTCACCTTGAGCGCATCGCCCATGATAAAGCGAAAGTTGGCATAGTCGGCGGCGTGGGCGTCGAGCACCGGCTCAAGCTCGGGATCGGCCTCAATCGACGTAACGCACGCCGCCTCCTGCAGCAGGGCCAACGTCAGCGTGCCGCAACCCGGGCCGACCTCGAGCACGCGCTCATCGCCCGCAAGCTCAGCGAGCTCACAGATACGTTCGATCACATGGTTGTCGATCAGGAAGTTTTGGCCCAGGCGATGCTTGGTCGCAAGGCCAAACTCCTCTAGCAGCTCCCTAGTTGCCGTGGGGTTTGCCAAAGGCGAAGTTGTCATGGTTGCCTCCTTAACATGGTGGCTGCATCGTAAAGCAAAAGGGCATGGACCGTTGCGGCCATGCCCTTACATCTAAACAGCAAATTGCCGATATGGCGCGCAGCGGCTTAGCCCAGACGCGGGAACAGCGGCTCGCCCTTCTCGACGGGCTGACCACCGGCAAGCAGGCCCCAAGCGCAAATGCCCTTGAGGTCGTCGCTCGCGGCCTCGTCCTCGCAGGACAGGCGACGCAGGGCCTCGGCAGAAGTCTGGGGCATGAGCGGCATCAGCAGGTGAGCGGCAATGCGGATGGCCTCGAGCAGGTTGTAGATCACAAATGCCAGCTCGTCAGCCTTGGCCTCGTCCTTGGCAAGCGCCCAAGGCTCGGAGTCCTCGATGTAGTGGTTGGCAGCGTGGATGAGCTCCATGACCTCGTCCTTAGCTCCACCGTAATCGAGCACGTCCATCTTGGCCATGTAGCGATCGACCAGGCCATCGGCAATCTTTGCCAGCGGGTTGTCGAACGCATCGAACGATGCGGGCTTGGCGGGCGCGCAACCGTCAAAGTACTTGCCGCTCATGTTGAGCGAACGCGAGATAAGGTTGCCCCAGCTGTTGGCCAGGTCGGCGTTGTAGACCTGCTCCATGCGCTCGAAGCTGATGGCGCCGTCGGTGCCGGGCACCACGTCGGTCATAAAGTAATAGCGATAGCCCTCGACGCCCAGCATGTCGATAACGTCCTGCGGAGCGATGGCGTTGCCGCGGCTCTTGGACATCTTCTCGGCCTTGCCGGTCTCGGCATTGCGCACGGTCAGGAAGCCGTGGGCAAAGACGTGCTCGGGCAGGGCCTCGCCGATGGCCATGAGCATGGCGGGCCAAATGACGCAGTGGAAGCGGATGATGTCCTTGCCCACGATGTGGAACTGCGCGGGCCAGCGATAGGCCAGCTCGGCACGCGCCTCGTCGGTGTCGACACCGTAGCCGACGGCCGTCATATAGTTGAGCAGCGCATCGAACCACACGTAGGTCACGTGGCCCTCGTCAAACGGAACCTGAATGCCCCAGTCAAAGCTCGTACGGCTCACGGAAAGGTCGTTAAGGCCGCCTTCGACAAAGCTACGTACCTCGTTCATGCGGAACGCAGGCTCGACAAAGTCGGGGTGCTCGTCGTAAAGCTTGAGCAGCTTGTCCTGGAAGGCGGAAAGCTTAAAGAAGTAGGACTCCTCCTGCACGCGCTCGAGCGGACGGTGGCAATCGGGGCACAGGTGCTGGCCGACACTGCCGTACTCCTCGTCGCCCTTCTGGACCTGCGTATCGGTGAAGTAGGTCTCGTCAGGCACGCAGTACCAGCCGTCATAGCTGCCCTTATACAGGTAGCCGGACTCCTTCATGCGCTCCCACAGATACTGCACCGCATGATGCTGGCGCGGCTCGGTGGTACGAATGAAGTCGTCGTTGGAGATCTCGAGCTTGCTCCAAAGCTCCTTGAAATGCGGAGCCTGGCTGTCGGTCCACTCCTGCGGCGTCATGTTGTGCTTGGCTGCAGCCTCGGCGACCTTCTCGCCGTGCTCGTCCATGCCAGTCAGGAACTTGACGTTATAGCCGGCGGAGCGGCGATAGCGAGCCTGGACGTCGGCGATGATGGTGGAATAAGCCGTACCCAGGTGCGGATCGGCGTTGACGTAGTAGATGGGAGTCGTGATAAAGAACGAAGGCTTGCTTTGATCCATGGGGTTTGTCCTCCAGAAAAACGTTGCATACAGGGGATGATTCTAGCGCAAGGGCTGGATATCCTCCATCTATTGCATATCGAGCACCATGGCATAGACATCGCGCTTGCGGCGCGAGTACTTCTGAGACAGGCGCTTTGCCACCGCAGAGGCGGGCTCCCCCTCCTCGAGCGCGGTGCGAATGTCCTCGCGTAGGGCTTCGTCAGGGTCTACCGCTGCGGCTCCAACCGGCGCGATACCGGCCTCCTCGTCCTCACTCGGCGGCGCGATGACCAGCGCGATCTCGCCCTTTACCTCGCCACGGGCACGCAGCTCCTCGGTTAGCTGGACGGCAGATCCACGCAAGACTTCCTCGTGCAGTTTGGTAAGCTCGCGGCAGACGGCAATATCGCGCTGGGGAAAGACCTCGGCCACGGCCTCGAGCGTCGCGACGATGCGATGTGGAGACTCGTAGAAGATGAGCGCGCCGGGGACGACGACAAGGCGCTGCAGTCGGCGCACGCGGTCGCCGTGCTTGCGACCCAAAAAGCCTTCGAAGAAGAAATGCTCGCAGGGAATACCGGACGATACGAGCGCCGTGACGCAAGCAGATGGGCCGGGAATAACCTCGACAGGCACATCCGCCTCGCGCGCCGCCTCGACCAGCGCCTGGCCGGGATCAGACACACTCGGCATACCGGCGTCTGAGGCAAAGGCGAGGGTCTCCCCCGCCAGCAGACGGTCGACCAGGCCGGCGGCGCGACTTGCGATCACATTCTCGTCGCAACGAACGAGCGGCTTGGAGATGCCTAGGTGCATCAGCAACTTTGAGGTCACACGCGTGTCCTCGCAGCAGACGGCGTCGGCGGCGGCAAATGCCTCGCCGACGCGCGGAGACAGGTCGCCCAGGTTACCGATGGGCGTACCGACTACATAGAGTTTGCCCGTGCGGGCGCTGTTTTGCGTCATATCAACCTATTCAATCATGCCGCGCTCGAGCGTGCCGAGTGCCGCGCGGGCGTCCCATGCTGCAATACGCTTCTCGGTCTTCCACGTTTGGAAGAACCAGCCAGCCGCCGGCGCAAACGATGCCAGCTGGTTGGCGATAAACACGCGCTCGTAGGCATTACGACCCTCGGGCGTAACCGACGAGTTGGCAAAAATCGCCGCACCCGACCATTCACCAACCAAAACGGGGAATCCGGCCGAGATTGCCTCCTTGAGCTCACGCTTGTTGCGCGAAATCGCCGTCGTCAGACCGCGGGGGCTCGTGATGTCGAGCGCATACTCGTCGCGGTAATGGTACAGGTGAAGGTCCATGTAGACGTTCTTGTACTTGGCGCCGCGCATAAAATGCTTCCACTCGCTGGGATGCCCCGAAGACGAAAAGACGACGATCTTATCCTCGGGCATATACGAACGGACGAGCTCGTAGGCATCGCGATAGAAATTGCGCAGGTAGTGAGCCGGAATGCCATCCGTCATGGCAAAAAGACTCTTGCGGACACTCATCTGCGGCGTATCCAGCAGCTCAATGCCCAGCAGGCTCTCGGCCTCGCCGTAACGCTCGGCCAAGCGCTCGAGCACGTCGAGTGCGACATGGCGGCCGTTAGTGGACGAATGCCACTCGGCAACAGCCTCCGGCGTGGCGGGCGAATCGTTGGAATCGCCCTGGCCACCGGGCACAGTCGCCAGGTCAAGCAGCACGCGGATGTCGTACTTGGCAGCCCACTCAATTGCACGGTCGATGTAGTCGACAACCGAGATGTAGGACGCATCGGACTCCTGCGAGCCAAAGGCATACCAGGGTACCGGCAGACGCACGGCGTTGAGGCCGATCTGCGCCATGCGACGGAAATCGTCCTCGCTCACAAACGTCTCGTAATGACGGCGCATGCGCTCGTTATAGGCGGCGGTGCCCATGGCCTCCTGCAGCTCGGCCGCGTTGGATGCACCGGTCGCCGCGTATAGCGACGGGGTCACCCAAGGCTCGGGAATAAACCAGCCAGAGAGATTAACGCCGAGTATCCTCTCCATCACTGCCCCCTTTTGAATCATACGGGCTAAGCCCGCATCGCTCTTGCATGACATATCTATCGATTTGAGTATACCCGCGCATGCAGACAGGCGACCGAACGGTCTGTAAAGTGACGCGAAAGTGGGAGGAATGTCTGAGCGGGCGGGCCCGAGATGGCGTGCCGAGATGTACATATGCGCCGGAGGTAGGCGGCCGGAAAGCGCATCCCGTTCTGAGCGCGGGATCTGGGACGCAGTTTCCGCCAAAGACCGCAAAAGGAAAGCACATCCCATTCTGACGCCGGATTCCGGGTCGCGCTTTCCCAAGCGGCCTCAAAGCGGAAAACGCATCCCACTCTGAAGCCAAATTCCGGGACGCAATTTCCGCAGAGCCCTCAATAAAAGAAAAGGACCCCTTTGCAGAGGTCCTAGTCAATTCAAGGTGGCGGGGAAGGGAATCGAAACCCCCTGACACGAGGATTTTCAGTCCTCTGCTCTACCAACTGAGCTACCAGCCCATTTGAGGTGTGCCTTGTTTCAAGGCTTGATTAGTATAACCAAGGACGCGTTCCGGTCAACCGAGAATTTTAAAAAAGTTTTTGAGCACAGCCTCGGTTCTATAAATCGGCACGTCAGAGACATCAGCCGGCAGCAAGAAGTTTTTCGCTCAGAGCCGCACGGGCAAACTCACTTGGCGTCATCCCCTCGGCAGCCGCCCGTCGACGAATGGCCTCCTTCATTCCCAGAGGAATCTTGACCGACAGCGTTGCCGTCCCCTCACCTGAGAGCGGGGGCCGTCCATGCACGATCCCACCAACGGTGTGTTCGCCATCCGGAAACTCTCCGCGCTCGTACGACTCGCACCACGCGTCAATCATTTCATCCGTTACAACCTGACCATTAGCGGCCGTATACGTCTTGCCCATCATCGACCCCTCTGCCGAGCTCGCTCGATCTCTTGCCAGAATTTCTTCTGAACCGGAGACAGGGCATGAATAATGAGCCATCCACGAATTAGTTCGACCGCAACAAGTTCCACACTTCGACCATCTGGAAGCCATCCAATGGCAAGCCATCTCGGCGGCTCGTCCTCCGACTCGCGGCGAATGCACTCAGTAACCGCGAACCAGGCACCTAGTACCTGCTTTTCCGTCAGGTGCTTTTTTAGCGTTGGGATGGATCTCAACATCCATGCATCTTCTCCTCCATCTTACCCAATTTCGTATGACGAAAGTCCACTGTCGCCAATTCTTAAGCCGGCACGCGTTGGAGAGCAGGGGTCGAAACAATGATTGAAGGACGCTCTAGTGCGGCCCAGGCGCATGGGTGGGAGCACATGTGCCAAGGACGAACGTTTTCGTAGCGCGCGAGGATATTGCCGTCGCGATCGATGAAGGCGATGTCGATGGGATAGGCCATAAAACACGTATGGACCGAAGAGCAGCGTGGAAACGCCATGACGAGCGGCAGGCCGTTGGCGGCAACCGGACGCCGTCCCAGCATGCCGCGCAGGCGCACGGCAAACGACTCCGCCACCACAAACTCGGCCGGCGTCCAACCCAGCCTGTTGAGTGCCCGCGCGTAAGCGATGTAGGACGAGACCGCGGTCACATGACCACCCCCGGACGCCACGGATCGACCGTCACCGCGCGCTCGTGCGACAACGTTGTCGGCGCCCCCAGCGGAACGCCAGCGATGCTGAGAGAAGTCGGCCACGGCTCATAGTGCATGGTGCAGGTGTAGGTCCTAAACATACCGGATAGGGAGAGCAGGCCACCATCCGATGCCTCCGCGCCTTGCTCGCTCGACACTTCGATCTGCAAGTCATAGCCTTCCATGGCATTCAGAATTTGAGTCTGAACCGTCGCCGAGGCATCGGCAGAGCTCTCGTCACCTTCCCCGCCCGGCGCCACAGCGTGCGCCAGCACGATGTCGGGCACCACGCGGTCGAAGCGCGCGACAGCGCCGGCAAAGATCATGACGTTGTACACGATGAGTGCCAGCACCAGCAAAACGGGCGTAACCACTGCCATCTCCACCGTCGCTTGGGCGCGCTCCTCGCGCAGACGCATGCGAATACTCATTACGACCCACCGCCCAGAGCGCCAACCAGTGTCGCGACATCGACGGTGAGTGGGATGGAGCCGCCGCCGGGCAGAGGAATCTCCGCAAGCGTGAACACCGTACCGCTAATGGTGCGTTCGACTTGATATTCCAACGCCTCGCAAAGCGCCTTGGGATCGGTCACGCCCAACGGAATACTTCGCAGTTTGTCTTGCGCTTGAGAGAGACCAGCAATGTCAGACCCCGGACTCTTAATGACGTTGGCGGAATCGGTCAGCACCGGCTTTCGCAGGCGCAAGTCGCACGGTTCCAAACCCAGCGCCGCCACGGACGCCGAAACGGTATCGCCGAGCCACGATGCAATGGAGTCCAACGCACCGCTGCCCCCTCCTAGGTCTTTAATCATCTCGTCCATAAGTTCGTCGGCCGAACCTTGGATATCACCGTATCCCACGAGCAGCCGTCCCCAAACATCCATGACGCCGTCGAGCACGCCGGCAACGCCGCCCGAGCGTTCCTTCAATGTCGAGAAAAATCGCGAAAGCACGTTGTTTTGCGCCGTCGCCTCATCGGGCGCCAGCACCGCGGCAGAGATAGCACCGCGATCGCCAAGCCTGACTGCCGTGTTAAACGAGGAGTTAAGTTGATCGGGGCTGGTAATATCACCCGAAACTGCAAATGCGACCACGCCGTTGCGTCCAGGTGGGGCGATACGCGGGCGCTCGCCGGAAAGCGCTTTAATGGCCTGGTCAAACGCATTGCCCGCACGGTCGGCCTCATCCTCGGTCTGACGCTCAAGTTCGAGTTCTTTGTTGCGGCATTCGACGTAGTCTTCCAGAGCCTCTTTGAACTTATCGAAGTGGTACTCGAAGCCCCTTTCGACAGAAGTCGTTGCAATCGCAACGTACCCTAAAGACGACACACCGAAATGGCATTCGCTACACGTTTCGTGACCGTCAAAATCTGCGACGGATGCCAGCCCACCCGGCTTTCCTTTTTTGTAATTTGGACAGTCAGTCCCATAATGCAAATAGGTAACTTTATCTACTTCACTCGTGGGCCAACGCGCATCGGTATAGAGTTCAGTCGTCCGCGCCTCATCTGGATTTCGCGGAAGGAAAGGGATGCGGGCGGAAACTTTGCCGTCCTTTTCAGTTATATATGCCCGCTCGACTTCTTCGCCCGCATAAGCGAAGAACACCTTTCGTGCAGCAGAATCTGCCTGTTTTTCCGGACCCTCGCCAAGCGGTTTCTCATTTGCCAGGCGCTGGCGATAGTAGGCCTTCGCGCGATCGAGCGCCACTTGCGGTTCCCACGTAACGCTCGAAGCGTAATGCGGATTTTGAGCACCA
>ENA-OPYU01000574-OPYU01000574.1-human-gut-metagenome-genome-assembly--contig:-NODE-574-length-14263-cov-8.248019_pt1 | contig 14263 bp, 10 predicted proteins | sample MGYA00242637_ERZ504482 | MGnify/ENA primary metagenome ERZ504482 (study PRJEB26092, sample SAMD00036237) | human gut metagenome | host: Homo sapiens | study: EMG produced TPA metagenomics assembly of...
CGGCATCAGCCCCTTGACGGGCACCTTGCCAGCCACACCCGTCGATGAATGTACTTCTGGCAGAGGATGTACATGATGACGATGGGGGATAACGACCATCATGATGCAGGCCATCATGGGGCCGAGCTCGACGTGGCCGTAGCCGCCGCGGAGTACTGGATCAAGATAGGAATGGTCTTGTACTTGGTGGAGTCGAGCGTAAGGTAGGGCAGCAGGTAGTCGTTCCAGACCCACATGGTCTCGAGAATGCCGACCGAAAGATAGGTGGGCTTCATGATGGGAAGGACAATCTTAAAGAACACCTGGACCGGGTTGCAGCCGTCGATCATGGCCGCCTCCTCGATCTCGAGCGGGATGTTCTTTACAAAGCCGGCGAACATAAAGACCGCCAGGCCCGCGCCAAAGCCCAGATAGATAAAGCAGATGTTGAACGGCGTGTTAAAGCCGATGCGGTCCGCCAAATTGGACAGCGTGAACATGAGCATCTGGAACGGCACGACCATCGAGAACACGAACAGGTAATAGAAGAAGTTCGAGATCTTGTTGTTGACACGAACCACGTACCAAGCGCACATGGAGCAGCACACCAAGATCAGCACGACCGACGTGACCGTGATGATGAGCGAGTACATAAATGCCGAGGCAAAGCCCTGCTCGTTAAGGGCGTGCATGTAGTTTGCGAGGCCGTTGAACGTCTCGGGCGTGAGCAGATCGAATGCCGTGGTGGTGCTGATTGCGGTCGCTTTCTTAAAAGAATTAAGCGCAATCATGAACACGGGGTAGATCCACGCGAGCGACAGGATCGTAAAGAAAATCGAGAGCGCGCGGTTGATAACCTTATCGCGTTTCATTACTGCTGCACCTCCTTGGACCTCGTGGCCTTAAGCTGGATCATGGAGATGGCCACGACCAGGATGCAGAAGATAACCGCCTTGGCCTGACCAATGCCCTGCCATGCGATACCGGCACGCGAATAGAACGTGTTGTAGATGTTCAGGGCGAGCATCTCGGTGGAGTGCGCGGGGGCGCCGCCGGTAAGGGCGAGGTTCTGGTCGAACAGCTTAAAGCCGTTGGTGATGGACAGGAACAGGCAGATGGTGATGGTCGGCATCAGGTTAGGGATCTTAACCTTCCAAAACGTCTGCCATGCCGTAGCGCCGTCGACCTTGGCGGCCTCGATGTAGTCGGACGGAATGGACTGCAGACCAGCGATGTAGATGATCATCATGTAGCCGACCTGCTGCCACAGGGTCAGGATGATAAGGCCCCAGAAGCCAGCAGCAGAGTTAAGAGCGATGAGCTGGGCGCCCACGTTGGAGAGCAGGCAGTTGATCAGAATCTGCCAAATGTAGCCCAGCACGATGCCGCCGATCAGGTTAGGCATAAAGAAGATCGTACGGAAGATGTTGGTGCCTTTGAGCGCCTTGCGGGTGAGCGCCTGCGCAATGGCCAGGGCGATCACGTTGATGAGCACCGTCGACAGGAAGGCAAACGCCACGGTAAAGAAGAACGACGTGGAGAACTGCGGATCGGACAGCGCGCGCACGTAGTTCTCGATACCGACAAAGTGCGCGTTACTAATGATAATAAACTGGCAGAACGAGAGATAGAAGCCCTGGATAAAAGGGATCACGAACCCGATCATAAACGCCAGGCACGTGGGCAGCATAAAGAGCGGCCACCAGCGCTTGAGTGCTTTGCCCATAAAAGGGTCCTTTCAATATGCAGGGGGCGGGCAAACCAACGTCTGCCCGCCCCCTGTCGCTAATCAGATAGCTTGGGCAGCAACTGCTTACTCGGAAGCGGCCTTCTCGGTCTTCCAGCCATCGACGAAGGCGTTCTTGACGCCGTCCCACTTGCTGTTATCGGCAGCGTAGGCAATCAGAGCCTGCTTGAGGTTCTTCTTCCACTCCTCGGAGGGAATGTAGACGAAGTCCCAAGCGACGGTCTTCTTGCCGTCCTTGGCCATGGCAACGGCCTGCTGCGAGAAGACGTTGGTGGTCTCCTTGGCGCTCTTGAACGGAGCGGTCAGACCCATCTTGTCGGCGATGATGCTGGTCGGGGTGTCAGCGGTGACGCACCAATACATGAAGTCCTCGGTGGCCTTCTGGGCATCCTCGGAAGCCTGGGAACTGACGCACCAGTAGTTCTCGCCGCCGGAGCACAGGCCCTGGTTCTCCTCGCCGTCAACACCGATGTAGATCGGCATCATGCCAATCTGATCGTCGGTCATGCCGGCCTTGACGAGGTCAGAGTAGGCCCAAGAGCCGTTCTGGTAGAAGACGGCCTTGCCGGTTGCGAACTCGTTGGTGGCGTCGTCGCCGGTCTTGGAAGCAAGCTGCGAAGGATCGCAGGTGGAGTCGGTGATGTACAGGTCGAAAATCTGCTTGTAGTTGTCGAGGAACTCACCCTTGATCTCGTCGTCCTCCTGGTTGTGCTCCTTCTCAAACTCGTAGTAGAGCGGCATGTTGGCAAGGTGGGTGGTGTAGCGCCAGCTGGAGGAGTCGTCCATGCCGGCGGAAGTGAAGGCACCCTCAACACCAAGCTCGTCCTTGCGGGCCTGGATGTCATCGGCACAAGCCTTCAGCTTGTCGAAGGAGTTGATGTCCTCGGCCTTGTAGCCAGCCTTCTCGAGCAGCTGCTTGTTGTAGATGATGCCGAAGCTCTCCTGGACCCAGTCGATGCACACATCCTTGCCGTCGGACTGCAGAGCCAGGGAGTCGTCAATGAGCTCACCGCGGAGCTTGGTATCGGACAGGTCGGCGCAGTAATCCTTCCAGTTCTTAAGACCGGTGGGGCCGTTGACCTGGAACAGGGTCGGAGCGGAGCTCTTGGACATCTCGGACTTAAGCTTCTCCTCGTAGGTGTTGGAAGCGGCGGTCACGATCTTGACCTCGACGCCCTTCTCCTTCTTATAGGCCTTGGCGATCTCCTTCCACTCCTTGTCGACCTCGGGCTTGAATTGGAGGAAGTAGACCTCGGCAGCGTCACCAGAAGCAGAGGAGCCGGAGCCGGCAGAACCACCGCAACCCACGAGGCCCAGACCAAGAACTGCAGCCGCGGAACCAGCAAAGCCCAGGAACTGCCTTCTGCTCATTTCGTTCTTCATTACAATCCACCCTTTCACACCGTGGCGGCACCCTTTGCCGCCGCCTTCGGAGATTGGCTCGGGACTTTGCCCCTTTTGCTGATTTGAACGATACGCTATTTGGCTAGTTGTTTGAACAAGTATTACTAGAGCGGTAGAAAAACTTCGGTGAACGGTAATTTCAACTTGATACTTGACAAGTTTTGTATAAACAATTATTTGTTATCTAATGCAGAGAAAACGCCCGGTCAAGCCGATGTACCGTCGGTTTGACCGGGCGTTTTCTCTTTGAGGCCATGAGTCTCGTCAGGCTGCGAGCTAGCCGGCTATCGCTTGGAATTGACGCGGTAATGGAAGATCTCGGGGTGTGTGCGAGTGTGCGTCACCTCAAACAAGATGCCATCCGAGGTGTACGACTGACTCTCCATGACGGCAACGCAGTTGTATTTGCCGAGGTCAAGATAGCTGCAGTCCTCATCGTTGGCGAGCTCGACACTCACCGTACGACGGCTCGCCATCACTTTGACACCGCGCTTGTGCTCCAGATAGCCGTAAATAGAATCTGCCGCGATCTCGGGAGTCAGGCCCTTGGCGATCGACGCCAAAAAATTAGCCATGGTCCACTTGGCGCGCGTTGCCGTTGAGGCTTCGGACACGCACTACGCGAATCAACTCCTCGCCCACCTTAAAGCCCAGGTGACGAGAGAGTTGCTCGGTGCAAACCAGATGTTCGAAAGACTTAACGTCCGTCGATGCAACGGCATTGTTGCGCTTTGCAAACTCGCCAAACGACTCAACCTCTTCGAGTGCGCCCAACATGTCGGTTTCGCCCTTAAGCCAAATAACGCGCACGCCCTTGCCGTGTATGGGCTGCACAAACATCCCGTCGGCCAGCATGCTCAAAGCGCGGCGGACGGTATTGCGCGTGCAGCCAAATTCCGCGGTCAGCTCGGCTTCGGTTGGCAGCATCTCCTGAAACGCATAGGTCCCATTAATGATGCGCGAGCGTATTTCTCGGTAGATTCCTTCGTATATCGCTTTTGGCATTGTTTCACCTCTACATTATTCATTTCCGGCTAGGCACGATAGCATTTCTTAAAGTTGTTTAAACCGAATATCGGTGAAGCGACAGGATTTAGCCGTTGACGGTTTCTGTCATGCCCAAATCGGTTTCGCTCAAAACTGCCGGTACGACACTCGTCTGGTCCTCTACAATGAATCCATTGTTTAAACGTTTCCCCACGCGCAACGCGCCTCGATATTCGGAAGGCAGAACATGCTGCAAAAAATCCAACGCTTTGGCGGGGCAATGTTCGCGCCCGCCATGCTGTTTTCTATATCAGGCCTCATGGTCGGCGTCTCCGCTCTCGCAACGACTGCGGACATCGTCGGCGATCTCGCCGTATACGGAACCCCTTGGTACGCTTTTTGGACCATCATCCAGCGCGGCTCGTGGACGGTCTTTAAACGCCTCCCGCTCCTTTTTGCCGTAGCGCTGCCCATCGGTCTTGCCCAAAAACAACCGGCTCGTTGCTGCCTCGAGGCTCTCGTCGCCTATTTTGCCTACTGCTTCTTTTTGAGCGAGATCATTAAGCTGAGCGGAGACAATCTTGGACTTAAGTACCCGTCGTCTTTGACCTCCGCTAGCGGCATCACCATCATCGACGGCATCAAGACGCTCGACACCGGCATTATCGGCCCGCTGGCGGTATCGGCAACCGTCGTCGCCATCCATGACCGCTTCTACGATGCCAAGGTTCCCGATTGGCTCGGCACCTTCTCGGGCTCCTCGCTGGTCTACCTCATCAGCTTTTTTGCCGTGTTTGCCCTTGCCGCTATCTCGGCCGCCATCGTGCCCTCCGTATACGCAATGACCGAAACGCTGCGCCATGCACTTACGAGCGTCGGCCCCTTTGGCGTGGGCATCTTTGTGCTTTTGGAGCGAGCGCTCGAGCCCATGGGGCTGCACCACCTGCTCTACATGCCGATCTACTACGACAACCTGGTCATTAACGACGGCATCTACGCCACGTGGAGCAGCTTGCTCCCCATCCTCTCCCATAGCACGCGCCCCCTTAATGAACTTGCGCCGTGGGCCGGTTTTACCGCCACCGGCTGGGTCAAGCTCTTTGGCCTTCCCGCCATCGCAGCCGCGTTCTACTCCACCGCAAAACCAGAGCGCCGCGCCGGCCTTAAGGTCATCCTTTTGCCCGCCATCGTCGCCTCGGTGGTTTGCGGCGTTACCGAGCCACTCGAGTTTCTCTTTATGTTCACCCACCCCGGGCTCTTTTTGCTCTACGCCGTCTTATCGTCTTGCCTTGCCACAACCATGAATCTCTTTGGCATCGTCGGCATCTTCTCGGGCGGCCTCATGGAGATGGCAGCCTTCAACTTTATTCCGCTCATGCGCACGCATGCCGGTGCCTATCTTTTGGCGCTCGGTATCGGCCTTGCCTTTAGCCTCATCTTTTTTGTTAGTTTTCGAGCACTCATCTTGGTCTATGACCTTAAGACACCGGGCCGCGAGGATCATGTTGCCAATCGCGCGGCAATCGATTGTTTAACGGGAAGCGACTTTGCCAAAGAGCAATCCCCCAATGACGAGGTCGATAGTCGATCCGATCAAGATCACGTCCTCGCTGAGCGGGTAATTCAGCTTTTAGGTGGCGTTGGCAATATCGTGGGCGCAACCAACTGCGCCACGCGCCTGCGCGTCGAGGTCGCAGACCCTTCCATCGTTGCAGATAACGCGTCGTTTGTCGCGGTGGGCGCCAAGGGCCTCATCATTACCGGCAAGACCGCCCAGGTGGTCATCGGCATCTCCGTTCCCCGCGTTAAAGAGCATTTTGACCAGATCATGGGCCTCGAGCCGGAATTTGTGCCCACCACCTCGGCCTCCCCTGCCGCCAGCGCAGCCCATAAGCGCGGCGATATCTGCTTCTTCGATATCGACGGAACGCTCGCCTGGCAAGACCCCAGGCTCGCCCAAGACCTTCCCGAAGACGAGCGGGACCTCTCCCCCTATCCCAACGAGGCGGTTTCGCAGGCAATCCGCGAGTTTGTCGCCAACGGCAACATGGCCTTTATCTGCACGGGGCGCACCCTCAGCTGCATCCACCCCAAACTTCTTGAGCTGCCCTGGACCGGCATCGTCTGTCTTGCGGGCGGTTACGCCGAGATCAACGGACACGCAATTCGCGATCTGTCGATGACGCCCAGCATGCTGCAGCATCTTGCCCCCTATCTTGAGCAATCGGGCGAGGTCATCCGCTTTGAGGGCCTCAACGGCGTCGTGCGCATGAGTGCCGATGCCCCCGATGCCCCCGGATACGCGCGCACCCTGGGCGACGCAGTCACGCAGCTGCAACATTACAGTGTCTACAAGATCTTGATGTCTACATCGCTCGCCAACCACATCGCTCAAGATAAGGCACTTGAGCCGCTGCTGTGCTTTAACGAGCTCGAACTCGAGGTAACCGAAATCTCGCCCCGCGAATGCACGAAGCGCGGGGGCATCCAGTCTGTACTCGACGCCCTCGATCCCCACCACGGAACCGTATACGGCATCGGCGACGCCAGCAATGACGTCTCGCTGATGAACGCCGTCGATGTCGGTATCGCCATGGGCAATGCGCCGGACTATCTCAAAAAGCGCGCCGACTACATCACCGACTCGGTCGACAAAGATGGCGTCGTCAAGGCGCTCGAGCACTTTAGGCTTATATAAGCAGCCGGCACGCGCACACGTCCCGTTTCCCCAAATCGCCAAAACAGACGCGCCGGCAACTCCAATGTGGCAATATGGTATCTGCACACCGCAACGATGCAACCTAAGAAAGAATGCGAGAACCCGTGTCCAGTCCGTTTACCAGCTTTTTAGCCCAGCACTTTGACCAGATCAACGACTATCTGGCCACGTTCTTTGACGGACAGGCGACCTCTGCCGATATCGAGCGCTACCTGTATACCCCGCTCTCGGCATTTACCGCCAATGCCGGCAAGCGCCACCGCCCGCTCATCTGCATGCTCGCCGCCACCGCAGTGGGCGGCAGCTTTGAGAGCGCCCGCAGCGCCGCGGCGGCCATCGAGCATTTCCAGTCGGGTGCGCTCATCCACGACGACATCGCCGATAACGGGCAGCTGCGCCGCGGTAAGCCCTGCATGCACCTCACCGAGGGCACGGGGCTTGCTATCAACTGCGGCGACCTGGCACTTACCATGGTCACCAAGACGGTTCTCGACGACCCCACGCTGGAGCCCAACGTAAAACTCCGCGTGCTCCACGAGCTCACCGAGATGATCGTTCGTACCATCGAGGGCCAGGCGCTCGACCTGGGTTGGGTACGCGACGGGCGCTTCGACATCTCGGTCGACGATTACCTGGACATGGCGACGCACAAGACCGCGTACTACAGCGGAGCCACGCCGCTTGCCACCGGAGCCATCATCGGCGGAGGCAGCGAGGAGCAAATTGAGGCGCTGCGCGCCTTTGGCCTGCACACGGGCCTTGCCTTCCAGATTCAAGATGATCTGCTCAACTTGATCGGTACCAAGGAGGCCGCCAACAAGGACTTCCGCACCGACATCACCGAGGGCAAGCGCACGCTTGTCGCCGTACACGCCCTCTCCGATGAGCGCTATCACGACGAGATTGAAGCGATCCTCTCCTCGGGCACCGAGGACCCCGCGCAGCTCGCGCGCGCCGTGGAAATCTTCCAGGAGACTGGCTCTATCGATTACGCCCACGCCTACGCACTGGACCTGACCGCCAAAGCTAAGGCCGCCATCGAGGACGTTTCGCTCGACCCGCATGCACGCGAGCTGTTCCTCTCCATGGCAGATTTCTTTGTGGAGCGCCTTAACTAGCGGGGGTTATAAAACCTGTCAGCAGCGTATTTGGGTACAACTTGCTACACTGTTGAGTGCATGTTTATGCATCCCTTTGCGTTGTCTATCCGACACACGCTCAAATAGTACGAATGGTACGCCGAAAGGGGTTCGTTCATGGAACCTATTACAACGGGCATGCAGGGAGCAGCCGTCGAGGACGTCCAGTCCCGCCTTCTGCAGCTCGGCTATACAATCGATGACACCGAGGTTGCCGACAAGCGCTTTGGCACCACCACCGAACAGGCTGTTGGCACCTTTAGGCTCGATAGCGGCCTTGCCGCTGGCTGTGCCGTCGATATCCCCTGCTGGAGCGCTCTGGTCGACGCCTCGTATAAACTGGGCGACCGCACCCTCTATCTGCGCATGCCCAATTTCCATGGCGCCGATGTGCAGGCCCTGCAGCGCGCTCTCAACGTTTTGGGCTTTGCCTGTGGCGAAGACGACGGCTACTTTGGTCCGCATACCGAGGCCGCCCTGCAGCAGTTCCAGGAAAATGTCGGCCTGTTTGCCGACGGCATGGCCTTCCAGGACACCTACGCCTACATCAACCGCCTGCACCATGTGTGGGAGGGCAAGCCCTCGGTCACCGAAGCCGAGTCCCGCATCGGTTTTGCTCGCGCCGCCAACGTGCTCGAGCGCTTCCAGATTGCCGTTATCGGCGAGGACCCCATCGCACGCAGCGTTGCGTCGCGCATGTGGAATATCGCCACGGCAACGACCGACAACAGCGGCATGATGCTCTGTGACTCCGAGGTCCCAACCGACGTTGACCTGGTGCTCGAAATCGCAAGCGACGAGCTGCCCGCCGACGCCGCACCGCGCGCCACGATTGCCCTCGCCGAGTGCCACAACCTGGCCCAGCGCATCCGCACCGCCAATGTCGCCGCGCAGCAGAAGCCGGCTCGCATTCGCATTGAGCTCACGGGCATGACGCGCTACAACGGCACCTTCACGGCCAGCGACGCGCAGACACTCGCCGTACGCCTGCTCGATGGCGTTTGCGATGCCCTCGCAGATTAGGTAAACTAAACGAGTTGCTTTTGGGCAACACCACACATTGGGACGTAGTTCAACGGTAGAACTCCGGTTTTTGGTGCCGGCTGTTGGGGGTTCGAATCCCTCCGTCCCAGCCATTAAAATTGAGCGCCCTGAGCCCATAACGGCCCAGGGCGCCTTCTTGTGGGCAAGCGGAGGGATTCGAGAACCCGCAAGGGTGCGGAGCTGAGGAAACGCGAAGCGTTTTCCAGCGCAGCACGCAAGGAGCGAAGCGACGCAGCGGGGCGCGGCCGCCGAAAAGGCGGACGCGGAATCCCTCCGTCCCACAGCCGGCACTTGGAGACGTTCCTAAAGTGCCGGCACTAAAGGAACGTCTCCAAGTGCCGGCCTCCCAAAAATCTACCTTTAAAAGACAGGCGCCCCAAGCCCATAAGGACCAAGAGCGCCTTTCATCTAGAAAATATCAGCCCAGTTCCGAAAAGCGACCCGCATGCGACAACCAAGTAGCCGCAGGCCCCGGGAGAGTGGGGACACCGGCTTAGGTTTATCGCGAGTTCCGCACGAACAGGAGGCCACTTAATGTGGCCTCCGTCGTGAGCAGGACTGTAGAGCAGGAAACCTAAGCCGGTGTCCCCACTCTCCCGGGGCCGAACGCCCTAGTTGTTGAGCATGCGGTCGAAGCTTCCCGAGTCGCCATCCCGATAGTCTGCGGTCATCAGAATCTCCTGCGGAATGCGCCCGCCCTCGCGCAGCACGTTGCGGAACTGCACGCGCGTAACCATGGGCAGATCCTTGATCGTCGCTGCCAGGTTCTGCGGCACACCCTGGTTGGCAGCCGCGGGCTCGCACTCTCCGCCGGCCTTCACGCGACGCTTATGCTCGGCGAGCATGGCGCGGTACATGCCGGCATGCAGGCGAATCTCAACCACATTGGCATTGCGAGCCTGCTCGACGATGCGCGCGCCCTCGCGATCGATATCGCCCACGTAGTAGACGTAGTTAAAGCGATAGCCAATCTCGGCCAGATAATCATCCAGTGCGTGCGAGACGCTCGCTTTGCAGCCGCCGCCAAAAATCACGCCGCCCACCTTGATGCCAAAGAGCTTGGCGTGCTTGCGGCCACGCAGCAGCTTGACGATCTCGTCGTAGGTGTCCAGGTTCTCGACCATAATGAACGGCTTGTCGGCTCCCAGCGTAAAGAAGCCCGTAAAGTGCACGGGGCGATTGGGGGCGACCTTGATCGCCTGCATGCTGATGCCCTTTTCGGTCATACGCCTGATCAGGCGCTCACCGTGCTTGCCGTCAAAAGCCTTCTCGTCGTTAAAGATCTGGTAGGCACGCTGGCGGCGCGAGGCAACCGGCGTATCGGCACCTCGGTTCTGCTCGATCCAAGCCTGGATGATTGCGATTTCCTCGGCAATCTTGCGGTTGGACATCTCGTTGTGCTGAGTGCGCTGCGGAGCCTTTTTGCCGTCCTTGCCCTCGACCTTTACGATCTGTGTCTGCTGCTCCTTGATCTTGGAGAGCGCCATAGGCGTGGGGACAACCTTGAGCAGCTGCCTGCCTAAAACGCGGGCAAGGGCAAACGCCGAGACCTCGCCGTGGGCGGCCGACTCGGGCTGCCGGGCAGCAGTATCTACTGCGGCAGACTCCGGCTTCTTCTGAGACTTGCGCTTAGAATCGCCTTGGGAATTGCGCTCGCGCTTCGGCATAGACGCCTGCTTCTGCGGACGATCGGACTTGCTCTCCTTCGCTGACTGGCGCTTAGGCTGCCCCGAAGAAACCTCGGCCTTCGCATCCTCGTTCTGCGGCGTGGTCTTCTCGGTTGCAGTCTCGGCATGGGAACTGCGGCCTCCACGATGGCGACGGCGGCGAGGCTTGCTCGACGCGCTCTGCTCCGTCTGCTCATCAGTAGGCTGCTGGCCCTTGGCCTCGGCATCAACCTCAAGCTGCGGCTCAACAGGCTTTTGCTCGCGAGCCACCGGCTCAACGGCCTTCTCGTCCTGGGTGGTCGAAACCGACTCGCCCTTCTCCTGACGCTTTACGGGATACGCACGTCCCGCAAAACCGCGGCCGGGACGACACGAACCCGGAGCCTTCTTGGCAGACTCCTCAACATCGTCTGCAACCTCAGAAGACTCTTCAACCTCACGCGCGGCATCCTGCGCTGCAGCCTTAAAGTGAGCACCGCGACGACGCTTGGGCTCTTGGGCCTCCACGGGCTTTTGCTCCTTCGTGGGCTTCTGCGACTCGGCAGCAACCTCGGTCTCAACAGCCTCGGCATCCGTCTCGCCCTTTCGAGCAACGGCGCGACGGAAGCGCTCCTGCTGGGCGCGGCGCTGTGCATCGCGCTTGCCGCCCCCGCCAAAACCGCCGCGTCCTGCCTTGGCCGTAAAGGCACGCACGACGTTCTCATCGAGCAACTCATCGGTATCGACATGCTCACGCGGAGCAGCTTCTTCCACAGCAGGCACGTCAGCGGAATCCTCGACGACAAAATCCTCGACGGACTCGGCAGGCTGCTCCTGGGCATCGCGGATCTCGGCATTGATGGTATAGAACGCCGGGCGCCCGTTAATGCCGCTACCCTCGATCTTGGTCACGATATTTGCCGCGATAAGCTCATCGCGCATCGCCTTGGTGTCACATTCCTTATCGACGGAGCGGAAAATTTGCGCCAGCGCGCTCGACTTGATCTTGAGCGCCTTGCGGCAAAGCAGGTCGTAGGCAACCAGCTTGGCACGCTCAGCAGAAAGCGATGTCTGGCTGCTCAGACGCTCAGCCAGAGCATCGACATTATTTTGGTTATCGGAATATACCGTCTTGGCCACGGGGCCCCTTTCATATGCACACATATACGTCTATATGGTACAACGCGCGCCCTTATCCACGCAAAACATCTGCGAGAGCACTCGAGCGTCACCCGCTTTTGCATGAAAAAAGACCGAGCCCGCGAAGTCGCGGACCCGGTCTTTCCGAGTCAAATGGATGGGAGATTCAACCCGTCCGACCGACTAGGCCTTGGCGGCCTCGGCGTCAGCGGGAGCCTCGGCGGCAGCGGCGCGACCGTACTCGGCCTTGCCCATCTCGGACCACTCGGGCTCCTCATCAGGCATGGAGCCAGCCTCCTTGCCGAAGAACTCCTTGAGGCAGTTGACGGCGACGATGAGGCCCAGGACCATCAGCAGGACGGCAAAGACGAGCTGCAGGCCCTTGGTGGCGGCGACGGAGACGGCGGCCGTGGTGGCGGTAGCCGGGATGGTGCCGAAGAAGCCGTAAGCCTGGACGGCGGCCATGCAGCCCATGGCGCTCTGGACCAGCGAGGTGAAGGTGCAGCAGAGCAGGAAGGCGACGGGCACGTAGAGCATCCAACCCTTGCGGCCGGTGCACTTGCAGAACACGGCGAGGGTGATCATGGTCATGCCGCCGAGCAGCTGGTTGGAAGCACCAAAGAGCGGCCAGATGTTGGCATAGCCACCAAAAGCGAGGGCGAGACCGGGAAGCAGGGTGACGACCGTGGCGAACCAGGGGTTGCCGAGGACCTTCATGTAGCCGGCCTTGGACTCGATGGCCAGGGCGTCGTTGGTCTGGGCAAAGAACTCGGAGAACGAGGTGCGGGCGATGCGGGCGACGGCGTCGAGCGAGGTCAGGGCCAGAGCGGAGACGTTCATGGTCATGAAGACGGTAGCGAGCGTGCCGTCAACACCGAAGGCCTGCATACCGCGGGAGATGCCAGCGGCGAAGATCTGGAACGGGGTGGAAGCGACACCGGCGTTGAGGGCGCCGGTACCGGCGGTGTTCATATCGGAGAACATGATGCCGGCAACGATGATGGCAAGGATGCCGACGAAGGACTCGACGATCATTGCGCCGTAACCGACCTTGACGGCGTCCTGCTCCTTCTCGACCTGCTTGGAAGAGGTGCCGGAAGAAACGAGGCTGTGGAAACCGGAGAGAGCACCGCAAGCGACGGAGACGAACAGGACCGGGAACATCATGCCGGAGGCAGTGGAGAAGCCGGTGAAGACCGGAGCGGTGATAGTGGCCTGACCGTTGACGCCCAGGACGACGATGCCGAGGACAGCGCAGACGATCATGACGATCATCATGATGGAAGTGAGGTAGTCACGCGGGGTCTTGAGCATCTGGATGGGCATAGCGCCAGCGAAGACCAGGTAGACCATGACGACGGCGAACCACTGGAACTTATCCAGGTAGACCGGGAACTGCATACCGACGGCGAACATGAGAACCATGAGGACCACGCCGGTGACGAACTCGGCAGCGCCGGTGAGGTTGAACTTCTTCTGGGCCCAACCAAAGGCGATAGCGACGAAGGTGAACAGGATGGAGATGGTACCAGCGCAGCCGGCGGCATAGGACTTGGTGAAGTCGATGGCACCGGTAGCAGCACCAGAAGCGTCAACGGCCGGGGTGAACATGAACGTCTTGCAGACCATGTCGGTAAAGGCGGCGATGACGATAATGCAGAACAGCCAGCAGAACAGCAGGAACAGGCGACGGCCGGTCTTGCCGATATACTTCTCGATGAGCTGAGCGAGTGACTTGCCGTTGTTCTTCATCGAAGCGTACAGGGCACCAAAGTCGTGGACGGCGCCAAAGAAGATGCCGCCGACGAGGACCCAGAGCACGACGGGAAGCCAGCCGAAGGCCATGGCGACGATCGTACCCGTAACAGGGCCGGCACCGCAGATCGAGCTGAACTGGTGCGAGAACGCGGTGAAGGCGGAGACGGGCGAGAAGCTGTTGCCGTCCTTCATGCGCTTGGCCGGCGTGAGGGCCTCTTTGTCAACGCCCCACTTGTTGGCCAGCCATCGGCCATAGCCCAGATAGCCGCAGGCGAGCACCGCCGCGGCCACAACCATGAGCAAAACTCCGTTCATTACATTTCCTCCTCTAAAAAGAACTTCCTAGACATAAAAAATGAGGGCCGTCGGTTGCGCTCGACGGCCCTCATCTTCATCAGCCGCCCGTTATCGTACGGGCTAGCTGTATGTGCTAACCCGTATCAGATAATTACTACGCTGATAATGTTTAGCTGATGCGTGAACATGTCTAAGAAATCCTCTTCAATCATGATGCGAACGATCCGTGCGTGTTCACATCCCCCAGTGGATGAAACGCAGTATGAAACTTTAGTTACCTAAAGTCAACGCAAATTTGTAATGAATTTTCACCTTTTTTTCGAAATTCTCGGTATAAAACGCCACTGACCTCGGACTTTACCCCACGACAGTTTTTGCATGAGAGACGCCCCTCGGGAGCGGG
>ENA-OPYU01000575-OPYU01000575.1-human-gut-metagenome-genome-assembly--contig:-NODE-575-length-14263-cov-5.459182_pt1 | contig 14263 bp, 17 predicted proteins | sample MGYA00242637_ERZ504482 | MGnify/ENA primary metagenome ERZ504482 (study PRJEB26092, sample SAMD00036237) | human gut metagenome | host: Homo sapiens | study: EMG produced TPA metagenomics assembly of...
CCAGCATCTGATTCTTTATTAAACTGCCTTCTTTCAGATTTAGTTCTTTCTTTTCTTGGGCAAAAAGATGTTACCTGACTTCCCATAACAATGGCTGCCAACACCATTGAAAAAAATTTGTTCTCATCAATTTTTTGCTTTTTAGTGATTAATCAATTTATAAATATATCATTTTCAGACAATTCCACCCATTCTGCTAATTCCTCATCAGACATAGATTCTATATAACGATCCAAAGTATCTGAATAAGAAGAGTCTAAATTCGTAGAAACAATAAGTGAATGAGAAGGCAACTCCTCTGCCACAGGTTGAGATATCGGAAAGAAAAGAACTCCCAACATGACAGCCGCAATAGCTAAAGTAGCCCCAATAATCAATTTTATTCTATTCTGCCTATTAAACCTCTCAGCCTGGGTACGCTCCAATACTTGTTTTTGCATTTTTCCGAAAAAGCCATCAGGGGTACGATAAGGCATCCGCTTCCCAATATTCTTAAAATCAAACTCCTTTTCCATCCTATCTTTAATTATTTATCATGTACTCTTTTATCTTCTCTTTTGCATAATGATAATTCACTTTCAACGTATCCACCTTCGTGTCCGTAATCCTGCTAATTTCTTCATATTCCAGTTCATCATAATAACGAAGATTGAAAACTACCCGCTGTTTTTCAGGAAGCATCAAAATAGCCTGCTGAAATTTCACCGCCATTTCGTTCTCATAATCCACATAATCTGACGCCATCAACTTATTCATTAACTCTTCCTGAACTTCTTCCGCCGAAACAGCTTGTTCTTTACGCATATTCAGAAAACGGAGACACTCATTGGTCGCTATCCGATAAATCCATGTTCCCAATGAACTTTCCTCCCTAAACTGAGGAAGATGGCGAAAGACGCGAATAAAGACTTCCTGCAAAATATCCTCTGCATCCTCATGTGATACAACCAATCTCCGGATATGCCAATATATGGGCTGTTGAAAAAAATCTATCAACAATTTAAATCCCCGTTCCGGGTCGGAAGCCCATACTTCCCTAATTTTATCTTCGTTTATCATCTATTCGTCAAAAGTTTATAGGTTAGAACCACCCGAGAACAAGAAGTTAAAAGTGAAAATAAAGTTTTTACATTAATTATAGATGAAGTTAAAATAATCAATCACATTTCCAACAAGAGAAAAAATACAACCAATCTTCCAGAATATGAATTTAAAGATTTCAAACTCAATCTTCCTAACAATAAATTTCAGTTCTTAGAAGAATTACCATATAAACAGTAGGGAAATCCCTAAAAATAAATAGGGAAAAATGATAGAAGAATATACCTTTTCCCAAACTTATCTTTGTTACAAAACAAAAAAAAGCAAAAAAGTGAGAAGATTGAAACAAACATTATTAGCGTTAACCATTTGTACTTTAGTCATCAGTTGCGGTTTGACTACTAGTAGCACTATTATGAAAGTACAGAGAGGGATGTCCCAAGAAGAAGTCAGCCATTTACTTGGAAAACCCGATTTCCGTAGATTCGACAACGGCTCGGAACAATGGGAATACACCAAGACCAATATGTCCACAGCTGCAAACACGGTAATTATTATCGATTTTGTAGACGGAATGGTAACAAACATGGATTCTTTTGAGCCCAACATTACTCCGCCTCCAGTTGCAGTGTGTCCGCCAAATGAAATAATTACGGTAGTTCCACCCAGCCACCCTGATCATTTTGGCCCGCACAGACCAAAACACAAAGCTATAAATCCACATGATTTTGAAAACCTCTATAAAAAAGTAAAAAACAAAGCATTTAAGGACGACCAAATGGAATTATTATCTGTAGGAGTTGTAAACAACTACTTCACCTGTAAACAAACTGCCCGACTCATGTCCATATTTACATGGGACGATGAAAAAATTGAAAGTATTAAGAATGGTTTCCAACCGCATTGTAGACCGTGAAAATGGAAAAGAAATCATCAAGACACTGGATTCTTTATTTAAACAAGATGATGCACGTAAAATATTGGGAATCACTGACCGATGGTAATTCAACCTAAACAACACACAAAAACATAAATATATGAGAAAATTTAAACAATTATTATTGCTTGTTATCAGTATAACACTTGTCGGCTGTCATACCACAGGAAGTATCAAGCAGAAAGCATGGAAGGTACAGCAGGGAATGACAACAGAAGAAATAGGCCAACTTCTTGGAAAACCCGATTTCCGACGTTTCGATGGTTCTTTGGAACAATGGGAATATCAGAGCGGAGGAATTGCAACGTCTTGCAAATTTCTAATTATCGAATTTAGAAACGGAAAGGTAACAGGCATGGATTCCTACAATGAAATAGCTAAAGAAACTTCAGTAGGAGACCTATATTCCAGCAAAATATCCCTCCATACCGTTGGTTCAATAGACGATAACGAATTTGAAAAGATATACAATGAAACAAAAAATTCCGTGTTCAAAGATTCAACTCTGGAAAAGGCCATTATAAATAAAAAATTAAGTTGCGCACAATGCCTTAAACTTATGTCACTTTATACTTTTGATAATGACAAGTTAAAAATGTTACAAGTATTGAAAGACCATATAGCTGACACAACAAATTACGATAATATTGTCAACTCACTAGATTTCATTTCAAGTAAAAACAAGGCCAAAGAGATATTAAGAATACCCTAATACAGTAAAAGCAAACGTACCTGTTGCAATAAACCTAAAAAATATTGCAACAGGCACATCTGCTTTACCTCAATCTTCTATTCTGACAGCTGTGCCGCTTGCGGTTACCATCAGCATACTACCACTGTCCCCCACAGTTTCATAATCCAAATCCACCCCAACTACAGCATTAGCTCCCAATAAAGCAGCCTGATCCTGCATTTCTCGTAACGCGGTATCTTTAGCCTGTCGAAGTACTTCTTCATAAGAACCGGAACGACCGCCTACAATGTCACGAATACTAGCAAAAAAAAGTCACGAAACAGATTAGCGCCGATAATAGTTTCACCTGTTACAATGCCATAATATTTGGTTATACGTTTTCCTTCGATAGTAGGTGTTGTTGTTGCTAACATAATCTTTCTCTTTTTTAATTATATATTCATTAGACGCACAAATAAAAGAAAAGTTGCAACTTTCTCCTTTTTATCGGTAACCATATTATTCTTTTCACATTCAACTCTGACAAGCAATAAGAAAGTAAATAAATTAAAAACCCAGATTTTAGAAAAGAAACATTGGGAGATTAAAAACAAAACATTACATTTGCAGGAAAACAAAGAGGAACGTATCATGAAACAAATCAAACTGGAAATAAACATAGAGGCTTGCCATTATAACGAACTAACAGAGAAGGACCGCAAACTGATAGACGCTGCGTGTGAAGCAACGAAAAGAAGCTATGCTCCTTACTCACATTTTGCTGTTGGAGCCGCCGCACTGTTGGAAAATGATATCGTTATTACCGGAACCAATCAAGAAAATGCAGCCTACCCATCTGGTCTTTGTGCAGAACGTACCACTTTGTTTTACGCCAATTCTCAATATCCGGATCAAGCAGTAAAAACACTTGCCATTGCTGCCCGCACAGAAAATGATTTTCTTGACACACCTATTCCTCCTTGCGGTGCCTGTCGGCAAGTATTATTAGAAACTGAAAAACGATATGGAAAACCCATGCGGATACTGCTTTATAGTAAGACTGATATTTATATATTAGAAAACGTAAGTGGACTTTTACCTTTATCGTTTGATGGAAATTATCTGAAATGATACCTACCATCCGTCTGCACAGCCAACAGTTAATAAATCTAGTTTTAAATAATCCGAAAGACCTCGTATCATGGATGGGAAGCATTCAAGCGCAAGATTACACTATGTCCAAATGAGCTATTGGTATCCGGCTAGAGGCAGGAAATCTGCAAACAGTCAATGAGGCACTGGCAAAAGGATATATATTGCGCATTCACGTCATGCGTCCTACTCGGCATTATGTAGCTGCTGAAGATATACGCTGGACACTGAAACTTTCATCCCGACGCATCATTACTGCCAATCACTCTTTTGCCAAGTCCAGAGAGCAAGACATTTCAGTTGACATTTACAACAAAGCAAACCGACTATTAGAAAATCAAAAGAGAATTACTTTCCCTAGCGGAGAAAGAATACCTCACTTTTTCCTCCGAACAGTAAGTAATTTGTAAATGGATTATTTCTGCGTCATCACATTTCAAAAATAATTCATTACATTTACATTATTCAGTATTGCAATATAAAACTCTCAGCCACTTTCAAGAAACGTTCATGACCTTTTTCATTCAAATGTGCAGTATCTGTATTATTTTTGCTGTTCTGAAAATATATTTTTCTAAAATGATCATTATTTGCATAAATTCCTCCTTTTCGGGCGCTGTCAAAAATAGGAATACTATAATTTCCACAAACCTCAATCATAGCATCCACCACTTTCTCAGCATCACTTCCTGCAAAATTTTTACAGTTCCATCGGGTAAAGCAAAAAAATCTTAGCTGTGGGATACTTTTCAATAAGCCCTTCACACAGCATTGCCAGCCTCTCTTTAAATACATCAATACCGCCAATTGAATCCAATTTAAAACCATCATTGTGCCCACCCACAACAATAACATAATCCAAATCATCCGGCATTTCCTTATATCTTACATACATCGCTTACCCCCCAACGCGGGCTACTATAAGCAATGCTGCTGCCGTTCTTGCCATAATTTAAATATTCCATACCATGCTTCTCGGCAAATTTATAATGCCAGGTATTCTTAACAGGTTCCTTATGATTCTTCACATAACTATCTCCAATAATTCCCAAACGTTTTCCTTTCAATTCATCAGTCCTGACGATAACTCCTTTAATAATTTGTTCCAACTGCTTATATACCTGTTGTCCCAAATACTCTGCCGAATGAGCCGTAAAATGAAGTCTGTCATTTAGCAATTCTGCGCCTGACATATCTATCAGGTGCATGTTCGGATCTTCAGCAGCCAATTGCTTCATCGCATTCTCCACTTCTCTGCTGAAATATTTATTACTTCGGGCAACAGTACCAAAAATAAAAGGCAAACGAGAATAATCCTTTCCGGTTTTTTCTGTCAGATGCATACGCACATAAGCCACCATTGTCTTCAAGTTACGGTAATAATCTTTACTTTTAGCATAATCACTTTCCCCCTGATGCCAAAGAAATGCATCTATCTGATAGCCATCCTTCAGCCGGGAAAGAGTTTTGTCTATACACATGTCTATCTCTTGAATGAAAGAAAGCAACAAAGAATTTCCTCCATCAGAAGTTGGCTTAGCCTGTGCCAGCCATTCAGGAGCCGCAGACCAAAAACGTCCCTTGGAAGCATTATAATCAGGTGCAATGGAAGTTCCGCCAACAGCCCATTTCACCACATAAAATTTCTCCTGCAACAACTGCTCCAACCAATAATATGTCACTGCATCAAAAGCCCACATATTATTTTTTCCGCTACGTTTGGCACGAGGCCAGAAAGGAATAAATTCTCCTTTCCCGTCATTCTGAGCTATCTGACAATAACGGTAGGCACCTTCGGTATACGTCAGTGTGTCCGTAGCCAATGCTTTAATATATGCCGGCAAATCTTCATTAGGAGTTCGTCCATCGGTATTAGACTGTCCGGCAGTTATAATCACATGTACAGGATTGGAAGCCATCGTATTCAAGCTAACAGCTGCAAAAATCAAAATCAAAATTAAGTTTTTCATAAGTATCATTTCATGTTTTTAATGGACACAAAAATAATCCTAATTCTAATATAACGACATGGATTATCGTCCATTATCATAGATTTTTGAACTCATTATGATTCATACAGAATGAGAATTGCGGCTAAACCATAAAAAAATGAGCCACAGGAACAATGGCTCCCAATGACTCTTTCTTTTCAGCTCATATTTATAATTTAATTATCTCCATACATACGCGCACGCATTTCTTTAATATGATCAGAAGTGATGTATTCATCATATTCCATCATCTTGTCAATGATACCATTCGGGGTCAATTCAATAATACGGTTCGCCACCGTTTCAATAAATTCGTGGTCGTGGGAAGAGAACAGCACATTTCCCTTATAAGTCTTCAGATTATTATTGAAAGCCTGAATTGATTCCAAGTCCAAATGGTTAGTTGGAGTATCCAAAATCAGACAGTTCGCATTACGCAACTGCATACGGGCAATCATACAACGCATCTTCTCACCTCCGGAAAGCACATTCACTTTCTTCAATACTTCCTCTCCGGAAAACAACATACGCCCCAAGAAACCTTTCATATAGACTTCGTTACCTTCGCCAAACTGGCTCAGCCAATCTACCAAATTCAAATCACTTTCAAAGAAATCCGTATTATCCAAAGGCAAATAAGCCGTAGTAATAGTAACGCCCCACGCGAATTTACCAGCCTGCGGAGTACGATTTCCATTGATTATTTCAAAAAAAGCAGTCATGGCACGCGGATCACGGCTCAAAAAGACAATCTTATCTCCTTTTTCTACATTAAAATTCACATCATTGAACAATACCATACCGTCTTCAGTTTCCGCACGCAAGCCGGATACTTCCAAAATCTGATTACCCGGTTCACGATCCGGAGTAAAGATGATACCGGGATATTTACGGGACGACGGCTTAATTTCATCTACATTCAGTTTCTCCAACATCTTCTTTCGGCTGGTTGTCTGCTTGCTCTTAGCCACATTGGCACTAAAACGACGGATAAATTCTTCCAACTCTTTCTTCTTCTCTTCAGCTTTAGCCTTCTGGTTCTGCTGCTGGCGAAGTGCCAACTGACTTGATTCATACCAGAAGCTATAGTTACCGGCAAACATATTCACTTTACCGAAATCAATATCTACAGTATGAGTACAAACAGAATCCAAAAAGTGACGGTCATGACTTACCACCAACACCGTGTGTTCGAAATTAGAAAGATATTCCTCCAGCCAAGTCACCGTATCCATATCCAAATCATTGGTAGGTTCATCCAACAACAAGTTATCAGGATTACCGTAAAGTGCCTGTGCCAACATGACACGCACCTTTTCCTTACCGCTCAGTTCCCCCATCAACATATAATGCTTGTCTTCCTTTATGCCCAACCCACTCAACAAAGAAGCTGCATCACTCTCGGCATTCCAACCATCCAGTTCGGCAAACTTCTCTTCCAGTTCAGAAACTTTCAAGCCATCTTCATCTGTAAAATCAGTTTTCGCATACAGTTCTTCACGCTGTTTCATAATGTTCCACAACACAGTATGTCCCATCATAACCGTATCCATGACTGTATATTCATCCCACTTAAAGTGATCCTGGCTCAATACAGACAGACGTTCGCCCGGTCCTAATACCACTGAACCCTTAGTCGGTTCCAGCTCACCTGAAATTGCTTTCAAGAAAGTAGATTTTCCGGCGCCGTTCGCACCGATAACCCCGTAAATATTACCATTGGTGAACTTCATATTTACGTCATTATACAACACTCTTTTACCAAATTGAATGGCCAAGTTCGAAACTGTAATCATCCTAATATACCTTATTTATATAATTATTCTATTTTGAAATTGCAAAGGTAGGTATTTTAATTCAGAAAAGTATGCCAGTGTGGCAGAAATTCCGTACTTTTGCAAAATTATCACTCTAAGGAAACAACTAGGCACGAAATTTGTTAGCAGTAAATTAACCTAAAAGACCTGACTGTTATGAGTAAAATAAGAAAAACAAAAAGTTTAATAAGAATATGAACCCAACAGAGAAGAACCAACCTCAAGACGAGGAAGTTTTGAAAAATCAGGAAGCGGCAGAAGCTGCCATTGATGAAGAAACTCAGAAAGAAGCAACAGAAGAACTGAACGCTGAAGAGAAGGTGAATAAGGAATTGGCGGAAGCTCAGAAAACAATAGAAGAGCAGCATGATAAATACCTGCGTCTTTCAGCCGAATTTGACAATTACCGTAAACGCACCATGAAAGAGAAGGCCGAATTGATTAAGAATGGTGGAGAAAAGGCCATTACTGCCATTCTCCCTATTTTGGACGACTTGGAGCGTGCTGTAAAAACTTCAGAAACTTCGGATGATGTAAAAGCAATGCGTGAAGGAATTGAGTTGATCTACAACAAATTCCTGAAAGTATTGAACCAGGAAGGACTTCAGAAAATAGAGACTGACGGTGAGAACTTTGATACCGATTATCACGAAGCAATTGCATTAGTTCCAGCTCCTTCTGAAGAGAAGAAAGGGAAAATATTGGACTGTGTACAAACCGGTTATAAGCTGAATGACAAAGTAATACGCCACGCCAAAGTAGTTGTGGCTCAATAAAACAGTATCATAAAACGACATGGCAAAAAGAGACTATTACGAAGTTCTGGAGGTGGACAAAACAGCCACCCTTGATGTTATAAAAAAAGCATACCGCAAAAAAGCAATACAATATCATCCGGACAAGAATCCGGGGGATAAAGAAGCGGAAGAAAAATTCAAGGAAGCAGCCGAAGCTTATGATGTGTTGAGCAACCCGGATAAACGCGCCCGTTACGATCAATTTGGACATGCAGGAATGAGTGGAGCCGCCGGTGGCGGTTTTGAAGGATTCGGACAAGGTATGTCCATGGATGACATTTTCTCTATGTTCGGTGACATCTTCGGTGGACATGGAGGAGGTTTCGGAGGCTTTGGAGGTTTCGGCGGTGGCGGACGTTCCGCACAACGCAAGTTCCGTGGTTCAGACCTCCGTGTAAAAGTAAAACTGAACTTAAAAGAAATTTCTACGGGAGTAGAAAAGAAATTCAAACTGAAAAAGTACGTAACATGTGACCATTGCCATGGTTCAGGAGCCGAAGGAGAAGGAGGAACGGAAACGTGTCCCACTTGTCATGGAACAGGAAGTATCACCCGCACCCAACAAAGCATTTTTGGAATGGTACAATCACAAAGCGTATGTCCACAATGTAACGGAGAAGGGAAAATCATTAAGAACAAATGTAAAGCTTGTGCAGGAGAAGGTATTGTATACGGAGAAGAAGTCGTGGAAGTGAAAATTCCTGCCGGTGTGGCTGAAGGAATGCAACTTTCTGTCAATGGAAAAGGAAATGCGGGCAAACATAACGGTGTTCCCGGTGATTTACTTGTTGTCATAGAAGAAGAATCCCATCCAGACCTAATACGCGATGAAAATGATTTGATTTACAATCTGTTACTAAGCGTTCCGACTGCTGCTTTAGGAGGCACTGTAGAAATACCAACTATTGATAGCAAAGTAAAAGTAAAAATTGAACCAGGCACCCAACCAGGTAAGGTCTTACGCCTAAGAGGTAAAGGATTGCCCAACGTCAATAGTTATGGTTACAGTAACGGTACAGGTGATTTATTAGTCAATGTAAGCGTATATATTCCAGAAACATTGAATAAAGATGAAAAACAAGCACTAGAGAAAATGCAAGAATCGGATAACTTCAAACCGAATACAAGCATTAAAGAAAAAATATTCAAGAAGTTCAAAAACTTCTTCGATTAATTTTTATACTACAAAGTGTCACAGAAAGAATACTAGGTTTTATATCTGCCTGGCATTCTTTTGTGACACTTTGCGGTAAATAAAAACATTTGCCATGAATTACGAAGAAACATTGGATTATTTATATAATAGTGCCCCATTATTCCAACATATAGGAAAAGATGCATACAAAGCAGGATTAGAGAATACTTATCTTTTAGACGAGTATTTCAACCATCCTCATCGCCAATTCCGAACCATTCATATAGCCGGGACCAATGGAAAAGGCTCTTGTTCACATACTTTAGCCGCCATTTTACAATCAGCCGGATACAAGACAGGACTTTACACTTCTCCACATCTGATAGATTTTCGTGAACGAATACGTGTCAACGGAATTCCTGTATCCAAAGAATATGTCATAGACTTTGTAGAAAAACACCGTGTCATTTTTTGAACCTCTGCATCCTTCTTTCTTTGAACTGACTACCGCAATGGCTTTCCACTATTTTGCCCAGAGCCAAATAGATGTAGCCATTATAGAAGTCGGCCTGGGAGGACGAATAGATTGTACAAATATCATCCGTCCGGATCTATGTGTCATAACTAATATCAGTTTCGACCATATACAATTTTTAGGTAATACATTAGCCAAAATAGCCACAGAGAAGGCCGGAATCATCAAAGAAAAGACTCCGGTAGTTATTGGTGAAACCACACCTGAAACCAAACCTATATTTACAACTCGTGCTAAAGAAGTAAACGCTCCTATCTACTTTGCAGAAGAAGAACAGTTATTACACTCCTCCAGTATAAATGAAAAAGGTAAACGAATATATCAAACAACCGACTACCTCAATCTGGAAGGCGAGCTGGAAGGACTTTGCCAACTTAAAAACACCAATACGCTTTTATCTGCCATCCGCCTATTAAAACAAGCAGGTTATCAGCTTACCGAAAGTAATATACGTAAAGGGTTCTCACAAGTATGTGAACTCACCGGCCTGATGGGAAGATGGCAAAAATTAGAAAGTGAACCGACTTTAATATGTGATACAGGACATAATGTAGGAGGAATTTCGTATATCATAGAACAATTAAAACATCAGAAATATGAACGATTACACATTGTAATAGGTATGGTAAACGACAAGGATATCAGTGGAGTATTGTCCATGCTTCCTAAAAATGCCACATATTATTTTACCAAAGCCAGTGTAAAACGCGCTTTATCCGAAAAAGAATTACAAAGCTTAGCGATGCAATCCAGGCTGCACGGAGATGCTTATCCTGATGTAGAAACCGCTGTAGCAGCCGCTAAAGAAAAAGCTAACAAAAATGACTTTATTTTTGTTGGAGGAAGCAGCTTTATCGTTGCGGATTTATTAAAATTTCACGTTTAGTCCGTTCACTTTTATAGAAAAAGTTTGGGAATACCGAAGAAAATCTTTTTATTTGCATTAGTTTTATACATACAATAAAAAGATTTTCAATAACATGATAAACACATCTACTTCCGATGAGAATTTATGTGGCCTGAAACGGGCCGATTTTCAGACAACAGTGAACGGGAAACAAACAGACCTCTTCATTCTGAAAAATGAAAACGGAGCTGAAATAGCTGTTACCAACTATGGTGGAGCAGTATTAGCTATTATGGTTCCGGACAAAAACGGTAAATATGCCAATGTCATTCAAGGACATGATAGTATAACCCATGTAATCAATAGCCACGAACCTTTCCTCAGTACTCTTATCGGTCGTTACGGAAACCGTATAGCAGGAGGCAAATTCATTTTAGAAGGGAAAGAATATTCACTGACTATCAACAATGGTCCCAACTCGCTGCATGGCGGTCCTACCGGATTTCATACCCGCATTTGGGATGCAGAACAGGAAACTCCACAAAGTTTGAAATTGCATTATTTATCTGCTGATGGCGAAGAAGGATTTCCGGGAAATTTGGATATTCACGTAACGTACACTTTAAGTAATCAAAATGAATTCATCATTACTTACCACGCTACAACAGACAAAACAACATTGGTAAACCTCACTCACCATGGTTTTTTTCAGCCTATCAGGCATTGCCAATCCTACGGCAACCGTTGATAACAACATCGTAACCATTAATGCTGATTTTTATACTCCGATAGATAATGTATCAATCCCTACAGGCGAAATTGCCAAAGTAGAAGGTACTCCTATGGATTTTCGTACTCCTCAAAGAGTAGACAGTAGAATCAATGACCCATTCGAACAGCTAAAATTCGGTGCCGGCTATGACCACTGCTATGTATTAAACAAACGTGAAGCAGGCACACTGAGTTTTGCAGCAAAATGTGTGGAGCCCGAAAGCGGTCGTAGCATGGAAGTATACACTACAGAGCCCGGCGTACAAGTTTATACTTCAAACTGGCATAATGGTTTCGAAGGTGCTCATGGAGCAACTTTCCCAGCAAGAAGTGCCATCTGTTTTGAAGCACAACATTTTCCTGATACACCCAATAAAGGCCATTTCCCTTCTTGTGTTCTACATCCGGGGGAAACTTACAGTCAAGTAACCATCTACAAATTCGGTGTAGAAAAATAATTTTATGAAATAACCTAATTTATAAACTTATAATTTTTTCAAGACCATGAATCAACAAAAACAGAACGGTAATATCATCGCTATCATTACAATGTTCTTCCTTTTCGCGATGATTTCCTTCGTTACTAATCTTGCTGCGCCTTTCGGCACAATATGGAAAAACCAATATGCAGGTGCCAATACCTTGGGTATGATGGGAAATATGATGAATTTCCTTGCATATCTGTTTATGGGGATTCCTTCAGGTAATATGCTTGTAAAAATCGGATATAAAAAAACAGCCCTCATTGCCATGGCAGTAGGTTTCATCGGTTTGTTTATCCAATATATTTCCAGTTTGTTCGGTGCAGATATAGACGTATTCAATTTAGGAGAATATGCCATTAAAATGAATTTTATTATCTACCTGCTTGGTGCCTTTCGTCTGTGGTTTTTGTGTATGTATGCTGAACACAGTAGTTAACCCGATGCTAAATCTTTTAGGTGGTGGTGGTAACAAAGGTAACCATTAATCCAAGCCGGTGGTGCTCTAAACTCATTGTCGGGTACTTTGACTCCGCTTTTCGTAGGTGCCTTGATTGGTTCTGTCACCCCTCAAACAGCTATGTCAGATGTAGCTCCTCTGCTTTTCATCGCAATGGGTGTATTCGTATCAGCGTTTATCGCTCTTTCATTCATCGCTATTCCAGAGCCCCATCTAAGAAAAGCAGGTCATGAAAAAGAGAAATTCTCTCATAGTCCTTGGAATTTTCGCCATACTGTATTAGGTGTAATCGGTATCTTTGTATATGTAGGCATTGAAATCGGTATTCCAGGCACATTAAATTTCTACCTTGCCGACCCAACGGAAAAAGGTGCGGGCCTGCTTGCCAACGGTGCCGCTATCGGTGGTGCTATTGCTGCCATCTATTGGTTGCTCATGTTAGTGGGACGTTCTGCAAGTAGTGTCATCAGCGGTAAAGTAGCTACACGCACACAATTGATTGTTGTTTCCGCAACAGCTATCTGTTTTATATTAATCGCAATCTTCACTCCAAAAGAAATCACTGTCTCTATGCCGGGATATAGTGTAGAAAATGGATTCGAAATGGCCTCTGTACCTGTCAGTGCCCTATTTTTTGGTACTTTGTGGTTTATGTACGTCCATTATGTGGGGAGGTATCTTCAACCTCGCTGTAGAGGGTTTAGGCAAATATACCGCACAAGCTTCAGGTATTTTTATGATGATGGTTGTCGGTGGCGGTATCTTCCCATTATTGCAGCAATTCATTTCTGACGCTGTGGGATATATGGCCAGCTATTGGTTAATTATCGCTTTGCTTGCTTATCTGTTGCTCTATGGTTTGATAGGATGCAAGAACGTAAACAAAGACATTCCTGTAGAATAATTATAAAAACATATAGTATTAACTTTAAACTATTAATATCATGGATATAGAATACGTAAGAAGTCGCTTCATCAAACATTTTGATGGTACAACAGGTTCAGTATATGCATCACCCGGACGTATTAACCTTATTGGAGAACATACCGACTATAACGGTGGTTTTGTATTTCCCGGAGCAGTAGATAAAGGTATGATTGCTGAAATCAAACCTAATGGTACCAATAAGGTACGTGCTTATTCTATTGATTTAAAAGACTATGTAGAGTTCGGTTTGAACGAAGAAGATGCTCCTAAAGCCAGTTGGGCAAGATATATTTTCGGCGTTTGCCGTGAAATGATCAAACGTGGTGTAGATGTGAAAGGTTTTGACACTGCTTTTGCGGGTGACGTACCTTTGGGTGCAGGTATGTCTTCATCTGCTGCATTGGAAAGTACATACGCTTTCGCTATCAACGAACTTTTCGGCGACAACAAAATAGATAAATTTGAATTAGCCAAGGTAGGTCAGGCAACAGAACATAATTATTGTGGTGTAAATTGCGGTATTATGGATCAATTTGCATCTGTATTTGGAAAAGAAGGTAGTTTGATCCGTTTGGATTGTCGTTCATTAGAATATCAATATTTCCCTTTCAAACCGGAAGGTTACCGTTTAGTATTAGTTGACTCAGTAGTCAAACACGAATTGGCTTCTTCTGCATACAATAAGCGTCGTCAAAGT
>ENA-OPYU01000576-OPYU01000576.1-human-gut-metagenome-genome-assembly--contig:-NODE-576-length-14247-cov-3.269051_pt1 | contig 14247 bp, 17 predicted proteins | sample MGYA00242637_ERZ504482 | MGnify/ENA primary metagenome ERZ504482 (study PRJEB26092, sample SAMD00036237) | human gut metagenome | host: Homo sapiens | study: EMG produced TPA metagenomics assembly of...
TCTCAATTACATCACTATACGACGCTTTGACTTGCTCGAACAAGCCAAGGATACGATTCCGAATACTTCGTCACTTCGTTTACACCAGCACGAAATTTTACGGTGTCATCTGGTTTAGTAAAGCGCTCATCATAGATTTTACAGAAGATTAGATTGATAAGTTGCGAAGCGAATACTTCATCGCGAGTAATACCTACAGCATTTGCAGCTAAGTAGTTACGGATGGCACGAAATGTTGGCTTTAAATTCTCAGCTTTGCGCAAATCCTTGCGTTTAAACATACCGATATCTTCAAGTCGTTCGCCATATCGTGGAATGTTCGGGATTTCACGAAACTGAATTTCGCCGTCTTTAATTATCTTGTGTAGGTACAAGCGTCTTCCCCAGTTGAACCAAACGCCGAGACAGGTCAATTAGAAAAGCGCAATAGTCTTCCAGCTGATCACGGCCATCTGTACGATTCTTTTTCTTACACTCGACGATAATATAGATTGATTTTTCATCATGTACAGCACTGCTGAAAACAGCAATATCTACCGGATACTCTTTCTTTCGATCGGAAGGGCGCGCTTTTACACGGTATTGGGGTCTGGTATGAACGAATCCCTTTGGATAACCATAGTCGTCTACCAGAATTTTGGAAAAAGGCTGAACCGCATCAACTTCTTCAGGTGTTTCTCGTACAGATAATCCCGAAATGTAGTCCGTAATATATCCTTCTTTTATGGTTTCTATGGGCATAAATAAAACCTCCGACAGTCTATATATGAAATAACCCTTTCAAAATTTGAAAATGTTTTTTTTCAATTTATCATAGATTGCTCTAAAATGAAAGTCGATAAAATATAATCGGTATACCGTAAGAACGCACAAAAACCCCCGCTGACAGAGGGAAAAAGTGTGCAACGGGGTCGGGGTGATGTCGTATTTCGGTGGGAACTCCTTCAGTCAGAACCTGACGGTTCTGCCAGCTCCCTCGGTGAGGGGGCTGTCTGCGCAGCAGACTGGGGAAGTTGACGTTTACCGTTTAATCGTCTGCGCTCTCGTCCAGATTGCCCAGCTTCTTGGCCTGCTCCACAACGGCAGGCACCAGCATCTCGGGCAGAACCTCGTAGCGGGCAAACTCGGTGGTGAACCAGCCGCGGCCCTGCGTGATCTGCCGGATGAAGGTGGTAAAGTTTGCAAGCTCTGCCAGCGGCACTTCAGCGATGATGGTCTGCAGGCCGTCATCGTCCGGCTCCATGCCCAGCACGCGGCCGCGGCGCTTGGTCACATCGCCCATGATATCGCCGGTGTTGTCGTTCGGCACATGAGCCTTCAGGGTGTGGATGGGTTCCAGAATGACCGGGCCGGCCTCCGGCATAGCGGCCTTGTAAGCCAGCTTTGCGGCCATAATAAAGGCCATCTCGGAGCTGTCCACCGGGTGGTAGCTGCCGTCCAGCAGGGTGGCTTTCAGGCCCACTACGGGGTAGCCTGCCAGCACGCCCTTTTCGGCGGCAAGGCGCACGCCCTTTTCAACAGCCGGGAAGAAGTTCTTGGGCACGCTGCCGCCGAACACCTTCTCCTCAAACACGACCTGCTCGCTGTCGCAGGGCTCGAAGTTGATGATAACATCACCGAACTGGCCGTGACCGCCGGTCTGCTTCTTATGACGGCCCTGCTTCTGGCAGGCCTTGCGGATGGACTCGCGGTAGGCGATGCGGGGTGCTTCCAGCCCGATCTCCACGCCGAACTTGTTCTTGAGTTTGGCCTTCACCACGTCCAGATGCTGCTCGCCCAGACCGCCGATCACCTGCTGATGGGTCTCGGCATTGTTCTCGTAGCTCAGGGTGGGGTCTTCTTCCATCAGGCGGGCCAGCGCGCTGCTGATCTTGCCCTCGTCGCCCTTCTTGGCCACAGTGACGGCCATGAACAGACTGGGCTTGGGGAACACGGGGGTGGGCAGCTTGACCACGCGCTCAGCGTCGCACAGGGTGTCGCCAGTCTTGGCGCTCACCAGCTTTGCCACTGCGCCGATGTCACCGGCAATGATGCCGTCGGAGTCCACCTGCTTTTTGCCAATGACGGTGAGGGGCTTGGAGATCTTCTCCACATCGCCGGTGCGGGCGTTGGTGAGGGGTTCGCCTGCAGTCACCTTGCCGCTGACCACGCGCAGGTAGCTCAGCTTGCCCACGAACGGGTCGGCCACGGTCTTGAACACGTAGGCGGCGGTAGGCTCGTCCACGGTGCAGTGCAGCTCCACCGGCTCGCCGGCGGCATCCTCGGCCAGCGTGCTGGCTTCGTGCTCCGGGCTGGGCAGCAGCTTGTGCATGTTGAACAGCAGCATATCCAGCGCCTGCTGGTTCACGGCGCTGCCGCAGAACACGGGGGTGATCAGGCCGTCCTTGACGCCCTTGCGCATGCCTTCCACAATCTCTTCGGTGGTGAAGGCTTCGCCGCCGAAGAACTTTTCCATCAGCTCATCGTCGGTCTCGGCAATGGCTTCGCTCATGGCCTCAATCAGGCCCTGAAAACGGTGGCCGATGTCCGGCAGGTCCACCTGGATCTGCTTGCCGCCCTCGTACTTGAAGGCCTTCTGGCTGAACAGGTTGATGTACACGGGGGTGCCGTCGTCCAACTTGGCGGGCACCACGCAGGGGCAGACGGTGGAGCCGAACTTGATCTTCATATCCTCAAGGATCTTGAAGTAGTTGGCATTCTCCAGATCGCACTTGGAGACGAACACCATGGTAGCCTTGCCATTCTTGCGGGCCAGCTGGAACGCCTTTTCCGCACCCACAGTCACGCCGCTGCGGCCGGACACCACCACCAGCACGCTCTCGGCTGCGCGGATGCCCTCGTACTCACCGGCCTCGAAGTCGAACAGGCCCGGCGCATCGATCAGGTTGTACTTGATGCCCTCGTACTCCACGGGGACGACCGATGCAGACAGGCTGGCCTTGCGCTTTGCTTCCTCGGGGTCAAAGTCCGAAACAGTAGTGCCGTCCTCGACCCGGCCCATACGCTCGGCAGCGCCCGAAAAATAGACCAGCGCCTCGGTGAGCGTGGTCTTGCCGCTGCCGGCATGACCGGCAATCAGGATATTGCGGATGTTGTTGCTTGCGTATTTCATATCGGTTTTTCCCTCATTTCCGCCGCACGGAGCATTCTCTCCGCTTTTGTGGCATATTTTACAAAGATAATACCACACTCAAAATGATTTTTAAATATTTCGTTTGAAAATTCTGACGAATCAAGCGCCAAACTTCGGGGCAAGGTTTTGTGCAAGTTGCACGGCAGTGCCAAAGTTTATTGTAAAATCCACAGCGATACGCTATAATAAAAGGCAGAATACAGGCACAAGGAGCATACCGAAATGAAACGTACCGATTACATCAACTGGGATGAATATTTCATGGGCATTGCGCTGCTCACGGCCATGCGCTCCAAGGACCCCAACAGTCAGGTGGGCGCGTGCATCGTCAGCTCGGAAAACAAAATTCTGTCCTTGGGCTACAACGGTATGCCCATTGGCTGCAGCGACGACGAGATGCCCTGGGAGCGTGAGGGCGCACCGCTGGACACCAAGTATATGTACGTGTGCCACGCCGAGCTGAACGCCATCCTCAACAGCGCTCACAATAACCTGAAAGGTGCGCGGGTGTACGTGACGCTGTTCCCCTGCAACGAGTGCACCAAGGCCATCATCCAGTCGGGCATTGCCGAGGTGGTGTACTACGGCGACAAGTACCACGACAGCGATTCCAGCGTGGCGGCGCGGTTCATGTTCAAAAAGGCCGGCGTGAAGCTGACTGCCTATCAGTCCACCGGACGGAAGGCAGAGCTGGAGCTGTAAGCTTCCTCTTGACCTTCCCGATGCAACGTACTATAATAGAATCATAGCTTGAATAAATATTCAAGAATGCTTGCATAGAGAGGGAAATATACAATGAGTCTGAAGAACCGCAGCTTTTTGAAGCTATTGGACTACACCCCCTGCCGAGATCGAAGAACTGCTGGACCCTTGCCGCAGACCTGAAGGCAAAAAAGAAGGCCGGCATCCGCCACAATGACCAGCTGGCAGGCAAGAACATCGCCCTGATCTTTGAAAAGACCTCCACCCGCACCCGTTGCAGCTTCGAGGTCGCTGCCCACGATCTGGGCATGGAAGTGACCTACCTTGACCCGTCCGGCAGCCAGATCGGCAAGAAGGAGTCCATCGCCGACACTGCCCGTGTGCTGGGCCGCATGTTCGACGGCATCGAGTACCGGGGCTATGGCCAGCAGATCGTGGAAGACCTTGCCCACTACGCCGGTGTGCCGGTGTGGAACGGCCTGACCAACGAGTTCCATCCCACCCAGATCCTGGCTGACTTCCTCACCATCCGGGAGCACTTTGGCCACCTGAAGGGCATCAACTTCGTTTACTTCGGCGATGCCCGCTACAACATGGGCAACAGCCTGATGGTGGGCTGCGCTAAGATGGGCCTGAACTTCACCGCCTGTGCACCCAAGAAGTACCAGCCGGACGCTGCCCTCGTGGCCGAGTGCCAGAAGATCGCTGCCGAGACCGGTGCCACCCTCACCTTTGAGGAGGATTCCGCCAAGGCCGCCAAGGGTGCCGACGTGCTGTACACCGATGTGTGGGTGTCCATGGGTGAGCCGGTGGAGGTGTGGGCTGAGCGCATCAACGACCTTGCCGCCTACCAGATCAACCAGAAGCTGATGGACATTGCAGGCCCGCACGCTGTGTTCATGCACTGCCTGCCCGCCTTCCACGACCACAAGACCACCGTGGGCAAGGAGATGGGCGAGCGCTTTGGCCGCGATGCCATGGAAGTGACCGATGAAGTGTTTGAAGGCCCACAGAGCATCGTGTTCGACGAAGCCGAGAACCGGATGCACACCATCAAGGCCGTGATGGCTGCGACCCTTGGCTATGTAAAATAACGGATCACAAATGAAAAAAAGGGAGGCTGCGTTTGCAGTCTCCCTTTTGCTTTTCCTGTTAGGCTTCCTTCAGCTTCAGCACGCCAGCCTGTACCAGACGCTTGCGCAGCAGTGCACCCACGATGCAGCTCACCACGATCTTGGCGAGATCCAGCGCAATGAACGGGTACACGCACACCGAAAGCGCATAGCCCAGCTCGCACTGCATCTGGAACACGAACCATGCGGTGCCCAGCACGTAGCAGGCGGCATCGCCCAGCACAAGGCCGATGCTGGAGATCACCGGCTGGCCCTTGCTCTTTTCGATGAACAGACCGCCGATGAAGGCCAGCAGCAGGTAGCCCACCAGATAGCCGCCGGTGGGGCCTGCCAGCTTGGCAATGCCCGCGCCGTAGCCGGAGAACACCGGCACGCCCACAAGGCCGATGAGCAGGTACACCGCCACGCTCAGGGTGCCGAACTTGGGCCCCAGCAGCCATGCGGTCAGGCAGATGACAAAATTTGACAGCGAAATGGGGATGGCCCCGATGGGCACGCTCAGCGGGCCAAGCACGCACAGCGCGGCGGCCATCAGCGCAGTGACAGCCATCTGATAGGTGGTCAGTTTTTTGTTTTTCATAGAATAGAATTCCCCTCTGTTAAAAATTTACAAGGCATCTGTGCCCGAGTATAACGCGGCAGAGGGAAGACGGTCAACAATGAAGTTGCAGCAGGGTTTACAATAGGGCGTGTTGTAATGCGTCGTAGAATATGGTAAGATGATAACAAAAAAGATTGACCGCCCTGCTTCCAAACTGTGCGGTCAATCTTTTTGACAAACGGGATGGAAAGCTGACCCTTGCAGTCAGCGCCCCTTCTATGTTTAGAATACCGCATCAGCGTTATTTATCAAGGAGGTTCCCCATGGGGGGAGGACATGTTTCGCGGCCGGACTTCGGGATGCCGCAGCCGGACCCGGCCTACCCACTGACCGAGTTCTACCTGCTTTTGCAGCACGCACTGGACAAAGCGGGCCGCTTTGCGCTGCCTGCGCTGTATGCCCGCGTGCAGGCACCGGCCCGGCACATCTATCTGGACGAGGCGCGGGAATATTTGAGCCTTTCGCCGTACCGGGCGGGAGGGGGATATCCGCCTGCTGGCCGAGGGCAGTCTGCAGCTGCTGTACAGCACCCTGCACGTCCAGCCGGACGGCACGCCTGCAGCCCTGCTGCTCACCGAGGAGTGCACCCGCGCCACGGTGGCGGTGCAGCTGCTGCCGCCCTTTGTGTGGGAGGACCCGCTGCCGCCGCTGCCGGACACTCCTGCGGCGCTGACGCTGCAGCTGACCATGCAGGATGTGATGCAGGCCGATACCGACCCCGGCAGCGCTGGGCAGAAAGCTGGCTGGCACAGCGGAGAACAAGCGCTGGCTGCACCATCCGAAGGCCGAGACCTTCCTTGCAGAACGGGTGGCCCTGCTGCAGAGAGTATATAAAAGGTGATTTTTCATAAATTTTTCCTGCAATGCAATCTTCGGGGGCGTTCAGCCGTGTATAGGGTGAATGTCCCCCGTGGAACACGAATTCCACCAGCCCTGTACAGGCGGTAAAGGAGAGCTTGAAACTATGGGACAGCTGACCAGAAACGAAGTATTTACGCTGGCAGTGCAGAAATACAGCGATGCTGTTTACCGCGCTGCCATACACAACAGCCGATGCACAGCCGATGCCGAGGACGTGGTGCAGGATGTCTACGAGAAGCTCCTGCATTATAATGGTACGTTTGAGAGTGAGGAGCACCTCAAGGCGTGGCTGCTGCGGGTGGCCATCAACCGCTGCCGGGACCTGACCCGCGCAGCCCATCAGAAGGACACCGAGCTGGACGAGAACCTGCCCGCGCCCGATGCGTTTGAGGACGGCAGTGTGCTGGACGCAGTGCGCGCCCTGCCGGAAAACTACCGCAACGCCATCTATCTGCATTACTACGAGGGGTACACGGCGGCGAGATCGGCCGGATGATGGGCGCACCATCCAACACGGTGCTGAGCTGGCTGCGGCGTGCCCGGGCGCAGTTACATACGATGCTGAAGGAGGAGATCGAAGATGAGGTGGTATGAGTACAAGATGGAGACGGACGACCTCTACGCCCCGGACGATCTGAAGGCAAAGCTGCTGGCCATGACCGACCAGTTGACCGAAGAAAGAAAAAGGCCCAGCCCCATGATGAAAAACCGACGCACCGGTACCGGCTCAGTCCGCCCCGGTGCAGCCGAAGAAGAAACTGATCCGCTTCCCCGCAAAGCGGGTGGGCGCACTGGCGGCCTGCCTTGCTGTGTGCGTGGTAGGCTATGGTGCTTTTGCCACCGGACAAAATCGGCCTTGGCGCAAAGAGCAGCAGCCCGGCGGTCTATTATTCTGCGGACAGCACTGCGGCGGTGATGGCGGCAGGCGGCGCGGACCGCGCCGCTGTGGACAGCCCCATGGCAGCCGATTACAGTCTGAACACCATGGCGCTGGAAAGCGGCGCAGACAACGGCACCGCTGTTTATTCGGAGGACGACGCGGCAGCAGCGGCCCACAGCACCGACCACGCAAAGATCATCTACACCGCGAACCTCAGCCTGGAAAGCAAGGACTACGACGCAGCTCGCGCTGCGCTGGATGCTGCCCTTGTTGAAGCGGGCGGCTATCTGGAATCCAGCAGTGAATACTCGGATGCCGGTGACAGCCGCAGTGTCAGCCTGACCTACCGGGTGCCGCAGCAGAACTACGAGAACTTTCTTGCCGCCGTGGCCGAAGCAGGCAACGTGACCTACAAAAACCAGCAGGCCGACGACGTGACCGCCCAGTACATGGACGTGGAGACCCGGCTTGAGAATCTCAAGAACCAGCGAACCCGCCTGCAGCAGCTGCAGCAGCAGGCCGACAACCTCTCCGACCTGCTTGAGATCGAGTCCAGCCTGACGGATGTGCAGAGCCAGATCGAGAGCTGGCAGAGCCAGATGGACTGGTACAACGATCAGGTGGAAGAGTGCACCGTGAACGTGAGCCTGAGCGAGGTGAGCACCTACTCGCCGCCCAGCGAGGGCTTCGGCAGCCGCTTTGTCAGCGCCCTTTCCGCTGGCTGGCAGAACTTTGTGGGTGGCCTGCAGCAGGTCATCGTTGCCCTTGCCGGTGCATGGCCGGTGGTGGTGATCGCAGCCGCCGCCTGCGCAGGGTTCGTGGTTTGGAAAAAGAAGAAAAATAAATCAAAAAATACTTGACATCCGCCCGCCCTTGTGGTATTATACTTGAGCAGTCAGCGAGAACCGCTGAGAGCACAAAGTAAATATCGCGGGGTGGAGCAGTCTGGTAGCTCGTCGGGCTCATAACCCGAAGGTCGTTGGTTCAAATCCGGCCCCCGCAACCACCAAGCGTTCTGAGATCTCTCAGAACGCTTTTTTGTTGTCTGGATCCGATACGAAGAAGGGGCTGCTGCACATCGTTTTAGCCGAAAGTGCAGCAGCCCCCTCTTACTGTATCAAAAAATTTTACACCCACTCGCCGTTGAAATGGTAGCTGCCCACAAGGCCCGCACCGATGTGAACAACGTTTCTTCCATGGGCCCGTGATGGCTCCGGCATCCGCATGATGATGTGGGCAGGCGCTACCATGGAGGCAGGCCCCCGTGCAGGTCAGGCAGCCGACATCAACAGCCGTCCGTCCTTCCCCTTCGGCGGTATCTGGCCCATCTTTGGCAACGACGGCAAGCGCTTCTTCAATGAGACCATCACCCGCCACGGCTCCGTGGGCTATCTGGACATGATGCCCGAAGGCCAGAAGATGCCCTACATCACCCACGGCTTCCTGCGGGCGGACAGCCGCAACAGCATGGGCTTCATTCTGCTGTACGGCAAAAAGAACGTCTCCCGCTACGGCTTCCGTCACTCGGTGCTGGAGGCCACACGCCGCCCGGTGTGCCATGTCATCATGCAGCGCTGCGCGGGCAGGGATATGCTGGACGATGCCGCTGCCGAGGCCCAGCTGGCCGAGGCGGATGAACTGTTGACGGCTGTGCTTTTTGTTCCGATGGGTGGAAAGTTCTTCCGCTTTCTTGTGATCGTGAAGGTTTTTGCCGGATTTTGTTTACGCACCCGGAAAAAGATGGTATGATAAACTAAGCATAATCGGGTAATATGGTAGCCGGAACGTCCTGCTGCGTGAGCGCCCTCAGGGGAGAAAATCGATGAAAAAAGTATCTCAAAGCGGTCGTGTCCGGGCTGTGCGCCGCGGCGCTGGCCCTTGGCTGCGTGAGCTGCGGCAGCAGCGCCCGCAAGGTGCTGGAATACGGCCTGAGTGGCCTTGCCGCTGCGGACCGCGAGACCGTGGAGCAGCGCATCGCCGAGGGTCAGAGCGCTGCGGACGCAGAAGCCGAGTTCCTGACCAACGATCACTTTGAGGCATGGTATCAGGATATCTGCGGTCAGCTCAAACAGTACGAGGACTGAGCCGACGGAACACGCTGAGGAAGAGAGGGGATGGCGATGCTGCGCAGACAGAAGGATACGGATGCCGCCCGGCGCAAAAAAACAGGCAGGCCTATCTTCCGCACCATTTTTAACGCCATGATGCTGGTGATGCTGGTGGAGGTGGTGCTGCTGGCAGTCAGCATTGCCATTACCAATGTGGACGGCAGGCTGAACCAGAACGCCAAGGACATGCTCAACATGCAGGTGCGCAACCGCGTCAGCTACGTGCAGGACCTGATGCAGGATGCACAGAACCTGACCGATCTGTCGGAGCACATCAACAATACCGTTCTTGCCATGCAGGAAGAAGGCCAGCTCAATCTGGCCGAACTGAACACGAGCCGTGAGAAGAGCGACGCACTGCTCACGGCCATTGCGCCGGAATTGGTGAACACCCTGCGAGCAAAACCGGTCAGTGGCATCTTTGTGGTACTGAACACCGTGAATCTGCACAACCTTGATGTGGGCTGCGGCCTGTCCGGCATCTACCTGCGGGATCTGGACCCGGATGCCCGCCCTTCGGAGGACAACGCCGATCTGATGATCGAGCGCGGCAGCTCGGCGGTGGTCAAAAAGCTGGGCATCACCACCGATAAAAGCTGGCAGCCCACCTTGCGCTACTACGGCCTGAAGGGCAACGGCTTTTCCAAGACTCCCTTCCAGACCGCGTGGGAGGACGGCGCAAGGCTGAACGCCGAGGATTACGGCCGCTGGACCACCAGTGCCTATAAGATAGGCAACGACAGCCGCACCGCCATTGCCTACTCCCAGCCGCTGATCCTGCCGGACGGCACGATCTACGGTGTGGTGGGTGTGGAGCTGCTTACCAGCTACCTGCAGACAAAGCTGCCTTACAGTGAACTGCAGGACGGCAATACCGGCACCTACTTCTTAGTCTCCACCACTGCTGATGAGGAAGATACCTCCTTTATCGTCAGCAAGGCGGTCACTTCCAGCGAGGATATGATCACTTCGGAAGCACCGGCCGGCATGATGAACTGCGAACTCCGGGCGGACGAGTGCTGGCTGACGCTACGGAATAAAGACTATTATGCCGTGGCCCTGCCCATTACCCTGTACAGCCGCAACGCGCCATTTTCCAATGAGCGCTGGCTGCTGATCGGCACCGTGAACAGCAAGGTGCTGTTTGCCTTTGCAGACAATGTGCGCAACGTGATCGCCATTGCCATTGTGTTTACGCTGGTGCTGGGCGCGCTGGGCAGTCTGGTCATTGCCCGCAATCTGGCCTATCCGGTGGAGCTGCTGTATCACGAAGTGGTGGACGGGCAGGAGAAAAAGCAGTTCCCGCAGCTGTCCCATACCAACATCCGGGAGCTGGACCGTCTGGCCGATGCACTGACCAGCTTGAACAGCGAGCTGCTGAACAACTCCACAAAGTTTTTGCGCATCATGGACATGGCCAGTGTGGAGCTGGGCGGCTATGAGCTGAGGTTCGACACTGGCAGTGTGTATGTTACCGATAACCTTTTTGCGTTGCTGGGTGCCCCCAGCCCAAGGATCACTTCCTGAGTGTGCGCCGCTTTGAGGAAAAGCTGAGCAACATCCAGCTTTCCCATCCCTGTACCACCACGGCAGAGGGAGACAAGATACTCACCATCCGCAGGGAGGGCGAGACCCGCTACATCATGCTGCGCGTCACCAACGACCAGACCACGCAGGTGGGGCTGGCTGAGGACGTTACCGCCACCACGCTGGAGCGCATGCGTATTGAGCACGAACGCGATTACGATATCCTGACCGGCCTGTATAACCGTCAGGCCTTCCACCGCGTGAGCGAAGAGCTGTTCCACGATCCGCACCAGCTGGGCGTTGCAGCTCTGCTGATGATGGATCTGGACAACCTCAAGCACATCAATGATACCTACGGCCACGACTGGGGCGACCAGTACATCCACCGCACTGGCCGCTGCCTTGCGGAGAACACACCCAACGGCACTGTGGTGTCCCGCCTTTCCGGCGATGAGTTCGTGCTGCTGTTCTACGGCTATTCCAGTCAGGATCAGATCCGTGAGAAGATCCGCACCCTGAGCAGCGCCATGAAGAAGAGCGTTGCCATCCTGCCCAGCGGCAATGAGCTGCGTATCAGCATTTCCGGCGGTGTGGCGTGGTACCCGGCCAACGGCACCGATATGGACACCCTGAAAAAAGTATGCCGACTTTGCCCTCTATCAGGTCAAGCGCACCAACAAGGGACATCTGGAAGAGTTCAGCATGGAGATCTACCAGCAGGAAGCACAGGCCGCACAGCTGAGACGCGACTTCCAGCAGCTGCTTACCGAGGAGCGGGTGTGCTATGTGTTCCAGCCCATCTTCTCGGCCCGCACCGGCAAGGCGATGGCCTACGAAGCCCTGATGCGCTCCGATATGGAAGCGCTGCGCTCGCCCGCTACCATCATGAAGCTGGCGCGGGAGCAGGGCGCACTGTGCGAGATCGAGCGGCTGACCTTCTTCAAATCGCTGGAGAACTTCGACCACCTGCGCAGCGAGGGCCTTGTGCGCAGGGACACGATGCTGTTCATCAACTCCATTGCAAGCGTCTGCCTGCCCAGAGAGGACAGCGAGTATATGGAAAGCCGCTGGCATGAGCTGTGCCGCCAGATGGTCATTGAGATCACCGAGGAAGAGGAGATCGACCACGAAGCACTGGAGGCCAAGCGCCATGTGCCGGGCTTCTCCGGCATGTTCGCGCTGGACGATTACGGCAGCGGCTTTGCCAACGAGAACAGCCTGCTGGAGCTTTCGCCCCGGTTCATCAAGGTGGATATCGCCATCATCCGCGGTATCGATACCGACCCGGACAAGCAGCAGATCGTGCAGAACATCGTGGCCTTCGCCCACCCGCGCAGCATGCAGATCATTGCCGAGGGCGTGGAGACCGCCGCCGAGCTGCGCAAGGTCATCGAGCTGGGTGCGGATGCGCTGCAGGGCTACTTCCTTGCAAAACCTGCCGCCGTACCGGCCAAAATGGCACCTGCCGCCCGCAAGGTCATTGCCGAGTACAGCTCTGCATCCGACAACGGCTGAATACGAACATAAAAAGTCCCGCAGAAATGCGGGGCATTTTTGCATCTGCCACTGGCGTATTGCAGTTTGCTGCGGTATACTGGAACCGGGCAAACAACAGCACAGGAGGTGCATTTTTTATTATGGTACAGGTAGACCTTATCACCGGCTTTCTGGGCGCAGGCAAAACCACCTTTCTGCGTCGGTATGTCCGGTATCTGGTGGCACAGGGCCACAATGTCTGCATTCTGGAAAACGACTTCGGCGCAGTGAACGTGGATGCCATGCTGGTGCAGGACCTTCTTGGCCCGAACTGCGACCTTGAGACCATCAGCGGCGGATGCGACTGCGACACCCACCAGCGCCGGATGCGCACCAAGCTCATTGCCATGGCCATGCGCGGGTTCGACCGGGTGGTGGTGGAACCCAGCGGCATCTTTGATGTGGACGAGTTTTTTGATGTGCTGCGGGACGACCCGCTGGACCGCTGGTATCACATCGGCAATGTGATCGCCATAGTGGATGCCATGCTGCCGGAAACGCTTTCGCCGCAGGCTGAGTACGTGCTGGCATCCGAGACGGCCAACGCGGGCCGGGTGCTGGTCAGCCGTACCCAGCTGGCCGGGCAACAGCAGACCGCTGCCGCCGTGGCCCACCTGACCCGTGCGCTGGAGGGCTGCAAGTGCTCCCGCCGCTTTGCGCCGGAAGAGATCATCACCAAGGACTGGGCACGGCTTACCGATGCCGACCTTGCCGCCATTGCGGCCTGCGGCTGCAGGCAGGCCAGCTGCGAAAAGCTGCATTTTGACGAGCACGAAGCCTTCAGCTCTCTGTGCTTTCTGGAGCAGCACCTGACGCTGCAGCAGCTGCAGGCCGCTGCCGACCACCTGTTTGCGGATGCCGCCTGCGGCCATGTGCTGCGGGTGAAGGGCTTTGCACCGGACCCGCAGGGCACCACCGGCTGGCTGGAGCTGAACGCCACCGCTGCCGGCAGAACACTGGAACCCATCCCGCAGGGGCAGGATGTGCTCATCGTCATTGGCGAAGGACTAGACAGGGCAAGAATCGAAACGCAGCTTCACCGCTGAGCTTTCAACGAACGTTGTAAAACTGGTGCAAAAAAGGAGAACAGAATCATGAAAAGAACCCGCAGATGCCCTCGGCGCGGCGCATCCTCGGCATGGTGGTCGGTATTGTGATCATCGGGCTGGGCATTGCACTGTTCAAGCAGTCTCACCTTGGCAACGACTCCATCAGCGCACTGAATATGCGTCTGGCCGAGATGCTGGGCATCTCGCTGGGCGTGCAGAACCTGTGCACGAACATCCTGTTCTTTGCACTGCAGTTCTGGTTCGGGCGCAAGTACATCGGCCTGGGCACCTTTGTCAACGGCATTGGCGTCGGGTTCATTGTCACGGCCTTCTACGACCCCATTGCAGCCCACTTTGGCCCGGCCGAGGCGCTGGGCCTGCCGGTGCAGCTGCTGTGGGTGGCGCTGGCGGTGCCGGTCACGGCGCTGGGGGCTTCGCTGTACCAGACGGCAGATCTGGGCATCGCCCCGTACGATTACCTCTCGCTGGGCCTGCGGGACTACACCCCGGTGCCGTACTTCGGCTGCCGCGTGTTCACCGATGCACTGTGTGCGCTGCTGTGCTGGCTGCTGGGCGGCCTTGTGGGCATCGGTACGCTGATCTGTGCCTTCTGCCTGGGGCCCTTCATCCAGTTCTTCAACGGGCTGGTGTCGGAGCGGGTGCTGCACTACAAGCCGGGCGGCCAGTAAGATCGGGAAATCAAAAAGGCGTGCACCT
>ENA-OPYU01000577-OPYU01000577.1-human-gut-metagenome-genome-assembly--contig:-NODE-577-length-14240-cov-3.135549_pt1 | contig 14240 bp, 21 predicted proteins | sample MGYA00242637_ERZ504482 | MGnify/ENA primary metagenome ERZ504482 (study PRJEB26092, sample SAMD00036237) | human gut metagenome | host: Homo sapiens | study: EMG produced TPA metagenomics assembly of...
TTTTATATGAGCTATTTTTCGAGAAGCAGCAGTCAGCTTCATAAAAGGGCATTAGCCCTTTTATGAAAGTGACATTTTTTCAAATAAATTTCTATATTAAAAGTGACATTTTCATAAGTTATTGACAGTCTCCTTATGACATATGTTTTAACAAGTATATGTCTGTTGTTACAAATCGAGGTGATTTTATGTTATTCCGTTCTGACAAATTCCGCATCCTTTTCCTTCCCTGCAATTTTCATTTCTTGCGGCGCCGCCGTTTTAACTGCCGCCGGATTGATCACTCGCATTATGGGATTCTTCTTTCGTATTTTTTTAAGTCATGCTTTTCGGAGAAGAAAACGTCGGTTTATATCAGCTCATTTTCCCGGTCTATGCACTTTGTCTGTCAGTCAGCACATTCGGGATTCAAACCGCCGTCTCACACATGGTCGCAGAAAAAATTGTCATCTGTTGTTACTTACTCTGCCGCCAGTTCATCCTCCCCGCATATTGAACGGCAAAAAGAAGCCGGAAACATTCTTGCAGTTTCTCTTGGCTTCACACTCTTTCTCTCACTTATAGAATTATATTTTCTCCAAAAAAAAGCGCCTTTTATATAGCAACAACTTTTTTCAGGAGATGCCAGGTGTGAAAATCTCCTTCTTATCGTCTCTTATGCATTACCGTTCGCCGCAATACATAGTTGTATCTGCGGATACAGTTTAGGGCTTCAGCAGACAAAAATTCCTGCCCTGTCACAGCTTATCGAACAATCTGCTCGAATTCTTTTCGTCGTCCTGCTTTTTCTCTTTGTTAAAAAAACCGGGGAAATCCCTTCTGTCAAACTTGCCGCCGCCGGCATTGCCGCAGGCGAGACGGCTGCCGCACTTTTTTCGATACAGATGCTGAATCGGCAAAAGCAGCTTTGTTATGCCGCTTCGATTTCTTCCATTTCAAAAACTTTCAGAAAACTGTCCGCTTTATCTGTTCCTCTTACAGCAAATCGAACGGCAGTTACTTTACTCCAAAGCATTGAGGCGGCCTCCATCCCGACTTTTTTAAAAATCTACGGAATGACTTCTTCGGAAGCGCTTCGCCTTTACGGAGTATTGACAGGAATGGCTCTGCCATGCATCCTTTTTCCTTCGGCGCTCACAACTTCTATCGGAACAGTGCTTATGCCTGCCGTCAGCGCTGCCCAGGCATCTGATGATAACAGACGAATCATTCGTTTATTGAAACAATCTGTAGGAAGCTGTTTCATTTTAGGCCTTGGATGCTGTCTGTTTTTTTCTGATTTTCGGAAACTTTCTCGGAAGAGTTTTGTTCCATAGTTCTGCTGCCGGAAGTTTCATTTTAACACTTTCATGGATCTGCCCGTTTCTTTACACAAATACCGCCCTTACAAGCATAATTAACGGACTTGGGAAAACATTCTGCACACTTCTCGTCAACACTGCCGGTCTTCTTGTTCGTATTGCCGGAGTATTTTTTGCAATCCCAAGTTTGGAATATACGGTTATCTGATCGGACTTTTAACCAGTCAGTTTCTTGTTTTCGGAATCGCCGTTATTATTTTATTTTTTCATCTCCGAAAAGGAGCAAAAGATCTATAGACTATGTGCGCAGCACATAGTCTATAGACAACTACACATAATTCAAGAACAACTTCACTAATACAGGATTCACATATAATTCGGTAATAATTCCTAAACTCATCATCAAACCGACAAAAATTGTTTTCTGTCTGTTCCATCTGCCATCTTCTGACTCATAACAATATTTCAGGATCATAAAATACGCAGGAATATAGAAAAGAAACTGTGGAGAAACACCTATAAGACACAAGAGACAGCCTTTCATTCCCAAGTTCGATGCCGCCAGCGAAACAAGCAGCCCCCACAGATATGCCTGTCCACCCAAGAAATAACCCAGCGCTTACCTTTTTTCAACTTCGTAAGAGCCAACCCTGAAAGCATCAAAAAACGGAACGCAGCGAATGCGAAGCAGATACCATAAATATTCTTTTTCGTCTATCTGCACACCCCTGAATTGATCCCAAAAAAATATTCACTGAACAGATCCGGAGCTGCCACATAGTTTTTTAGCAAGAAAAATTGACATAAATAATTCCAATTAAAAATCCCGGCATAAACAAAGCCGCTAACTGCTTTTTCACATGAAATACCTTCATTATTCCTCCCTGTATCGCGCAGTTGCTGATCCTTTTGCCATTCTGCACTTTACTTTTTATTGATATTTCATTATATGCCGGAATTTTTTCATTATCACTTTTCACGATCCGTTTCTTACATCATTTTCAGGCTTCGTATTTTACTGCATATGCCATTAATGATGCAACTGTTTTTGCATCTTCAATCTCTCCTGTAAATATTTTTTCTTTTAATTCATCAAGAGAATATGCTTTCAGATCAATAAATTCATCCTCATCTAAATGCTGTTTTGAAGGGATTAAATTTTTCGCCACATACACCTCGATCTTCTCATTGCAAAAAGCAACCGTTGTCCTCAAGGTGATCAGCCATTCCAATTCCTCACTTTTATAACCTGTTTCTTCTTCCAATTCCCGAGCAGCACATTTAAACCCCGGCTCTCCTTCCTCATCCAGAGCCCCTGCCGGTATCTCCAAAGTATATCTCTCAAGTGCATTTCGATACTGACGTACCATAAGTATCTTTCCATCTTCAGTGACCGGAACTACTGCCGCAGCTCCTTTGTGCTTGATAAAATCCCATACAACTGTATGATCCCCATTAATTTCCATTGTATCTTGATAGAAATCAATAATCGTTCCTTTAAATTTCAATTCTCTGTTCACACGTTTAATCTGTTCACTCATCGTCTTTCTCCTTCCCCGTATCCTCTCAGCAATCAACATATTTTAATAAAAGAAAGCCCTCGTCTTTCGACAAGGGCTGGTCTTTCGTCTGCTGTTATGATTCATTGCTATTTCGCATAATCTGTTGCCCGTGATTCACGGATTACATTGACTTTAATCTGTCCGGGATACTCAAGTTCAAATTCAATTTGTTTTGCAATATCCCTTGCCATAAGCACCATATCATCATCAGATACCTGCTCTGGAACTACCATAACTCGAATCTCTCTGCCCGCCTGAATGGCAAAAGATTTATCCACCCCTTTAAACTGGTTGGTAATCTCTTCTAACTGTTTCAATCTGTTGGTGTATGTTTCGATCGTCTCGCGTCTTGCACCCGGTCTTGCTGCCGAAATCGTATCGGCTGCCTGCACTACACATGCGATCAATGTCTGCGGCTCAACATCTCCGTGATGCGATTCCACCGCGTTAATTACGGTTGAGGATTCTTTATATTTCCTACAAAGATCCACACCGATTTGAATATGTGACCCTTCTACATCATGGTCGATAGATTTTCCTATATCATGCAGAAGTCCGGCACGTTTCGCCATTCTGACATCTATACCGATTTCGCCCGCAAGAAGTCCCGACAACTGAGCCACTTCAATCGAATGCTTCAACGCATTCTGTCCATAGCTTGTTCTAAACTTCATACGACCGAGAAGTCTGATCAACTCCGGATGAATTCCCGGCACGCCTACTTCTAACGCTGCCGCTTCTCCTTCTTCTCTGATCATTGTATCGACTTCTTTCTGCGCTTTTTCTACCATTTCTTCAATTCTCGCCGGATGAATACGTCCGTCTACGATCAAACGTTCAAGTGCAATTCTTGCAACTTCACGGCGGATGGGATCAAATCCCGATAAAACAACCGCTTCCGGTGTATCATCAATAATCAGTTCCACACCGGTCAATGTTTCAAGTGTTCGGATATTTCTTCCTTCACGACCGATAATACGACCTTTCATTTCATCGCTCGGAAGCTGCACAACGGAAATTGTCGTTTCCGCAACATGGTCTGCCGCACATCTCTGAATTGCATTGACAACATATTCTTTTGCTTTCTTGTCTGCTTCTTCTTTCGCCTGTGTTTCCAATTCTCTGACCATTTTTGCGGTGTCATGCTTAACATCTTCTTCAACAGTTTTCAACAGATATTCTTTTGCCTGTTCGGAGGTAAGTCCTGAGATTCGTTCTAGTTCCTGCACACGTTTCTGATTCAGCTCTTCTACCTTGGCTTCCCGCTGACGAAGCTGGTCTTCTTTCGCCGTAAGCTTCGACTCCCGATGTTCTAACACATCAGAACGCTTATCAACTGCCTCTTCTTTTGCCAGCACTCTTTTTTCATAGCGCTGCAATTCCGCTCTTCTTTCTTTTGTCTCCTTCTCAAGATCATTCTTTGTCTTGATCGATTCTTCTTTCACTTCGAGAAGAGCTTCCTTTTTCGTTGTTTCAGCAGTTTTCACAGCATCATCGATGATTTCTCTTGCTTTTGCCTCTGCATTTCCGATTTTACTTTCTGCATTTTTTTCAAACCGGAAATTGTGAGAAATCGAGAAACCATCCCAACTATCAAAGCGAGTGCCGCAGCAAGTATAATAGCGATCACTAAATCTACCTTGCACAGGAGCACCTCCTATTAAAATTTTCATTGTACATATTACTTAAATACAACAGTTAAATTTTATACTGTTTTCACAACAATGTCAAGCATCGTCATTATAATTTTGTATCACTTGACGGACTGTATCATAACGAAATCCTTTGCGCCCCAGATAGCCGTATATTTTCTGCATTTGAGCTTCTTCCGCCTTATTCGGATCAAACTTTTTTTTTGCTTAAAATTTTGCGGATTGCCTCTTCTTCTCCCATTTCTTCATAGCAGATTTCCATAGCGCGCTTTGCTATTTCCGACGAAATCCCTTTCTGCAGCAGCGCCGTGCCGATTTCTTTTTTACTCTTCACATTCTGCCTGCTCCTCACGAAGTTTTCCGCATACCGGACATCATCAAGATAACCGAATGACTTTACATATTCAATCGCCGCCTCTGTCACGTCAGACGGATACAGACCCTGACGAAGTTTTTCGCGAAGGGCAGACTCTGTTCGGTCCATATCCTCGAGAAGATGCATCGCCCTAAGCTTCGCCCTCTTCAAAAGCACTTCCGTTCGGATCTTTTCTTCTGTTTCCGGCGGGATTTCTTCCCCGATCCGAATTCCGAAACGGGAAACCTCTCCTTTATAAAGTACAAACTTAAATGTCTCATCTATATAAATTTTAAACTTCGTTTTTGTACATGGCTCTATTTAGTGACTATCATTATTTTTCATCACCTTTTAATGCAAGATCGTCACTTTTCCCTTTTTGTTCTTTTTCCTTTTCACTTCTTTCTCATCTTTTTCCGAAGAATCTGTCCCAAGTTGATAATGTTCTCTTACTTTCTTTTCCAACTCTTCCATTATTTCCGGATGAGCAGACAGATATGTCTTTGCATTTTCCCGGCCCTGTCCGATCTTATCGCCTTCATATGCATACCATGCTCCACTCTTTTAACAAGATCTAACTTAGTAGCCAGATCAAGGATATCTCCTTCTTTTGAAATTCCTTTTCCGAACATAATGTCAAATTCCGCCTCCTTAAACGGCGGAGCTATCTTATTTTTCACAATCTTAATACGGGTATGGTTTCCGACCATCTCTCCGCTTTGTTTCAGAGTCTCTGTTTTTCTGACATCCATTCGGACAGACGCATAAAACTTAAGCGCCCTTCCTCCGGTTGTCGTCTCCGGATTTCCGAACATGACCCCGACTTTTTCTCTCAGCTGATTGATAAAAATCACAATACAGTTCGACTTACTGATAACCGGAGTCAGTTTCCTAAGTGCCTGTGACATCAATCGCGCTTGAAGTCCCACATGACTGTCTCCCATATCTCCTTCAATCTCCTGTCTCGGCACAAGAGCCGCAACAGAGTCTACAACGATAATGTCGATTGCGCCGGAACGTGCCATCGTCTCTGCAATCTCCAAAGCCTGATCACCGCTGTCCGGTTGGGAAATATATAGTTCGTCAATATCCACTCCTATATTCTTTGCATAGACCGGATCCAACGCATGTTCCGCATCAATAAATCCCGCAATACCGCCGCGTTTCTGCACTTCCGCAATCATATGAAGCGCAACCGTTGTCTTACCGCTGGACTCAGGTCCGTAAACTTCAATCACGCGTCCTTTCGGAACTCCGCCCAATCCAAGCGCAATATCAAGACTCAAACAGCCTGTAGGAACTGTCTCTACCGCAACATGAGCTCCTGATTCTCCGAGTTTCATCACCGCGCCCTTTCCAAAATCCTTCTCAAGTTTTGCTATCGCCGCATCCAGCGCTTTTTTCTTTTCATCATTTCCCGCCATAATAAAATATCTCCTTCTGTATAACGATTTTTAGTATCGAACAGTTGTTCGCTTCTGCTATTATAGTATTATACCCTCTTTAAATTGTCAACACTATTTTTGCGAATAATATATCCGAATATTTTTCAGCACGGTATAACCCCAAAATGCCGATCAGCCTTCATACAATAAATTTTCATTTAGGATATCATATTTCTATGCCTCCCACAATCCCATGACAGTTATCATTGCGCAGCTTCCACAGCCAGAACAACCGTACATAAAACAATTACCGGAAGTTCCAAAAGCACATTCCGGTATTATAAACATTCGCCAAGATCTCGGTCACACCCCGACTTTGACCCGTCGCTTATACAAAAATTTCAGCTATGCACTTTTCCGAAAACATATCAAAACCCATTACCGTCATCGGAAATCACTATGCATAGCTGAATAAAATATTCATATACGAATCCCTTTATCTTTCCTCGCGGAAATAATTCAGTCCGCAGCTCTTTGGCTGTGCATGCTCCTTACTTCTGCGCATACTTGTGATCACAAGAACAAGTATCGTAGCAATGTACGGGAACATATCATAAATCTGAGCCGGAAGTCCGGGAATATTAATATACATACGCATGATCGTAAGACCGCCGAATACAAGCGCCACAAGCATTCCTCTTGCAGGACTCCATGTTGCAAAAAATAACAAGCGCTACCGCAAGCCATCCATACCCGCTGACACAGTTATGCACCCATACGCCTGATGTTGTAACCATGCTCATATACATACCACCGATTCCGCAGATCCCTCCGCCGATCACAGTCGCCATATATTTATATACCGTCGTATTGATACCCGCCGCATCCGCAGTTGCCGGATCTTCCCCGACAGCACGAAGATTCAGTCCCACTCTTGTACGATTAAAAAACCATGTCATAAAAAGCGCTGCCGCGATTGCAAAATAAACGACCCAGTTATACCGGAATAAAAGAGGACCAAGCACCGGGATATCTGACAAAACCGGGATATCAATCCCTGAAAATGCTTTCTTCGTCACTTCAGATACCGCCACATAACCGCCGGCCTTCTGTCCGATATACTCTCCGAAAAAATTTCCGAAACCGGTTCCGAAAATTGTTAATGTCAGACCTGTTACATTTTGATTTGCCCGGAGCGTAATCGTCAAAAAAACTGTAGATCAGTGCCCCAAGAGAACCCGCCGCAAAAGAAGTAAGAAGAGCTATGACAGAAGAAACCGCTCCGTTCGGGTTCCCGCCCGAACCGATCACTGCCTGTTCATAATAATACGAACCTGCCAGTCCCGTGATCGCCCCCATGAACATCATTCCCTCTACACCAAGATTTAAGTTTCCTGATTTTTCTGTCAGTATTTCACCGAGCGCTCCTAAAAGAAGCGGCGTTCCGGCCAATACTGCCGCAATAAATAATCCATTCAACGTATTAAGCATGATGTTCCTCCTTTCCTCTTCCGATCAACTTATATGTGATAAAAAAACTCACATCCGAGCATAAAGAACAAAATAATACCAATCAACAGATCGGCCGCAGATGCCGGAATTTTAAACTGTGTCTGAATTGCGTTCGCCCCTCGCTCAAGCATCGCGATAAATACTGATACAACCAACATTCCCGCCGGATTCATTTTTGCGAGCCATGCAACTGTAATGGCCGTAAATCCGACGCCGCCTGCAGTTCCTTCCGTAATCGTAAAGTCCGATCCCGCAAACTGAAGCATTCCGACAAGTCCGCAAAGCGCTCCGGATAAAAAACATCGTTCTGCGGAATACCCGTCCCACATTGATTCCCGCATATCTGGCAGTATTATTGCTTTCACCTACAACAGCAATTTCATAGCCTTGTTTCGTCTTATTAAAATAAATATAAGATACGACAACGAGAATAAGCGCTAAGATCCATCCCCAGTGCACTCCGAATACTTTTGTCAAACGCGCTCCCGGAACAAGCATCGCTATTTTCGGATAGCTGCTTCCCGGAGCTTTCCACGGGCCGTTCATAAGATATTTGATAAATGCCAGAGCAATATAATTTAACATCAGTGTAAACAACGTCTCATTTGTTCCCCACTTCGCCTTGCAGACAGCCGGGAGCAAACCGTACAAACCGCCCGCTACGATCGCCGCCAGCATCATAAGAATTACAAGTGGGATCTTCGGAAAAATATGAGCAGTAAAAAGACCAAACGCACCTGCCGCAACTGCACCTACCAAAATCTGTCCTTCCGCCCCTATATTCCAGAATTTCATTTTGAACGCAAAAGAAATTCCGATCGCCGTGATAAGAAGCGGAATTGCGATCTTAATCGTCTCATAAGAAACAGTCTTCGTTCCCCATGCTCCCTTTATCATGGAAATATATACCGAAAACGGATTATGTCCGAGCATCATGATCACGACAGCGCCCGTAGCCAAAGATAAAAGAAAAGCAGCCGCACGGATCATCCACGCTTTTTTCTGAGGAATCGCATCTCTTTTTACCATTCGGAACAAAGGCTCTTTCGCATGTGTCACATTGGAACTCATTCTGTCACCTCCTCTTTTTCTCCATCTTGTTCTGTACGGATCATCATTAATCCGATTTCTTCTTTTGTCACTTTTCTCGGATCGACAATACCGCTTACCTTTCCTCCGCACATAACCATGATGCGGTCCGAAAGCTGCATAAGCACATCAAGATCTTCTCCGATAAATACAACCGCAACTCCCTTTTTCTTCTGTTCGTTCAAAAGATCATAGATTCTGTAAGACGCATTGATATCAAGACCTCTTACCGGATATGCGACAATCAGAACCGACGGCTGACAGGCTATCTCTCTTCCTAAAAGAACTTTCTGCACATTACCTCCCGAAAGTCTTCCTACCGGAGTTTCCACGCCCGGAGTTACGATTTCTAATTCCTTAATCAGTTTTTCCGCAAGATCTCTCGGACTTTTCCGATCTACAAAAATACCTTTGTTCGACTTATAACTTCTAAGCATGACATTATCTGTCATATCCATTCCGGCAACAAGACCCATTCCAAGACGATCTTCCGGAACAAATGCCATTGAAATTCCTTTTTTGGCGATTTCATCCGGGCTTAATCCTAAAATACGTTCTTTTACCGCCCCTTTTTCTGATGATTCAGAATACAAAACAGATCCCCCGACAGAAGGATAAAGTCCCGCAATCGTCTCGCACAGTTCTTTTTGTCCGCTTCCTGCAATTCCGGCGATTCCCAGTATCTCTCCTGCATAAGCATCAAACGAAACATTATCAAGAGCCTTCACTCCGTCTCCGCTCAAACAGGTAAGATCGATCACCCGAAGACGTTTTCCGCCCCGTTTTACTTCCGGTCTTTCAATCTCAAGACTGATCGGCCGGCCGACCATCATTTCCGTAAGTTGATCCGGATCGGTTTCCGAAGTTTCCACAACTCCGATATATTCTCCCTTTCGCAAGATCGCAACACGATCTGATATCGCCATTACTTCATTTAATTTATGTGTAATGATGATGATCGATTTCCCGTGTTTTTTCATGTTTTTTCAAAACAGCAAACAGCTTTTCCGTTTCCTGAGGAGTAAGAACCGCCGTAGGTTCGTCTAAAATCAAAATATCCGCGCCTTTGTACAGCACTTTAATATTTCCACCGTTTTTTTTTCAGAAACCGACATATTGTAAACTTTCTTTGTCGGATCAAGATCAAAGCCATATTTTTGTGCTAATTCTGCTACTTTCCGATTGATCTCACGGCGTTTTAACACCGTTTTCCCTTCCAATCCCAACACGATATTTTCCGCTGCCGTCAACACATCCACAAGCTTAAAATGCTGATGGATCATTCCGATTCCGAGAGTAAAAGAATCCTTCGGGGAACGAATCGTTACCTCCTTCCCTTTTACATAAATCTCTCCGTAATCCGGAAAATAAATTCCTGACAACATGTTCATCAATGTTGATTTTTTCCACTTCCGTTTTCACCGAGAAGCGCAAGGATCTCCCCTGTTTTCAGTTCAAGATCTACATTTTATTGGCAACGACTTTACCGAATGTTTTCGTTACATGATGCATTTTTATTGCATACTGCGCTGCTTCTCCCAAACTTTTTTTCCTCCTTCTTCTCTCCTGCCGTATCTTTCTCATTTCCTCATGAAATCCTCATAGAACAAAGCGGTATTCCGCTTAAAAAACATTTAATGTTATAAACAAAGCCGTCCGAAGACGGCTCTGTTTTCATTTTCCGAAGATATCTTCTTTCGGATTTATTTTTTAGAATTACTTTATACAATTACTGAACTACGTTACATCCCTCGATAATATACTGCCATGACGGTGCAGAAGCCTCTTCCTGTTCCGGGAAATGATCTCCCTCTGCAACTTCAATCTTCTCTCCGTCCGGACTTACTCCTTTAAGCGGACCGCCGAATACAAAAAGTTCTCCGTTTTTCAGCGCTTCCGCCGCTTTATCGATCGCCTCCTGCGTTCCCTCTGCTGCGATCTTCTCATTCAATGGAGACAAATAAACGGCTCCGTCGGCATATCCTTTGCACCAGTCAGCCGGAATTTCTTTTCCGTCGATCACTGCCTGAACAGCTTCTGTCACATAAATTCCCCAGTCAATACGAGGAGAAACTAAAGACGCATTCGGTGCAGCGGCAATCATATCATTATTATATCCAACCTGCCATACTCCATTATCCTCAGCTGTCGTTGCCGGAGCTGTAGAATCCGAATGCTGGGAGATCACATCGCATCCGCGGTCGATAAGAGCTTTTGCAACCTGAGACTCGATTGTCGGATCATTCCATGAATTTGTATACATAATATCCATTGTTACATCAGGATTCACACTTTTTGCTCCAAGATAGAACGCTGTATATCCGCTGATAACCTCTGCAAACGGATGTGCCGCTACGTAGCCGAGTTTATTTGTTTCTGTCTTAAGTCCTGCCGCAATACCTGCCAGATAACGTCCCTCATAAATAGACGCAAAATAATTATGGAAGTTATCCAGTCCTGAATCCGATGCCTGGAATCCTGTCGCATGACAGAACTGGATGTCCGGATACTCTGCGGCTACTTCTTTCACATAGTCTTCAAACCCGAAGCTTGTTGCAAAGATAATGTTGCATCCTGCTTCTACAAGTTCTCTAAGAGCTGTATCACATTCTGCATCTTCCGGCACATTATATTTGTTGATGATCTGGTCATCGCTCAATCCCAGTTCTTTCTGCATTTCCTTTGTTCCCAGATCATGATTGTATGTATATCCCATATCGCTCGGATCGGAAATATGTACAAATCCTACCTTGATTTCATCTTTCGGAATTCCTTCCGACGCCTCTTTTTTGGAGTCTCCTCCTTTGTCTTTGCCTGCGTCTGCCGCCGGAGCTCCGCACCCTGCAACGAGAGTGACTGCCATAGCTGCACACAAGAATGCGCTGAGCATTTTCTTCTTCATTGCTTTTTCCTACCTTTTATTCCGTCATTTTCAAAGAACGATGCTCGTTGAAAAAAGCTACCCACTTTTCAGAAATCCGTTCTTCAAATGGATAGCTACATACCTATATTACTATTCAAATTGTCAGAAGTCAATCCCCAACACTTTATAATCCTGATCTTCCACTGCCTTTTTAAGTACTTCGTCAGCAACCTCTTCTGTCATTTCAACAACTGCCGTGCCGGTTTCATGACTGACTTCCGCCTGTTCCACTCCATCCAGCGCTTCAAGAACCTTTTTCACTCTCGCCTCGCAGTGTCCGCACATCATTCCTTCGATTTTCATTACTTTTTTCATTGTTTTATTCTCCTTTTCTTCTTCAGAATTTTTCCTTGTTTTTTTTAGACTTCTTTTTCTATCTTTAGAACCATCATATAATTTAAACAAATTCAGCCTCAGGGCGTTGCTTACAACACATACGCTTGACAGACTCATTGCCGCTGCCCCGAACATCGGATTTAATTTCCACCCGAAGATAGGAATCCAGATTCCCGCTGCGAGCGGAATGCCGATCACATTATAAAAAAATTGCCCAGAAAAGATTTTCATGAATATTGCGAAGCGCTGCCCGACTCATGCGCACAGCGGCAGGCACGTCGCTCAACCTGCTTTTCATAAGCACAATATCCGCCGCATCAATAGCGATATCCGTTCCTGCTCCGATGGCGATTCCGACATCCGCCCGCGTAAGAGCCGGCGCATCATTAATCCCGTCCCCAACCATCGCCACTTTCCTTCTTCTTTAATTTTTTGGATCACATCCTCTTTTCCATCAGGTAAAACACCGGCAATCACTTCATCTACACCCGCCTGCTCTCCGATCGCTTTTGCCGTACGCTCATTATCGCCTGTGAGCATGACCACCTTGATCCCCATATTTTTCAATTCTCTGACCGCCTGCGGACTGTCTTCTTTTATAATGTCTGCAACGGCGATTATGCCGATCAGTTCCTCATTCCTTCCGAAAAAACTAACGGTGTTTTTCCTTCTGATGCAAAATCTTTCCGCCTGCTTTCTTACCGCTTCCGAAATAACAGTTCTTCCTTCTGCAAATTTCAAGTTTCCGCCGAAAAAATTTATCGCCGCCTATCTCTCCCGTCAAACCATTTCCGGAAACTGCCGTAAAGTTTTTTCCGCTTCTTCTTTCGTCTGGATTGCTTCTTCCTCTGCCTTTTTCAAAATTGCATGCGCTAACGGATGTTCACTTTTCTTTTCAAGAATGTATGCATACGTCAGAAGTTCCGACTCACTAAAAGCCGAACCGGGCAAAATATCTGTCACCGTCGGTCTTCCTTTTGTGATCGTTCCTGTTTTGTCCAGCACTACAACATCAATTTTCCCCGTTTCTTCAAGAGAAACTGCTGTTTTAAATAAAATTCCGTTCTTTGCTCCCACACCGTTTCCGACCATAATCGCAACCGGCGTCGCAAGACCGAGAGCACAAGGACAACTGATCACAAGAACCGAGATTCCCCGTGCAAGAGCAAAACCGATCGTTTCTCCGAATGCAAGCCATACAATAATCGTCAAAACAGCAACTGCCATAACAACCGGAACAAACACTCCCGACACTTTATCTGCCACTTTTGCGATCGGAGCTTTTGTCGCAGCCGCATCTCCCACCATATGGATAATCTGAGACAAAGTTGTGTCTTCTCCCACTCTGGTCGCCTTACATCTCAAAAAACCGGACTGGTTTATCGTCGCGCCCGATACACAATCTCCCTCTTTTTTATCAACCGGAATACTTTCGCCGGTAAGCGCTGATTCGTCAACCGCTCCGCTTCCTTCGACTACAATACCGTCAGTCGGAATGCTTTCCCCCGGACGAACGACAAACAGATCTCCCTTTTGCACTTGTTCGATCCCGATTTTTACTTCCTCGCCGCCGCGCACAACAGTCGCCGTCTTAGGCGCAAGACCCATCAGACCTTTCAGCGCATCTGTCGTCTTTCCTTTTGACCTTGCTTCCAGAAGTTTACCGACTGTGATCAATGTCAGGATCATCGCCGCAGATTCAAAATAAAACTCATGCATATATGTCATTACTTCTGCCGCATTCCCACGCATCTGCGCATCTGTCATCGCAAACAGAGCATAAATACTGTAGTCGTAAGACGCGCCTGCGCCAAGAGCAACCAGGGTATCCATATTCGGCGCTTTATGAAAAAAGTCCTCTGACTCCACTGATAAAAAACCTTCTGATTGATCACCATTACGGCTGTTGTCAGCAGAAGCTGTATGATCCCCATTGCCACGTGATTCTCGCTCACAATTTCCGGAACTTTCCATCCCCACCATCATATGCCCATTGACAGATACAATTAACGGAATCAAAAAATCAAAGAGAGGCTGATCAATCGCTTTTTCATCTCAGGTCGTTCCTTATCTTTAATTCTCCGCTCTTTCCATCCTGCCTGCTTCCTCGTCCTGTCCTGCTTTC
>ENA-OPYU01000578-OPYU01000578.1-human-gut-metagenome-genome-assembly--contig:-NODE-578-length-14238-cov-3.356389_pt1 | contig 14238 bp, 13 predicted proteins | sample MGYA00242637_ERZ504482 | MGnify/ENA primary metagenome ERZ504482 (study PRJEB26092, sample SAMD00036237) | human gut metagenome | host: Homo sapiens | study: EMG produced TPA metagenomics assembly of...
AGACGCTCAGGAAAGCCTTCGCGCCTAAGTCTCCGTAAGTCATGGATCTCGCCTCCACTAAAACCGCTCCTGAAATGCGCGGCTTGCGAATATACATTGCAAAATCGCTGGTTACTGGAAAGGGAAGGAAAGAAACAGTAACGACAACAACGCGGGTGGGGTGAAGTAGTTGGTATCCCGCAACTTTATTGTTTTTTGCCAATCTATCATTGCCAAGAAAGTATCGGGAAACCAATCACTCCCCCTGCCCCCCCTCTGTCGAAAGTTCCTATGCACAAATAAGTCCCAGACAGTACACAGCATTCGGGCAATGGTGATTGCTCTAGCGAGCCATTTCAGGCGCGGTTTTAGCGTAGGCGAAATCCACTGCTTACGGAGACTTAATCGTGAAGGCTCTCCTGAACGATTTAGTCGCAGTTAGCAGTTAGTTCGCTGGAGCGTTGCGCCGGCGAGTGAGCAATCACCATTGTCCGAATGCGTCCGCCTTGAACAACTTTCAACACACTAAATAGCAACTTAGCTAAGTACCTTCCTGGACTCCTCATCCGCAAATTGCTGCCGTACCAACTGGTAATAGTAGCCTTTCTTCGCCAACAGTTCCTTGTGTTTTCCCTGCTCTACGATCTTACCGTCACGGACTACCAGAATCAGGTCGGCGTTTCGGATGGTGGACAGGCGGTGGGCGATCAGGAAGGAAGTGCGGCCTTTCAATAGTTTGTCTGTGGCCTGCTGGATCAGCTGCTCGGTTTTGGTGTCAATGGAGGAGGTTGCTTCGTCCAGAACGAAAATGGCGGGATCTGCCAGTACTGCGCGGGCAAAGGAAAGAAGCTGCTTTTCTCCGGTGGAGAGACGGTCGCCGCCTTCACCTACGTCACTGTCATAACCTTTGTCAAGCTTTTCGGCTACCTCATCGGCATGAACTGCCTTCGCAGCAGCCTTTACTTCTTCATCAGTGGCATCCAGTCTTCCATAACGGATATTCTCCATCACAGTCCCGGAGAACAGATGGGGATTCTGAAGCACATACCCGATGTTGCTGTGCAGCCACAACTGACTTCGCTCACGGTAATCTCTGTCGTCGATGAGGATTCTTCCCTTAGTGGGCTCAAAGAAACGGCAGGCCAGGTTCACCAGCGTACTTTTTCCTGCACCGGTCTCTCCGACGATTGCCACATTGGTACCAGCCGGAATTTTCAGGTTGAAGTTGCTGAGCACCTCTTCTTTTCCATCGGGATACTGGAATGAAACGTTTTCAAACTCAATGTCGCCTTTAATGGGTTCCCAGTTCTCCTTGTGGGGATCAAAGAAATCTCCATACTTTTCCAGAACCTCTGGGGAGTCTATCACCTGGGGCTTCTCTTCCAGAAGGGAGGTCACCCGCTCAATATTTGCCTGAGCAGAAATGCACTGGGACAAAATTCCTGCAAGCCTCTGAATTGGTTCAAAAATTCCAACTGCATATGCAGTAAATGCAGCAAGTGTTCCTATGTCCATACTTCCATTCAGAACCATAATGCCACCACGCTCCAGTACAAGGGCAGTTGCCAGAGCTCCAAAGAAAACTACCAGCGGAATATAAATTGCATTTAATCTGGCAGCCTTGATAGACGCACTTCTCATCTCCTCAGTGACAGAGGCAAACTCCCGGAAGTTTTTCTCCTCCACAACCAGGGATTTCACAGTTTTCGCGCCCATAATTCCTTCGTTGTAGCCACTTGTGATCTTGGAATTGATTTTTCTCACCTGACGGTTCCATGTGAGGATCTTATTCTGGAAATACCAGGTAAGGACTGCAATAGCTGGAACGATCAGCATGATCACCAGAGCCAGTTTCCAGTTCAGAAACAGCATTGCAACAAACACACCCACTACATAAAAGATAGCCCACAGCATATCGATCACATCCCAGGCGATCAACTCTGTGATCCTGGCTACGTCGTTCATTACCCTGGACAGGATATATCCAACCGGAGTTGCATTGTAGTAGGAAAAAGACAGCTTCTGAAGATGAACAAACAATGCCCGTTTCATATCACGGCCTGTTTCCACATCAAGTGTCATGCAGCCTCTGGTGAAACAGATGACGGACCACATCTGAAAGACGATCACTGCAATATACAGCGCAATAAATCCTCCAAGTCCTGCCAGAGTATTTTTCTCGATAAAGGAATCAATGGCCTGTCGCTGAAATAACGGCATGATAATATCCACTACGGAGCAGAGAATATTCATCACAATTACCATAATCAGCACATTTTTCCGAGGTGCAAGGAAAGGGAAAACTTTTTTCCAGATGGAAATGTCAATGGACTTTGTATATTCTTTTTCTTCTATTCGCATGCTGCACCTCCTTCCATGAGACGGATGTCACTGTTCATCTGGATCTCATAAATGTCTTTGTATGGTCCCTCCTGGTGGATCAGTTCCTCATGGGTACCCATCTGCTGGATTACTCCCTTGTCCATCACAATAATACAGTCAGCCTGCATAAGAGATGTGATCCGGTGGGAAATCATAATAACCGTTGCTTTCTCCATCTCTTTTTTCCAGTTCTTTGCGGATCTTGTTGTCTGTCTCCGTATCTACTGCGGATAGGGAATTCGTCAAATACCAGGATCGGAGCTTCTTTCATCAGCATTCTGGCAATTGCAACACGCTGCTTCTGTCCACCGGACAAAGTGACGCCACGCTCACCTACGATGGTGTCATATCCGTCTGTAAAATGGAGAATTTGACTCATCTACACAGGCAATCTCCGCTGCATGGCGGATTTTCTTCATCCAGAAGCTTCTCCTTTGTGATGCCAATATTCTCACGGATGGTTCTGGAGAAAAGGAACGGTTCCTGGAGTACCATGCCGATATTCTGGCGCAGGTACTGACGGTCAATGTCACGAATGTCTGTACCGCCAATGGTAATACTGCCGCAGTCTTCCGGCAGATCATATAAACGGTTCAGTAAATGGACCAGAGTTGATTTTCCACTTCCAGTTGTGCCAAGGATTGCAAAGGTGCTTCCGGATGGGATTGTGAAATTGATATTTTTTCAGAACCGGGTGGTCTGGAGAATAACCGAAAGATACATCGCGGAAGCAGATATCGCCATCCATGGCAGGTTTCATTCCACTGACAGGTCCCAAAGTCTGCTTTTCTCCACAGCCTTTATTTTCGGAATCCTCACTCGTTTGCTCTGCTGTCCGCGCAGGAATCTTATAAGCCAGAGTTGCCTCACTCTGTCCTGCCTTCTTCTTTTTCGCAATATTCTCTGCATTTTCATTTCTGTCTGTAGACTTAGCTTCACACTTTACAGCAGCATCTTCTTCCTCAGCCTCCAGAATATAAGCCACACGTTCCATGGAAACCCCAGCCTTACTCATATCTGAAATAATCCTTCCCAGGCTTCGCACCGGCCAGGTCAGGGACGCATTATAGGAAATAAATGCCATAAACTCTCCCAATGTGATCTGTCCATTCACGGCAAAAGCAACACCAGTCACCATAACCACCAGCACCTGCAGGTTGGTGATCAAATCTCCCGATGCCCAGTAAACGCTCATCAGTTTTCCAAGATATACCCATAAATTGGAGTAGGCATTATTTTTCTCATCAAACCGGTCGATTTCATACTTTTCTCTACCAAAAGCACGCACTACACGAACTCCAGTCAGATTCTCCTGCACGGTACTGGAAAGTGCCCCCTCCGCCTCATCAGCATCCTGAAAACGTTTCCCGATCCTGGAATAGAAATAGCAGGAATAACCGATGATCACCGGGAAAAAAGCTGCCGCAGCCAGTGTGATCTGCACATTCATGGAAAACATGATTCCCAGATACAGTACGATCAGGAAACAGATTCGAAACACCTCCGGCAGCTGCCTGCACACAAAGTTACGGATCACTTCCACGTCAGAGGTACATCTCTGAATGATCTCCCCGGTCTGGTGCTTTACATGCCAGGAAAAAGGCAGATACTGGGTGTGGTGATACAAGGTGTCACGGATGGATTTCAGGAAATTCTCTGAGCCTTTTGCCAGGCACATTTTACTTAAGTAATTAAAAACTCCCGAAAGAACTGCCGAAGCAGCTACCAGAAGTGCTGCCAGAAGCAGTGTCTGCCGCACATTCAGACCATCCGGAATTCCATCCAGCACCAGAATATGGTCTGCTGTGTATTTCACGATCTGTGGGATCAACGCATTACATGCTGTAAACAACACCGAAAATAATAGCGTTCCCACAAAAACCGGATATTTCCTTTCAGGAAACGGAAAATGATCCGGAATTTCCCGGTTTTATTCTTCGTATTCATACTTTCCCCCATTTTATAGAAAAAGGACACTCCCTGAACGAATCAAGGAATGTCCTCCTTCACTCCAAAAGTTTTACATATTCTTTCCAATGCATCATATTCCAAGGCCTTGTTTCCTACATAACTCTCAAAGGCTCCAAAAAATTCCCAGGCCGCAGGCTGCAGATACAGTTCTTTTTTCACATATCCATCCAGGATCACTGCTTCTGGCAAAAGACTTTTATAGGCGGCGCTCTGTGCCCCCAGCACATAAATCCTGTGCTCCTTCGACAGCTGCTCCAAAGCTTTTTTCTGCTCTGCCGTTGGTGCAAGCTCACCATTTACCAGAATACTTCCCGGAACCGGCTTTTGTACCAGCTTCATGGAAATACGTTCTCCCTGCATGTTCCATTTCCCACACACAAGGTAAGTCTCACCATTGTAGGAAACCGTTTCCACCTAGGCTTTTCTTCTGGTCTTGGCTGCAGCAAGTACCGGAAGGAGCATTATCCGAAGGCGGTTTTCCTTTCCGTAGTCTCCCAGCTGCTGGCAATCTGCCGGAGCATATATCCGGTCAAATACAGTAAGGGCTTTTCGCCATCTTGCCGGATATTTTTTCATGGATGTAAGGCAGAAAATCAAGATCCACCAGAACTTTCATTTTCGCCGGTGCCTCTGCTGCCAGATAATATGGCAGATACCCTGTACTTCCAGCCATGATCACCACATCCCAGGAACTGCTGCCGAACAGCCTGCCCCACTCTCTTTGGGCAAGCATTCGCATATATCTTCGTATTTCCGGATTTTCCAGATAAAGAGCCGGATTTTTCTCAATCATACGGTAATTCAGGAAATCTTCCTCACTCAGAGTCATCCTTCCTGCGCCCATCACTTTTGGAAGCTCTTTTTCAAAGGCGAGAAATTCTTTCACATCTCCCTGGCTTCCAAGCCAGCCACTATAAATAACCGTATCATATTTTTCCCTGTCCATACTGTCTGCAAGCTTTCGGACAACAAGCTTAGCCTCCCGCTCGGCTTTCCAGCTGCTAAGGATCAGGACTTTCTTCCTTTCCTCCTGATTTCGAAGGGAGAAAAACTCCATTCCGGGCACTGCGTTCTGACTTCGGATACACTCCAGAAGACTGCCTCTGCCTTCTTTTAATCCTTCCTTTTTCCTCTATGATCACTTTTCCATCATAGACTTTTCCCCAGGGTGCATTTTTCCAGCCATGCTTCCTTCGCTTTACTCTTAGACGGAGCGCAGATATAATCTGTTTTCAGAAGCTCCCTTGCCGTAACTGAGAGAAATTCTGCAGTCTCCACAGACTTCCTATCATAAATTTCCAGCATGGGATTAAAATAAACCTGTGCTTCATTTTTTCACAAAAGAACCTGGCAGAACCATATTACCGATAATGTAACCTGCCTGGGAAAGCGCCTCCAGATATTCACGACTTTCCTCTTTTACATAGTCCACACCTGTTTTTTTCACCAGATGAAAACCGCCTTTTATGCAGGCCGTAACACTCGCCTTCTCAGAGGAAACATAATTCTTCAGCGAATAGTCCAGCATTTCCAGAAGCAGGTCACTGCCAGGCTTTTTTTCATCTATAAGGAAGAAAAAATGGGAAGCATCCACCGGATTCCCGCATACCTCTGCGTAGGCATAGTTTTTGGAAAGCTCTTTCTTATTCTCATGAATGAATTTCAGAGCCTGACGCTTCACGCTCTCATAATCCTCCATATTATCTTTCAAAATCTTCTCTATCTCATTCATCTGAAGTCCTCTTACCTTCTATCAGCTCATCCAGCTTCTCACTCTGTTCCTGATTCCAGGACCTGGCCTGAAAGCTGTAAGGCATCTCTGTTGTGCAGTCTTCTGCCAGCAGCTTCATATTCATGGTTTTTGCAGCAAGGGTACCCAGGCTTTCTTCTTCCCCTTCCGGGCAGATAAAATAATCGCACAGATTCATAAATGCAAAGGGTTTCTCAAGCCATCCGGTAAGAATCACCCTTCCCTCCAGGTGAAGCTCTGAAACCATAGCTTTCAGCTTCTGATACCCTTTCCCTTTTCCGGTAATGTAAAGACAGGTATTTTTCTCCAGACGGCCAAAACCCTTCAGAACGTTCTGGGCTTTCTGCTGGTACATACAGATATAATTGATTTTCTCTGTATCCGGTGCCGGAATGGCTTCCACGGTAATAACAGCTGGATTGTTTCCCTGGTATCTGGCAATAAAGTAGCTTTCTGTGGCAGATACGATTACCTGCTGGCCTGCCAGCTCCTTTGCAATCTGTTTTTCCCGGACAAAACGTGCATTGTATTGGAAAAACCGAACGCCCTCCATCTCCTTTGCCACCACTGAAAACAGGCTCTTTTTCCCGGTAAGGTCAATTGCACAGTCGAATTTCGCCTCTCCAAACAGGCGCCTTGCCTCTCTCTTGTAAAAAGCATGTGGAATATCCTTTTTAATTTTTTCCCCTTCAAAAAACAGCTCATTCTTCGCGATTTCTTCCGCTTTTCCGTTAAAAGGCTGACCACGGTAAAGGATCCGAAGCCCGGTAGGAAGACCTATGATCTGTTCTTCTGCAAAATCGTCTCCACCACCGCACACAAGCAGGGTAACATCGTATTTCTGAAAATCCAGGTTCTCTGCAAGTCCAAGAAATGCTTCGGTGTCATCTCCCTCCGAAAAATCACCGGCATACATCAGAAGCTTTTTCTTTGGTGACTGCGCCTCATCCTGACAGGCTATACACCGGGAATCTTCTTTTTCCGTGGAACACAATGTCTGCAAGGCGGCGGCAGACCTCTCCGTCATCTTGCGGACACGCCCAGGCTGCTTCCCTTTCGTAAACCTTCCGGTATGGCTCCATGGCTCTTTCGGCATCCTTCACATAATCTCCAAGCTGCTCATAAGTTTCTGCAACAGGACCCGGCAGCTTATCAATTCCGAAGTATAAGCCTCTGTAATTTTTATATTCTGCAAGATCCGGGATAAAGAACAGAATGGGCTTTTTCGATACCAGATAGTCAAAATAAATACTGGAATAATCGGAAATCAGAACATCTGTAGCACGAAGAAGCTCATTGGTATCTACGGTTGCAGGAATATACTGGCCGGTTATCCCCACTGTGTCTTTAATGTGGTAGTATACAATCTGATGAGGCTTCACCAGCACCTGGTACTCCCTGGTATCCACATTCTCCTCGATAGTGCGGATCATCTTCTCATAGGCATCCAGGCTGGTATCCGGGCTGGAATACCTGCTGCCCTTCCAGGTAGGCGCATAAAGGATCAGCTTCTTCTTTGGATCTGCCTCCACGCCTGCCATCTGCAGCTTCTTAAATATGGCCTCCCGGTCTGTGTGAAAATAGCTGTCATTACGGGGCTGCCCGATTTCCAGGATTTTTCCGGGATAAAGATTTTTCATTTTGAACGCATTCTCATAAATCTCTGTCATAAAATGATTGGGCGCGATCAGATAGTCTGCTGCAAGGAAATTCCTTACTGTATTTCCTGCACTCACCTTGCCTGCCGGAATGTCAAATCCAATGGTTTTTAACGGGATTCCGTGCCAGGTATCCACAAAGATCTGCTCCTTACGTTTGGTAAAATATCCGGGAAAGCTTACATTATTGATCAGATATTTGGCTGTAGCCAGATATTCCCTGTATTCTACAGACTGGAATTTAATAAATTTCACATTTGGATCATCCCTGTAAAGTCCCATCCATGGTTCATTATCCGAAAAATCGTCAATGACCCAGACATGGAGATACTCCTGAAATTCTGTCTGGGTCAGCAAATACTTGAAAATGGCATGAGGGCTGCAGGTCATGCCTCTGCCCCCAAATGCCTCGTATAGTATACATTTTTCTTTTATGGGACTGTCAAGAAAATCCGCGTACTTCTCCCGAAGCTCCTCCGTAAGATTGTATTTTGCCTCATCCCGGGCTCTCTTTAAGGCAGCCTCAAAAGTGTCCTTCTCTTTACCGGAATTTTCATCCGGGCGGACCATCCTTTTCACCAGCTTCTTCAGGTTGTTCACGGTGATCTTCATGTTACTTCCCCCTCTTCTTCGCAACTACACGTTCAAAAAGTCTGTCCCATTCTTTCACTGCCTTGTCGATAGAAAAATCATCAGACTTGGCAATGGCATTCGCAGACATCCGGACACGAAGCTCTTCGTCATGTGCCAGTTTCAGCATGGCCTGGGCAAATTTGTGGTGATCAAACGCTTCAGGAAGGAAACCAGTCTTTCCATCATCAATGATCAGATCCATGGCGCCCATATGATAAGCGATTACCGGAAGACCGAACTCAAAGGCTTCCATAATCACCATAGGCCAGCCCTCCCATCTGGATGGAAGAAGGAAAACAGAAGAATTCAGATAATACTTCTCAGGCTCATTGGTATATCCTACAAAATGGACACGCTTCTCCAGATGACGCTTCTTCGCATCTGCCCTGATCTGGTCAAAAAGATCTCCGTCTCCGATGATATCAAGCTCCCACTCCGAATCCTCTTTGCAGAACTCTTCAAAGGATTCCATCATCAGATCCAGTCCTTTGGCATATACGAAACGGGTCGCCATAAGAAAACGTTTGGATTTCACATCGCACTTCTTTTCACTGACAAAGCTTCTGGGATTGATTTTTACTTCACAATCTATTCCAAGCTTCTCCATATAGTCCCGCTTATCATAATCACTCAACACAATGTAGCGGTCCAAATTTGGCAGATACTGCTGAAGAAGGTTCTCCTGCTGCCAGAAAACGACAGGCTTCACATGAAGATATCCGTCATAGCAGTTATGCTGCCAGCCGATGGTTGCGGCTTTCAGCCGAGGCGCGATCATGGCAAGTCTCAGGCTTAAGGATGCTGTGGTAAGGATCACGTCATAATCCTGGGAATTGAAATATTCCACCCATTTCTCTCTTGTTTTTTAGGAAAAATTGCTTCTGCAAGAATGGGATTCAGGCTTTTTTTATTAAACAGACCAGATCTGTCATTGAGCTTCTTCACCAGATAGCGGGCGCAGAAAGCCGGGGTATGATGCTTATTCACGAACTGGCTGTTGTCAATGAAATCCACATTGATATCTTCACTTAAATGATACATGGTGCGGTCTTCACGAAAGCGGTCTTCATAAGTCATGATCGTCACTTCATGCTCTTTCACCAGCTCGTTGGCCAACAGGGAAACCACTCTCTTGGTTCCGCCCAGATCAAAGATTTTTGTTATCCAGATACATATTTTCATGTTATATACCACCCCTGCAGGGGCTTCCTCCTTTTGCGGGATGAAATACCTGAAGCATGTAAAAAAGGCTTTCGTATTTTCTCTGTTATACCGTAATTTTGAAATAATCCAGAACACGTTTGCAGTAATTATCTGTTACATTATGAGTCTTTGCAAGAAATTGCATCCTGCGCGATTCTCATAGTCATCTTTTCCATTTTTAGACATCCAGAACAAACTGTTCAAACTGCTGTACATTGTAAATATGTTCTCCTGGCATGTATTCCAGTGGATCTTCAAATACCCATCCTCTGGACTCCGTATAGGCATCATAGTCATCCAGGGTAAATCCAATAGGTCTGTTGAGAAGCAGATAATCAATTGCCACAGAGGAATAGTCAGAAATCAGGGCATCCGAACAGTTGATAAACTCATAAAGCTGCAAGCCATTGTCTTCCAGATCCTGATTTTCCAGGTAAACAATGTTTGTCAGCACATTTTCTCCAAAGTCATATGGAATCTGGAGATAATGCTTCTTAATTACCACAAGTACATGATTATCACGACAGAAATTATTAAAAGCAAGAAGCCGCTCCTTATCGTCCAGGATCGGGATATTAAATTCATTGTTCAGCGTTTCCTCATTCAGTCTCTCGCTGCTTGCATGACGGTAGGTAGGCATCCACAGGATCAGCCTGTCACTGTCAGCTGCTTTCAGAAGCTTTTCCTTATATGCTCTTGCGGCGTCGCTGCCCTTCATCATCTGATCGTAACGGGGATAGCCAAGTGCAAGAAGCTTCCTGGAACTGCAGCCAAAGAACTCTTTCTTCGTCTCAATAAACACATCTCCTGGCACCAGACAGTAGTCGAAAAATACCTTGCGGTTGTTCTTGTTCGCCTTGTAGCCGCAGCCATGCCAGAGATTTACAAAAGTCTGACCCTTTCTTGCCATTCCGATCCAGTTAAACGCCTGGGTGTAAAAAAAAATAAAGGCTGAGGTCAATGCATAGCGGTAAGCTGCTGCCCTGCGGATCGTCGTGTTCTTCTTGAAATTGCGAACAAACTTCACATTCTCCGCTTGGTATTTCTTATACTTCTCCGGCTCATGAACCAGCCAGACAAGCTCATATTTTTTATTATATCCATTTGCAACCATATAATCAAAAAGAGCCCGGCAATTGTCTGTAAAATCATCATTTGTCTCAAACAGGATTCTGTTTTTCACCATACGCGGGGGGAATTTACGAAGTCTTCTCACTTTCCAGCGGTCATATAAAGCATAAGTCACATAGCCTTTGAATGTGGTGAACAAAGGTCCTGCGCCCTGCTCTTTCAGGATTTTTGAAAATTTCTTTAGAATTCTCTGTGCTCTTTCCATGGATTTTACCTTTCTTAATATATTACAATCCAGAGCCTGTTTAAAAAAGGCTCTAAATCAGTCCGCATTAATACTCTTTCAGTTTCTCACGAAGCATTGTAGAAGAAGTATCTTTGGTGTAGGGAAGATAAACCAGCCTGGCTCCCAGGGCTTCCATCTCTTTCCCGGTGCGCTCCCAGCGCTCATTTCCCTTCCAGTCATCTCCGATATAAATTTCATCGAAACGGATCTTATCCCAGATTTCTTTTTTGATCAAGGGTATTCGTGATGATCACCTCGTCCACATATTTAATAGACCGGACGATCTCAGCCCGCTCTTCCAATGGCACGATAGGTCTTTTATTCTTATAGCTTTCCACAAGCTCATCTGTATTTACGCCTACGATCAGATAATCACATCTTCTCTTAGCATTTTTGATCAGGTTCAGATGACCGATATGAAACATATCGTAAGTTCCCTGTGTGTATCCGATTACCTTTCCCATTTATCCCTCTCCTGTATCTGTTTTTTTTCGAAAAAAATAATCATAGCACATTGTTTTCTAAATAACTATACCACTCACTTGTCTGTGAATCCGATTGATATAATTATTTACGAAATGATGTACTAGAACCTTTTGGATGGGTAACTTCTGCTTTTATTTTACTTTATATTCAAATACTCTGCAAGTGCCTCGCAGTAACCTGACTTCTTTGGCATAGTGTGCATTGCAGGCAATAATCTTCTTCTCTCTTCTTTAAAAGGATCCTCTCCCACTGCGATATGGGAAAAATAGTCCTTCAGATCCTCTAAATTGTAAATCTTCTCACCTGGCATATATGCTTCCGGATTTTCAAATACAAATCCTCTTGTATTTCGATAGCTTTCCAGGTCTGTGAGCACATAGCCCAGAGGTCGGTCAAGAAGCATATAGTCTACTGCAATGGAGGAATAATCCGAAATCAGTCCATCCATAAGTCCCACCAGTTCATACAGCTGAATGCCCGATTTCTGAAGCATTTCTTCTGTCACATAACGGATATTGGTATACGCACCTTCATCCAGGGACCAGCCAGACTGAAGGGGATGTTTTTTGATGATCAGAAATATTCCGCATTCCCTTAAATGAACATCCAGTGCTTTCAGCTCCGCCTCGCTCTCCAATGCAGGAAGCTGAAAGGGAAGTTCAATTTCATTCTCTGCGCTGATCAGCACCTCACTTTTTCGGAAAGTAGGCATACAGATCACGGTTTTCATATCCTTATGGGAAAAAAGCTTCTCCAGCGCCTCCCCACGGCTGACAGATGGATGGAGCATCCAGTCATATCTTGGATAGCCAAGGGCAAGAATCTTCTCTTTCTCACAGTTCCAGTAACGGGATTTTGTTTCCACAAACACAGGTCCCGGCACCATGGCATGGTCAAAATGCATCATGCTTTTTCCTTCTGGCGGCTTGTTGTCTTTGGCTGCATCTTTATAGCCGCAGCCATGCCACATGTTCACTGTGGTCTGCCCTTTACAATGGTGAAAAAATTCAGGTAAGCTGTATTGTTTGTATAGGAAAAAAAATCCTGCAACAGCACCATAATAATAAGAAAGGGGGCTGGACCAGCCATATTTATTCTCTGCCGTTACAAATTTAACATTCTTGCATTTCAGTTTCTTACATTTTTCTTATCGGAAACCATCCAGATAATCTGATAGTTCTCATTTATTTTATTCTGAATCAGATATTCATAAAAGGCCCTGGGATTGTCTGTCATGTCCTGCATGGTACGGTTTTTCAGCACAATGCAGTTCTGACGGAGCTTCCCGTGATTCCCGAACCATTTTCCCACCATGGCAAGCTCCGCTTTTGAACAAAAGCGACCCAGATAATAAAGAACACTTCCAGCCAGACCCTCTTCTTTTATTTTCCTTTTAAGGGAATCCTTTGTCATCTCTTACCCTCGTTTCTATAATTTGCCTGACAAAAATTACGATACACCAGAGCCTGTATGAAAAAGGCTTTCTGCAATTACATCTCAAAAGACGATTTCTCTGGAAAAATCACTTCAAAGCTTCTCTGAATTTCTTTCTTCTGCTTCTCAAAATCACCCACATTCACATCATCATTAAGGCAGATCATCTTACACGCCTGTCTGCGAATGGTATGGTGGATCTGCTGATCATGTTTTCCTATGGTATAAAATCTTCCAAGCTTCGGTGACTGGGGCGTAAATTTCCCTTCCATGTACTGCCAGTATTTCATCACGTACTGGTTCACATCGAATACTGTACGGAAACGATTCTTACAAACCTCATCCAGAACAGCGCCTTCTTCGTCCCATACTTTCCAATAGGTTGCTTTCAAAAAAGGACTTGGAAGATGTGAATATTTAAAACTGGAAAATTCACGATAAGGCAGCATCAGCACATTGCGGAAGAGCATTGCTCCATAAGCCGGGCTAAACCATTTTTTTGCCTGCTTTTTGATCACTTCTTTTTTATTATAATGCATATTGACAAGAGCTGCATCATTCATAAGAATATTGGCAAAAGGGTTGCGGATATTGTCCTGCACAAGGGCGGTCTCAATACAGCAGTCACAGGGAAATCCGTTTTTGGAAAAAATCTTCCGGTCTCACGAAATCAATGAGAAACATATCATCATTAAAAAAGACAAAATGCTCTGACAATCCTTTTATTCGGTGAAGATTCAGTTCTATGGAATTAATATTAAAGGTAGGAAGATAAGCAGGCGCCATAAAATCCTCATGCTTTACAATCTGAATCTTCTCATGCGCTGTATTCAGCCACTTTGGAACATGTCCCCATGTGACAAAATATATTTTATTTACCCAGGGAGCAAATTTCTCCACACCGCGGAACCAGTACTGGAGATTGTCCCAATCGCGGTATCTGCTCTCCCCGGCGTCAGTTCCCCTGCCAGGCTGATATTCCCTGCGCTGTGCAAGCCAGTCAGGGTCACTGCCGTCCACCCAGGTGAGCACAAAATCTATTTTTTCCATTCCTATTCTCCTGCTCTTTAAATGGTTGCGGTCTAGAGCCTTTTTCAAACACGCTCTAAAGCTTTCTCAGTCAGCTTATCTGCCATACAGAAGCATCAGCTTCTGCCCTTCCTTATGGATGTCAAATCCTGCTTCTGCCAGCCTTCTGGCCGCTTCTTCTCTTTCGATTCTCCCGGCTTCCTTCATCTTAAACACAGGCTTTTCGCCCATTTCTCCGGGCTTTCTGCCAAGGAAATCATTGTCACATTTTCCCGGGAGAGTACTGCTTCTCCTGTGATCTGGTCTGAAATCACACAGGGCAGGCCATTGGCCTGAGCTTCCAGAAGAGTAAAGGG
>ENA-OPYU01000579-OPYU01000579.1-human-gut-metagenome-genome-assembly--contig:-NODE-579-length-14211-cov-5.385260_pt1 | contig 14211 bp, 21 predicted proteins | sample MGYA00242637_ERZ504482 | MGnify/ENA primary metagenome ERZ504482 (study PRJEB26092, sample SAMD00036237) | human gut metagenome | host: Homo sapiens | study: EMG produced TPA metagenomics assembly of...
TCTGTTGGTTGGAAACAGCTCAAATTTAAATATCATAACCGCCGATGCCGTCATGCAGGCAATCAATGACTGTGAACTCGGATAGCTTTAGAAACCATCATGTAAGATAATCTGCATGATGGTTTTTTCTCATAAAATAACGTGCCTGAAGCGTCCAAAAATATATGCTTCATCCCATCGTTAGGTGCTCTGAAAGACCCGTTTTAATCTGATGGAAACGGCAGCGTTTAATTTGCCGAATAACACGCAATGTAAAAAAGCACAAAATAGCAGATTGTGAGTATGTATTTAAAACACATGATTACAGACATACGCTGGCAACCCAATTTTATGATGATGGTGTACCGATACAAACAATTCGTGATTACCTTGGACATGTAGCAGAAGAAATGACTAAACAGTATGTGGACTATATGCCTAAGAAGATTGAAAAAGCAAATGACAATTACTTTGATAAACCAGAAAATAATATTGCTTTGACAATCACACCAAAGAAGCGGAGATATAGACATGAAAAAGGATAGGATACATATTTACGAAATGGAAAGCTATAAGCATGCCTCAGAAGAACAAAGAAATTCTATGAGAATATGTAAGATCCGTTATTTTGATCTGGAAGGGCTACCATCTAAGGAAGTGAAAGAAATCTTAGAAGCCTTTATATGGGAACGGGGGAAGACTTTAGCATTATCGCAGCCTTGCTACTGAACTAACCACCTATAACAATATACGGAAGTTTTTGATAGAGAAGAATATAACAGTATTGCAGAATGCTGATCCAGAAAAGACGGTCAGAATTTTAAAGGGGTGGATGTTAGAAAAGGGATTGGCCTTGTCCAGCATGAAATACCGGGCTGCTTACGATATAACAGCCAGAGAAACACCAGCATTGGAAAGAAAACTGCGTCAGATTCTAAAATTTGCTGAAGTGAAAGATGAACGGGAAGAACAGGAAAAAGATATATGGGAGTTGGAGAAATTTGAATTTCCAATCAGAAGAAATCCCATAAAAAATGTGAAGACCCTTAACTTCACCGATATTTTACAGCCGGATATCAGAGAAGAGGTAAAAAGAACCATATTCTTACATTTAAAATATTCCGCACTTGGCACAATACATTCAGAGATGACTGCAGTAAAGAGATTTAGCCGCTTTTTAAATGTAAGAAAGCCAGAGCTGGAATCATTACAGGAATTGAGTCGAGAAGATATTGAAGACTATTTGATATACTTACAGACGGAGACAACCGAAAGAAAGAACTATCGTTCCGATCTGTATGGCTTAAAACGTGTGATTGAAGATGTGGGGAATATATATGAGAGAAGGCATCTTCTGCAACTTTTCTTAAATAATGATTTTCCAAGTACACCACGATATCAGTTTAAATTTTATTCAGATGCTACAATTAAGCGATTGAATTCCCACATTTTTAATATGGACGAGCAGATAGCCAGGGCATTGATCGTTCACCAGCTTTTGGGAACACGCATTTCCGATACGCTTACTTTAAGAATGGATTGTCTTAGAGAGAAAGAAGGGAGATATTTTGTCCGGATTGATCAAGTGAAATCCATTACTTATGAAAAGGCAGTTAGTAATGAGGTGGGGCGCTTGATTTTAAAAGCCATGGAATATACCAAAGAGCGTTACGGGGAAACAGAATATGTTTTTGTAAAAAAAGATGATCCCACGAAACCATATCAATATGGAATGATCCAGGCACAAGTTATGAGGATGATCCGGCAGAAAGATATACGGGATGATAATGGGGAACTGCTGAAATTCGGGACACATATTTTTAGACACTGTTATGGGAAAAAAGTTGACCGAGCTTCATATCGAGGATTGGATGATAGCAAGACTACTTGGACATAAACATTACAGAGTGTCCACCACTACCGGAGAATCGGGAATAAAGTTATGGCTGATGAAACGAGAAAACCAGAGAAAAAATGGACCTTATATTAATGGACATAATAAAAGGATGGGATGGATATGAATTATGAAAAGATGATAGCCGTGAATCGGATCGAAAGTGAGCAGAAAATTAAGCTGGCCACGATGGCTATAGAACAGTTGATAGAAAGGGGAGAATATCCATCGGTAACTCTGCTGGTGAAAAAAACCTGGCTTATCAAGAGGGTTCTTTTATAAAAATCCAGAAGTGAGAAGCAGGTTGGATGCAGCCGTGCAATCGCCCAATGTATCATGTCGAAGAATTTGGAGTGAGAGTAAAGATTCAAAGAATGACAACACCGAGGCACTGCAGATGGAAATCATGGAATATAAGGTCAGAAACCGAAGTTTGTCTCAGGAAAACGAGGAATTGCGAGGTCAGATAGAGGAACTTAAGGTTCAAGTGGAGAAACTAAAAAGCAGGATTAAAAAGAAAGAGCTTTCCATGCTGAAAAAATTATAATTAAAGGAAAAGGTATCTGATATGAAGTACGATAAGATTGTAGAGATAAGTAAAGAAAGATCAAGACAGAATACGGAAGTGGCACTTAGGGCAATAGAGGAAATGCTGAGAGAAGGGGAATGGATTACCGTTGCCGAGCTTGCCAAGAGAACAAAATTATCAAGAGCAAATTTTTATGTGAATAAAGACATTAGAAAGTCACTTGATGATGCTAGATACAGGCAACAGCGTATGTTAAAAATAAACTTTGACAGCGTGATGGAAATCGAAGATTTGCAACAAAAATTGCGAAAACTTAATTTGGAAATGGTGAAACTGAGAGTTGAAAATCAAGAACTACAAGTAATCAACCGGAATCTTCAGAAAGAAATATAAGTGAGGATGGACGGCATGAAATACGATAAAGTAGTTGAAATGAATCAGAAAATTGGTAAGCAAAATGCCCGTATCGTGGAAAAAGAGATTGAAAGAATGATAGAAAATGGTGAAAGAGTTACGGTAGCAGCATTACAAAGATATACTGGATTTTCAAATTCATTCTTTTACAAAAATAAACTTGTTCGTGAAATTTTGTATGAAGCAATTCGAAAGCAGAATCAGTGTTATAAAAATAACCTTACTTCGATGTGTACTCAACAAGAGATAGAAGAAAAGATGATAAAACAACAAAAACAAATTTTACAGCTGGAGTTAGAGAAGAGGAAGTTGCTTGAGGAGAATCAAAGGTTGAGAGAGGTGTGTGGGATTTTAGGAAAGGAGAAAAGAGAAAATGAAATACGACAAAATAGTCGCTATTAGTCAAGAAAAAAGTAAGGTTAAAGCTGAGATTGCAAAGCAAGAAATTCAAAATATGCTGGATAGAAAAGAAAAAGTGACAATGGCTGCACTGATAAGAAAAACAGGATTTTCTAAAACACTTTTTTTACAGAAATATAGAAGTTAGGACAGCACTAGATAAGGCATATAGGGAACAAGGTGCGTGTTATAATCCGAAGCAGATTATTGTTGATAAAGTTATGGAAGAAAAGTTAAATACATTGAAGATTGCAGTTACCAAGCTTAAGAAGGAAAATATAAAATTAACATTACAAAAATGAAGAACTTTTAAAAGAGATTGAAAGATTAAAATTGCAGCTAGAAAAGAAATAAACATATAAAAATAAAATAGAAAATTATGGACAATACGGTGGCTTGATTGGGAAATTAAGGTTGCCGTATTTCTTTATTTAATAGATAAAATGACCAAGGTGCATGCAGGAGGCTGTGGTTACGCCCAGTATCCATGCGGTTTCCAGAGATGGGGCTAGATTTATGGTGGTGATCATTGCGCTCGTCTTGATATTTAAAACACAGCTGACCACACTGGTCAACGATATTTTCGAAAAGATCACAAGTGAAAGTGCGGGAATCTAACGTGGAAAAAGGGGAGATCACAGCATTTTTAAGCCTGATATTTGTACTGATGATCTCATTTGTAACAGCAATTCTGGAAAGTGCATCCGTTCAGGCAGAGAAAAATCAGGCAAGGCTGGATATGGATCGTGCGGTGTATTCGGTATTTGGAGAATATCAGAAAGAATTATTGGAAGAGTATGGAATCTTTGCGGTGGAGGGAAGTTATGAAACCGGTAATTTCTCAGAGAAACAGCTGATCGACAGAATGCACTATTATGGAGCGTCAGGAATCTGGCCGGAAGTAGAAGGGATTCAATTTCTCACAGATCAAAACGGACAGGCATTTCGGGAAGGCGCTGTCAAATATATGGAAGATCTGTATGGGATTTCGATTATTCAAGGATTGGGGGCTCTGGCAGAAAAGTGGGAACAGCAGGAAATTACCGGGGAACAGACAAAGGATGAGAGCAATCAGAGTCTGGAAGAACTGGATGATATGTTGAATCAGAATCAGAGCTCTCTTCCGATGGAAAATAATCCGCTTCCCCACATTGAACAGTTGAAAAAGTCGGGTCTGATCAGCCTGGTATTTCCGAAAGAAAAGCAGGTTTCCCAAAAGCAGATTCGAGGGGAAGAACAGGCTTCCTCCCGTGCGCTGCGGGTAGGGAGGGGGACATTTTCGGTCAGAAGTGATGTGGATGAAGTTACAAAAAAGCTGTTATTTCATGAGTACATTCTTAAAAAATTCGGAAATGCTGTGGAAGAAGAAAAAGAAAAACGATCGCTTGCCTATGAAGTGGAATATCTTCTGGAGGGAAAGACATCTGATCAGGAAAATCTGGAGGCGGTGCTGAACAAGATGCTTTTGATCCGGATGGGGCTGAATTTTGTATATCTGCAGACGGATACAGCAAAACAGGCGGAGGCAGGAGCTATGGCATTGGCGCTGGCAACGGCAGTAGCGCTTCCGATGCTGGAGCCTGTAGTCAAACAGGTATTGCTGGCAGCGTGGGCATTCGGGGAAAGTGTCATGGATTTACGTTCTCTGATGTCCGGAAAACGCGTTGCTCTGGTAAAAACAGCAGAGAACTGGCAGCTGTCGCTCTCTTCCCTGATGAAGATGGGAACCAGTGAAGATACACAGGAAGGGGCTGATGTAACAGATGGATGGGATTACAAAAGTTATCTGAGAATGCTGTTGTTTTTAGAAAATGGAGATCATCTTACCATGCGTACGCTGAATCGGGTGGAGCAAAATCTGATCTATGAAAAAGGACTTGCCTTTTTCCATGCAGATGCATGTGTAACAAAGCTCAGACTGCAAAACCTTGTTCAGATCAGAAACGGGTTATCTTATGAATTTCCACTCTATTTCGGATATGAATAAACAACTCCCGCACCCGGCACAGGTGCCCGGATCTACTGCCGAAACGTCCCCTCTGGCAGAGATACTCACAAATTTTAAAGAAAGGAAAAATGATGACACAATCAAATCAAAACCATCCAATAAGAATCTAAAACGGGCATCTGTGCCGGGGCGGGAGGAAGTATTACTGTAGAAGCAGCGCTTAGCGTACCGATTTTCTTTTTTCGCAGTAGTATGTCTGATTTATTTTATCGAGATTCATAATGTGCAGACAACCATTCGAGCAGCGGCAGTTCATGCAGCCAAGATCTGTACGGAAGATACAGCACTTGTTCCGGTCTTAAATACATCGAAGCTGGAATCGGAAATTGTCAGGAGTATTGGAGCAAAGCGTCTGGAGAACAGTATTGTGAGCGGTGGAAGTAAAGGGATACAATGTGCGGGATCATATTGTAATCCCAATGGGAATGAGCTGAATGTTGTTGTACGATACGGAATCCGGCTTCCGTTTTTACAGTTTGGAAATCTGTCTGCAGAATATAAGGAAGAAATGAAATTCAGCAGTTGGAACGGATTTCAGAAGAAAGGTCTGGAGTCAGGAGATGAACAGATCGTCTATATTACAAAAACAGGGCTGGTTTATCATGAAGATTATCAGTGTACGTATCTGCAGCTTTCTGTCAGGTTTATCCCTTATGCAGACCTGGACGGAATTCGGAACGAAGACGGCGGAAGATATTATAAATGTGACAAATGTGTCCATGGAAGTGCAATGGCAGGAGTTTATATTACAAATACAGGGGGCAAGTATCACAACTCACTCACATGCGGCGGTCTGAACCGGACGATTTATGCGGTTCAGAAATCAAGGGTGATAGGAAGAGGGGGATGTTCACGATGTACGAAATAGGAGAAATTTGTTTTGGAGGATATTTATGTGTTGTTTCCATGTGGGATATCAGAAAAAGAGAAATACCGGTCTGGCTTATTGCGGCAGGTGGGATTCTTTCGGCAAGTCTTGGATATTTTCATGGAAAAATTCCACTGGTACTAATGGTCACAGGCGCGCTTGTGGGCGGAGTGTTTCTTCTGATCAGCAGATTGACACAGGAGGCTTTCGGATATGGTGACAGTCTGATGATCGCGGTGACGGGGGTGTATCTCGGATTTTGGAATGTGTTGTATCTCCTTGTCTGGGCATATGTTCTGGCAGCAGTGTTTGCAGGATACGTGCTGATCAGGAAAGGTTTTCAAAAAGATGCGGCATTTCCGTTTGTTCCGTTTTTACTGGCTGCGTATATAGGGATCGTCTGTCTGGGAGGGATATAAATGAGGTGTGTAAAGGGGAGTACCACAGTTGAAATGGCATATGTGATGCCGTTGATTTTTCTGGTATTTCTGATCATTGTCCGTACGACATTTTATTATCATGATAAAAGTATTTTAGACGGGATGGCATATGAAGCAGTTACGACAGCGGTTCAGACGGCACGGAATCCAAAAGCGAAAGAAGCGGATGTGGAGACGTTTTGCAGGGAACGGATCAGGGGGAAACTTATTTATTTTTCTATGCCGGAGGTGTCTGTGAATGTGACAGATGATGAGGCAGAGACGACAATTTCCGCGACCAGAGGGAAGATGTGTATCCGGGTAACAAGACAGGTAAAAATCCCGCATCCGGAGAAAAAGATCCGTTTGAAGAAAAAACTGGAAACAATAAAATAGGAGAAGGTGGAAGTGAATACAAAATATGAAAAAGAATTAAACAGAATCTGTCTGCATATTCATGTACCGGAGATTTATGAGGAAGATTATCAGATGCCGATGCTGAGAGCAAATAAAATTCCGGGCATTCTGGAAGTAAACGGCTGCGGAATCGATGGAGAGAGCCGGTATACATATGAAATCACAGGATTAGTTTCCATGGCGGTTTTATTTGAAAACAAGCAGGTTCAAAAAGGGGATATTGAGCAGTTTATCTATTGTCTTCTGGAGAGTATTTCGCAGCTGCAAAAGTATATGCTGCATCCGGGCTGTCTGTTGTTAGGACCGGAATATGTTTTTTGCAGAAAACAGAAATATTTCTTTTGCTATCTGCCTGGAGGAAAACAGGAGCTCTGTGAATCATTTCACCGAATGACAGAGTATTTTGTAGAAAAGCTGGATTATGAAGATGAGCAGGGGATCACGCTTGCTTATGAACTGCATAAAGCAACACTTGAGGAGAACTATGATCTGGATGCCATTATGCAGGAATACCGTACAGAATGCGAAGAAGCAGAAGAGGAGGATGAGGCGGATACAGAGGAAGCGTGGGAAGAAGAGGAAATTTCTGATTCTCTGTTTACGTTGGATACGGAAGAGGAATATGAACCTGCAAAGGATACGGAGGTCATCCGGGAATCCGGCGGTGTATGGAGTGCCTGGAAAAAAGCGGCGCATAAAATCAGCAGAGGGAGACTTGGAAGATGGGGAAGCTGGGATGATCTGATATTGGAAACAGATGGACAAGATGAATCCACTCACTTATAATAACTGTATTAAATTGCGCCTGATGAAGGGCGCGGAAAAGAGGGATTCAAATTGCAGAAAAACAAACAGACAGTCTGTACAGCGGCACTGATCGTGATCAATATGGGAATCTTTTTTCTATGTCATTTCTGGGTAACCCGGAAAATGCGGTATTTATGATAAAATACGGAGCCATGTACCCACCGTTGATTTTTGAAGATGCCCAGTATTATCGGTTGATAACCTGCATTTTTTTACATTTTGGGATCGATCATCTGATGAATAACATGGTAATGCTCGGTGCATTGGGGTGGAATCTGGAGAAGGAGATTGGCAGTTTTAAATTTTTGCTGATTTATTTTGTGAGCGGGATCGGGGCAAATCTGATTTCTCTTGCCATGGATTTTTACACTGGAAATCTGGCAGTCTCAGCAGGTGCATCCGGAGCAATTTTTGGATTGCTCGGGGCACTTCTGTGGGTTGTGATTCGTAACAGAGGAAAGGCCGGAAGGCTCACCGGAAGAGGGATGCTGTTTATGGTACTGTTAAGTCTTTATTTTGGCTTTACCAGTACAGGCGTAGACAATGCGGCCCATGTGGGCGGGCTGATCTGTGGATTTCTGACAGCCGTGCTTTTGTATCACGGAAGGAACGTGCCTAGACAGGAAGTGTAACGGTAAATGTAGTGGATTCCTGCGGAGTGGAAACAGCAGTGAGAGTTCCTTCGTGAGCCTCTGCAATCTTGCGGGAGAATGCCAGTCCAAGTCCGGTTCCGCCCGGTTTGTAGGTGACAAATGGCTGGAAGATACATTCCATCTGCTCCGGAGTGATTCCGCAGCCGGTATCGGTACAGGTGATGGTAATGATATCTCCGCTGCGGGAAGCTGCCAGATGAATGGAGCCTTGTTCGGTGATGGCTTCCTCTGCATTTTTCAGCAGGTTCAGGACAAGTTCCTGCAGTTTGATCTTGTCTCCGGTAAATTCACCGAGAGAGTCGGAGATAGAAGAGGAAAATTCAATATCTGCTTCATTTGTGTCCAGCGAGATTGCAAAAGAGATTGCAACGTTTTTCAAAAGCTGTTCTATAGAGAAGACAGAATAATACAATTCATTGCTGCTGTTAAAGGCAGAAAGCTCTTCTAAAAGCTGAATAATAAAATCGACGTCACCCATTACCTGGCTCCAGTGCGGAATGTCTTTGAGCTCCGGATTTTGTTTTTCCATTACCTGCAGGGCAGAGGAAACAAGAGTAAGGGGATTGCGAATCTCATGTGAGATCGTGGAAATTGTATTTCGGTGATTGCGCAGAAGCTGCGGGATGATCTGCCGTGCATCTTCATTATTGCTCATCAATTTGTTCATTTTATTAATATCGATATTGTATAGCATAGTTATGTCCTCCAAAGTAGTTCTGTTTAAGTGTAGTCTATCATGCGAAAAAGGAGGGTTCAATAAAATAAGTATGACAAAATTCGACAAAAAAGGCGATTTCTGTAAGTAAAATATTCTTCTATTTTCTGGAAAATGTTTTATACTACAAGTAAACAAAAAAGGAGATGCTTAGATAATGAAAGATGATAACTGTATTTTTTTGCAAACTGGCATCAGGTGAGATTCCTTCAGTAACTATTTATGAAGATGCTGATTTTCGTGTAATTCTGGATTTGAGCCCGGCGTCAAAAGGACATGCACTGATCATACCAAAAGAACATTACCGCAATTTATATGATCTGGATGATGAACTGGCAGCAAAAGCGCTGGTGCTGGCAAAAAAGGATGATCTGTAAGATGAAAGATATTCTTGGATGTGATGGATATAATATTGTTCAGAATAATGAAGAGCCGGCAGGGCAGACTGTATTCCATTTTCATATGCATTTGATACCGCGTTATGAAGGAGATCAGGTTGGTCTTGGCTGGAAGATGGGTGAACTGACAGAAGCAGACAAGGAAGAGATTCTGAATAAAATCAAGTAATTACTGGAGAAAACATGTTGACGGATAAACAAGATTATGATGAGATATACCGAAAAATACGAAAAATCTCGTTATGAAGGCAGCATATAAATATTCAGGGAATTACGATATTGCAGAAGATATTACACAGAGTACATTTCTGCAATTATATATGTATATCGATGAATTGAAGGATATCAATATCAAAGCTTGGATGTATACGACTGCAAAGCATATGGCATTGAATTATAACAAGAAAGCAGAAAGAGAAGTTCTCTCGGAAACAGGGGATGATCCTGTTATTTTAGATCTGGAGGACAGCGCAGAAGATACATACATGGAAAGAATGAAGGATGATGAACAGACCAGTCTGCATGAAGAGATTTTTGCAGCCTTGTACAAGCATAATCCACGTTGGTATGATGCAATTCGTTATGTATATTACTTGGAGATTCCGCAGTCTGCTGTTGCAGAAAGAATGGAGATAAGCATAGAAGTGCTGCACAGTTTACTCTACAGAGCAAGAAAATGGATCAGAAAAAAGTTTGGTGTAGAGTATGAGGAATTTTTGGAGCTGTAAACGAACAGGTGTCAAAACGACACCTGTTCAGCTGATTTTAGTGGTGATATAAAACTATCTGCGGGAATTCTCGATGAGATCGATGATTGTATCGATTGAATTTTGCTGATTCGAATCACGCATGGCATCCATAAAACGGCTGCGATCGTTATACAATTTCCGCACTGCCTCTAAAAGAGATTCTTTGGTCAGCTCTTCTTCTTCGAGAACCATGCTGAAGCCCTGACGTTCAAAGGAGCGGGCATTTAAAATCTGATCTCCGCGGCTTGCGTTGGCTGAGAGCGGGATCAGCAGATTCGGTTTTCTCAGAGCAAGAAGTTCGCAGATTGCGTTTGCACCGGCTCTTGAGATCACAATATCTGCAAGTGCAAAGATATCACGAAGCTCATCCTTGATATATTCAAACTGTGTGTAGCCTTTCATAGAAGTCAGAGAGTCATCTACCTTGCCTTTTCCGCAGAGATGGACAATCTGGAAATGCTCTAAAAGTTCCGGGAGTGCCAGACGAACAGCGTTATTTACTGCAACGGATCCAAGGCTTCCGCCGATGACGAGGATGACTGGCTTGTCAGCAGAAAAATGACACAGATCCATAGCCGCGATTCTGTTTCCGGATAATAGTTCCTGACGGATCGGAGAACCTGTTAATACGGCCTTGTCTTTCGGAAGATGCTCCAGAGTCTCAGGAAAGTTACAGCATACCTTTGTAGCAGATGGAATTGCGATCTTGTTGGCAAGTCCGGGTGTCATATCAGATTCGTGAATGATCGTCGGAACTTTATTGTGTTTGCCGGCAAGTACGACAGGAACAGATACAAATCCGCCTTTGGAAAAGATCACATCCGGCTGAAGTTCTTTGATCAGTCTCTTTGCTTCACCGAATCCTTTCAATACGCGGAATGGATCGGTAAAGTTCTGAACACTGAAATAGCGGCGCAGTTTACCGGAAGAGATTCCGTGGTAAGGGATGCCGAATGGCTCGATGAGCTCTTTTTCGATTCCCTGATAAGAGCCAATATACTGAATATCGTATCCGAGTTCCAAAAGACGTGGAATCAGAGCGATATTGGGGGTAACATGACCGGCGGTTCCACCTCCGGTAAGTATGATTCGTTTCATATAAAAACCTCCAGAAAAAATGTGTTAGTTAGTCGGCTGCAACGAAAATAGCCGAGGAAAACATATAATTTCATATTAACCTTATTTAGTGAAATGTCAAGACAAAAGTAGGAACCATAAATAGAATCGTGTAAGGGGTAGAACGATGAAAAAAAAGAACGTGCTTTCACTTCATGAAGAAACAGAAAAAGAAGCGGCAAAAATCGAAAAAGAGATTCTGAAAGACTCCAAACTGGAAGAAATCAAAGTCTCTGATGAAATGGAAAAAAGGCTGGCAGAGCAGATACAGGCATATGAAAAGACACAAAGTCAAAAGAAAGTGCATCGGCACAGTCCACTTTTCAGAAGAAGAGTGATGGTGGCTGCCGCAGTGCTGATGATCGCGGCTGTTGCAACAAGTGTGACTGCGGTGGGGAGTAAATCTTATCTCAAGGAGATCATTGAGAAGTTTACCGGGGAGACAGGTCAGGCATCGGTGATCAATGTGGAGGATATGGATACGCAGGCAAGTGAGAGTGCGGATGAAACACAGGTGTATCGGGAGATAAAGGAAAAACTGGGAATCCAGGTTGTAAGGATGGAGTATAAACCAGAAGATATGATTTTACAAAGGTATGTTATTGATGAAGCGCAAAAAAGAGCTCAGGTATTTTATGAATATAAGGGAGAGATAGTTTGGTATTCGATTTATGTAAATGCGGAAGATTCATCTCTTGGTCAGAAAGAGTCGGATGAGATTATTGATGTATTTACCATTGAAAATAATAAAAAAGAAATACATGTTACAGAATATCAGATAAAGGGATATGAAGAACAGGGATTTTTAGCAGAATTTGAGGAGCATGGCGTTCATTATCAACTTAGAGGAATGATGGAGCAAGAAGAATTTAAAAAATTGTGAAAAATTTAAAATTTTTTTGAAAAAACGCGTCAGTTTTTTCGAGTTCGATTGTTTACTTAATAGAGGGGGAAGGAGAGAGTTATGAAAATCAGAAAAAAAGTATTGTCTGTGCTCTGTGCTGCAATGTTACTGGGAACGATTACATCAGTTACGGTTCCTCAGGTACAAGCGTCAGATGAGCAGACAAAAAAGGTGGATGGTTCTTATCTGACCATGCAGGAGAGTGCATCAGGCACAAGTCAGAATGAGGATGCAAAAGGTCAGTACATCATGTTAGGGGAATGCTCCATTACAAAAGCTGGGCGGAATCGGATTTATGTATATGCTGGAACAACAGCGAGAACAACTGTAAATCTTGTTTCTACCATCATATATGTAGATCGATATAATGCGGAAAAAGATGCATGGGGACAAATTGCCGGATGGAGTAAAGATGTGGAGAATGACTATTTTGTTAGTACTTCCAAGTATATCACGGTAGAACCGGGATATTATTACCGGGTACGTGCAGATCATTTCGCAGGTATGGAGTATCCATATGAGGAGGATTATTCCTTCACAGACGGAATTATGATCAAATAGCCAATTACTTACCTTTTATAATTCCATAGTCTCTGAGTGGTTGAAGCAGCCGTCATAGTATGATGCAACTATAAAATAAATTATAAGAGCCTGTACGAAAACACCACAATGAACAGACATGCTTATGACGGCTGCTTCAACCACTCAGGGATACAAAATCATATTGATATGAAATAAGAACAGCAATCGGAATTACTTTCCGATTGCTGTTTTTAATGCTTGTGCGAGCTGATCCGGGCAGGAAGTTGCCTTGAATCCGCAGCGGATTCCTTCTACTCTGTCAATGACTTCCTGAACATCCATTCCTTCTACAAGGCGCGCAATTCCCTGAAGATTGCCGTTACATCCTCCGATAAAGTGTACATTTTTTACTTTATTGTCTTCGATATCAAATTCGATGTTCTGAGAACAGACTCCAGTTGGTTTGTAATGCATAATATCAGACCTCCAATTAAAAAATTCATTTGTATGTTATCAGAAGAATTATAACAGACCTGTTTTAGAAATTCCAGAGGAAGTTTATTCACTTTCGTATGTCAGGATTCGAGTGTTTTTGTGGAAAAACGACAACATCTGAAAGTGGACTGTGGATAACTTTCAAAAACGCTCACGCCTTGAAAATCAAGGGAAAGGTGAAGTTTAAAAGGGGAAAAATCCAGGCGGGAAATCAGAGAAAAGAAGCATGGAAACAGACCGAATGTAGAATTATGTAGAACGGTTTTGCGGGCATCCTGGGGAGACTTGTTTTATAATGGCCACAGGCACACAATTGAACGAATTGTGAAAAAGACCATAAACAGGAGGTTTAACTATGTGGAAAGAAGCAGTAGCGGAGACAGGCATCATATTTTATCTGATGCTGGGAGTAGGAATTGTTGGGATACTTGCAAAGGTAATGAATTATGTGACTTTGCGTAAGCTGGTGAATGCGGCCGGGAGTATGTCAAAGAGTACACACAAACTGATGAAGCTTGTTCGTGCAAAATACGAACATGCCTGTATGGTACATGACAGAGTAGAAAATGTGAATGCATTTGTAGAAAAATACATTTATGAGTACAGAGGGTTTTTCCCTGAAAATACATACCTGGAGACAGATCCAGATTCAGTCGATCTGGTTTGCGGGAATTCTGGCGGCGATTGGAGCTGTGGGACATTTCATGGCGCATGGATTTTGTGAGCAGGTGTATCAGTATGGTGCGCTTGGGGCAGCAGAGATGGTAGCGTTGTTTGTAATCAGCCAGCTTTCCGATGAATCGTATAAAATCGAGGCGGCGGAGAATTACATGGTGGATTATCTGGAAAATGTGTGTGCGCACCGATACAAACGAATGCGTAAAAAATTGAAAAAACTCTGGAGGTAATCCGTACGGAGGCAGGA
>ENA-OPYU01000580-OPYU01000580.1-human-gut-metagenome-genome-assembly--contig:-NODE-580-length-14208-cov-2.295647_pt1 | contig 14208 bp, 15 predicted proteins | sample MGYA00242637_ERZ504482 | MGnify/ENA primary metagenome ERZ504482 (study PRJEB26092, sample SAMD00036237) | human gut metagenome | host: Homo sapiens | study: EMG produced TPA metagenomics assembly of...
TACGGACAGTTTGGATTTCTTCTTTAGAAAGGAACGTGATTATAATGAAGAGAATCTTATTCTTGAAGAAAGAGTCTGATGATCACTTACTATGCAATGTAACAGTATGTTACACTTTGGTCGTGACGAAGGTGTAGAAATGGCAGCTGCATATCATGGTGTAATCAGTACTGTGAGGCAGCGGGGGAAGTGAGCTTGGGATTTCCTTGGTGAATATTTTAAAAATATTTTTAATGATTGTAAGGACTTTGTTAATCTCATACCCCAGAATATAGAGTTGGTATGTACTAATGGTTAAATTCAACGTTTTTAACATAAAATTAGGTAGGTGCTACAAAAGAGCCTATACATTGGTGCATGCTCTAATTAGAGTACCAACAAAGGTGTTGCGTGATTGCCATAAATTAATTAGGAAAGCACTATTGGCGGTTTACTTTTGTTTATGTGGAGTCGATTTTTAAGATATCTCCTCTTCTATGTCTTCAACTCCCATGGTGTCAATCATGGGAGTACATATCGCCGATATGCTTATCGGTATAACGCCAAAAAAGAAAGAGGAACTTCCATGGAAGTGTTTGCAAGAAATGAGAACCACAAAGGTGCGATGATGAATGTGTAGATGATAGAATAGACTGTAGAATCGATATAGAATAAAGATTTTGTACCGGTCTTCTTTCTCCCTTCGGGGAGGTAAGGAGGCCGGTTCTGTTTTTATGTATGCCTTGATGATCCATATATAAATGTGGGATTCGGCCTTCTGCGGCGCAGGGATAAATATTCCCCCTGTGATCGTGGAAAATGAAAAAGTCTTATGAAAGATTTGAAGGGACTATTAGGCGAATTTCGGGGTTGGCCTACCGTTGAGTTGTTTAGTGTGCGTCTGGCCGGATTGTCGGCGGAAGATAGAGAAAGGCATTTGCTGGGGTTTTGTAAGCTGGCTTTTGGGCATTATGAAGAGTTGCCGATGGGATATCGGAGATTGGTGGATGGTTATTTGGATGGGGAGCGAGGGGAGAACTTGATGGTGTGGTATTTGACAAGGCATACGCCGTGGAAGAATGCCCGTTATGAGTTGCATCGACCGGACTTGTTTTTTGCGGATGGCGAAGCTGGTGGAGTTTACGGATCGGGATGGGCGTTTGCCTTATTCTCATTTGGCGGCTTGTTTATGTATGGCGTTTTCCGTCCGGAGTTTATCGGATCCTAATTCGGAGGTCTTGCCGAAATCCTTGGCTAGCCGTTTGAGCGCATTGAATATATTACCAAGTGATATTTTGGAACTGGCGGGGAAGAGGGAAATAACGGATGAGATGTGATTCTTTATTGATAAATGTTAAATGTACGTGGATTGAAGTCGATGAAATTTGGTGTGTTTTTCGTTGATTTGGGAATGTGTGTGTTGGCTGCTAGGTCGTTAACTGTTTTGCGTCATCGAAGTCAGGCTTTGTGGCTATTATACCTTTGTCATGTGTTCGAAGCATGGTTACATTCATTTAATTCATTAAAAATCGTATAGTTATGGCATTGAAATTTAAATTAGTAATGAGAAAGAATCTAGGTGAGGATCACGAATCTATTCCTGAAAAGGTATACGCTCAAATGGTGTATGGAGATCTGGTTACTTTTGATGAATTTGCGGAGGAGGTGGCAGATAGCTCTGGTGTAGGTAGCGCTAGCGTGAAGGCGGTTCTGGATCGTATGAATGTGGTGTTGGTCCGTCATTTACAGCATGGCAGGCGTGTCAGTGTAGGTGAGCTGGGACTTTTCCGCTTTTGTTTCGGATCGTCGGGGGTACCGGATGAGAAGACGTTTTCAACGAACTTGATTCGGGAGCCGAAAGTACGGTTCTACCCGGGCAAGGCGCTACGCGTAGCCAAGAGCCGGACAAGTTTTGAGAAGACTGTGCTTCCAAATGAAGAAGATACGGGTGGAAACGGGAGTGATAGTGAAAGTCCGGATGAAATCTAAGAGCTATGAGGCGTTTGACGATTCAATTAATTGTTGCGATCCTGCTCTCAATGAGCGGGATCACACTTCTCTTCAGCGGATTCTGGATTGATCCGCAAGGATTGATCGATAACAGTGTACTGGTGGCTTTCGGTGAGATCAGTACGTTTGCCGGGGCCCATTTTTGGAGTGGGACTACTCTTATAAATTGAAATTAATATTGAAATTGAAAATTATGGAAGACATGATAAAAGGTTAACAGAGCATTTTTGTTTGGATGAGTTTACTTATAGTGGTATTGCCGTGGACAATGCGATAAATAATCAGCCTCCTCCTTGTGCATGTCTAGCGCTTCAAAATTTGGCAGTTGGTTTATTGGAACCATTACGTCTATTGTATGGGGCACCGATTGCTATATTGAGTGGATATCGGAATGAGAAGGTAAATCGTCTTGCTGGCGGGGTCGTTACCAGCCAACACTTGAAAGGAGAAGCGGCAGATTGCTATGTTGCCGATGGGCCGGAAAAAATTGTTGGATGTATTGCAATGTTCCGGTTTAGTATTTGACCAAGCTATATATATGGACGAAGACGATTTTTGCATCTTTCCTTAAAGATAAATGGAATAACAGGATGCAAGTGTTAGTTTATATGCTTTGTGTTGTCTGTATGTTCTGTAGTTGTGGAGCGTTAGTTCCTTTTTTAATAATAAAACTGTGTGGATCTGAAAAGAATATGATATAATTTGCCTCCTATGATTAAACTTGAATATCTAAAAAAGATACGTGTTCGTTGGATTATATTGGCGATTTTTCTTGTCGCAATATGGATCGTGATGGGAAATCCCAGATTAGGCGAATGGTATTCCCGTTCGATTTATCCATGGGTATCGGGTATGCTATCTCGTTTCTCCTGCTTGTTCCCATTTTTCCGTAGGGGACTTGGTTTTATTTATGGTAGCATCGCCGGGTTATTAGGGTATCTGTCGTATGCGATTATAAGGAGGCGGAGGATCGGGAGGACAATAAGGCATGTCGTGGAATATCTGGCATGGGTGTATGTCTGGTTCTATATCGCTTGGGGATTGAATTATTTCCGGGAAGATTTTTTCACTCGTACGCGAACCACTTATGTGCCTTTTTCCTCGGAACATTTCCAATCCTTCTTGGATGCCTACACGGATTCCCTGAACGCCTCATGGGTTCCGATAGAGACGATCGATCGGGAGGTCGTGAAAGAGGCGGTGCAGGAAGGATATCGGGAATTGCCTACTCGTTTCGGGCTTACCACTCCCGGAACCTATCTTCATCCTAAAACGATGCTGTTCTCCCGGTTGATGAGTGGAGTAGGGGTGATGGGATATATGGGGCCGTTTTTTACGGAGTTCAATTTGAACGGCCAGCTCTTGCCCGTGCAATATCCCGCCACCTACGCCCATGAGATGGCTCATGTGCTTAGTATATCCAACGAGGCCGAGGCTAATCTATACAGTTATTTAATATGCACGGGTTCTTCCGTGCCGGAAATCCGGTTCTCTGGTTACTTCTCTTTGCTGCCTTATGCGCTGAGTAACGCATATGTGGCTTTGGATAAGGACGCTTTTGAGGCATGGAAGAAAAGATTACGCCCCGAGATCAAGGACTTGTATAACGAGAAAGTCGCCTATTGGCAATCCTTATACAGCCCGTTGATCGGCGAGGCACAAGACGTGGTCTATAATCTTTTCCTGAAAGGCAATAAGATACCTACTGGAACCGCTAATTATTCGGAGGTGATCGCCTTATTGATCGCCTTGGAAGGAGAATGATTTATTCATCATTTAACTTCCTCCAAATAAAGCACCCGGCTCGAGTAATCATTCTGTTTGTGATAATCGACAATGTGATTATAAGGGATTTCCAGTCCGTTCGCCATGAGATATTCTCCGGTGAAAGCTTTACCCTCGAAGGCCAGAGGCTCGTTGTCGATCCGGTTCAGTTCGCAGACTCTGTATTTCTTGTCTGGGGATAATCCGTTCATCTTTACACGGGGTAAATGTTGGTTGACAAAATGCTCGGTCTTCCACCAATAAAATACGGCTTTGTCTTTCTCCGGTGAAGTGTACATCAAGGAAGCTACTCCCAAACGATCGTACGGAGAAACCAGACGGTAGATATCGCCGAATTGCACGACGGGACGGATCGTCTTATAATCGGCGATCGCCTTGCGGCAAAGTGTTTTCTCTTCTTCTGTCATATTTTTTGGGTTGGATCTCCATGCCCCAAACGGCCGCTCATCGCTACGTCGATCCGATATTTTAGGGGAATGACCCGGAATGTTTGATGGTTGGGGGCGGCGCTGATGTGTGAGGCCATGGCGATAGCCGGGAAAAAATAAGAAGTACCCCATTGCATATAGATACGCTGTAAGGCATCGGTATTGTCGCTTACCCAAAACTCATCGAAGTAAGGCATGACACCGTAATTTGCCCGGCCTCCACCGCTGGCGCAAGCCTGTAGGGTTAAATCCGGGTATTTTGGCTCGGATACGCTCACAGACTTTCTTGAATCCTTCGTGATATTCGATATACATATGGCTTTGCTGATCCGAAGGCAGATATTGGGAGCCATGGTTCAGGATGCTCATATTGGCGTCCCATTTGATATAATCGATCTCCGGGTATGTTGTCATCAAGTTGTCGACGATACCGAATATGAAGTCTTGCACCTCGGGATTGGAGAGATCAAGAACGACCTGTGTACCGCCACGCCCCAGGACGATTTCCCTGTTTGGAGCTTTCAATACCCATTCCGGATGCTTCTCGTACAATTCGCTTGTCGTGTTGGCCATTTCCGGCTCGATCCAGATACCGAATTTAATACCATGCTTGTTGGCGTCGGCGATCAGGCCCTCGATGCCTCTTGGTAGTTTTCGGGCATCAACCATCCAATCCCCTAAGGACGAGTTATCTTTATTACGAGGATATTTATCGCCAAACCAGCCGTCGTCCATGACGAACAACTCGCCGCCCATAGACTGGATATCACTCATCATTTGGTCCATACCTTCTTGATTGATATCGAAATATACACCTTCCCAACTGTTTAGTAAGATTTTCCGGGCGGTCGCTCCATTCGCTATCTTATGTTTGCGTGCCCATGCGTGGAAATTTCGGCTGCTTCCGCTTAAGCCGTCCTTACTGTAAGTCAGCGCCAATTCCGGTGTACGGAAACTTCTTTGGCTTTGAGGGTGTAAGCCGAGTTCTCCTCGTTTATTCCCGCGAAGAAATGGTGATAGTCGCTATCATCCGTATCGAAGAATAATTTGTAGTTACCGCTATAGCATAGGGCGGCGCCAATAACGGAACCGGTGTTTTCCTTTGGTTTTCCGTCTAGGGAGATCATCACTTCGGCGTGGGCGGTATGGGAGTTGCGGATACCATCCTTGTTTTTTATCATCTTGATGCCCGGTCGTAACGGTTCTTGTGCCAATTGAGCCTCGTTTGCCCATGAGCCGTATAAGTGGGAAACCCATACGTCTCCTTTCCGGATCGGCAGATAAGCGGAAGCGAAACGATTGAGGGTGATCGCTTTTTTTGCTCCTCATGCGTGATCTCTGTCCAAGTCTCGATGATATCGGCGTCCGGATAGGTTCTGTAACAGAGATTCATATAAAAAGGATACACTTTATCTTTTAATCGGATCGTTGTGATATCTGCCGTTTGCTCTTTTCGTGTATCTACTTTTATGACTTCCAGTTGAAGGGTCATATTCCCGTCGCCATGGGTAACGGACAATGCGCTTTCGGAGGGGCAATTCAAGCCGTAGACCGGATAAGCGGGAAAAATGTTTTCTGCTCGGTCTCGAGCAAGGGTAGCCGCATCGGAAGTGGATAACTTGTCTCCATAGTAGATGAATCTTACCTCTCCGCCGACAGGTGCGTCTAGCAATAATGAGGTATTCCTCGTGGAAATCAATACGTCTTGTGCCCATAAACTAGTGGTCAATAGGGAGGCGCAACATAAATAACCGAATTTACTCTTAATGTTCATTTTATTAGTAGGTGTTAGATTTAAATTCAGGGGCAAAAGTAGGAGAGAGCCGGTAGGTTTCCTAATAGGATTTTATCAGATACTGTTACTTTTCTGCTTTAACTAAAATTTGTTTCACGCAGAAGAAACCCGTGCTTTCATTAATGAAAATTCCATATTGTCTAATTCGAAAGAAATCACTAACTTTGCGGCAATTTTTTAGAAGCAAGATAAATACATCGCGATATGAGTAAGAAATTTACCGAATATTCTAAGTTTGACTTGTCGAACGTAAATAAAGAGGTGCTGAAGAAATGGAAGGATGGAGACATCTTCCATAAGAGTCTTGAAACAAGAGAGGGACATCCTACATTCGTATTCTACGAGGGTCCTCCATCCGCAAACGGTATGCCGGGTATTCACCATGTTATCGCCCGTTCGATTAAGGATATTTTCTGCCGCTATAAAACCATGAAGGGATTCTTGGTGAATCGTAAGGCGGGTTGGGATACACACGGTCTGCCTGTCGAGTTGGGCGTGGAGAAGGCTTTGGGCATCACGAAGGAAGATATCGGTAAGAAGATTTCTGTCGCTGAGTATAACGCCGCTTGCCGTAAGGACGTGATGAAGTTCACGAAAGAGTGGGAGGATCTGACGCAGAAGATGGGTTATTGGTGGATATGGAGAATCCGTATATCACGTATGATAACCGCTATATCGAGACCTTGTGGTATCTATTGAAAGAGCTTTATAAGAAAGGTCTTTTATATAAAGGCTATACGATCCAACCGTATTCTCCCGCCGCGGGTACGGGCTTGAGCACGCACGAGTTGAACCAACCAGGCTGTTATCGTGACGTGAAGGATACGACTTGTACGGCACAGTTCCATATATTGGACCCGAAACCGGAGATGGCACAATTCGGCGATCCTTATTTCTTGGCATGGACAACGACTCCTTGGACGTTGCCTTCCAATACGGCGCTTTGCGTAGGCCCGAATATTACTTATCTGGCTGTACAGACTTATAATCCTTACACGGGTATCCCGATGACTGCTGTTATAGCGAAAGATTTATTGTCTGCTTATTTCAATCCGAAAGCCGCTGAGCTTTCTTTGTCTGATTACAAACCGGGTGACAAGCTGGTTCCTTTCAGCGTAGTAGGTGAGTGGAAGGGTTCCGAGTTGGCCGGTATGAAATATGAGCAATTGATCCCATGGGTAAATCCGGGTGAAGGTGCATTCCGTGTGATCACGGGTGATTTCGTTACGACAGAGGATGGTACGGGTATCGTACATATCGCGCCGACGTTTGGTGCGGACGATAACCGTGTGGCGAAAACATTCGGGGTTCCTCCTTTGATGATGCAGGATAAGGATGGAAATATGCGCCCTATGGTGGATATGACCGGTAAGTTCTATAAGCTGGAAGACTTGGCTCCGGAGTTTGTACAAAATTGTATGAACGCCTCTGATTATGATCCATGGCAAGGAAAATTCGTGAAGAACGCTTACGATGATACGAAGACGGATAAAGATGAGACATTGGATATTGAGATCTGCATGATGCTGAAGGCCCAGAACCGGGTGTTCAAGATCGAGAAGCATGTCCACAATTACCCGCATTGCTGGCGTACCGATAAACCGGTATTGTATTATCCGTTGGATAGCTGGTTTATCCGCACGACCGCTTGCCGTGAGCGCATGATCGAGTTGAACAATACGATCAACTGGAAACCGCAGAGCACGGGTACGGGACGTTTCGGCAAATGGCTGGAGAACTTGCAAGACTGGAACTTGAGCCGCAGTCGTTATTGGGGTACTCCGTTACCGATCTGGCGTACGGAAGATGGTAGCGAGGAGAAGTGTATCGGTTCCGTGGTAGAGCTGTTCGGCGAGATCGAGAAATCGGTGAAGGCCGGCTTTATGGAGTCTAACCCTTATAAGGACTTCGCTCCGGGAGATTATACGAAGGAGAACTACGAGAAGATCGATTTGCACCGTCCGTATGTGGATGATATTATCTTGGTTTCCGCTTCCGGCAAGCCGATGAAGCGTGAGACAGACTTGATCGATGTATGGTTCGATTCCGGCGCTATGCCTTATGCCCAGATCCACTATCCGTTCGAGAACTTGAAGGAGTTCGATAATCGTCAGATCTATCCGGCTGACTTTATCGCTGAGGGTGTTGACCAGACACGCGGTTGGTTCTTTACCCTGCATGCTCTGGGCACCATGATCTTTGATAGCGTGGCTTACAAGGCTGTCGTGTCTAACGGTCTGGTATTGGATAAGAACGGAAACAAGATGTCTAAACGCTTGGGCAACGCTGTTGATCCATTCTCTACGATCGAGAAGTATGGTTCGGACCCGTTGCGTTGGTACATGATCACGAACGCTTCACCATGGGATAATATTAAGTTTGATATCGATGGTATCGAGGAAGTTCGCCGTAAGTTCTTTGGTACATTATATAATACGTATTCATTCTTTGCTTTGTACGCTAACGTGGATGGCTTCGACTACTCCGATCCGGATGTGGAATGGAGTAAGCGTCCGGAGATTGACCGTTGGATCCTTTCTCTGTTGAACAGCTTGGTGAAGGATGTGGATGGCTACTTGGAGGCTTACGAGCCGACTCGTGCCGGACGTGCTATCTCTGATTTCGTAAATGATAACTTGAGTAACTGGTATGTGCGTTTGAACCGCCGCCGTTTCTGGGTGGTGGTATGACGGAGGATAAGTTGTCCGCTTACCAGACTTTATATACTTGCTTGGAGACAGTGGCTAAGTTGATGGCTCCGATCGCTCCGTTCTATGCCGATCAGTTATTCTTGGACTTGGTCGCTGTTACGGGACGTGAGAACGTTGAGTCCGTACACTTGTCCGATTTCCCGGTTTACGACGAGTCTAAGATCGACAAGAATTTGGAAGAGCGTATGCAAATGGCTCAAGATGTTTCTTCTATGGTATTGGCTCTTCGCCGCAAGGTGAATATCAAGGTTCGCCAGCCGTTGCATACGGTAATGATTCCGGTTGTAGACGCTCATCAACAAGAGAGTATCGAGGCCGTGAAGAACCTGATCTTGAACGAGGTGAACGTGAAGGAGCTGAAGTTCGTGGATAATACGGCAGGTATCTTGGTGAAGAAGATCAAACCGGACTTTAAGAAGTTGGGCCCGCGCTACGGAAAGATCATGAAGGCGTTGGCCGCCACGATTCAATCGATGAGCCAAGAAGATATCAACGCTTTCGAGAAAGCCGGAACGTTTACCTTGATGGTAGATGGACAGGAGGCCGTTTTGGAGCGTACGGATGTAGAGATCATCTCTGAGGATATCCCGGGTTGGTTGGTCGCTAATGAAGGTCGCTTGACAGTCGCTTTGGATATTACCGTAACCGAGGATTTGCGTAAGGAGGGGCTGGCCCGTGAGTTGGTGAATCGTATCCAAAACTTGCGTAAGAGCAGCGGTTTCGATATAACGGATAAGATCCATGTATCCATTCTTTCTTGCGAGGAGATGGATGAGGCGATCCATGATTATAAGGATTATATCGCTAACCAAGTATTGGCGGAATCTATCGAAATCATGGATAATGCGATCAGCGACGCTACGGAACTCGATTTCGAGGACTTTAAATTGTCCGTAAAGATCGAGAAAGCTTAAAAATAGAATAGCATTTCTTGCGGAAGAATTAGGAATGAAATATAGGAAAATCGATAATTATATTATCTTTGCATGCAAAGAAGAAATAATATGATTTTATATTCATTCTTAATTCTTCATTTTTGATTGATATTTGAACGATTGTTGAACCTGAAAATTTTTTTTAGAACCATGGCAGAGAAGACAAGATATTCAGACGCTGAGCTCGAGGAGTTCCGCGCTATTATATTAGAGAAACTGGAAATCGCGAAGAGGGATTACGAGCTTTTGCGATCAGGGGTTACGAATTCCGACGGTAACGACGTGGCTGATACGTCTCCTACATTCAAGGTGCTGGAGGAAGGTGCTTCTACGTTATCGAAGGAAGAGGCGGGCCGTTTGGCGCAACGCCAGATGAAATTCATCCAGAATTTGCAGGCCGCTTTGATCCGTATCGAGAATAAGACCTACGGTATTTGCCGGGAGACTGGTAAATTGATCCCGAAAGAAAGGCTACGTGCCGTGCCTCATGCGACTTTAAGTATCGAAGCAAAACAAGGAGGTGCAAAGTAAATGAGATATTCTAAAGGTTGGGGAGCAGTGTTAATCATAATACTGCTCCTTCTTCTTGACCAAGCGCTGAAAATATGGATTAAGACCCACATGCAGTTGCATGAGAGTATAGAGATAACTCCGTGGTTTTATCTCTATTTTACCGAGAATCCGGGTATGGCATTCGGTATAGAGGTGATTGGGAAATTATTCCTTTCCGTATTCCGTATCGTGGCTGTATTGTTTATCGGATATTATTTGTATAAGCTGGTTAAAGAAAATTATAAATTCGGTTTTATTGCCTGTATATCTTTGGTTTTCGCGGGGGCGGTGGGAAATATAATCGACTCGATATTCTATGGCGTGATCTTCGACCATAGTTTCGGGCAACTCGCTACTTTTATGCCGGAGGGAGGTGGTTATGCCTCTTGGCTGCATGGTAAGGTGGTGGATATGTTCTATTTCCCATTGATAGAGACCGTATTCCCTGATTGGGTTCCGATCTGGGGTGGACAGGAGTTCGTTTTCTTCCGTCCGATCTTTAATTTGGCGGACTCGGCGATTTGCGTGGGAGTTTTCCTTTTGTTAATATTTTATCGGCATACTTTGTCGGCTAGCCTTTCGAAAGAAGAGAAATAAATGCGGAGAAAATTACGGATATATGGTATGGCTTTATTAGCCACGACGTTGCTGGCGGCATGTAGTAAGGTTCCGGATGGTATTCTGTCGGAGAAAAAGATGCAGGGTGTCTTGACGGATATGTTGCTGGCTGAGGCCATGGTAAATGTGGATTATAACGCTTATAAATCCGATACCATGAAGCTTGCCTTGTATGAGTCTGTATTCCGTAAGCATGATATTACACAAGCGGTGTATGATAGCTCGTTGGTGTGGTACGGCCGTAACTTGGATATTTACATGGAGGTCTACAACCGGGTCTTGGCCGATCTTAATAAACGGATCAATAACTTAGGGGGATGTGCAGGCGGACGCTGCGCCCGTATCTAACCGGGATTCCGTGGATATTTGGCCTCGCCGTTCTTATCTGGTCTTGTCTCCTACCTCTGTATTTAATGGGGTGACTTTCGATATACGTCCGGAAACGAATTATTCCTCGGGCAGTAGTTTCGTGCTGGGCATGCGTGTCTGGGGATTGAATAACAAAATGGCTTATAAGCCGGAGGTACGTTTAAGCGCGGACCAAGGTGATACGACCTTGACGGTGAATAGTAAGATCACGAAAGATGGATATCACGAGACGATCTTGAAGACTATACCAACTAAGAAAGTAAAGCGTGTGTTTGGATATATCCGTATGGATAATATGGATACGACTTATTATAAGGTGTATATAGATAGCTTAAGCTTGATGAAATATAACTATGGTAAGGAGCTTGCCGAATTACCCCAAGGATTCTATTAAGTAATCTCTCTATTTGTTTATTGTACTTATGAGAAGAATTGCCGCTCATTACGTTTGGTGTAAGCAGGTTTATCGTATGCATTATATCGAACTGGATGATAATGGTGCGTTTCATGGTGTTTACCCGTTGAATGAGGAGATAGCTGGAACCGCGTTTTATTGATGGAGTGCTGGTGCCGGTTCTTTCCTCGGAACCGGCGATTGGATTTTCAAGCAGGTGTATCGGGATCTTGGCCGGCGTTAACCGCAAAAGATTACGCCGGGTTGTTCAGTCCATATATATCGTTTAAGCGGGATTCCCTTGGCGTCTGCGAAACTCGGCACAGACCACGGCTGTAGCGATAGCCACATTGAGAGACTCTGAGGTGTCTCTTCCTTCCGGATAGTTCGGGATATACAACTTTTTCGTTTACAAAAGCCTCGATGGCGGGACGTATTCCATTTCCTTCATTACCCATTATCAAGATACCGTTTCCGGATAAGGTTTTCTCATATAAGTTTTCTCCGCCAAGGAAGGTGCCGTATAAAGGTATGGCTTGGCAGATTGGGCCTGTAAGAACGTTTTCCAGATCGGTGTAATGTATTTTTACGTGGGCAAGCGCACCCATAGTGGCTTGTACGGTTTTTGGACTGAAAACATCGGCGGTATCTTTGCTGCATACGATATGGGAAATACCGAACCAGTCCGCTAACCGGATGATCGTACCTAAGTTGCCCGGATCTTGGATTCCGTCTAATGCGAGAACAAGCTCCTTTTCCGGCGTTATTTCCGTTATATCCCAATTGGGGCGTTTAAAGATTGCGAGTACATCTTGGGGATTTTTTCAGGAAACTGGCTTTACGAATATCATCTTCTTCCGCTACCAATAACTCCTTGGCCGGAATATCGCCTTGTGTAGCCATCCAAGATGGCTTGGCTATTAATAACTCACATTCAAAGGCCGGTAACATATCGGCTACCAATTTATTTCCTTCGGCTACAAAAACATTATTTTCATTCCGGAATTTCTTTAATTCCAGAGAACGGATGTATTTGACTTTGGTCTTGCTTAGCATCTTTAGTTCATTTTACAAACAAAGTACGTAATTCTTAATTCCATGTACATTCGCGATCGTAAAAAGCTTGGAATGATGAATCGATCTCTACGTATATGCTATTTTATCTGTATCGTACTACTGCTAGCCTCTTGTAGTACGACCAAGTTTGTGCCGGATGGGGAATATTTGCTGGATAAGGTGGAGATCGTGTCGGATAACAAGGATTATAAGTCTGCGGATTTAAAATCTTATCTTAGGCAGCAACCAAACTTCAAGGTGTTTGGTCTGATGAAGTGGCAGTTGTTTGTCTATGATTGGTCTGGTAAGAATGAGAAGAAATGGATCAATAAACAGTTACGTAGGATTGGTGAGCCTCCCGTGGTGCTGGATACGATGTTGGTGGAACAGTCCGCCATGGAACTAGAGCGATTTTTACATTAATAAAGGGTATGTCCATGCGGATGTATCAACGACGATCGATACGACACGCCATAAGAAAGCGGTTGTAACTTACCATATAAAGGCGAACGATCCGTATAGGATACGCAATTACACGATGAAGTTCCCCGATCCGAAAATTGATAGTTTGGCACATCTGAAAGCGCCTCGCCGCTCTCCCTTAGCTTCTGCGTTCCGGTCCTCACAGGAAGAGTATAACCAATTAGTTAAGGAAGGAACTTTATTTGACCGGGATATATTGGACAAGGAGCGGGAGCGTATTACGACCTTACTTCGCTGGAACGGGTATTATGGTTTTAATCGGGATTATTTAGGATATATCGCTGATAGTTCTTTTAACCAAAATGTCGTGGATCTTGATATGTCCATGAAACCTTATCGGAAGGTGTTGCCCAATGGGTCGGTAGAGGATCAGCCGCATCGTCAGTATTATATTAAGGATGTAACGGTCTTAACCGATTATAATCCGATGGGGGTAGGAGAGGACGCTAGTTTCATGGCTACAGATACGATGCTCAGCGCAGGGGTGAATATCGTATATGGCCGGAACGGGAAGAGTATCCGTCCGAGCGTGCTCCGGAGGAGTACTTATATTCGTCCGGGGCAATTATTTAGTGAGAAGAATATAGAGCAGACCTATTCAGCGTTCGCTTCTCTAAGGGCTTTGAGGAATGTAAATATACGTTTTACGGAAGTAGAGGAGCGGGATACGATGAAGTTGGATTGTTACATTCTTACTTCTCCCGCGAAGATAAATACGGTGGGAGTGGATTTGGAAGGCACTAACTCGGTGGGTGATTATGGAAATCTGTTCTCCCACAACCGACATCTTCTGCTCCAATTTTCGGGGTAATTTAGTCCCCATCGTATTCTTTTCCATATTCAACACATCATATAATATGCCAAAAATAACACTTTATATTTATTTAATGATACATTACAGGCAAATATAGCGAATCCATAAAATCAGAAACATGTACATCCCATAAATAATTTCCCAATAGGGTTAAGCATAATACTGTTTAAAAATTTCCTCCATCTGGTCAAGCGTCTTATTGAACGATATCCTCAGTTCAGCTGGACATTTGGGATTTTTCAGAAGTGTCTTAATCTTTTAATCTGGGCTTTCATCATG
>ENA-OPYU01000581-OPYU01000581.1-human-gut-metagenome-genome-assembly--contig:-NODE-581-length-14187-cov-3.410028_pt1 | contig 14187 bp, 15 predicted proteins | sample MGYA00242637_ERZ504482 | MGnify/ENA primary metagenome ERZ504482 (study PRJEB26092, sample SAMD00036237) | human gut metagenome | host: Homo sapiens | study: EMG produced TPA metagenomics assembly of...
CCAAAACCGGTAAAAGTTATCGGTTAAACGGTAGTCCCTCGATTGTGTTTGCCTTTCTTTTGTCCCAGTATCAACAGAAAATTCGCGCTCAACAATGCCAAGTTCTATCAGACTTTTTTAGATAGACACTTGTTTTTGAAGTATTTTCTACAAGTGATTTCTGGCTAATGTCATTCAAATTTTGTACTGCCCAGAGCAACAGCTTCAATAATGGAGTTATAGATGGGAGTTTCTCTAAGCTCCTGATGGAGCCAAAAATCTACTTCGCTATACAGTACCGAGCCTTTGGTAAGAATATTGCGTTTGATGTTTTCATTAAGGTCAATGTTAGGGTTGAACTGATTGAGATAGTGTGGAATACCGCCAAGTACAGCGTAAGCAAGTATCTTAATTTTTGGGGCTGAGTAATTGGGAAAAAAAGCGGGCAGTATCGTAAAATCCCATTTCATTCATTTTGTAAATACCTGTTGCTCTGCCATAAAGGGGATTTTTTTCTGCAAGCAATTCTTTTTCGATAAAACTCATTGCGCTGCCACAGAGAATAATCATCACATTACTGTCCTTCAAATCTGTATCCCAGAGGTTTTGCAGAATAGATGGGATACTTGGATTTCCTTTGCACATATATGGAAACTCGTCGATTACAATTAGCCTTTTCTTTTCTCCGTATGGCAAATCTAGGATCGAGCGGAACGCTTTATTCCAATCAGTAAACTCAGAGATATATTGTTTTGCTGGAATATCTTCTCGTAGAATTTGCTTTGAAAATTTTGCTAGTTGTACTCTGTCAGTACTTTGCGTACAGGAATAGAAAATATGTGGTTTGTGCTTGCAAAATTCTCTGAGAGTTTCCGTTTTCCCAACACGTCGCCTGCCGTATAATACGATCATTTGACCTTTTTTTCTCATTATATTTATCTTGCAGAAATTTTAGCTCTTTTCTCTTTCCGATGAACATGGCGCTCCCTCCTTAAATGTCTAATCTTGATTTACTAAATCGTGATTAGATATTATTGTATCCATGAAAAAAGAAAAATCAAGGAGGTTTTAGAACAGGTCTAATTCCCTCAACGCCTCCACCAACTCATCATTTTTCTCAGGACTCATTACGCAGAACCGTATAAAGGAGTTATCCAGAAACGGGAATGTGGAGCAATCCCGAATCATCAGCCCCTTGCGGATGCAATGTTCAAATACCATTTCAGAAGTCACATCTTCTCTCAGTATTTTCACCAGAAGGAAATTGGAACAGGAAGGATATACTTTTACATGCTTCCAGGTATGCAGTAACTGATACAACCGGTTTCGTTCACTGGTAATCAGCGCTCTTGTTTTTTCAATATATTCTTTGTCGGAAAACATGATACATCCTGCAATCTCTGCCAGACTGTTAATAGTCCATGGATTTTTCCTGGTATTGATGTATTTCAGCAAATCAGGATTTCCGGTAACCGCATAGCCAAGACGCAGACCGGGAGCAGCGAAGAATTTGGAAATTCCCCGCAAAACAATAAGATTATTGTAATTGTTGGTTAGGGGAATGGAGGAAATCTTGATTCCGGCATCTGTAAATTCCTCATAAGTTTCATCTACCATAACTGAAATTCCGTACTGCATGGCTCTGTCCAGAATCCGCCGCATTTCTTTTCTGGAAATAGCAGTGGAAGTAGGGTTGTTTGGATTGCACAGAACCAGAAGGTCCAGGCTGTCATTTAGATGGCTGCAGAAATCTTCTACGTTCATTTGGAAGTTTTCCTCTTCCTTTAAAGGATAATAGAGGGTCTGACCACCCTCAAGGGCAATTTCCCTTTCGTATTCCGAATAGGTAGGACCCAGAATCAGAGCATTTTTGCGGATGTGTGGTCTGAATGAACAGAGAAATCAATTCCGTAGAGCCATTTCCCACAATAATATTGTCAAACTCAGCACCCGTGTAATCGCAGATGCTTTTTCTGAGTTTAGCATATTCCCGGTCCGGGTAAGTGGTAATAGCATCCAGGTGTTTAGAAAGGGTATCTCTTAACAGGGGAGAGATACCGAGAGGGTTTCCATTTGCAGAAAAACTGGTAATGTCCTCTTTTGAATATGGTAGATTTCTTCAATTTTTTCCAGGTCACTGCCATGGAAATGGTCTTTATGTTTCAGCATGGATATGCCTCTCTTTCTTGAATGTGGATTGTACGTTGCACAGCACAACTTTGTAGTGTATAATTCATAGTAGCAGATTGTTATCAAGGATTCAATATGGAATTCAGGAATATACTAGACAGGGTAAGGGTGATAATTTGAAGACACGAATGGAACAACTGATAAACGGACGATTTGAGTATGAGGTACCGGAACTGGAACTGTCAGCGACTGAAATCGTGCTGGATATCCTGCCGGAAGAAAGGTTTCGTGGTGAACTGGAATTTTGGGCAGGAGATGATAGAAGAATCAAAGGAATGGCGTATTCCAGCCACAGAAGATTTCTTTTGGGAAAGGAAAAATTCTCAGGAGACAGGGTGAAACTTCCCTATGGAGTGGACACTGCAGGGCTGGAAGGTCAGGATAAAATTGAGGGAGAAATTGTACTAAGCACCAGTATAGGAGAATACAGGGTGCCTTTTTCTATTACTGTTAAGAAACCGGAAGTCAGGACTTCCCAGGGAACTGTTGGGACTCTGGAGGAGTTTGTGGAACTTGCAAAGGAGGATTTCAGAGAAGCCTATCAGTTATTTACAGATGCTTCTTTTGTACAGCTTTTAAAAGGCAGGGAAGAATTACTGCCGTATTATGAGGCTTTGTCACAGACTCCGGTACCCTATCAGAATCTGGAAGAGTTTCTCATAGGAGCAGGGCTGAAAAAGCCGGTTACACTGAGTCTGGAAAAAGAATCTCTGGAATTGTATGAGATACAGAGTTCTTTGAAAGACACTCTGCGGATACGCAGGAGCGGCTGGGGATTTTTAAGAGCAGAGATTCAGACAGAAGGAGACTTTCTGGAGGTAGAGAAAACTTCTATTCAGGATGGGCACTTTATTGGAAGTGTTTATGATTTAGAATATATTATCCGTCGGGACGGTCTTGGCAAAGGGAAAAATTTTGGAAGGATTCAGATTAAAACAGTTTATGAAACCATTACCTATGAAATTATGGCGTCTAAAAGTAATCGAATTCAGGTAAATGTTACTGCTTATGAGAAGAAAAAGCGGCTGCAGGCAGCAAGAGAAATGCTGGACATGGAGCTGGGACGTGTGGACGTACAGACTTGGAGCCAGAATATGCTGGAGCTTTTGGAAGAGCTAAAGGAAAATGGATATTATGCTACAGAGTGTCAGCTTTTTGAAGCCTATGTGTATGTCCAAAAAGGACAGAAAGAAGAAGCCAGACGCCTGTTAGACTCTCTGGAAAATAATCAGAGGGTGCTTCAGGAAGAAGAACTGGAGGGCGCGTTTTTATACTTAAACGAATGTTCAGAAAGAAGTACCCAACTGAAAGAGCATGTGACAGCCAGACTGCGTCAGCTCCATCAGCGCAGGGTAGATAGCTGTTTATTATTATATATGATCTTTCAGTTAGATTCTGAGGCGCTAAGAACTCCATCAAGAAAAATGTTTCTTTTGGAGGAGCAGTACCGGATTGGATGCAGAAGCCCCTTTTTGTATCTCATGGCATGTCGTCTTGCAGCAGAGGACGGAGCGGTATTTCGGAAAATGAATGAATTTACGGTCCAGGTCTTTTTGTTTGCTGAGAAATATCACATTCTTACAGAAGAAATGGCTTTTCGGGCTGCAGATCTGGCAGGACAGATGAAGAGTTTTTCGCAGAAGGTTTATGAGATTTTGGAATGTGCTTATGAGCAATATCCTACGGTCCAGACTGTGAAGGAAATCTGCCAGTTGATTATGAAGGGTGAGCCAAGAAACCCTGAATATTTCCGATGGTATGAACTGGCAGTGATGTCAGAACTGAAGATTACAGGTCTGTATGAATATTATATTGAAACCATGAGCAGAAATTATCAGAAAGTGTTGCCCAAAGTGATTCGTCTGTATTTTGGCTATAATAATACCTTAAGTGATAAGAAAAAAGCATTTGTGTACAGTAATGTTATCCGAAATAAAGACCTGGATCCGGAAACTTATCAGGCATACCGGAATAAAATGGAAGCCTTTGCCTGTGAGAAAATCAAGGAAGGCAGAATGAATGAGGATTTTGCTGTGGTTTATCAGGAATTCTGTGTGGATTCCAGGGATGAAAATGTAAGAAGCGCTCTGGCAAAGGTATTGTTTACCCAGAGGATTTACTGTGATGACCCCGAAAATCAGAAGGGTAATTGTGCGCCATGCTTCTATGAAAAAAGAACAGGCTTATCTGTGTGCTGATAAAACTGCTTATATTTCTCTTTATACCAGGGATGCGGCGATTCTGTTCGAGGACAGCCGCCAGAGGCGTTATGTGGCAACTGTGGATTACAATATTCATCCGTTGTTGGATGTGGAGGAATTATCAGGGAAACTGTTACAAGATGGACGAAAATATCCGGGAATGCTGCTGCACACCTGTGGAGAACTGAAACATGAACAGCCAATTAACGAACAAAACTGCAAAAATTTCCAGGCAATTTTAGATGAGGATGTGTTTACAGATGCCTACAGGCAGGAAATGAGAAAGCGGCTTTTGCTGTATTATGAGTCACAGATGGATAACCGAAATCTGAGAGAATCCCTTCGAGATATGGATTTCAGAGGCTTTGCAAAGGTAAATAAACGTCTGCTCATTACCATTTTGGTAAAGCAGGATATGTTTTTGGGCGCTTATGATCTGGTGTGTGAATACGGATATGAAAACATTGATATTCCGATTTTGCTCCGTTTATGCAGCCAGATGATTTTGAAATTGGAATTTGAATATGAAGAGGAAATGCTCCTTCTGGCATCTTATATTGTTCAGGCGGGAGTTTATGATGAAGTGCTTTTGCGTTATCTGGTAAAGCATTTTGAAGGTCCGGTGAAGGAAATGGTGTGGCTGTGGGAGCGCGCCATGGGCTTTGCTGTGGACTGCTATGGATTGGAAGAAAGAATTCTGCGCTACAGCATGTTTACCAGATATGCACATCCACAGGGGTTGAAGGTACTGCAGGAATATCTGGAACAGGGAGGAAGGGAACAGGTGATTCTGGCCTACCTTACTTTTGAAGCCTATGATTATTTTGTAGGAGAAAGAGAAAAAGAAGCATTTCTTTTTGAGGCGCTGGAGAAGATTCTGGAAAAAGGATGGGAATGTGATATTATTTGCAGACTGGCGCTTTTGAAAGCATATACAGAAAATGGACAGTGGAATGAAAAAAGAATGCAAAGAGCCGGAGAGATTTTGGAAGAATGTGTACAGGAACGTCTGAAATTTGCATTTTTCCAGGACATGCCAAAAGAACTGCAGCAGATTTTCCAGTTAGAGGATAAAGTATTTGTGCAGTGTAAGGCAGGACCAAATGCGAAAGTTACCCTGCATTACCAGATTGAGCGGGAAAACGTGCTGTCAGAGGAGAAGATGGAGCCTTTGAAGGAACGGTATCAGGGGATTTATAACAAGGAATTTGTCCTGTTTTATGGAGAAAAACTGATTACCTATTTTGTCATAGAAAAAGAGAACAGCATAGAAACGACGCCAAAGCAGGTACTTACAGTGGAGAAAACCAGCTTTCAGGGCAGAAGTAAATATCAGATGCTCAATGCCATGCTGCAGATGAAGGAACAGGGAAATCTTCAGGAGCTTTGTCAGGCAGAGGAAGAATATCTGAAACAGGAGCAGCAGGTATGGCGGCTGTTTCCATTGTTGGATTAAAGGGAGGAAATGGAAGTGAATGAGACACGAAATATTATTGTAGGTCTGGAAATTGGAAAAACAGCAGTCCCAGATTTGCTATTTTGACCGAAAGGAAAAAGAGCCGATTTTCCATTTCTGTAAAAAACAGGGAGCAATCAATATCTGTTTCCCACTATGCTGTCTAAGAAACCTGGGGAGGAGGTCTGGCATTTTGGAATGGAAGCCCAGTATTTTTCCAGGAATGAAGGGGGAAATTCCAGTGACCGGACTTTTGGCAATGTTTGGAAAGTCAGAAGAAATTCTGGTGGATGGAACCAGTAGAAAACCAGAAGAGCTTCTGGAACATTATCTTCGCGGCTGTATTTCCCTTTTGGGAACTGCAGATCCGGTAAGGCAGATAAAAGCAGTGATGATTACAGTGCCTAAATTATCAAAAACAATGGTTGGGGCTCTTTATCAGGCAGGTGAGCGTATGGGCTTTAGCAGAAATCAGATTTTCCTTCAGGATTATGATGAGAGCTTTTACTATTATGTAATGAATCACAGAAGAGACAACTGGAATCGGAAGATCGGCTGTTTTTTGTTTGAGGAAAAGGAGGTTTCTTTTGCAAGCCTTGTGATTGACAGTCAGAAACGGCCTATGACAGCGTATATTGAACATGGCGTTACTGCACAGATATCCCAGGATCCGGTGGAGCGAGATGAAAATTTTTACCGCCTCATTGCCAGGTCCTGTGCAGCAGAGCCTTATTCCAGTATTTATATTGTAGGCGATGGCTTTGACCAGGAATGGGCAGTGCGGTCTACCCCCTATCTTTGTAAAAACCAGAGGCATGTGTATTATGGAAACAATCTCTATGTAAAGGGCGCCTGCTACGGGGCAAGAGAAAAATGTGATGAAGGAATTTTAAAGGGATACCTCTATCTAAGTCCTTCTCTGGTGCGTAATCATGTGGCTATGGACATGATGGTCAATGGTTCTCCCAAAACTTATGTGCTGGCAGAAGCAGGGAAGAACTGGTATGAGATTCATACAGAGCTGGAGCTGATTTTAGACGACAGAGAAGATTTAGAATTCCTGGTTACTTCCATGGATGGGGGAAGCAAAACCAGGTGCAGTATGAAACTTCCGGGACTTCCCAAACGCCCCAATAAAACCACCAGACTTCGGGTGACGATTTCCTATGAATCAGAAGAACTCTGTGTGATTCAGGCAGAAGATTTAGGATTTGGAGAAATGTTCCCGTCCCAGGGAAAGATCTGGATTGAGAAAGTATCATGGTAAAGGAGGCGCGAAGATGAGCAGTTATATTTTATGTCAGGTAAAGCGGGCATCCATGCCCTATTATATCGAAAACATCAGTACCAATATTTACAGCATTGAAGAGCTTTGCTACTATTTTTACCATAATATTTATCTGTTAGATGAAACCATTTTAAATGAGCATCTGTGCGACTGGCTGCGAAAAGAGCTGGGGCTTGAAAAGCTGTACAAGCGTTTGTATAAGGTGCTGGAAGAGGGACTTGGGACTTCAGAGTTTATTCTGGCAGTGTTTAAGGAAATTAATTATCTCACCCATAAGGAATTTAAGGAGCTTAATGAGAAGCTGAATCTTCTGGAACTACAGCCGGTTGTTCTGCGGGAAAAGAAAAAAGGAGATTATCTGGTGGAAAACAAAATGTATGTAAACGCCATCCGGATTTATGAAAACGCCCTGCAAAAAGAAGACAAAGAAGGTCTGGGAGAGCAGTTCAGCGGCGGCATTTATCATAACATGGGATGTGCGTATCTGCATTTGTTTCAGTTTGCAGATGCAGCTCAGTGCTTTTTGAAGGCCTATCAGGTGCTTCGCACAAAACAGGTATTGAGTCACTATCTTATGGCAGTTTATATGGAGCAACAGGAAGGATTTGAAAAAGCCTGTGAAGATATGGAAGCTTCGAAAAAGAACAGGAAACAGGAAGTGCTGCAAAAACTGGAAGAAGCGGAACAGGAAACCCGGCCTGTTACAAGGGAAGAGGCAGAGGAAGTTTTAAATGGGTTTATCCGGGATTACCACAGAAGCACAGGATTTTAACTTGCTTTTTTGACCTGTGTTGATATATAATCCAGATGTGTTATACCGAGTTCATAGAAAACAGAGAGGTAAGAAAGATGAGTACAGACAGATATGTAAGTCCATTATCCGAGCGTTATGCAAGTAAAGAAATGCAGTATATTTTTTCTCCGGACATGAAATTCCGTACCTGGAGAAAATTGTGGATTGCGCTGGCAGAGACAGAGAAAGAACTGGGACTGAATATTACCCAGGAACAGATTGATGAACTGAAGGCAAATGCAGACAACATTAACTATGAGGTGGCAAAAGAAAGAGAAAAACAGGTACGCCACGATGTGATGTCCCATGTATACGCATATGGTGTACAGTGTCCAAAAGCCAAAGGAATTATTCACCTTGGAGCTACCAGTTGTTATGTAGGAGACAATACAGACATTATTGTCATGACAGAAGCTTTGAAACTGGTGCGCAAGAAGCTGGTGAACGTGATTGCAGAACTGGCGAAATTCGCTCAGGAGCATAAGGCACAGCCAACCCTTGCGTTTACCCATTTTCAGCCTGCACAGCCTACAACCGTAGGAAAGAGAGCAACTCTTTGGATGCAGGAATTCATGTTAGATTTGGAAGACCTGGAGTATGTACTCAGCACCATGAAATTATTAGGTTCCAAAGGCACCACAGGTACACAGGCAAGTTTCCTGGAACTGTTTGACGGGGATCAGGAAACCATTGATAAAATTGACCCCATGATTGCACAGAAAATGGGCTTCAAGGAATGCTATCCGGTATCCGGACAGACCTATTCCAGAAAAGTAGACACCAGAGTATTAAATGTACTGGCAGGAATCGCAGCAAGCGCACATAAATTTTGCCAATGATATCCGTCTGCTGCAGCACTTAAAAGAAGTGGAAGAGCCTTTTGAGAAGAGCCAGATTGGTTCCTCTGCCATGGCTTATAAGAGAAACCCAATGAGAAGTGAGAGAATTGCTTCTCTGTCCAGATTTGTTATGGTAGATGCCTTAAATCCGGCCATTACTTCTGCAACCCAGTGGTTTGAGAGAACTCTGGATGACTCTGCCAACAAACGTCTGTCTGTACCAGAAGGCTTCCTGGCTATTGACGGTATCTTAGACCTTTGCTTAAACGTAGTAGATGGACTGGTGGTTTATCCAAAAGTTATTGAAAAACGTTTGAGAAGCGAACTGCCATTTATGGCAACCGAAAATATTATGATGGATGCAGTAAAAGCTGGCGGAGACCGTCAGGAACTTCATGAGAGAATTCGTGAACTCTCTATGGAAGCAGGAAGAAATGTAAAAGTAGAAGGAAAAGAAAACAACCTTCTGGAGCTTATTGCAGCAGATCCGGCCTTTAACATGACCCTGGAAGATTTACAGAAAACCATGGATCCTGCAAAATACACAGGAAGAGCTGCTGTACAGGTGGATAACTTCCTGAAAAATGTGGTAAATCCTGTGTTAGAAGCAAACAAAGAGCTTTTGGGAATGACAGCAGAAATTAATGTATTAAAAAATAGTATCAGGGGGAGGACAAAGGAGAGCAGATATATGAATCAGGAAAAAAAAGGAAGAGCCATTGCGCTGCTTCCCATTGGAGTATTTTTAGTGATTTTATCGGGGCGGGTGTTCTGTTTCAGGACTTCTATACCATGCCTGCGATTGTCGGTTTCCTCATTGCACTGATTGTGGCCTTTGTGCAGAATAGAAGACTGCGGTTTTCTGACAAGCTGTCTATTATTTCAAAGGGAATCGGAGAAGAAAATATTGTTACCATGTGTCTCATTTTCCTGGCAGCAGGCGCCTTTTCCGGAACCATTCAGGCAGCGGGAGGTGTGGAGAGTACCGTAAATCTGGGCTTGTCCATTATGCCCTCTTCTGTTGCAGTAGTAGGATTGTTTGTGATTGGCTGCTTTATTTCTGTTTCCATGGGAACCTCTGTGGGAACTATTACAGCCATGACACCTATTGGTGTAGGCATCGCAGAAAAAACAGGAATTGCCATGCCAATCTGTGTTGGCGCAGTGGTTTGCGGAGCTATGTTTGGGGATAATTTATCCATGATTTCCGATACAACCATTGCGGCAGTGAGAACCCAGGGATGTGAGATGAAGGATAAGTTTAAGGAAAACTTTCTTATTGTACTTCCTGCGGCAATTATTACAGCAGTGTTGTTCTTCTTCCTGGCAAGAGGAAATGCAGGAAAAATCGAAGGCAATTTGCAGTATGATATTATCAAAGTGATTCCGTATCTGGTGGTGCTCATTGGAGCGCTGATTGGTGTCAATGTATTCCTGATTCTTATTGTGGGAACTGTATTGGCAGCTCTTGTAGGTGTAGGAACCGGCGCTTTCGCTATTGGAGAACTGTTCCAGAAAATGGGTGATGGCGTTACCAGTATGTATGATATTACCGTAATTTCCATTGTAGTAGCCGCCATTGTGGCATTGGTGAAGGAATACGGTGGTATTGAGTTTATTCTGAATCTCATTAAGAAAAGGATTAATGGTCCAAGAGGCGGAGAATTTGGGATTTCCGTACTAGCGCTTTTGGTAGACTGCTGTACAGCCAACAATACGGTTGCCATTGTTATGGCAGGACCCATTGCAAAAGAAATCAGTGATGAATTTGACGTTTCCCCAAAAAGAAGCGCTTCTTTATTGGATATCTTCGCATCTGTAGGACAGGGAATGATTCCCTATGGCGCCCAGCTTCTTACTGCAGCAGGATTGTCGGCGCTGTCACCAGTGCAGATTATGCCGTATCTGTTCTATCCCATATTAATGGGAATCAGCGCAGCGCTGTTTATTGTATTTAGGAGAAGAAAATAAATAAGAGGAACAAAGAGGATTTCAGCTTAACGAGGCAGAAGTCCTTTTGTTTTTTCTGCTACATGTTACAATATGTGTATAGAGTTTTACCAAAAAGAATCATAGTGGAGGTGATAAAGATTAAATGCTTATTTTGGAACATTAACAAAAAAGATTTAGCAGAAGAAATAGCAGACTGTGCAACAGAAAATCATATAGATATTATTATTACAGCAGAGTCAGAAAATTTAAATAGTTTTCATATGCTAAGTCAACTCCACAAAAGAGAAAGCAGGTTTGAACAGAAAGAAGTTCTTCCAGTAAAGGAGGATATCAAACTTTTTGCAAAGGAAACATTTGAGGTAACTGTGTACAAAGAAGATAAGCATGTTTCGTTATTTAAGGTGCATGAGAAGAAAAGAAATTATTTGCTGGCAGCAGTACATTTTAGCAGTGCGATGTATAAGAGTGAGGAATCAAGAGGAAGACGGGCAGATGACTTGGCGGGATTTATTGAAAATCAGGAAAAAGATTGCAACAAGGAAAGAGGAATATCAGAGGAAGAATACCAGACCATTGTGGTAGGAGATTTTAATCTGCATCCATTTTCATCAGGAATTATTGGATGTCACGGTTTTCAGGCGGTCTATGATATTCGTGCAGCGAAAAAAGGCAGCAGGATTGTAGAGGATGAAGAGCGGAGATTTTATTATAATCCAATGTGGGATATTATGGGAAAACATAGTGGAATCATGGGAACTTATTATTGTGAATCAGATCAGGATGATAGGTCTTTTTATTGGTATACCTTTGACCAGGTGTTGATTAGGCCGATATTAATTGAACGATTTGTCTGGGATGAATTTGCAGTGATAACGGAGATTTCAGGAAAACTTACTTCAAATGGCAAATAAATGAAGAAGAACATATTCAGATCATTTACCTATGAAAATTTGAGATAAGAACAGGAGGAAAGTCATGACAATGGATTTATGGAATTTTAACAAAGCAACTTTGCAGCAATCTTTACAGAAATCCAATGAAGAATTGCCAGACAGCATATTGAAAGAACAGGCGGAAGCTTTAGGCAAAAAAAACAGATGGACTTGTTTATGGGAAAATCAGCAATATGAAATATGAATTAAAACATAGAAAAGAAAAGTATACCATGGCAACCATGTTTGATATTGTTGTGCCAAAATTAGAAGCTTATCGTTATACCCTTTTTATTATGTTTTCCAGACCGGAAAAGTCTTATCCAGTGGCGATTACAGTGGGAAGAAGCATTACAGAGGAAACAGATAAATTGATACCTCAGTATGTATGCAGAAATAAGGAAGATTTTATGGTAGCACTGAAGGAAATATTATCTTCGGAAGAAGTGACAAACACCATTGAAACTTTATATTTAAAAGCATTAAAAAGCTAGAAGGAAAATTTTTTAAAATTTTTACTTTATTTCTACACTAACTTGTAGTATTATACTGTAGTTAAAAGAAACCAGTTCAAGATTACAGGAGGAATCAAAGATGGTAAAAGCAGTTGTAGGAGCAAACTGGGGAGATGAAGGAAAAGGAAAGATTACAGACATGCTGGCTCAGGAAGCTGACATTGTTGTAAGATTTCAGGGAGGAGCTAATGCCGGACATACGATTGTAAATAATTATGGCAAGTTCGCACTTCATACCCTTCCATCCGGTGTATTTAATGCCAATACTACCAGTATCATCGGAAATGGTGTGGCGCTGAATATTCCGGTATTGTTCAAAGAAATACAGTCTATTGTAGAAAAGGGTGTTCCTATGCCGGACATTAAGGTGTCAGACCGGGCACAGATGGTAATGTCCTACCATATTAAATTTGATGAGTACGAAGAGGAACGTTTAGCAGGCAAATCTTTCGGCTCCACCAAATCAGGAATTGCTCCGTTTATTCAGATAAATTTGCAAAAATCGGATTCCAGGTAAGTGAGCTCTTTGCAGATGAAGAAGTACTGCAGGAAAAAGCAGAGAATATCTGTGCAAAGAAGAATATTATGCTGGAACACTTATATCATAAACCGCTGTTAAAGTCAGAAGATATTCTGGAAGAGTTGAAGCAGTACAAAGAAATGGTTGCGCCGTATGTGTGTGATGTTTCAGCATTGCTTTGGGATGCATTAAAAGAAGGCAAAGAAATTCTTTTGGAGGGTCAGTTAGGTTCCTTAAAAGATCCGGACCATGGTATTTATCCTATGGTAACCTCCTCCTCTACACTGGCTGCTTATGGAGCGGTGGGAGCGGGAATTCCGCCTTATGAAATCAAAAAGATTATTACAGTATGCAAGGCCTATTCCAGCGCAGTAGGCGCAGGCGCTTTTGTATCGGAAATCTTTGGAGAAGAAGCAGATGAATTAAGACGCAGAGGCGGTGATGGCGGTGAATATGGAGCTACCACAGGACGCCCAAGACGTATGGGATGGTTTGATTGTGTGGCTTCTAAATACGGATGCCGGATTCAGGGAACTACGGACGTGGCCTTTACTGTACTGGATGTGTTAGGATATTTAGACGAAATTCCTGTTTGTGTGGCATATGACATTGATGGTGAGATTACCACAGAATTTCCTACTACACACCTTCTGGAAAAAGCAAAACCAGTGCTGGAAGTACTTCCGGGGTGGAAATGTGATATCAGAGGAATCAAAAAATACGAAGACTTACCGGAAAATTGTCGCAAATACATTGAATTTGTGGAAGAAAAACTGGGCTTCCCAATTACCATGGTATCCAATGGGCCAGGGAGAGATGAGATTATTTACAGATAAATAAAAACAGGGAATCATTGCAGAAAAGAGATGCAGTGATTCCCTATTTTTATTTTAATAGAACCAGGTATACAGTGCTGTAATTTTTTTACAGCATCCATTGCAGAAAGTATAAAAAATGGTTATACTGTTAACAGGATAATTATGTGAGTAATCTGTATGGAAGGAAGGATATAAAAATGTTAAATAAATTCACGCTGAAAAATTATAAAAAATTTTTAAAGATGAAATCGTAATAGATTTTGGAAAAAATAGCTGGATATCAATTTAGCACAGATTGTATTATTGATGGAACTATAAGTAAAATTCTTTAGGTTAGAATCGATGATGGGGTAAACGAAAAAGCAGTTTTGGCATTCCAGTGAACTGCCCCTTCGTTTACTCCATTTTCGATTTGACCTAATTGAACAAAGTGAGCGTCCGGGTAGTTGCTACCTATGGACTTTCAATCTTTTGTTCTTATCCATGATTATACAGGATTTCCTATGCAGACGCTGCAGAAATCAAGGATTTTCAGATAAATAGATACAACAATAAAACCTCAGGATTTTGAGGCTTAAAAACATATAAAAGATTTGGATTTTAACACCTTTGCGGTATTCTCAGTTGTGGTTTTCCAAGATGTCCACCGCAGGATTTACATACACAGATGTTTATCCTGTATAGCTGTTTCAGTATTTCCGGC
>ENA-OPYU01000582-OPYU01000582.1-human-gut-metagenome-genome-assembly--contig:-NODE-582-length-14166-cov-3.862882_pt1 | contig 14166 bp, 18 predicted proteins | sample MGYA00242637_ERZ504482 | MGnify/ENA primary metagenome ERZ504482 (study PRJEB26092, sample SAMD00036237) | human gut metagenome | host: Homo sapiens | study: EMG produced TPA metagenomics assembly of...
TTTGCATCCTTCTCAACAATATTGGAAATAACCTGTCCCATATGACCGTTACATCCGTGCATGATAATTTTAACCATTTTATTTTTTCCTTTCTTACTGTAAATTAACGAGCTTGTAAAAATTATTTCAACAATATACGCGCTCTGTTTTTCTCTGCTTACATATTACAAAGAAATCCCGTCAGCCGCTGTCAGACAATATGCTGCCGCACACCAGAGCTGACAGGCTCTGTCCGGGATTTCAACATTATTTATGCAAGCTTAATTCCGTAATCAGCAAGAGCTTTTTTCAGTCTCTCCTCATTCTCCGGCTCCATCTCACAAAGAGGCATACGGGTCGGTCCCACTTTCCAGCCCATCAGGTTCAGGGCAGTCTTAACCGGAATCGGGTTTACCTCGCAGAACAGTGCATTGATAAGCGGAACAGCCTCAAGCTGAAGTCTGGCAGCACCAGCAAGGTCTCCCTCCATAAATTTCATAACCATGTCATGTGTATTCTTCGGAGCAACATTGGATAAAACAGAGATTACTCCAAGTCCGCCAAGGGAAAGGATCGGAAGTACCTGGTCATCATTTCCGGAATAGAGCTCAAGAGCTCCGTCAGCCATGGACATCATCTTGGCAATCTGGGAAAGATCTCCGCTTGCAGCCTTGATTCCCACAATGTTCTTCACATTCTTCGCAAGAGCAACTGCTGTAGCAGGCTGGATATTGCAGCCTGTACGACTTGGCACATTATACATAATGATCGGAGTTTCCGGTACAGAATTGGCAATCTCTGTATAATGACGGATAAGACCCTTCTGGCTTGCCTTGTTGTAATATGGAGTCACAATCAGAAGTGCATCAGCGCCATAAGAAGCAGCTTCCTGAGACATCATAACTGCAGTCTCTGTGCAATTAGAACCGGTACCTGCAATAACAGGAACTCTTCCAGCTACCTTGTCAATTGCAAATTTGATGGTCTGGAGATGTTCTCCATGTGTCAATGTAGAAGACTCGCCTGTAGTGCCACAGATAACGATTGCATCTGTGCTGTTCGCAATCTGATATTCCAGAAGTTCTTCCAGTTTCTCATAATTTACCTTTCCATCTTCATGCATCGGGGTTACAATTGCAACGGCTGCACCTTTGTAAAATTGCCATATTATTTCCTCCTATTCATCCTTATCATGAGTTCTGCTCTCTTCCAAGAGTGGTAATGGTAGTCACACTGTCCACATAATCCAAAATGCCAGGGTCTACCCGATTTCCCGTAAGTATCAAATGCATGGATTCGTCCTTCTGTTTCAAAAGCCCGACAACCATATCAACAGTAGCAATATGCTTATCCAGAAGTCCCAGAATTTCATCCAGTACCAGGAAATCACATTCCTGTGTAGCAATCACTTTACGGGCAAAATTTAAACCATTGAGAATATTGCGCTCCTCTTCAGCCTGCTCTTCCTCATTCAACTGGTCGTAACAGCTCTCCATCTTTTCGAAGCGGAAGATCTTGATATCCAGCTGATCCAGTTCTTCCAGAAAGTCCAGCTCACGCCGTTCATTTCCTTTCAGGAACTGAATGATGATCACACTTTTGCCCTGAGAAGATGCCCGCAGTGCCTGACCAATTGCCAGTGTGGTCTTACCTCTGCCATTTCCGCAATATACTTCTGTTATTTCTTTTTCCATACTGATTCCTCTTATTGTTAAAAATAATGTTACCGTCTGCCATAGATCAATAACATTCCTCGCAGTGCCGTCTCCGCAAATGATACCGTTCATTATATTCCAGATATCGCGCTTTGCAAATAAGAACCGCAAACTGCGCCATTTTTAATATGCTTATATTACCGCAAAACCAGCAGAAATGCAAGCAGAAGAAACTTGGAGAAAAATCGGGCTGGTTGCCTTCCATAAAGTAACTTGCAGACCATGGCGTATTTCCCGCCACTGCAGTTGGTTTACACATACTCCAGCTTGCTCACCGATACCTCATAAGCGATTCTCTTCTGTGTCTCATTTTCCCCGATGCGCTTCATGTATTCCCTGCTTTGGATCCTGCCCCAGATCAGTACATGACCGCCCACTTCAAAGGCTGAAGCATAGCGGGCATTTCGTCCCCAGCAAATACACGGTATGTAATCTGATTTTCCATAAGGTCGGTTCACTGCAAGAAGCAGATCGGCAATCTCTCTTCCCAGCGGTGTTTTCCGGTAAACAGGCGGCTTACAGATATATCCGTCCAGGAAAATCTGGTTTACCGGTGCCAGAGAATCCTCTTCTTCCAGAAATTTCAATTCCCGTGCAAATGCGGAAAGCACCAGCCGGTTGTGTTTTTCTTCATGACGGTTATAGGAACGGAACTGTCCGTGAATTTCCACATACTGTCCCACGTAATCCTGGGTAACGTCCACCAGCCTTTCAGATACCATCACCGGAATCCTGTCTTCAGAATCGCTAAGCCTCTTTACCAGAAGATCCATGGTATAAAATCCTTCTCCGTAAACCTGGTGGCTGAATGTGAAACCTGTAACGATTTTTCCCGTGATGGAAACCTGATTGTTTTCAATAATTTTATCTGCCATGTTGTAGTTCTCCTTCCTTATTTTCACTTTTTTCTGCAGACATATGATGATATGAGTGTCAAAAGATCTTTTGACACTCATTTGATACCCGGATTGCTACGCAGCTACGCTGCTCCCGCAATCCTCCAAATATTCGAAATCCGCTGATTTACTGCGTAAATCGCTACTTTCTCATATTTGGCGTGTCCCAAGCTCAAAAGCCTTATCGTGCGAGCACGAACAGCTTTTTGACCTTTTGACACTGGTATCATATGATACTTGTCTTACTTGTTGGTCTATAATATCTATGAGAAAATCAACCCTGTTTAGAACCAGAAATTAAATAATTTTTTCATAGAAATTAAAAAACTTTTTTCAACATCCTTGTAATTCGCGAAAAATGTGGTAAACTGAGGTTTTGGACAATATAAAGAAGAAACTACATTAATATGGAAAGAAAGAGGCAGAATTCCTCTGCCCGATAAAGAAAGGATTTCGATTTTTATGAAGACGAAACGCGAAGATGTACGTAACGTAGCCATCATTGCCCACGTTGACCATGGTAAAACCACTCTGGTAGACCAGCTTCTGAAACAGAGCGGTGTTTTCCGTGCCAATCAGGAGGTTCAGGAACGTGTCATGGACTCCAACGATATTGAGAGAGAGCGTGGTATCACAATTCTCTCCAAGAACACAGCAGTTCATTACAAAGACACAAAGATCAACATTATCGATACCCCAGGACATGCTGACTTCGGCGGCGAGGTTGAGCGTGTACTGAAAATGGTAGACGGCGTTATCCTTCTGGTTGACGCTTTCGAAGGCGCTATGCCTCAGACCAAATTCGTTCTGAAAAAAGCTCTTGAGCTGGATCTGCACGTAATCGTCTGCATTAATAAGATAGACCGTCCAGAAGCAAGGCCAGACGAGGTTGTTGACGAGGTTCTGGAACTTCTTATGGATCTTGGTGCTTCCGATGAGCAGCTCGACTGCCCATTCCTCTATGCATCTGCAAAAAACAGGACACGCTGTTCTGGATCTGAAGGATACACCAGAGAACATGGAGCCGCTGTTTGAGGCTATTCTGAAATACATTCCGGCTCCGGAGGGAGACCCGGATGCAGACACACAGGTACTGATCAGTACCATTGATTATAACGAATATGTTGGACGTATCGGCGTTGGTAAGGTCGAGAGCGGCACTATTGCCGTAAACCAGGAGCTTACTCTTCTGAACCACCACGATCCGGACAAAAAACAGAAGGTTAAGATCAGCAAGCTTTATGAGTTTGACGGTCTGAATAAAGTTGAGGTAAAAGAGGCAACTATCGGATCAATTGTTGCAATTTCCGGTATTGCTGAAATTCATATCGGAGATACCCTTTGCGGCGGAGATAACCCGGAGGCAATTCCATTCCAGAAGATTTCTGAGCCGACTATCGCCATGAACTTCCTGGTAAATGACAGCCCGCTTGCAGGACAGGAGGGTAAATACATCACCTCCCGTCATCTCCGTGACAGACTTTACAGAGAGTTGAACACAGATGTCAGCCTTCGCGTAGAAGACACTGAGACAACTGAGTGCTTTAAGGTTTCCGGACGTGGTGAGCTTCATCTTTCCGTTCTTATTGAGAATATGAGACGTGAGGGATATGAATTTGCAGTCAGCAAGCCAGAGGTACTTTACAAAATTGATGAACGTGGCAAGAAATTAGAGCCAATGGAAATTGCCTACATTGATGTTCCGGAGGAATTTTCCGGTACCGTTATCCAGATGCTCAGCGAGCGTAAGGGTGAACTGCAGGGAATGAGCACTGCAAGCGACGGTTCCGTTCGTCTTGAGTTCCACATTCCTTCCCGTGGACTGATTGGTTTCCGAGGAAATTTCCTTACTTCCACAAAGGGAACTGGTATTATCAATACTATTTTTGATGGCTATTCTCCATATAAGGGAGATTTCCAGTATCGTAAACAGGGTTCCCTGATTGCTTTCGAGGGCGGCGAGGCTGTTACTTATGGTCTGTTTGCAGCTCAGGAGCGTGGAACTTTATTTATCGGACCTGGCGCAAAGGTTTACAGTGGTATGGTTATCGGACAGAATGGCAAGGCAGAGGATATCGAGCTGAATGTCTGCAAGACCAAGCATCTGACCAATACTCGTTCCTCTTCTGCTGATGAGGCACTGAAACTGACTCCGCCAAGAGTTCTCAGTTTGGAGCAGGCTATTGAGTTTATCGATACAGATGAGCTTCTGGAGGTTACTCCAAGCAGCCTTCGTATCCGTAAGAAGATTCTGGATTCCCGTGATCGTAAGAGAGCTTCTATTAAGAAGAACGCATAAGGGATTTAACGATTCCGTAATATCAAAAGAGCAGATATATCTTTTTTAAAGATATATCTGCTCTTATTTTTGGTCATTCTTGTAGCTGCTCAATATTTTTAACAATTACAGCTTTAACAGCTTGCTCTTTTATAGCTTTTTCTTTATACCGTTCTTTCTTTTTACAGCTCTTTCTTTTTACAGCTCTTTCTTCAATTTGTAAAAGTCCTTCACATGCCTTCCAGCCAATTTTTCACAATTTTCTTCACATTGATATGAATTGGTTCCACCCTGCCTCGGCTTGAAGCTGTATTTCGATGAATTTGCACTTTTTCTTTATAATGGACAAAGTATGAGGTAAATCATAATATTCGGAATATTGAAGTCTTCCGGAAGCTTTCCTATATACTTTGCAACCAGATCTGTCTTCATTAGACGATAGGGCGCATTTGCATCCGAAACCTTCACTCCAAAGATCATTCTTAAAAGAAAGCACACCACATTCTCCACAAACTTCCTGGATTTTCCATCTCCACGAACTGTCCGATTGCCGATTACTGCATCATACCGTCCTCTCTGGTTCCAGAAAGGCTCAAACTCATCCGGGTTTGTCTGTCCGTCTGAATCTGTCTGGAAAATGTAATCAGCCTTCTGATCAATAGCATAGCGGTATCCGTAAAGCACTGTAGGACCATGTCCACCGTTTGGCTTATCCAGTGGAACAAGAAGCGGTCTTGTAGCGGCACACTTCTTCAGAAGTTCATACGTGTTATCTTTACTTCCATCATTAATGATTACCAGCCTGGATTTGCCCTCATCGTTATGCTTTTCTACCACTGGGTACCACTGATCAATGGTTTTCTCAATATTCTCCGATTCATTATATGCCGGAATTACGATATATAAACTGGACATAATTTCCTCCCATTTACTGATTTTTCAAACAGGCTTTAAGCTTTAACAGCATATCTTTAACCGTACTTTATATATCATATTGTAACTGTTCAGTACCTTCACTGCTACACGCTTCGCGGTACACAGAAATCATGCTTTCAGCCCAAATTCTTCTGCTAATTTTCCAAACTGGGGCAAAGAGTTCATAATCGTGTCATACGATACACAATAAGCCAGTCTTACATATCCAGGGCAGGCAAAGGAGCTTCCCGGCACCATAAGGATATTGTATTTTTTGCCAGCTTCGCAGAAGGCTTTTTCATCTGCAACTGGAGATTTCACGAATAAATAGAACGCTCCCTGTGGCTTGATACATTCAAATCCCAGTTCTTTCAGTCCATTGTAAAGAGCAAGGCGGTTCTTGTCGTAAGCTGCCACATCTACCTCTGCATCTACGCATTTCGCGATTACTTTCTGGATCAGGGATGGAGCATTTACGCAGCCGATAGTACGATTAGCAATGGCTGCTGCTGCGATCAGTTCCTCGCTTCCGTCTGCCTCGTCTGGAATAACCAGATAACCGATACGCTCACCTGGAAGAGAAAGGGATTTGCTGTAGGAATAGCCTACGATTGTATTTGCATAATATTTGTCAGATAGGGTACCTGTACGCCGTCATAGGCCAGTTCTCTATATGGCTCATCAGAAATCAGGTAAATCACTGTGCCAAATTCTTTCTGCTTCGCTTCCAGAATTGACGCAAGTTTCCTGATTGTTTCTTCTGAATAAACAACTCCAGTCGGATTGTGAGGAGTATTCACAATGACAGCACGGGTCTTCGGTGTGATTTTCTCCTCAAATTCCTTCAGATTCGGCTGGAATGTGGTAGTATCCGGTGAGATTTCCACAAGGTTGCCATCATAATTGCGTACATATGCACCATACTCCAGAAAATAAGGTGCAAAAACGATCACTTCTTCCCCAGGATTCAGGATCGTCTTAAAAGCCACATTCAGTCCACTGGCTGCACCAACTGTCATGATCAGATTTTTTGCTGCAAAAGAAGTGCCAAATCGACGGTTCAGGGACTCTGCAATTGTCTGGCGAACATCCTCGAATCCTGCATTGCTCATATAGCCATGGAGAACTGTCGGCTCTTCCTCATTTACCAGATCAATGATGGCCTGACGAACACAATCCGGTGCGGGTACACTTGGATTTCCAAGGCTGAAATCAAATACATTTTCCGGTCCGTAAATCGCGCGAAGGCGATTGCCTTCCTCGAACATCATACGGATTGCAGAATTGTTTTTTACATATGGTTTCACTTTTTTCTGCTATCATTTTATGTCACTCCTCTTTTGCTTATTTCTTATTAAGATTTCTCTATTATTTCGTCTTATTTTTCCCAAATATAATCCATCCTACAAGTCCCAGTACCAGCAGACTCACAAGCATCCACACGGTCAGCACAACCGGTCCCTTCGGGCTGAACATATCATAATATCCTTTCAGATAAATCACAACTACAATCGCCGGAATCACATACAGCATGTATTTCTGTACGTTTGCAGGGAATTTCAGCCCTTCTCCGGTATCCGCCTCTTTAATAAAGCGCTTCCAGCCCCAGCCATATTTGGACACGCAGAACATTACAAATACTACAGAACCCAGTGGAAGAATATTATTGGATACAATGAAATCTTCCAGATCCATGATGTTCGTTCCTGCTCCAAGCGGCTGTATTCCTGACAAAATGTTGAAGCCAAATACTGCCGGCAGAGAAAGAAGGATCATTGCCACCATGTTGACTATAACAGCTTTTCCACGGTTCCAGCCTTTTCTGTCCATTGAATAGGATATAATATTCTCGAAAACCGCAATTACAGTAGACAGGGAGGCAAAGGACATAAGTAATATGCAGAGATTCTCCCAGAAGGGATCTATCCTTTCCAAGATAGCTTCCGAAAATCGTCATAGAGCCTGCACCAATACTTAATGTAAAAAATGCCTGCGACAGTGCCCCAAAGATCACATTTCCGATTCCGATCTCGGCCATAGCGGCAAAATCCGGCACCAGGTAAAATTTCACTCCCTCCATCGCTCCGTCAAGCGTAAGAGAATGAACCGCAAGCACTACGATCAGTGCCAGAAGACATATCATCATTACTTTTGTGATTTTCTCCAGGCCACGCTGCACTCCCAAAGAGCACACTCCGAAGGATAAAACAACTACAATGATCATCCATAAAGTCATTGTACCAGCTGAGTCCTGAAGTCCTGTAAAATAGTCCGCTACCTGTGCAGAATCCTTTCCTGCCAGCTTACCAGATGCCATTGTATAGCAGTAATAAAGCATCCAGCCGGCAACCATGGTATAGAACATCATCAGTACATAATTAGAAACCATGCTCATGTAACTGAAGTTGTGGAAATTGGCGCCCTTTGGCTCCAGATCATGAAATGCCTTGCCGTACTTTTACGGCTTGCACGTCCTACAGCAAATTCACATACCAGTACCGGAAGTCCTAACAGCACCAGAAATACCAGATAAATGAGAATAAATGCTGCACCGCCGTATGTCCCTGCCATGTATGGGAATTTCCACACATTTCCCAGCCCAATGGCGCATCCTGCAGAGACCAGGATAAATCCCAGCCGTGATCCAAATGTTTCTCGTTCTTTCAAATCGTCCCACTTGTTTTCTTTTTCATTTTATAGTGCCTGGCAGCTGCACCTTCCAGGCTTTGTTTTTGTTGGAAAGTAATAAAAGGACCGGTTATATCCAGCCCTTTTTTCATATTTTTCCCGATATCTTATTGTAACGCGCCCACACTTTTATGTCAACGCTTTTATGTGATGGGAATTTGACGTTTTAAAGTCGAAAATAAATCATTGGTGATAATTTACGATTTTTTCGCAGTAACAGAGACCAATGTATTGGTGTCCGCAAACTTTTATACATAAAAAGAACAGTCTCACCTTAAACACCATTTTCCAGGCAAAACTGTCCTCTTTCATTATTCCTTAACTTTTCACACTAAGTCTCACCAGCGCCCTCTGCAGCTTGGCTTCTACGATCTTGTATTCCTTATCGGAAAGTCCACCCTGGGCCAGCTTTTCCTGGGCACGCTCTTTGGCTTTTCCAGCGCGGTCGGCGTCGATGTCCTCCTGCCATTCCCAGGTGGTTGCAAGAAGACTGCAATTGCCATCCATTACGGTGAGCATGCCGCCGATGCAGGCTGCACTGCGGCTGGTGCCATTCTCCAGTATCACATGGGCCTCGCCCATTCCAAGAGCGGTACAGAAGTTGCAGTGTCCTGCCAGGATTGCCAGGTCACCGGTAATGCTGCGGCACACAATGCGCTGCACCTCTCCCTCAAAAAGCAGGCCGTCGGGGGTACCGATTCTAAGGGGAAATGTCCTCATAGGCAGCCTCCTTTACTGATTCTGGTTATTTTTTGCTTTCTCAAATACATCGTCAATAGTTCCGGCAAACAGGAAGCAGCTCTCTGGAATACTGTCGCACTCGCCATCCAGGATCATCTTAAATCCACGGAGAGTCTCTTTCAGCGGAACGTACTGTCCCGGCATACCTGTAAACTGCTCTGCAACAGAGAAGCTCTGTGACAGGAATCGCTGCACCTTACGCGCGCGGCTTACTGTCAGCTTATCCTCTTCTGAAAGCTCATCCATACCCATAATTGCAATAATATCCTGCAGTTCTTTATAACGCTGCAGAACTCTCTGTACTGCACGTGCAATCTCATAATGCTCCTGTCCAACTACCTCCGGGGAAAGGATACGGCTGGTGGAATCAAGCGGATCCACTGCCGGATAAATACCCTGGCTGGCGATCTCACGGGAAAGTACGGTGGTCGCATCCAGATGGGTAAATGTAGTAGCCGGAGCCGGGTCTGTAAGGTCATCGGCAGGTACATAAACAGCCTGTACAGATGTGATGGAACCCTTTCTGGTAGAAGTGATACGCTCCTGAAGGGCACCCATCTCAGTAGCCAGAGTTGGCTGATAACCTACAGCGGAAGGCATACGTCCAAGAAGTGCGGAAACCTCTGAGCCAGCCTGTGTAAAACGGAAAATATTATCAATGAAAAGAAGCACGTCCTGATTCTTCACATCACGGAAATACTCTGCCATAGTCAGTCCGGAAAGACCAACTCGCATACGTGCTCCCGGCGGCTCGTTCATCTGACCATAAACTAGTGCAGTCTTGTCGATAACGCCGCTTTCCTTCATTTCATTGTAAAGGTCATTACCCTCACGGGTACGCTCTCCAACACCTGTAAATACGGAAAGTCCGCCGTGTGCTGTGGCAACATTGTGGATCAGCTCCATAATAAGAACTGTTTTGCCAACACCAGCACCTCCGAACAGACCGATCTTACCACCTTTTGCATAAGGGCAGATCAGGTCAACAACCTTGATACCGGTCTCCAGGATCTCAGTTGCCGGCATCTGCTCCTCATAGGATGGTGCCGGACGGTGGATTGCCCAGTGCTCTTTCGTCTCTGGTGCCGGAAGATTATCTACCGGATCACCAAGAAGATTAAATACTCTTCCCAGGCACTCCTCTCCAACCGGAACCTTAATAGGTTCACCTGTATCCACAGCCTTAGTTCCTCTCACCAGACCGTCGGTAGAATTCATTGCAATACAGCGCACTGTATTATCCCCGATCTGCTGGGCAACCTCCGCTGTGAGCCTGGTGCCTTCATGATCAATTTCGATGGCATTAAGAAGTGCCGGCAGCTCGTCATGACCAAACCGGATATCCAGTACCGGTCCGATTACCTGCACCACCTCGCCAATGTGTTTTTCGCTCATTTAGCAGTCTCCTTATAACATACTATGCGATGGGTCATACACCCTCCGCACCTCCAACAATCTCTGTGATCTCCTGCGTGATGCTTGCCTGACGTGCCCGGTTGTAATGCAGATTCAGCTTCTCGATCATTTCCTCGGCATTGTTGGTCGCAGCCTCCATGGCGGTACGTCTTGCAGCCAGCTCACTGGCAACACTCTCACAAACCGCGCCATAGATCAAACCGGCCAGATACTCCGGAACAATGGCATCAAATACTTCCGACGCATCCGGCTCATACAGAATCAGATTCCGGATGCTCTTTGTATCCTGTTTATCTGTCAGGTCCTTCAGAGGCAGCACCGGAATCGCTGATGGCTGCTGGGAAAGCATGGAAACAAATTTTGTGTAACAAAGATCAATGTGTCCAAATTCTCCCTTCTTAAATTCCCCGCAGAGCAGATTCGCCATCTCAAAGCAGTCTGCAACAGAAACATCGGCAATTTCACCAAAGCTTTCTGTAACACAGGCAAATCCATTTCGCTTCGAATACTCCACAGCCTTTTTCCCAATGGGAAGAACCAGGAAATCCTGATTCAAAGAGGCTGCTTCCAGACATTTAAACAAGTTGGTGTTATATCCGCCAGCCAGACCACGGTCTCCGGCGATCAGCACATAGCAGCGCTTCTCATTCCCGGATTCTCTGGCATATACAGAGGAAAAATCTGTATTCCCCCGGGCAATATCCACAAGGGTCTGATGCATGGTCTCAAAATAAGGCCGGCAGACTTCCGCCCTTTCTTTTGCTTTACGCAGTTTGGAGGATGCTACAAGTTCCATTGCCTTGGTAATCTGCATAGTGCTCTGCACACTTTTGATCCGCAGCTTTACCGCTTTCATGTTTGCAGCCATAAAAAGTCCTCCTTGTCACAATTTATTTCTCAGGTCTTGTATTTACAAAATTCTCAGTATACTGTTCCAATGCGCCCTTCAGCTTCTCTTCTGTCTCCGCAGATAATGCACCTGTGGAACGGATTTCCTGCATTGCAGCAGCACCCTGTGCATCACTGTCAATCCAGGTATAAAGACCAGCTTCATAGGTTCTTACATCCTCTGTAGCAACCCTGGAAAGGATTCCCTTGGTTACTGCATAAAGGATAGCTACCTGCTTCTCAACTGGAACCGGCGCATTCTGGTTCTGCTTCAGAACCTCCACAATACGGGCTCCCTGCTCCAGTCTGGCCTTGGTATCTGCATCCAGATCAGATCCAAACTGAGCAAAGCTCTGCAGCTCTCGATACTGGGAATAAATCAGCTTCAAAGTACCGGCAACCTTCTTCATTGCCTTGATCTGTGCATTTCCACCAACTCGTGATACGGAAATACCAGGGTTTACAGCCGGCATAACACCGGAATGGAACAGCTCTGTCTCCAGGAAAATCTGTCCGTCTGTGATGGAAATAACGTTAGTGGGAATATATGCGGAAACGTCTCCTGCCTGTGTCTCGATGATCGGAAGTGCAGTCAGGGAACCGCCGCCGTGTGCTTCATCCAGTCTTGCGGCACGCTCCAGAAGTCTGGAATGGAGATAGAAAACATCTCCAGGATATGCCTCACGTCCCGGTGGACGACGGATCAGCAGGGAAAGTGCACGATAAGCAACCGCATGCTTACTTAAATCATCGTAAATGATAAGTACATCTTTTCCCTTATACATAAAATATTCACCCATTGCACATCCGGAATACGGTGCAATGTACTGCAGCGGGCTGGCTTCTGAAGCAGTAGCCGCTACAACGATGGTGTAATCCATAGCGCCGTTTCTGGTAAGAGTTTCAACCAGTGAAGATACTGTGGAACGCTTCTGACCAATTGCAACATAGATGCAGATCACGTCCTTACCTTTCTGATTGATAATCGTATCTGCTGCCAGAGTGGTCTTACCAGTCTGACGGTCACCAATGATCAGCTCACGCTGGCCTCTTCCAATGGGAACCATGGAGTCAATTGCCTTAATACCAGTCTGCAGAGGCTGGTTAACGCCCTGTCTCTCGCAGATACCTGGTGCCGGGCTCTCAATCGCCCTGTATTCATTTGTCACTACAGGTCCTGCACCATCAATAGGCTGTCCAAGGGCATTTACAACTCGCCCGATCATAGCCTCGCCAACCGGAACGGATACCACCTTTCCGGTGCGCTTTACGGTCTGACCTTCGCCAATACCGGAATCATCACCAAATAAAACGATAGAAACACTGTTCTCTTCCAGGTTCTGCGCCATTCCGAAGCTTCCGTCCTCAAACTCAAGAAGCTCTCCTGCCATACAGTTGATAAGACCGCTGGCTCTGGCAATACCATCACCAACCATAAGAACCGTACCGGTCTCATTCTGTTTGATGGCGTTATCGTAGTATTTGATCTGACTGCGGATGACTTTTGAAATTTCTTCAGGTTTAAGCTGCATTTTCTCTATCCATCCTTATACTATAAGCTCGTTTAATTTCCTGGAAAGATCATCCAGACGGCTCTTTACTGTACCGTCCAGCTGTCTGCCCTCCAGTTCCACTTTAAGACCTGCAAGCACTGTAGGATCTGTCTTCTGGGTCAGGGTAACGGTCTTACCGCTTATCTTCTCCAGCTTGTCCTTAAGCGCTGCCATCTGCTCATCTGTCAGTGCAACCGCGCTGGTCACCACTGCAGTGGCAATGTTATGGTCCACATTGTACCGCCGTGTAAATTCCTCACAGCATCCGGAATACTCTCCCAGGATTCCGCGCTCACACAGCAGTTTCAGAAAATTCACCAGATACCGTTCTGCTTCTGTTCCAAATGCAGTATCAAGAAGTTTTGTCCTCTCTTCCTTCGGGATTGAAGGCTCTGACAACAATTTCACATAATCGGGATTCTCCCGGAAAAGCTGCCGGATTGTCTGCATCTGGTCCAGCACAGTGTCGGTAAGCTGTTCTTCAGCAGCAAGATCATACATGCTGCTGCCATATAATCTGGCAATCTGCGTCATGATGCCTCACCTACATTCGAAATAAACTCGTCGATCAGTTTCGCGTGATCCTCTTCTTTGATCTCACGCTCGATCACCTTTGCCGGCAATCTCCATTGCCATGCCGCCGATCTCATTCTTCACCTCATTGACAGCTTTTCGTTTCTCCTGTGCAATGTCGCTCTCAGCCTTCTCTTTCATAGCACGGGCTTCCTGGGCTGCACTTTTCAGGATCTCCTCACTCTGGAGGGAAGCTGTCCTCTGTGCCTCTGTGACAATATCGCTGGCCTTTGCTTTGGCCTGCTGCATATTCTGTTCATACTCTGTCTTCATGGCAAGAGCTTCTTCCTTCGCCTTTGTAGCATCCTGGATTTCGGCATCTGCCATTGCTCTTCTCTTCTGAAGCATTTCATTGACAGGCTTAAACAAAAATCTTTTTATCAGATACATTTGAAGAAAAAAGATTGCAGATCTGTGCGATAAACGTCCACGGCACAATTCCTACAAGTTCCTGTACCTGCATGTTCTAACCTCCTGTTGTAACTGCTACCATTCATACCGTTCCAGTATCTTACCAGTATAGA
>ENA-OPYU01000583-OPYU01000583.1-human-gut-metagenome-genome-assembly--contig:-NODE-583-length-14165-cov-3.243838_pt1 | contig 14165 bp, 22 predicted proteins | sample MGYA00242637_ERZ504482 | MGnify/ENA primary metagenome ERZ504482 (study PRJEB26092, sample SAMD00036237) | human gut metagenome | host: Homo sapiens | study: EMG produced TPA metagenomics assembly of...
GTATTTGCGGATTATGAAGACCGCAGCAGCTGGGCAAAGAAAATGCTCGTAAATATCGGAGAAGCCGGATTCTTCTCTTCTGACAGAACTATTGAGCAGTATAATAAAGATATCTGGCATTTGAACTCAAAAAAGTGCATCCCGTGGCAGTATATATAACTGTCGCGGGAATTTTTTTATAACAATATTCACATTTTCACTCTGAAGTATACATTTTTTCTGTTACTGTCTGCAGAGTCAACAGTCATTTCCACTTTCCTACTGTTCACTGGTAACGTTCCGCGAGGCGTTTTTTGTGAACAAAGTTCACAGTAACCTTTTTTCCTAAGTTCTTACAAAATAAAGCAGCATAACCTTGCAAAATCGAGGATTTCCAATTACAATGAATACATCATTCATGAAAGGATTTTACAAAATGACAAAGGAAGAACTCGCTCTTGAAGTAATAGATCGATTAAAGAAAGAATACCCCCTGGCAGATTGCACTCTTGATTACGACGAAGCCTGGAAACTGTTGGTAAGCGTACGGCTGGCAGCACAGTGTACCGATGCCAGAGTCAATGTTGTAGTGCAGGATCTGTATGCCAGATATCCGGATGTAGCCGCACTTGCAGCTGCTGCTCCTGAGGAAATTGAAGCGATTGTAAAGCCTTGCGGACTGGGAAAAAGTAAAGCCAGAGACATCAGCGCATGCATGAAAATCCTGCATGAAAAATACCATGACAATGTTCCATGTGACTTTGACGCTCTTCTCGCCCTCCCTGGCGTAGGACGCAAAAGTGCCAATCTGATCATGGGCGATGTATTCGGTAAACCAGCTATTGTCACTGATACACACTGCATTCGTCTCACCAACCGGATTGGCCTTGTGGATGGAATCAAGGATCCTAAGAAAGTTGAAATGGCACTGTGGAAAATCATTCCGCCGGAAGAGGGAAATGACTTCTGTCACCGCCTGGTAAACCATGGACGGGAGGTTTGTACTGCCAGAACCAGGCCTTATTGCGACAGATGCTGTCTCGCTGATATCTGCGCCAAGAACGGAGTAGACTAAAGCATGTTTGCAAAAAAGGCTTTCTGCAGGACGTGCAGGGTTTTAAAGCTATCTATCAAAAAAGGAAGCAATTTTTCGCACCGGATATTCTTCGAAAATGCTTCTTTTTATGGTTATTCTCCCATACTTCTTCTCAACACAAACATAAAAATCTTCTCAAATCCCACACTCACTGCAATAATGACAATTGTCCATGCAAACAGGTCTGGTGTCTCCAGATACACCTTGGCTTTGTATAACTTTTTTCACCGATGGAACCAGCAGGAATACCGATTACTTCAGCCGCAATCCCCGCTTTCCAACAGAGACCAAGTCCCAGTTTACAAGCAGTAACTGCATATGGCATAACCTGGGAAAGATAGATAAATTGTAATTTTTTTCCCACACCCGCGCCAAAGGAATCTGCCATCTCCAGAAGCTGTTTGTCCGTCTGCCTGATTCCTTCCAGAATATTTGTATATACCACTGGAAAAACCATGAGAAACGAAATAAAAACGGATAAGTTTCTGGATGGGATCCAGATCAGGCACAAAATGATAAAAGAAGCAACCGGCGTAGCTTTTATCACCATGATCAATGGCTCCATCAGCACTTCCACAGCAAAAAAATGCAGAAGAAAGTGCCGCCAGAACCGTTCCCAGGACCAAAGCCAGAGAAAATCCCAGTATAATCCTTACGAAACTGAACACCACAGATTTCCAGAAATCTCCCATTACAATCAATTCGGTAAGTCTCTTTATAACAGAAACAGGAGATGCCAGAAGGATCTCCTGTTTCAGATACATACTGGTCAGCTGCCATACCATGATCCATACGGCAGCTGCCACAATTTTATAAAATATCCGATAATTTTTTTGCCTTATCAGCGTTTATAATAGAAGTCCTCATCTGGTAACTGACCTCCGATTGTTTCCGGATTCTGCTCATTTAGTGTGTTCAGATAGCCGGAAAGAATGGTCTGCATTTCGTCGCCCTCCATGAATACAATACTGCATTCCGGAATGGCTTTTGCTGCAACTTCTGCCGGAATAATATCATGGTTTCCAATGATCTGGGCAGCTGCTTCTGTATCAGAATTTACAAATTCTACAGAGTCCTTATATGCATCCATAAACGCATCAATATCTGCTTCATGCTCTTTCAGATAATCATTTCTGGCAATTACAACACCTGTTACCAGCCTGCTTCCATCTGTTGCAGAAGACTCCCAAAGCTCATTCAGGTCAAGGGCCACACGAAGGTTCTCATTCTTCATAAGTGCAGTGGTTACAAAAGGCTGTGGAAGAAGTCCAACTGCTGTCTGGTCCTCTGCAAGCGCTGCTACAACCTCTGCATGCTCAGACTTGTACTCAATGGTCACATCCTTCTCCGGATCCAGTCCATTAGACTTCAGAACAGAGTTTAACGCATACTCCGGAGTCGCACCTTTACCACTGGCATAGATCGTTTTTCCCTTTAAATCATCTACAGACTGGATGGAATCACCATTCTCCACCAGATAAAGAACACCAAGAGTATTTACTGCCAGAACGCTGACGTTTTTATCTGTTTTCTGATATAAAACGGAAGCTAAATTGGATGGAACAGCTGCTACATCTACCTGTCCCTGAACGATCATTGGGACAATTTCATCTGGAGATGCAGCAAGGGAAAACTCGTAATTCTCATCGTCCAGAAGCTGTGCCATTCCCATTGCAGTAGGACCCTTCAGTGCCCCAATTTTCATTACAGAACTGTCTGAATCCGTCTCATCAGCCGGCTCTTCTGATGTCCCATCTGCCGCTTCCGTTTCTTCCTTCTGTTCTTCTGCCAATACAATATTTGCGCTTCCAATACCTCCAGCCATTGTTCCAACACCAAGTGCAGCGGCCATAAACCATGATAATGCTCTTCTCTTCATAGAATGTCCTTTCCGGATCTTTACCTGATCCCATCAGTTCGTAATAGGTTACTGTTCACTGGTAACATTCCGCGAGGTGTTTTTTGTGAACAAAGTTCACAGAAAACCCGAGAGTTGCGGCGCGAAATCATGCAAAGCATGATTTCTGTGCATCGCGAAGCGTGTTACTGTGAACGGAGTGAACAGTAACCGTAATAGAAAATATACTGCTGCAGCAGTCAGATATTTGTCTCTTGGATTTATAGTCAAACTATATGCGTCATAATCATTATCCAGATCAAAACATGGAATTCAGGAAAAAGAGAAATTCAGTTTCGTCACAGTCAAAATAATCCGGTTCTACCCATATCATGCTTTATACTGCCTGAAGAAAAGGGTCAGACTGTCCAGAGCCTTGGCAAGGACAAGCGCTTCCTTCTCGTCCAGTACATCAAGCACTGCATCTGTCATTTTGCGGTGAAATTCCGCATGGTGATGATATGCCTTTCTTCCTTTCAGGGTGAGATGGATAAATACCACACGGCGATCCTGCTCACTTCGCTCCCTTGTGGCGTATCCCCTTTTTTACAAGGCTGTTCATGGAAGTAGTCAGGGAACCTACGGTGATATTCAGTTTGGCCGCAATGTCGGACATTTTGTTCCCACCAAGGCCTACAGCTTCAATAATATGCATATCATTATTCGTGATATCCTTATATTCTTCCGTAATGATTGCCTGCTCTTCCAGCTCCATAATCTCGTTAAACAGATGTACCAGTACATCATTAATAACTTCCCTGTTCTCCACTCTTTTCTCTCCTATAATGTGACAACATTATTTTCTATAAAACATTCAAGCAAATATTTACGGTAAGTATATCACAATTTGATATGTTTTTCTACAATTTTACAAATTTCGAAAACGCTTATAGCGCTTATTCAGTAATTTTTCCGGATCAAGCAACTGATAAGTTTCCAGGAATTCTTCTATTCTGTTTTTCAACTCTTCCATGGTATCTGCCATATTTTCTCTGGTAAGAGGCTGATTCTCAGGGATTACCTGCTCAATAATTCCAAGGTCCTTCAGATCTGCGGCTGTCAGCTTCATTACTTCTGCGGCTTCCTTTGCCCGTGTGCTGTCTTTCCACAAAATAGATGCAAAGCCTTCTGGGGAAAGAATTGAATAAATGGAATTCTCCATCATCCAGACCTGATCACCTGCGGCAAGAGCAAGGGCCCCACCGCTGCCACCTTCTCCAATTACAATAGAAAGCACCGGAACTTTAAGGCTGGAGAGCTCATACAGATTTCGGGCAATTGCCTCTCCCTGGCCCCGTTCTTCCGCCTCCAGTCCACAAAACGCCCCGGGTGTATCCACAAGGCAGATCACTGGTCTGTGGAATTTTTTCCTGCCTGCTTCATAAGACGCAGGGATTTTCGGTAGCCTTCCGGAGAAACCATGCCAAAATTATGGGCAATATTCTCTTTTGTACCATTTCCTTTTTCCTGGGCGATCACAGTTACAGGCTTTCCTGCAAGGTATGCAATACCGCCAATCAGAGCCGGATCATCGCCAAAAAGTCTATCTCCATGAAGCTCTATAAAGTAATCAAACAGCCAGGGAAGATAATCTTTTCCTGTTGGGCGTTCTTTGCTTCGTGCAAGAGAAACATGCTCCCAGGCAGATTTTTTTGCTGTGATTTTCGTCGTAAAATCCACATTTAATTTGTTGTTTACAGACATGCCGTCAGCTGAATCAGACTTTTTTTCTGAAATCTTCTCTGCATTTTCCTGTCCTTCCAGACTTTCCGCACAATCATTTTTACAATGCATTTTCAAGAGTCTGGCCAGTGTTTCTTTCATGTTCTTTCGTTCTGCAATCTGATCAATAAATCCATGTTCCAACAGAAATTCTGAACTCTGAAATCCTTTAGGAAGCTTCTGCCGGATCGTTTGTTCTATCACTCTGGGACCTGCAAAACCAATTAATGCACCTGGTTCTGCCAGGATAATATCTCCCAACATGGCAAAGCTTGCTGTCACACCACCGGTAGTTGGATTCGTAAGGACACTGATATAAAGAAGCCCGGAATCGCTGTGTCTTTTTTAAAGCTGCGGAAGTCTTTGCCATCTGCATCAGGGATACAATTCCTTCCTGCATTCTGGCACCTCCTGAGCAGGCAAAAAGCACTACAGGCAGACGTTCCTGTGTTGCCTTTCCACTGCTCTGGCAATTTTTTCTCCACATTTTCTCCATACTAGCCATGAGAAAACGGCTGTCACACACTCCAAGCACTACAGATATTCCACCTATTTTTGCCTTTCCTGTGACAATTGCTTCGTCCAGGTTTGTCTTTTCCTGAAGCTTTTTTACCTTCTCTTCGTACCCTTTATAGGACAAAGGATTACTTATTGGCATTACCTTATCCCACTCTTCAAAGGTTCCTTCATCTGCCAGCATTTCGATTCTTCTCCTTGCATGAACACGGAAATAATTACCGCAATGCGGACAGATATAGGCATTCTTTTTCACCTCATCTACAAATACAGCGGCCTTGCAGGCATTGCATTTCTTCAGCATACCATCCGGCACTTCTGGTTTCAGTTCTTTATCTGCACCTGCAGATTTGTTTGCAATTGTACGTTTAAAGGCATATCTAAGCTTCATTTACCTTCACTCCTCCGATCTGATGACTCTCCAGAAAGCCGATATCAAATACACCTTTCTGATAGTCCGGATCGTTCATAATTTCAAACTGATAGTCTACATTTGTATCAACACCCTGAATGATCATTTCTCCCAGAGCGCTTTTCATTTTTGCAATTGCTTCCTCACGGTTATTGCCGTGTACGATCAGCTTTGCAAGCATGGAATCATAATACGGTGGAATCTGATAACCATTGTAAATTCCTGTATCTACCCGGATTCCCTGGCCTCCGGGAAGATGAAGATCCGTGATTGTTCCAGGTGACGGGCGAAAATTTTTTGGATATTTTCGGCATTAATACGACATTCTATAGCATGTCCCTGAATATGAATATCTTCCTGGGAAAAAGGCAGAGCTTCCCCGGAAGCAATCCTTAACTGCTCCTTAACCAGATCCAGACCGGTAACCCATTCTGTCACAGGATGCTCAACCTGAATACGGGTATTCATCTCCATAAAATAAAATTTCCCTGTCTTTTCAAGGAGAAATTCAATAGTTCCGGCATTTACATAATGTGCTGCTTTCGCCGCTTTTACTGCTGCAATTCCCATCTCTTTCCGCAGCTCTTCTGACACTGCCATAGAAGGAGATTCTTCAATCATTTTCTGATGATTTCGCTGAATCGAACAGTCCCTTTCTCCAAGGTGTACTACATTTCCATGACTGTCTGCAAGGATCTGAAATTCAATATGTCTGGGATGTTCCACAAAATGCTCGATATACATGGTTCCATCTCCAAATGCGATCTGAGATTCCTTCTGGGCTGTAAGAAATGCCAGTTCAAAGTCCTCCGGAGAGAAGGCAGTTCTCATACCTTTTCCACCGCCTCCAAGAGCTGCTTTTATGATGACCGGATAGCCAATCTGACTGGCCTCTCTTGCTCCTGTTTCCACATCCAGAATAGCTTTTGTAGTGCCGGGGATTACTGGAACTCCTGCTGCTTCCATGGTATTTCTGGCAATCTGTTTGTTTCCCAGATTCTGGATTACCTGTGATGGAGGTCCCACAAAAGTGATGCCGCACTGCTCACAAATCTGGGCAAATCTGGCATTTTCAGATAAGAAGCCAAATCCAGGATGTATTGCATCTGCACCGGATACTATGGCGGCACTGATAATACTTTCCATATTCAGATAACTTTTAACAGAAGGTCCCGGTCCAATACAGATGGCTTCGTCTGCAAGCTGCGTATGCAGGCTTTCTTTGTCTGCCTCAGAATACACTGCAACTGCTTCTATTCCCATTTCCCGACAGGCGCGGATGATCCTTACGGCAATTTCTCCGCGATTGGCAATTAATAACTTTCTGATCATAATTTCACCCTTCCGAGTATCGTTATATACATCTATCTAGCCCACCATAAAAGTAAGTTCCGCTTTCACTACAACCTTTCCATCCACAGTTGCCACAGCCTCTCCAACACCCATAGGCCCTTTTCTGTTTCATGACTTTCATTTCCAGTTTTAGCTTATCTCCAGGCTGAACTTTCCCTTTAAACCGGCACTTATCAATGCCGCCAAAGTAAGCAATCCTGCCTTTGTTTTCAGGCTTGGAAAGAATCGCGACCGCACCTGTCTGTGCCAGTGCCTCCACGATCAGAACGCCTGGCATTACCGGCTCCTGGGGAAAATGTCCTTTAAAAAATCCTCCCGGAATGTGACACATTTATAGCCAACAGCAAATTCTCCCGGTTCATAATCTTCGATGTAGTCAACCAAAAGGAACGGGTGACGATGAGGAAGGATTTCCTCAATTTGTTTTATATTTAAGTGATTCATATCTGCTCCTATTTCATTGAAAAACAAATGTATTTATCCTATTTTTGATAAAATGGTCTGCGTGTCAAAAGGGATTCTGACCTTTTAACATGGATATTATAAAATTTAGCTTCTTTCTATATCAACGGATTACAAATAACGGCTGTCCATACTCTACAGGCTGACCGTTTTCAACCAGAATTTCTGCAACTTCTCCATCAAAATCGCTTTCAATATCGTTCATCAGTTTCATAGCTTCTACAATAGCAAGAATCTGTCCCCTTTTTTTACTATATCTCCCACTTTTACAAAGGCAGGAGCATCCTCAGATGGAGCTGCATAGAATGTTCCTACCAGAGGAGATTTCACAGTATTTCCTGTTGGTTCTCCGTTGGAAATCATTGTATCTGAAGCCTGTTTTTTCTCACTTGCAGAAAGTTCTTTATCCGCCATTTTTCTATCTGGAGCCTGTTCTGAAATGCTATATTTTTCTCCATATACGAAACCTTTTTCTCCTGTTTCAGCACCAGATAATATGTTATTTTGCATAGTTCCAGGTATGATCACAGGTGCAATTTTATTATTTAAAGTCAGTTTCACTCCATCACTTTCATAGCAGAAAGACTCCAGATGAGAAGCTGATACATGGTCGACCAACTTTAATATCTGTTCAAATTCCATGATTTTTTTCTCCTTATTTACAGCAATTTCTACAGCAATTCATACTTTAAATGTAGCTGTTCAGTCCCTTCTCAGTCACAGGCTCCGCAAACTGATAATACTCACTTTCACCTGTATTTTTTCATTAAAAGCACTGCGTTATGTCCACCAAATCCAAGAGAATTGCTCATAGCATAATTTACTTCCTGCCGTGTTGGTCCGCCGATACAATAATCGAGATCCAACTCTTCTTCTGTCTCCTTTGTGCCTACAGTCTGATGAATAAAACCTTCCTCAATGGACTTCACACAGACAACAGCTTCCACACCTCCGGCGGCTCCTAAAAGATGTCCGATCATAGATTTGGTAGAATTGATTTTTACCTTCTTTGCCGCATCTCCAAGTGCTGCTTTAATGGCTCTTGTCTCAAAGAGATCGTTGTGGTGTGTACCGGTTCCATGCGCATTAATGTAGTCGATTTCTTCTGGCTGTACACCAGCTTCTTTCATGGCATCCGTCATAGCACGCGCAGCTCCGCTGCCGTCTTCAATCGGAGAAGTAATGTGGTAGGCATCGGCAGTTGCGCCATATCCCACTACCTCAGCATAGATCTTCGCACCACGTGCTTTTGCATGCTCAAGTTCCTCCAGAACAACAACTCCGGCTCCTTCTCCAATTACGAAACCGCCTCTTTCTTTATCGAATGGAATGGACGCACGATATGGATCCTGACTGGTGCTAAGGGCGGTCAGATTCGTGAATCCAGCCACACCAACCGGGCTGATCGCACCTTCCGTTCCACCTGCGAGCATAACCTCTGCATCACCATACTGGATTGCACGAAATGCATCTCCGATACAATGTGTTCCAGACGCACAGGCAGTCACTACGTTGGTGCATTTTCCCCTTGCACCAAGAGCAATGGATACGTTTCCAGCGGCCATATTGCTGATCATTTTTGGAACAAGAAGAGGGTCAACCTTGGATGGTCCGCGCTGGATCAGTCTCTGATCTGCAGATTCCATTGCCTGAAGGCTTCCAATTCCGGATCCCACGATCACTCCGACACGGAAAGGATCTTCTTTTCCCATTTCAATTCCTGCATCTGCCATAGCCTCCTTTGCTGCAGCCACTGCATATTGGGAAAACAGTTCCATTCGTTTGGCAGATTTGAAATCCATATAATCTTTTGCATTAAAATCTTTTACTTCTGCCGCAAGCTTCACCTTAAAATCTGCAGTATCAAATCTGGTAATTTCTCCGATTCCTATTTTGCCTGTTTTTACACTTTCCCAGAAGGCCTGCACATTATTTCCCACAGGTGTTACTGCTCCAAGTCCAGTCACCACTACACGTCTTTTACTCATAACATTCCTCCATCTACGCACAAAACCTGCCCTGTAATATATCTGGCTTCCGGTGATGCCAGGAATGCTACTGCCTTGGCTACATCCTCCGGTTCACCATAAGTTCCCATAGGAATATTCTTCAAGGTTTCTTCTTTTACCTTATCAGAAAGTACATCTGTCATGTCCGTTCTGATAAAGCCAGGAGCAACGGCATTTACGGTAATTCCTCTTGATGCAAGTTCCTTTGCTGCAGTCTTTGTGAGACCGATCACACCTGCTTTTGAGGCTTGCATAATTAGCCTGTCCGGGGTTTCCGCCGATGCCTACAACGGATGCCATATTTACAATGCGTCCGCTTTTCTGCTTCAACATCTGTCTGGCCACATGACGAATGCAGTTAAAAGTTCCTTTAAGATTTGTATCTATAACTCCGCAGAAATCATCCTCACTCATTGCCATCAGAAGCCCGTCTTTTGTAATTCCTGCGTTATTCACCAAGATATCTATCTGTCCATATTTTTTTTCACTGTTTCTTTAATAAAAGCACCGCAGGCATCAAAGTCAGATACGTTGCACTGACTGGTTTCAGCCGCACCTCCGGCAGCAATAATCTCAGCTTTCACTGCCTCCGCTTTTTCTTTTGAACCATTATAATTTATAACTACAAATGCTCCCTTAGCAGCAAGCTCAAGAGCAATCGCTCTTCCGATTCCACGGGAAGCACCTGTTACAACTGCAATCTTTTTTTGCTGCATTCATTCCTTGTTTTACTCCTGTAAAGTCAGGTGAATATCATATTTTTCCAGCACGACAAACATTAACTTTTCCTTTGTTAACCACTTCTGAATTTCTCCGTATCGGCTGCTTCTGATAATACCTGTATTATTTTAATTAACTGTTTTTGATCTTATTTTCTACTGTGTATAAGATCTGAAATCTGTTCAAGATCTTCCACATTCTGAATATTATAGGTCTTCATTTCCGGCGCTATTTTCTTCATAAAACCAGCCAAAGTCTTTCCGGGACCAATTTCTACGAAAGTATCCACACCCTCCTGAATCATCTTTTCCACACTCTGCTGCCAGAGAACAGAGGAAGAAATCTGCCTTGCAAGAAGATTTTTTGTCTCGCTGATGTCTGTCACATACTGGGCGGTCACATTGGTCACATAAGGAATCTTCAGACCGGAAAGCTCTACTTTTGACAGTTCTTTTTCCAGTTCTTTTCCTGCATTTTGAAGCAAAGAGGAATGAAAAGGGCCACTTACTGCAAGGGAAAGTACACGTCTTGCACCGGCTTCTTTCAGCTTCACAGAAGCTTCTTCTACAGCAGGTTTTGGTCCTGTGATAACAATCTGTCCAGGGCAGTTGTAATTGGCAATTTCAGCCTTTGTTCCTGCAATTGCGTTCTGGATCTTATCTGCATCAAGACCTATAACAGCTGCCATAGAGCCTTCTCCTGCCGGCACTGCGTGTTCCATAAGGATTCCTCTTTTTCGCACAGTTACTATGGCATCTTTCACACTCATTCCACCTGAAACAGCAATGGCACAGTACTCTCCAAGGCTTAATCCGGCAGTTATATCCGGATGAAGCCCACACTCCTCCACCACTTTTTCCATTGCAAGACAGGTGGTTACCAGTGCTGCCTGCGTATATTCCGTAAGGTTTAATCTGTCATTTTTTTTGCAAAGCAAAGAGCTTTCATATCCAGAGAAAGCCATTGACTTGCCTGGTCAAAAAACCTGTCTGGCAGAGGGATACTTTTCATAAAAATCCTGTCCCATTCCAGCCTTCTGTGCTCCCTGTCCAGGGAAAAGAAATGCGATCTTACTCATAAATTCCAGGTCCTTTCAACAACACATCTGTCTCTTTTACCAGCTTTCTGATCAGTTCCTGACAGCTCATCTGCTCCTTCACAAGTCCTGCACTCTGACCAGCCATAACACTTCCCATTTTCACATCTCCGTCCACAACAGCACGGCGCAGGCTGCCAAGCGTCATCTGCTCCAGTTCCTCAAACGGAACTCCTTCTGCCTCTTTTTTCAAGTATTCTTTTGTCATCTGATTGCGGAGAGCACGTACCGGATGACCGGTGGAACGACCGGTTACCTTTGTATCAATGTCCTTTGCTTTCAGTATCATATCTTTGTAATTCTGATGTGCCCAGCACTCTGTGGTTGCCACAAAATGAGTTCCCATCTGAACGGCTTTTGCACCAAGCATGAAGGCTGCTGCAATCCCTCTTCCGTCTGCGATTCCACCAGCTGCAATAACCGGAATGTTCACTGCATCTACGACCTGAGGCACCAGAACCATTGTGGTTGTCTCACCGATATGACCACCGGATTCACATCCTTCTGCCACTACAGCATCCGCTCCGCATCGCTCCATTCTCTTTGCGTGAGCCACAGAAGCAATAACCGGAATGATCTTTACTCCTGCTTCTTTCCACATTTTCATGTATTTCTCAGGGTTTCCTGCACCGGTTGTAACCACTGGAACTTTTTCTTCCACAATTACCTGTGCAATCTCATCTGCGTATGGACTCATCAGCATAATATTCACACCAAAAGGTTTATCGGTGAGTTTTTTCACCTCCCGTACCTGCTGACGAACCCAGTCTGCAGGAGCGCTTGCGGCTCCAATCAGCCCCAGCCCACCAGCTGCTGAAACAGCTGCTGCCAGATGATATTCTGCCACCCAGGCCATGCCGCCTTGAATGATCGGGTATTCAATTCCAAGTAATTCTGTAACTTCTGTTTTCATGAAATTCTCCATTCTGTAATTCCGTTATACCATGCCCGCCTATGGCAAATACATGCCGGAATCATCCTTTAAATAACTTATATTTCCTGACATTCCGGCTGATTATTTCTGTATACTGCCAAAGTCTGAATACAAAATTTTCAAATTACTGGCGACTCTGAAGATAGCTTTCCACATCACCGATGGTCTTAATATTCTCAAGATCTTCAGTAGGAATCTCTACCTCAAACTCTTCCTCCAGTGCCATTACCATCTCAAAAAGATCAAGGGAATCTGCTCCGAGATCTTCTTTGAAAGATGTTTCTGCTGTCATTGTACTTACGTCTGCTCCTAATGAATCTGCTGCGATTTCTTTGATTTTTTCCTAACATTTTTTTCGTTCTCCTTATTTTGGTTTTTTCAGATTTTCAAATCCATTTTCAACTTTTTATGATTCAAAGCTTTACTTGGTTGCTGTTCACCTTTATATGACCCGAGTGTGTTGAAAAAAGACATTCTGCAAAAATTACTGCAAAATGGCGCGCAAAATTGCGGAAATGTAATTTTCAAAGCGCTCTCTAACAACCTATATTTATCAGCCTGAATTACCTGATTTCCATGGCAAAGCAGCCATTTTTTATCTGCTATAGTTTTATTTTTCAAAGCCCTGATACACATTTTTACCACTGAAGCAGGCTGGCTCCATAGGTAAGTCCACCGCCAAATCCTGAAAGGATAATCCAGTCTCCTAAATTTAATCTGCCTTTTTTATTCCACTCATCCAGGAGAAGCGGAATGCTTGCGGAGGATGTATTTCCCAGATTTTCTATATTCATCGGGTACTTTTCCAAAGGTTCGTTCATGTGTTTTGACACTGAAGCAACGATTCTTTTATTCGCCTGATGAAGCATGTAAAAGCGGATTTCTTCTTTGTTTTTCCTGCCTTTTCCAGAACCTCCATAATCACTTCCGGAACTTTGGAAACTGCAAATTTGAATACTTCTTTTCCATCCATCAGCATGTAAGTTGAAGAAATATCTGCGTCTTTTTCTATAAATTGCTGCTGATTGCGGCTGACACAGGTAAGGGCTTCGCCTCTGCTTCCAATAGAATGAACAGCCTGTGTATAGACTGCATTTTCTTCCGCTTCCAGCACCACCGCACCGGCACCATCGCCAAACAATACGCAGGTACTTCTGTCCTCCCAGTTTGTAAGATGGGAAAGAGTTTCAGAACCAATTACCAATGCCCTGCGATAAATCTGCTGTCCCAGATAGGCCTGGGCTGTATTCAACGCCAACAGAAATCCTGTGCATGCACCGTTCAGATCAAAACAGGCTGCGTTCACTGCACCGATCAGTTTCTGCACTTCACAGGCAGCACATGGCATAATCCTTTCAGATGACATGGTAGACACCAGGAGAAAGTCAATCTCTTCCGGTCGCATTCCTGCATCTGAGAGAGCTTCCTCAGCCGCACGAGCTGCCATATAAGCAACGGTCTCTCCACCGCTTGCAATGTGTCTCTGACCGATTCCGGTTCGCCCACGAATCCACTCATCACTTGTATCCATCATGTGGGACAGTTTGTCATTGTCCCACACCTGAACCGGCCTGTAGGAACCGGTTCCCTTTATTTTTCCAACCATAATACCCTCCAGGTATGTTGTGTAGTTCTATTTTTAATTTAAAATAGTTGATTATCAAAGTATATCACATTTTAGGACTTGTCAAATAAAAAATACTGTCAAACCAAACTTATTTGTTTCGGTTCTGACAGTATTTGGGTTATTTCTTTACTTGACTTTGCAGGTAATTTTTTGTTTCCTGACTTCACTGTAATTGTAGCTGTTCCTTTCTTTTTCGCAACTATTTTTCCTTTTTGAATTTACTGCTGCTACTTTTGGAATTGGAACTTTTATAAGTTACTTTTTGCTGGCTGGTGACTGGTGTGTAGAGTGACTTCTCAGCTGAAAAGCTTTTTCCTTTTTGGCAAGGATTATATTCCGTTA
>ENA-OPYU01000584-OPYU01000584.1-human-gut-metagenome-genome-assembly--contig:-NODE-584-length-14154-cov-4.589720_pt1 | contig 14154 bp, 15 predicted proteins | sample MGYA00242637_ERZ504482 | MGnify/ENA primary metagenome ERZ504482 (study PRJEB26092, sample SAMD00036237) | human gut metagenome | host: Homo sapiens | study: EMG produced TPA metagenomics assembly of...
AAAGGTAAACTGGCAATTTCGAACGGAGGATGCAAGAATTAAATTGAATTCCTTGTATCCGACATTTACTACTGCATCTGAATAAGATGCAGTAGTAATGTTAAATATCAACGATACAGCACACTAGTAATTCTAAGAAAAACAGCAGGATGTGTTCCCATTTTATTTTTTTCATAATCTTGATATATCCCTTCGACAAGTAAATTGTAAAGGGAAGAATGCGGCATTTCCATATCGAGCCATGTATAGTTTTAATTTACATCATTTGTTAAGTTTTTCTCTAAATATTCTTGAACTAAATCTGCCATTTCTTTTTTTCCAATCAGGCGCATATAGGGAATCAGCGCTTCCATACGCATACGACTTTCCTGCCTTTTTTTACATATTGTTAAGAATTTGTGCAATACTAAATTCAATTTCCGGAAGGAGAAACTGTTCTGTTCCACAAATGCTGAGATTCTCTGCTTTTTTTAGCATAGAGAAGCGCTTCTTGATACCGTCCCTCATCTTGCAGAATTTGGCTTAGGTTATGCGCTAAATTGATCTGAAGGACCTTATAGTCAGAAAGACGACTATGGCTGCGTTCCAAGGCAAACAGGATTTCCTCACCAATACGAATAGCTTCTAAATTTTTACCCGCCATATATTTTGCTGCCGTTAGCATGACAAGAATATTAGCCTCCGTAGGGGAAAACAACTCCCTGCGAAAATCATTGAAGTCGATATCGGGTTTTGTCAGATGGAGTGCGTTTGTTAATTCATCTTCCATTTGCTCGTCTGCAGCACCATCATGCATACGAATTGCCACATGAATCATTTTGGTGTACTGGAGATTAGCGATTGTCCATTTTTTTGCAGTAGAAAGCTGCTGTAATGTCTTTTTTGCCTGAATAAACTCACCTGCGGATACTTGTTCACTGATTTCATCTAAAGTTTGGCGTAAGGATGACTGACACTCGTTTTCATAATAAATATTGCAGAGCTGATAAGTGCTTGTGCCAAGGCGTGCAAGGAGTTGTTCTAAAACTTTTCCCGATGGCATTTGTTTTCCGTTTTCTATCCTTGAGATAGAAACAGGGGAGCAAATACCATCCGCCAATGCTTCTTGTGTTAGTCCCGCTTTTTTGCGTAAATGATGGATTATTTCACCTAATGTATTTTTTTGCCATAAGTTTCTGTATTGCTCCTAATAATTTATTCTAATGGATAGAATTGTATCATTGAAATATTCTCTGTTCAATGATGTATTTGTTGTTCAATTTTCCATATTGAATTGTAAATATCTTGTTCCTTGAAATGTCAATTTTCCTTCATCGCCCTCTGTAAGCTTTCCGTACTCTGAGCCGGATACAGACATCTCTATTCTGTCACCGCTTTCCACTTGAAAAGTGACATAATAAGTAGTACTGGATGTTGTATGATATTCATGAGCTCCTGAGGTATCTCCAGCGTTTGGCTGATTGTGATACGTGGTATTCTGGCGTTTTGCAACGATTCTTGCTGATACAGTTAAACGGGGAGAATTATTGTTTTTATGCCAAGTAGAAATCCCCTTTGCCAAAGTGAATATAATCATTATAAAGATTAGTATGAAGATCACAGGAAATAACAATTCTATTATATTGAACATATTTTTTCTCCTCACTTATTGTAATTTTGATTTCTCAGTTCATTTATAAAAATATCTGTGACTATTTTTCAGGCGGCAAGTGCAGATCCAGCATCCGCACACCCAATGGATTTTCTCTCTGACATACAACAAATTCTGTTCCGGACTCTTCCATTTCATACAATTCTTCGGTAACAGGAAATTCAAAAGCTGTTCCGTCATCCAACTGCACAGTCAAAGAATATTCCAGAGAATCATCGTCATCGTCTTGTTCTATATTTCGTTCCAGTACTTTTGCCGGATAGTGGGTTTCCTCTCCACACAGGGCAAAATTACCGGCATACATCATCGGTTCTGCCACCAACAGGAGTGACAGACCGATCATGAAAAGCCCTTCTCCACGCAGACGTTTTGGAGTGCGAAGAACAAAGGCGATGATAAAGATTGCGCCAAGTCCAAACCAGAATGCCAGTGTGTACCATTTTTTCTTCCATAATCAGTACTTGCTCCAGACCGTAGTGAAATACTGACATCAGCCACAATGCAGGAAGCAAAACCAGAGGGAGAGAAATGCGGATATGGTGAGACTGCCATTCTGCAGTGGCGCCTTTTTGCTTTCCGTTTAGTGTCAGGACAGGCGCAAACGCCAGATAATATACAATCAATGGAAGGGGAGAAGCTGCCATCAGGTAGATGGTCTGGCTGAACTTCAAGGCTCCTGCGATGAAAAAGAAAAGCGGAATGATACTGCCGGCCCAGAAGAGTGCCAGTACCAGCCATTTCCCAAGTCGGATTTCTTTTAGGTGGCTGTGAAGTCTGGTTGTATATTCTTCCCGCCATTGAATGACAGGTTCGATTCCTTCTTCCTGCTGAATCTGTTGTTCTTTTAACTTTGTTATCTCAAGCGGAATCTCTCTGGATTCGACCCAGTCCGCCAGTTTGTCTACGCCGCGCATATTACGTTCGATCGCGAAAATTTTCTTTTTGTCCGCATTTAAAAACTGAATGGAGTCATTGGCTCCGAAGCGGATGGAAAATCGACTGTCCGGGAAGAAGTTCACGTTTGCGTCCCCAGCTTGTCATATAAGTCAGACTTCCGTTTTCAAAAACGTACAATCTGCGGTTTTTTCCGGCCAGCAGCATCCAGATCCCGCAGATGAGAAGTCCCAGTCCAATCAGAAACATAATCAGACCAAATGGAACATCCAGAGGAGGCTGGACGCAGTATCCGAAAGCAATCAACAAAAGAAAAAGTGCCAGTGGCCAGACAATAAACGCTAAAACAGAAACGAAAAGCCGCTCCTGGATACAAATGACAGGACGGGAATGTTCCGGCAGTTTTGGAGCACGACAAACCAGCAAGGCGATACCGGACAGAAGAATGCTCACATGCATCACAATTCCCAGTGCAATCCCGACAGAAGGGGCATCCCCCATATAAAACAGTGTCATAAACAGTCCCAGGAGACTGTACAAAATGATCACAATACCGGAAAGGAGTGCCGGCCATTTACGAGGTGGTTTGACCACTCCTTCTGGATTCGGGGAGAACGTCATGGACTGATCTGCTGTATCGGATATTTTTCCATCCTCATCGTCTGTCTCCGGAATTTCCGATGGAAGTGACTCTGTCTCCAGATTTGCTCCGCAAGCAGGGCAGGAAGCTACGTATTCAATGATAACTGAAAAAGGAGAACAGGTCAAAGGAAGCCGGGAGCCACAATTCGGACAGATCCAGATCCGGGCGAGGATCTTTTTGCGCACAAAGGCAATCAGAGCCAGTGAAAAAATCGGCCAGATCAGCAATGGCAGTAAAAAGAAAAGCAGTTGATCCTGACGGAAACAAAACGCCAAAAGCAGAAGTTCTGCACCGCCTGCGATCAATAAAATACGACCGGCAATTTTGCCGGAACGTGTAAATGCATTGTGATAAGCAGGGTTTTTCAGCATTTTTAATTCATCCGATTGTGCGGCATCTGCTCCGCCTTCCTGCAGATAAAGGATAAATCGTTCCATTTCTTCATAGAGATTGTCATCGTTTTTTTCCAAAAGCTCCTGTACGGTCTTTCCATCTTCGAGAAAGCAGGTACGAAAACCGTCTGCCCGGATTTCACCGTTTTTGCACTTTACAGTCAAAAGCCCGGGAGCGTATGTGATATCACAATCGCCATAATTAGACTGCAGACGCTGATAAATAGAATTCAGGTGATTCATATAGTGTGCCCTCCTTTGTTAGGTTGTTTGTTTTTGTATTGTATCATATTGCAATAAAAAAGTGGAGAAATGGATATAAAATTGGCAAAAATGACGGAGAAATAGTTGCTGTTGTCCAGTCCATAAAAAGCGTGTTAAAATAAACTGGTTAGAAATATTTTAGATGATAAAGGAGCTTGTATGAGGCGTAATGTAGATTTAAATGAGATTTCAGATGGAAAATTATATACTTCAAATGATATGGTAAAGGCAGATTGTTATGAGTGTCAGGGGTGTTCGGCGTGTTGTCGCGGAATGGGGAAATCTATTATTCTGGATCCCATCGATCTGTTTCATTTGAAACAGGCAACCGGAAAGGATTTTGCCGGGCTTCTGAATCAGGAGATCGAGTTAAATGTAGTAGATGGTATGATCCTTCCAAATTTAAAAATGGATCCTAAGACGGATGCCTGTCCGTTTCTGGATGAGAACGAAAGATGTGGGATTCATGCGTTTCGGTCGGGAATCTGCCGACTGTTTCCGCTGGGAAGGCTGTATGAAGAAGAGGGATTTCGATATTTTCTTCTGACAAAAGAATGCAAAAAAGAGAACCGCGGAAAGGTGAAAGTGAAAAAATGGCTCGGAATTACCAACCTGAAAGCTTATGAGCAGTACATTTCAGACTGGCACCAATTTCTTCTGACTTGCGAAGAGTCAATAGGAGAGCTGGAAAAAGAGAATATCCAGATCCTTACGACGTATATTCTGCGATTGTTTTATCAGACTCCATACGAAGCAGAGGATGACGGGTCATTTTATCAGGAGTTTTATCAGAGAAGAGAACAAGTGCGAAAGACGCTTGGAATTTAGAAAGAGAGGAGGTCTGACAGTGGAAGGGGAAAAACTACAGATTTTAAAAACATATTTTGGATACGATTCATTTCGTCCGGGCCAGGAGGAGATCATCGATCAGATTTTGGCGGGAAGAGATGCGCTTGCCATTATGCCTACCGGAGCCGGAAAATCATTATGCTATCAGGTTCCGGCATTGATGATGCGGGGAATTACGATCGTGATCTCCCCTTTGATCTCTTTGATGATGGATCAGGTGAAGGCGTTGAATGAAGCCGGGATTCATGCCGCATATATCAACAGCTCTCTGACAGAAAACCAGGTTGCAAAGGCTTTGGAATTTGCAAAAGCGGGACGATACAAAATCGTCTATGTGGCGCCGGAGCGTCTGGAGACTCCAAGGTTTCTCGACTTTGCCTGTCATGCCGAAATCTCTATGGTGACGATTGACGAGGCACACTGTATTTCTCAGTGGGGACAGGATTTCAGACCGAGTTATGTGCGGATTGTTTCATTTATCCGCCAGCTTCCTGTCCGTCCGATCGTGACAGCCTTTACTGCCACGGCAACAAAGCGTGTACAGACAGACATCCGGGAAGTACTGAAGCTGCAGAATCCTTATGTGGCAGTGACAGGATTTGACCGGGAAAATCTGTATTTTGAGGTGCAGAGAACAAAAGAGAAAAAAGAAAGAATCCGGGAGTATCTGGAAAAACATTCGGATGAAAGCGGAATTATTTACTGTGCCACAAGAAAGAATGTGGATGAACTTTACCTGTTTCTGGAAAGTGCGGGATTTTCAGTGGGCAGATATCACGCGGGAATGGGCAATGAGGCAAGAAAGAGCAGTCAGGAGGATTTTATTTACGATCGGATCCAGGTGATGATCGCAACCAATGCGTTTGGAATGGGGATTGATAAGTCCAATGTCCGGTATGTCCTGCATTACAATATGCCCCAAAGTCTGGAAAACTTATTATCAGGAAGCGGGAAGAGCCGGACGGGATTCGGAGCCGTCAGAATGCATCATTTACTATTCGCCTCAGGACGTCGTTATCAATCAGTTTCTGCTGGAAAGCAAGGAAAACTATGGAGAATACACAGCGGAAGAGATGCAGAATATCCAGGTGCAGGATCGGGAGCGGCTTCAGAAGATGACAACCTACTGTACGACTACGGGATGCCTGCGAAATTATATTCTCGGTTATTTTGGGGAACAGGCAAAAGAGCTCTGTGGAAACTGCTCCAACTGTCTGGAGGAACTGGAAGAGATGGATGCAACAGAAGCGGCAGCAGATGTGATTGAATGCGTCCGTGAGTCCGGGCAGAGATTCGGGGTGAACATGATAGCAGGCACGCTGCTCGGCGAAAATACTGCAAAAATCCGAAATTACCGGATGAACGACAATCTTTGTTATGGAAAACAAAGCAAAATCGGACAGGAACGCATCAAAGAGATCATTCAGGCGATGCTGGAGCGAGGCTATCTGTGCCAGACAAAAGATAAATACGCATTACTGAAGCTCACAGATACATCAGAAGAATTGCTTCAAGGGACGGATCCGTTTGTGATCGCATACAGAAAAGCGGAAGTACAGAAAACATCTGCAAGGCGAGGTGTGAAAGGACTGGGAGACCTGAGTGAAAAAGCGCAGCATCTGTTTGAAGAACTCCGAAAGCTGCGCAGCGAACTGGCAAAAGAAAAATCCATTCCGCCGTATATGGTGGCATCTGATAAGACGCTTCATGATATGTGCGTGAAAATCCCTCTCACAAAAGAAGAAATGCTGACAGCTAACGGGATGGGCGCCAGAAAACTGGAACAGTATGGGGAGGCGTTTTTATACTGCATTCGTGATATTACGAATGGAGATAAGGCGGCATACGGAGCCGAGGAAACGAACTATGGTGCTTCAGAGATTCCGCTGACAGAGCGGGCAAAAAAAGGAAGAAAAGAGGCATTTCATCTGACAGAGGAAATGGAACAGCAGATCGCTTTTGTCACGGAGACGACAATCAGCGAATTCGTGGCATCTATCAATGCACTGCGGGATGAAAAGACGATGAAGCGTCTGACGATCAAATCCATTACTGAGGAACTTCTGGCAGAAGGGTATCTGGAGCAGAAGTTCTGGAACGGATACAGCAGAACCTTTCTGACAGAAAAAGGAGAAGCGCTGGGCATCCGGGCAGAAGAGAGGGAAAGTCAGAACGGAAATCTGTACGATGTCTTTTTATACGGGGAAAAAGCTCAGCAGTATGTGGTAGAGTTATTAAAAAGAAACACTACAGCGGACTGATTCCGGCAAATCCGCTCCAGATACAGGACAGTGTAAATAAAATTCCAAAACGGAAGTAAATATAAAAATAACAGTTTCCCCGTATTGTGAGACTCGCTGCTGCAGATGCGGGGAATGGAGCGGTATTTTCGAAGCAGGAGCACAATTCCAAGGATGACGAGCAGATTGGTGATCACATTGTACAGGATATTTCCACTGTTTTGCGGCATCAGTCCGGCAAGCCAGGGCAGCATATCTCCCAGGATCAGATTGTTGGAAATATGCAGAAGGAGACTGTACCAGATCGAGTATTCCATAGCGATATATCCAAGGATCAGTCCGGCAGCCAGTGCGAATGGAATCTGTGCGAAGTTTCCATGCATCAGAGCAAAGGCAAGTGAGGAGGCCAAAAGTGCGAACCACTTGCCGAAAGGCTCCAATGTCTTTAAAACAGCACCGCGGAAAATGAATTCCTCGATCAGCGGAGCAGCAAATCCGGAGTAGAGAAGCATAGAGATCGTAACAGAGCCTCCCGTAGCAGCTTCCAGAGAACGCGCAAATGTAAAACCGAAGTGCTGTGCTCCCATTTCCATAAGCACATAAAGAACGGAAGAAGCGTTCTGTGCGATCATAAAAATCCCGAAAAAGCTGAGAAATTTTCCCGGGCTCATATGAGAATGTACCGGAAAAATCTGCGTACGGAAAAAGGAAGGTCTGCGCCATATGACAAAGATCCCGAGACAGAGAAAGCCGGAGATCAGATACCAGACAGCTCCGTCATTAAAATGTTCGTCAACCGGAAACAGCCGGTACATCGCCATCATGATCTAAAAAAGTGAGTTGGCCAAATAAGATCTTGTAAAGAAAATCATACCGTTTGTTTTATTAAATTCACGTCGAATCCATCGTTTTTCAAATTTATCCATAAAATCACCTTGTCAAATCAAATTATTTTCTACATTTGTTCCTTATCATATCATGGATTTTTCTTTTGAACAGCAAATTCACAGAAAGTTCTTCTGATTTCCTGTAAAAATTTACTTGAAAATAATTATCAATTATGGTAGCATCACTTTGTTAGTTGAGACTATTGAAAAATAGATGATAAAAACTTTTGGTAGAAGTGAAAAAAGGAGAGCGTATGAGAAAAAACCATTGAAAATGTTATGGCTGGCAGCAGCGTTTTTATGTCTTGGAATCGGAGCAGTGGGAGTGATCCTGCCGATTTTGCCGACAACTCCATTCTTGCTGGTGGCATCTTTTTGTTTTGCAAGAGGATCGGAAAGATTTCACAAGTGGTTTATGGGGACGAAGCTTTACAAAAATCATCTGGACAGCTTTGTAAAGGAGCGTGCCATGACATTAAAGACAAAGCTGTGTATTCTGCTTCCGGCATCCGCAATGCTGATGTGTGCATTTTTTATGATGAGCAATCTGCCGGGGCGTAATTTTTTATTCTTCTGCTGATCCATTTTTAAATATGTATATTTCTTTACAAAAATCAAGACGATCAGAATTGAGGCGGCTTAAATGAAAGATATGAAAAAAGAGTCAGCAAGTGCAGAACAAACGGGAAAAAGAAAAGCAGATCGTGGATCTGATGATCCACCTTTATTGCCGGGAAAAAACATAAAACTGTGGAAAAACATCATGGACTGTGCGAGGAGTGTGAAAAACTCAGAGACTATGCCGCAATGCGTGTGGATAAATGTCCGTTTATGGAGACAAAGACATTCTGCAGTAACTGCAGGGTACATTGTTACAAGCCGCAGATGAGAGAAGAAATTCGAAATGTGATGCGGTTTGCCGGACCGAGAATGTTATTTTATCATCCAATCATGGCAATCCGGCACGTGATCACTTCTGCAAAAGGAAAAAAAGAGAATGGGAAGGAAAGAAACATATGATTAAGACGAGACTACTCAAGCTGTTGAAGGGCTCGGGGAAAATATATCGGAGCTAATATTTTCTGGCAGTGGATCGCACTGCTGTTTCAGATCGCAGCAGTGTTTGCGGCAGGAAATATGATCCAGCAGCTGTTTGAAAAAACATTGGATCAGCAGGTGATGCTGCAAACGGCAGGAATTGTGATCCTGGCAATCTGTGCGCGTTTTCTGTGCGAAAAAGGAGCTGCATATGCCTCTTATCGGGCAAGTGCGGATGTAAAGACGGTTTTAAGAAAGCAGATTTATGAGAAGCTGCTGCGTTTGGGAGCGGCCTATAAAGAAAAGGTATCTACTTCCGAGGTGGTTCAGGTGTCTGCGGAAGGAGTCGAGCAGCTGGAGATTTATTATGGGAGATATCTTCCGCAGCTGTTCTACAGTCTGCTTGCACCGATCACATTGTTTGCGGTATTGTCACCGATCAGCATCAAGGCATGTATTGTGCTTCTTGTATGTGTACCGCTGATTCCGATGTCGATCGTGGCAGTACAGAAATTCGCAAAGAAACTGCTGAGCAAATACTGGGGAATCTATACAGAACTTGGTGACAGTTTCTTAGAGAACCTGCAAGGACTCACAACCTTAAAGATTTATCAGGCAGATGAGCAAAAAGCCAAAGAAATGGACGACGAATCAGAGCGGTTTCGTAAGATCACGATGAAAGTGCTCACTATGCAGCTTAATTCTGTCAGTGTGATGGATATTGTAGCATATGGCGGAGCAGCAATTGGAATGATTGTGACTGTCAAAGAGTATCTGGCAGGAAATGTATCACTCGCAGGGGCGTTTACGATTATTCTGCTTGCATCTGAATTTTTCATTCCACTGCGTTTGCTGGGTTCTTTCTTCCACATTGCCATGAACGGAATGTCGGCAAGTGACAAGATTTTTAAGATTCTGGATATGGAAGAGCCAAAACGGGGAGAGCACGAGATTGAGGGCGGACAAATGGACGTCACACTGCAGCATGTGGAATTTTCCTATGAGCCGGAGCGAAAGGTATTACGGGATATTTCGCTGACCATACCATCCGGAAAATTTGTCTCTCTGGTGGGTCTGTCCGGTTGTGGAAAAAGTACCATTGCGGCACTTTTGACAGGGAAGAATCGTACATTTTCGGGACAGATCCAGATCAATAATGTACCGATTCAGGAGATTAAAGAGTCCAGTCTGATGGATAAGATCACCTTGGTGAGACATAACAGTTATCTGTTCAAGGGAACGGTAGAAGAAAACCTGAAAATGGCGGATCCATCTGTGTCGAGAGAACAGATGGAAGCAGCGCTCAGGCAGGTAAATCTGTATGAGTTTTTGCAGGCACAAAATGGATTGGATACGATGCTGGAGGAGCAGGGAAGTAACTTTTCGGGAGGACAGAGACAGCGTCTTGCCATCGCCAGAGCACTTCTTCATGATACGCCGATGTATATTTTTGATGAGGCAGCGTCCAATATTGATGTGGAAAGTGAGGATCAGATCATGGAAGTGATCCGGGAGCTGGCAAAGACGAAAACGATTCTGTTTATCTCTCACCGGCTTGCAAATGTGGTGGCATCTGATCAGATTTATATGTTGGAAAACGGTCAGATTACAGAGAGCGGCACACATGGAGAACTTATGAAAAAAGCAGGAAGCTATGCAAATATGTATCAGAAACAGCAGGAATTGTGTCAGGTAAGGGAGGGAAGAGCATGAAGCGAAGAAGTGGAATACAGATTATGGGAAAACTGATCGGACTGATCCGTCCCCTGATGCACGTTATGGCAGCAGCGATTCTGCTAGGTGTCACAGGATATCTTTGTGCGATCTTTCTCACCGTACTGGCAGGAGTTGGAATCCTGCAGATTATGGGAATATGGCAGGGAGTTTCTCTGACGACATTGTTTGTCTGCCTTGCAGTGATTGCGGTACTGCGCGGAATTCTGCACTATGGAGAGCAGGCATGCAACCATTATATTGCGTTTAAGCTGCTGGCACTGATCCGTCACAAAGTATTTGCGGTTTTGAGAAAGCTCTGTCCTGCAAAACTGGACGGAAGAGACAAAGGAAATCTGATCTCGATCATCACAACAGATATTGAGCTTCTGGAAGTATTTTATGCGCATACGATTTCGCCGATCGCAATCGCATTCCTGACATCCCTGATCATGGAAATTTTCTTTCTCCGATATCATGTGCTGATCGGTCTGTTCGCCCTTGTGGGATATCTTGCAATTGGAGTTCTGATGCCCATGTGGAATTCCAGACGAGGTTCAGAAAAAGGAATGGAATTTCGTACCCGTTTCGGGGATCTGAACAGCTTCGTTCTGAACAGTCTTCGCGGTCTGGATGAGACGATCCAGTATGGATGCGGAGAAAAACGGGAAGAGCAGATGGAACGCAAAAGTGTGGAACTGGATGCGAAACAGAAAGAAATGAAGAAACTGGAAGGAACACAAAGGGGAGGAACAAATGTCCTGATCCTGATTTTCTCTTTTGGAATGCTGTTCCTTACAACATGGCTGCATCAGCAGGGGGAGATCGGATTTGACGCAGTACTGCTCTGTACGATCCTGATGATGAGCTCTTTTGGACCGGTTGTTGCTCTGTCCAGTCTGTCAAACAATCTGATGCAGACACTGGCAAGTGGAGAGCGTGTGTTATCCCTTTTGGAAGAAGAACCGCAGATTGAAGAAGTATCCGGTCAGGCAACCGCAGAATTTGCAGATATCAATTGTGAAAACATTGATTTTGCTTATGAAGAAGAACAGATTTTAAAAGACTATTCGATCTCGATTTCGAAAGGCAGCCGGATTGGAATCCATGGAAGAAGCGGTTCCGGAAAATCAACGCTGTTAAAGCTGCTGATGCGTTTTTATGATGTACACAGCGGAGTGATCCGAATGGGAGACAGAAAACTGTCCGGTATCAATACAAACGAGCTGCGTGATATGGAAAGCTATGTGACACAGGAGACGTGTCTGTTCCACGATTCAATCGCCAAACAACATTGCGATCGCAAAGCCGGGGGCTTCCAGAGAAGAAATCGTAGAGGCAGCAAAAAATGCATCTCTGCATGAATTTGATAGAAAGCCTTCCAAATGGATACGATACGCTGGTCGGAGAGTTGGGAGATACCCTTTCCGGAGGAGAAAAACAGAGGATCGGCGTGGCAAGAGCATTTCTGCACGATGCACCGCTTTTGCTTCTGGATGAGCCGACCAGCAATCTGGATTCTCTGAATGAAAGTATTATCTTAAGATCTCTGAAAAAAATGGGAAAGACAAGACTGTTATTTTAGTATCCCACAGAGAATCGACCATGGCTGTGGCGGAAAAGGTATATCAGATGGAAAACGGAAGGATTTCATAAGAATCCGGAAAACAGTTTCTTTTTTCGTGATGGTTGGCTATAATAGAAACAGTGAGAGTAAAATGACCGTAACGAAAGGAGAAACATATGAGTCAGTATGACGTGATCATTATTGGAGCAGGTCCGGGAGGAATCTTTGCGGCATATGAGCTGGTGAAAGATGCACCGCAGCTGAAAATTGCGGTTCTGGAAGCGGGAAATCCTCTGGAGAAAAGAAAATGTCCGATTGACGGAGTGAAGGTAAAAAGCTGTATCAACTGCAAGACCTGTGCCATCATGAATGGATTTGGAGGCGCCGGAGCTTTTTCGGATGGAAAATATAATATTACAAACGATTTTGGCGGAACATTGTACGAGTATATCGGAAAAGACACTGCCATTGATCTGATGCGCTATGTGGATGAGATCAATGTGGAATACGGTGGAAAAGGAACCAAGATGTATTCCACTGCAGGAAGCAAGTTCAAAAAGCTGTGTCTGCAGAATAAATTAAAGTTGTTGGAAGCATCTGTCCGTCATCTGGGAACAGATATCAACTATGTAGTCCTGGAAAATCTGTACGCAGAATTAAAAGATAAAGTAGAATTCCGTTTCAATTACTATGTGGACAAGCTGGAGAAGACAGAAAACGGCTATATCGTGACACATGGAGAAGACCGTGATGAATGCGAGAAGTGTATTGTTTCAGTAGGAAGAAGCGGAAGTAAATGGATGGAAGAAGTCTGTCGCGACATGAAGATCCCGACAAAATCCAACCGTGTAGATCTTGGTGTCCGCGTAGAACTGCCGGCAGCAGTGTTCTCCCATTTGACAGATGAACTGTATGAAAGCAAGATTGTATACCGTACAGAAAAATTTGAGGATAAAGTCCGTACATTCTGCATGAATCCATACGGAATCGTAGTAAATGAAAATACAAACGGAATCGTAACTGTAAACGGACACAGCTACGAAGATACAGAAAAGCAGACAGAAAATACAAACTTTGCACTGCTTGTGGCAAAGCATTTCTCAGAGCCGTTTAAAGACAGCAACGGATACGGAGAGAGTATTGCCAGACTGTCCAATATGCTGGGCGGCGGTGTGATCGTGCAGAGATTCGGTGACCTGATCCGTGGAAGACGAAGCACCCATGACAGAATTGAGGATGGATTTGTCAGACCGACACTTGCGGCAGAGCCGGGAGACTTAAGCCTTGTGCTTCCGAAACGAATCCTGGATGGAATTATCGAGATGATCTACGCACTGGATAAGATCGCTCCGGGTACAGCCAATGATGATACTTTGCTTTACGGTGTGGAAGTCAAGTTCTATAATATGGAAGTAGAACTGGATGAACATCTGGAGACCATGTACAAAGGTCTGTACGTGATCGGTGACGGAAGTGGAGTGACACATTCTCTGTCCCATGCATCGGCGAGTGGTGTGTATGTAGCGAGAGAGATTACAAAAGGATTGTAAAAAGAAAAGTGTACGGGCATTCCAAAAAGAGTGCTTGTACACTTTGTTGTTAAAAAACAATAGAATTCCTCTGCATCTTTTTTGATAAGTACTGCCTGATCAGGCATAGATTGCGTTGTGACATGCTTTTGAATATGGGGGATGTCCCGCTATAATACCCAAAAGCATAAGATAACTTGACAGTCCAGTAAAGAATTACTGGATTTTTTGTATAAATTCTTCGATACTTTTTTGATGTAGCTGCAATTTTTAACCAGTTTTTCAGAACAGTTGCATCTGATTCCTCAAAGAGTTTCTTTTCAAGTTCTGGTGGTATAGATCCAAGATCTTCTAAAAAATCTGCGTAGCATAGCTCTTTGACCGTTAAGTTCACCTTCTTGTAAACCCTCTCTGCGTCCGGCCGCACGCTCATCTCTCAACATCTCTTCTAAAATCATGAAACGTTCCTCCATTTCACGGCTTTCCT
>ENA-OPYU01000585-OPYU01000585.1-human-gut-metagenome-genome-assembly--contig:-NODE-585-length-14136-cov-3.956742_pt1 | contig 14136 bp, 18 predicted proteins | sample MGYA00242637_ERZ504482 | MGnify/ENA primary metagenome ERZ504482 (study PRJEB26092, sample SAMD00036237) | human gut metagenome | host: Homo sapiens | study: EMG produced TPA metagenomics assembly of...
ACCGTGTACGAAAGATCTGATTACAATCACCGACAAAGACTTTAAAGTAGTCAGTGCCATTTCGATCATTGCAATTTTCATTATCATTGCATTTGTATTCAAATCCGGCTCACTGCCACTGATTCTTGTATCTGTCATTGAATTTGCAATCTTTATCAACTTGGGAATTCCATACTATACCGGAGTGAAGATGCCGTTTATTGCATCTATCGTAATCGGTACGATTCAGCTCGGTGCAACTGTCGATTACGCAATCTTGATGACAACACGGTATAAAAAAGAGCGCTGCAAAGGAAAAACCAAAAAAATGAGGCTGTTTATATCGCGCTTTCAACTTCCATCAGCTCCGTTATCGTATCTGCACTTGGATTTTTTGCCGCGACATTTGGAGTCGGACTATATTCTGACATTGATATGATTTCCGCTCTCTGCAGCCTGATGGCACGTGGTGCAATTATCAGTATGTTCACCGTAATCTTTATTCTTCCGTCCGCACTGATGATTTTCGATAAACCAATCTGTGCAACGACAAAGGAATGCGTTCAATCAATCAGGAGGTAACTAATTATGAAAACAGAGATTATAAAAACTTGTAACAATTGCAACAGCTGTCGCTTTAATTGTTGGATCTTTGGGTGCCGTATCGTCTCCGACACTTGCAAAAGATACCAAAACTACCGCTCAGACAACGACAGCACAAAAGAAACCACAAAGAAAAGAGGTCTCTTCTGATTCAAAACCATATAAATCTGAGACAGTATATGCAAAGACAGACGAAGACGGAAACGTCACATCTGTCATTGTGTCTGACCAGCTGAAAAAATATTAACAGTACCGGAAAATTCAGTGATACCTCCACTTTAAGTGATATCGAAAATGTAAAGGGCAACGAAAAATTTTCTAAGCGAAAAAATAAGTTAATTTGGAACACAGCGAAAAAAAGATATCTGCTATCAGGGTACAACCACCCAATCACTTCCTGTCGGAGTCAAGGTAACTTATACTTTGGACGGCAAAAAAATCAGCGCCAACGATCTAAAGGGGAAAAGCGGTCATCTTGTTGCGCGCTACCAATATGAAAATACAACGATTTCCAAAGAAGATTACGTTCCGTTCTTAATGGTGACTGGACTGATTTTCGACACAGATAAGATGACAAACCTGCAGGTGACAAATGGTAAAATTTTCTCCGACGGCGACAGGGACATTATAATCGGAATGGGACTTCCTTCTTTAAAAGAAAATTGGACGTCAAAATCTGGATCTGGACATTCCTAACTATTTCGAGCTGGAAGCTGATGTCACAGATTATGAACTCTCTGAAGGAATGACGATTGCTACAAACGATATTTTCAATCAATTGGATACAGAAGGATTTGACAGTTTGTCTGAACTAGAAGATTCTATGCAGACACTTCAGGATTCTTCCAACAAATTGGTAAGTGGTTCAGGAGAATTACGAAATGGACTGGACACCCTGCTGTCTTCTTCCGGTACATTGACAGACGGGATTGATCAATTGATCGCCGGCGGCAATACGCTAAAAGACGGTACTTCTTCCCTTGCATCCGGAAGTAAATCTCTGGCAGATGGAAGCGCTGGCCCTCACAGATGGAACCTCACAATTAAAAGACGGCACAAACACACTCAATGCTGGTGCTTCCAAGGTAAGTCTGGGGCTTACTTCCGCCTCTAAGCAGGATTTTTTCCGTACTTCTTCCTGGCGCAGTTCAGTTAGATGAAGGCGTTGCGAAAATGCAGGAGCAGCTAGCCCCTGGAATGTCTTCGCTTGCAGGCGCTCTGCAGCAATTAGACGCCGGACTTAACAATCCGCTTACAGCAGAACAGCCTGGACTCAAAAGCCAGTATTTCTGCGGTAAATGATGTGATGAATACAGGCACTGCACAGACTGGTAACCAAAGCCTGAAAGATATTGCGAAAAAAATACTGCTACTGCTGCACAGACACTTGCCCAGATGTTTCCACCTTCTTCAACAAATGATGAAGCAAACAGCGCAATCGCTTCCTTATCTGCATTATTAGAGCGTGACGATCTCCCAGAAGATGTAAAAGCATCTATTCAGGAAAGTCATCAATACATTACAAGAACAAGCCAGCACACAGGAAAGTGCAAAATCAGATATTCAGGAATTGTTAAAGAACGTAGTTATTGGAACACAGACAACCAGCGCTGTTGTAGATCAAGTTGCTCAGAATACGATTGCAATCAACGCTGGAACCGATAAACTTTCCTCCGGCGCCAGTGAACTTAACAACGCCGTAACCGGTCAAAATGGTCTCATCGACCAAGTGAATGCTGGTGTCTCCACTTTAAAAAACGGAACCTCGCAACTTTGCGAAGGAATCGGCGGACAGAACGGTCTTGCCAACGGCTTGAATCAACTCGCAAGTGGCTCCTCTCAAGTAAGCAGTGGGGCTGCCACTTTGAACAAAAAAATGACTGAGGCATATAACGGTGCCAAAAGCGTTTCAGATGGTGATAAGACATGCAAATCAGGAACAGATGAAACTGCTGCTTTTGAATACAAAATCCAGACTGATCGGGGAGACGGATATCTCGAAGGGAACCGTGAATTCAGCAGTGATTTCACCGAGGGAGCTGTTTGTGGAGGCACTGCAGAAGAATGCAGTGTCCATTGTGCTTTTGCATAACCATCCGAGTGGAGATCCGACACCGAGTAAAGAGGATGTGCTGATCACCAGACGGATTCAGGAGCGGGCGGCTGATCGGTGTGGAACTGTTAGATCATATCGTGATCGGGGATAATTGTTATGTCAGTCTCAGAGAAAAGGGACTGGTACGATAAGAACTGCAATAAGGGGACAAGACGCATGTTCAGAAATATATATGGCCTGGATCTGGGCACATATGAGATCAAGATATATGATAAGAGAAGAGACCGGATCCGCAGTGCCAAAATGTGATTGCAATCCGGGATGAAAAATGATATTTTTGCGGTCGGAAATGCGGCCTATGCAATGTATGAGAAGGCACCTGAGAATATTCAGGTGGTATTTCCCATGCATCACGGCGTGATTGCCCGCTTTCATGAGATGCAGTATCTTCTGCGCGCATTGCTGAAGCGGGAAGGGAGATACCCAAACGGAGCAGAGTATGTGATCGCAGCGCCAACGGATGTGACAGAAGTGGAAAAGAAAGCGTTTTATGATCTGGTGCATCATTCAGCTGCACGGGCAAAAACAGTCCGGATTGTCGATCGTGCAATTGCGGATGCAGTGGGGATAGGACTGGATGTCTTTTCGGCAAAAGGCATATTTGTGGTCAATTTTGGCGGTGAGACAACTGAGCTTTCGGTTCTTTCGGGCGGAAAAACGGTGCTGAGCCGTCTGCTGCCTGTGGGAGGTGCGGCTTTAGATGAAGCAATCGTGGGCAGTGTGCGGCACAATAAGGAGTTTCTGATCGGACGGATTACAGCAGAACAGCTCAGATGGCAGTGCGGTATTTTAAAAAACACAAACCGAAGGAAGCTGACAGTGGCGGGAAGAGATCTGGCAATGGGAGTTCCAGGGGACAGGCAGATCTCGGATGGTCTGGTTCGGGCTGCAATGAAAGATTCTCTTTCGGAGATTGTAAGAGCGATCCAGTCCATGATCGAGCGTACACCGCCGGATGTCCGGAGTGAGATTTTAAAATCAGGGATTTATCTGACAGGAGGTCTTGCACGTTCGCATGGTCTCCCGGCATATCTGCGACAGAGTACCGGCCTTCTTGTGACTGCACACAAGAATCCTGAATTATGTGCAGTGAAGGGACTGCGCACGATCATTTCCGATAAACATTACAGAAACCTGGCATACGAGATGTCAGATGAAGATTATAGGTGGTTGAGATAATATGAAGAAAAAAAATTCAAAAATCCAGGTCAAATAGTACTGGCTTCTGGGAACGAGTCTGGTTTGCGTTTTACTGATGATTTTTTGCTGTGTTTGCAGAGAAGGTAGAAGGGCCCTTCCGGGGAGTGGCTGATATCACGGTGATTCCCATGCAGAAAGGCATCAGTCAGATCGGCACATGGATCGGAGATGTCAGTGAAAATTTTGAGACATTGAAACAGCTGAAAAAGAAAATAAAAAACTTCAGAAGCAGGTGGATCAGCTGACCACGGAAAACAGTAATCTTCAGGAGGAAAAATACGAACTGGACCGTCTTCAGGATCTGTACAAGCTGGATCAGACTTATGCAGAATATCCGAAAGTGGGAGCCCGTGTGATCGGGAAGGACTCCGGAAACTGGTTTAGTACATTTACGATTGATAAGGGAAGTAATGACGGCATCAAAGTAGATCAGAATGTGCTGGCAGGAAGTGGACTCGTCGGGATCGTGACTCAGACAGGTCCGACCTGGGCAACGGTACGTGCGATTATTGATGATTCCAGCAACGTCAGCGGTATGGCACTTTCTACTTCTGACAAATGTATCGTAAGAGGAGACCTTTCTTTGATCGGAGAAGGGAAGATCCGGTTTGAACAGATGGAAAATAATGATCATGATGTAGAGGTAGGGGAGCAGATCGTCACTTCTCACATCAGTGATAAATATCTGCAGGGACTTTTGATCGGTTATGTCAGCGAGATCAATGTAGATGCAAACAATCTGACCCGTTCCGGCTATATCACTCCTGTGGTAGATTTTAAAAATCTGCAGGAGGTGCTTGTCATTACAACGACAAAGGCGGAAATGACAGGAACAGATCAGAGTGAGTAGAGAAAGGAGCCTGCCAAGATGAAAAAGATCAAATTAAAACGATTTGTGATCACGGTTGTGATCATGCTGGCATGTTATCTTCTTCAATGTACCTTATTTCCATCTCTGGAACTGGCATCTGTGAAGCCGAATCTGCTGTTGATTGTGACAGCTGCCTATGGTTTTATGCGCGGGCCGAAAACAGGAATGTGGATCGGAGTTTTTTTCGGGACTTCTGATCGATATTCAGTTTGGAACGGTGCTGGGGCTGTATGCACTGATCTATCTGATGATCGGCTATGTGAATGGCCTGTTCAGTGAAACTTATTTTGACGAAGACATCAAGCTTCCGTTACTGCTGATCGCAGGAAGCGAGTTTGTATACGGGCTGTTGATCTACTTTTTGATGTTCATGCTCAGAGGTGAATTTGATTTTGTTTATTATCTGATGCATGTAATCATTCCGGAACTGATCTATACAGTTGGGGTTACGCTCATTTTGTATCAGCTGATCCTGTGGATCAACCAGAAACTGGAAGCAGAAGAAAAAAGGAGTGCAAGTAAATTTGTTTGAGAAAATCAAAGAAGTGTTTCATCGTATCGTAAATTCCCGGCGGACTGTTCTGATCCTTGCATTCTGCGTAATGTTTGCGATCCTGGTGAACAGACTGTTTTATCTTCAGATCGTAAAGGGAGACTACTATCTGAACAACTACAAGCTGCAGATCAAAAAGACAAGAGAACTGTCAGGAACAAGAGGCAATATTTATGACAGGAACGGCAATCTTCTGGCATATAATGAGCTTGCCTATTCCGTCACATTTGAGGACAATATTACCAATGATTCCAAGAAAAATGATACGATCAACGGAATTCTGGAGAAAGTTATGCAGATTGTAGAAGCGCATGGCGATTCTGTGATCAGTGACTTTGGCGTTGTTCTGGATTCTGCGGGAAACTATCAGTTTCTGCAGACGGATGAGACATTAAAACTGCGGTTTATTGCAGATGTTTATGGAAAGAAAACAATTGATGAACTTTCAGACGCGCAGAAACAGCAGTCTGCGGAAGATGTGATCCATTATCTTTGTACAGATGATACGTACGGGTATGGGATCGATGATAAAAATCTGGACAAGAGTCATGTTTTAAAGCTTGTGACCATGCGTTATGCCATCGGACTCAACAGTTTCCAGAAGTATATTCCGACAGTGCTCGCATCCGATGTCAGCGATGAGACGGTGGCGGCGATCATGGAAAATCTGGATCAGATGGATGGGGTAGATATTGCAGAGGACTCCCTGCGCCGGTATACGGACAGCAAGTATTTGCGTCGATCATCGGCTATACCGGAAAGATTTCCCAGGAGGAATATGATGCGCTGACAAAAGAGCAGAAGAAAAAGTATTCACTTTCTGATATTGTCGGAAAATCTGGACTGGAGCAGACCATGGATGAGGTGCTTCAGGGAACGAAAGGTGAGATCAGCTATTATACGGATAATGTCGGGAAAGTAACGGATACGGTAAGCAAAAAAATGATCCCGGAGCAGGAAATGATGTATATCTGACAATTGATAAGGATCTTCAGGAGCAGACCTATAAACTGCTGGAGGAAAAGCTGGCAGGAATCGTAAGGTCAAAACTTCGTAATGTAATGAATTACGATCCGAGTACAACAAATGATTCAAGTGAGATTATCATTCCGGTAGATGATGCCTACAATGCATTTATTGCGAACGAGATTCTGGATGAGACGCATTTCGGTGCGGCAGATGCAAAAGCAGTGGAAAAAACAGTGTATGAAATTTTTACCAACCGTAAGGCAAGTGTGATCCAGGAGATTCTGGCAGAATTGAATAATGCGGGTGCAACAGCCTACAAGGACTTGTCAAAAGAAATGCAGGCCTATATGGATTATGTATGTGATACCGTGCTTGCTAAGAACACTGGGATTTTAAATATGGATCTGGTGGATACAAAAGATGAGACGTATCTTGCGTGGGCAAAAGAGGAAACGATCAATCTGAACCAGTATTTAAATTATGCCATTTCGAAGAATTGGATCGATACATCCAAGCTGTCAGAGGAAGTGGCAGAGCAGAAATATTCTGATTCCGGAGAGATTTATCAGGGAATTTTGAAATTTTTAGAAGAATATTTGAATTCAGATGCAGATTTCGACAAACTTCTCTATAAATATCTTATAAAATCAGAGGGTATCAGTGGGGCACAGATCTGTGCCATGGTATATGAGCAGGGGGTACTTCCGATGGATGAGGCTGCGTACAATGGTCTGAATAACGGAAGTGTCAATCCGTATACCTGGCTGTGTCAGAAAATTGAAAATCTGGAGATTACTCCGGGACAGCTGGCTCTGGAGCCTTGTACGGGATCCGCGGTAGTCAGTGATCCCAATACCGGTGAGGTGCTGGCATGTGTTTCTTATCCGGGTTATGACAATAACCGATTGTCCAATACCATGGACTCGAAATACTACAATCAGCTGGTTACCGGTCTGTCCAGACCATTCTATAACAATGCCACGCAGGAGCGTACTGCACCGGGATCTACGTACAAGATGCTGACAGCAGCGGCAGTACTTACAGAAGGGATTGTGACAGCAGATACGACATTTTATTGTACCGGAGTTTTCGATAAAATCACACCGAACCCAAAATGCTGGATATATCCGGGTGCTCATGGCTATGAGAATGTTGTGACTGCACTTCGTGATTCCTGTAACGATTATTTTTATAACATCGGATACGAGCTTGGCATGAACGGGCAAGAATACGACAGCAATAAAGGCACAGACACACTTGCAAAATACGCAAAAGAATTTGGACTGGGTGAAAAATCCGGAGTAGAGATTCCGGAGAGCGAACCGCAGATATCGGATGAATATTCGGTACAGAGTGCGATCGGTCAGGGAACAAACAACTTTACAGTCAGTCAGCTGAACCGCTATGTGGCTGCAGTTGCAAACAGAGGAACTGTATATAAGCTGACATTGCTTGATAAGACCACAGATGTGAACGGTAAAGTGATCAAAGAATATGAGCCGGAAGTGACAAACACGATCGATGATATCAGTGACAATACATGGAATCTGCTTCATCAGGGAATGATCGCCATGGTTCAGGATATGTCCCAGTTCAACGGAATGGAGATTTCCATGGCAGGTAAGACAGGTACTGCACAGCAGAGTGAGGTCCATCCGGACCATGTACTTTTTGTCGGATTTGCACCGGCAGAAAACCCTGAGATCGCAGTTGCCGTGCGAATTGCAAATGGATATAGTTCCGCTTATACAGCAGAAATCGGAAGAGATATTGTCAAGAGTTATTACAAGATATCAGATTCCGATAAACTTGTTACCGGAAAGGCAGCACAGCTTGGCGCTGTTACAGCCGGTGACTCAAAAAAGGATGTGAGGTGTATGGACAAGCTGGTAATGCTCAAAAGCAGCCGGTACGGTCTGGAGATCCATCTGAATCCACAGGCGGAATTTTCCAAACTGCTTCGGGAGATGGAACGGAAGCTGAAGGCTTCGATCAAAGTTTTTTGAAGGAGCAAAGATGGCGGTCGAATTTAAAGACCGCCTGCTTTCACAGGCAGAAGAGGATCAGTTATTAGAGTTGATCTCGAAAACAGCCGGGATTGATGTGGTCTGTATCATAGACCGGAATCAGACAAAAGAAATGGCATACAAAAGCGTGATAGAACACACAATGACGAATGTTCGGCAAAAGGACGGGCAGTTCTATCGGGGAACTCTCAGAAAAAGGCAGATTCTGGAATCAGATACCAGTGTTCTTATACTCGGAGATGTGGAGTATGGGGCAAAAGTGATCGCAAAGGGCAGCGTTGTGATTCTTGGCAGACTGGAAGGATCTGTTCATGCAGGAGCCTGCGGGGATGACAAAGCCTATGTGGCCGCGTTATCCATGAAACCTGCATATATGCGTATCGGAGATGTCAAAGCAGGCAGATCGCTGCTTGCCATCTGCAGACAGTCTTTTAAGCACCCGCAGATAGCAGTCATGGGTGAAAACAGACTTGTTCTGGATTCGCTGTAGACAAATATGAACTTAAGTGTGAAAGGGAGAATAGACATGGGAGAAGTGATTGTCATTACATCGGGAAAAGGCGGTGTTGGAAAAACGACGACAACAGCAAATATAGGGATTGGGTTATCGCAGCTGCAGAAAAAAGTAGTGGTGATCGATACCGATCTTGGACTTCGCAATCTGGATGTGGTTATGGGCCTGGAAAACCGGATCGTATATAATCTTGTGGATGTGATCGAAGGCGGATGCCGTCTGAAACAGGCACTGATCAAGGATAAGCGTTTTCCGGAACTGTATCTGCTGCCGTCGGCACAGACAAAGGATAAGACCGCAGTTTCTCCGGAACAGATGAAAAAACTGATCGAAGAGCTGAAAACGGAGTTTGATTATATTTTGCTGGATTGCCCGGCAGGAATCGAGCAGGGGTTCCAAAATGCGATTGCCGGAGCTGACAGAGGGATTGTAGTGACAACACCGGAAGTGTCTGCGATCCGGGATGCAGACCGCATCATCGGTCTGCTGGAAGCGCACGGGATTAAAAACAATGATCTGATCATCAATCGTCTGCGAATCGACATGGTGAAGCGGGGAGACATGATGTCCGTGGAGGATGTGACAGAGATTCTGGCGATTCATCTGCTTGGTGTGATCCCGGATGATGAGCAGGTTGTGATCGCGACAAACCAGGGTGAGCCGATCGTGGGAGAGGACTGCATGTCAGGAAAAGCATATGCAAATATCTGCCGCAGGCTTCTCGGGGAGGAAATTCCGATTACTGACTTTGGAAGAGCAGAAGGACTGTTCTCGAAATTCAGAGATCTGTTCAAAAAGAATTAGGAGGGGCAGATATGAGTGTACCATCTGTTCACATTGCGAAAGACAGACTCCGGAATCTGCTCATTGCGGATCGGCTTATGTGTACACCCGATATGTCTGAGAGAATGACTTCAGACATTTACTATACGATTTCAAAATACATAGAACTAAAACCGGAAGCGGTTCAGATAGAGATAACACATTCAGATATACATATTAAAATAACAGGAGAAAATAATTGAAACTTCAATTTTTAAATCTTAAACAGCGATACAATTTGAAAGATTATAAATTCACTCTGATCTTGCTGGTACTGGCAGTTTCTGTGATCGGCGTATTTATGGTGGGGAGTGCAAATGCAGAGTATCAGCCCAGACAGATCATGGGCGTGGGATTAGGTCTGCTTGCCATGGTTGTGATCTCACTGATCGATTACAAGTGGATCCTGAATTTCTACTGGCTGATGTATGTGGTAAATATTGCCTTACTTCTGGCTGTTATTTTTCTTGGGACAGAGGCAAATGGTGCGACAAGATGGCTGGATCTTGGATTTGTGCAGTTTCAGCCTTCAGATCTGACAAAATTGATCACGATCTTGTTTTTTTGCCAGATTTTTGGCTGACAGGGAAGAACAGATCAATAAGAAAAAGACGATTCTGGAAGCAATCGGTCTGATCATACCATCTTTGCTCCTTGTATATAAGCAGCCGAGTCTTTCGGCAACGATCTGTATTGCAGCATTGTTCTGTGTGATCATGTTTATGGCCGGTCTGAGCTATAAATTCATTGGCACAGTGCTGGCGATCACAATTCCTACGATCGCTTTGGTGATCGGAATTGTGGTGCAGCCGAATCAGCCGTTTTTAAAGGATTACCAGCAGAAGCGTATTCTGGCATGGCTGGAACCGGAGGCATATGCCACGGAGGAAGCATATCAGCAGCTGAATTCCGTGATGGCGATCGGATCCGGGCAGTTGAACGGAAAAGGATACAACAGCGATGCTACAACATCAGTAAAAACGGAAATTTTATTTTGGAACCGCAGACAGACTTTATTTTTGCAATTATTGGTGAAGAATTAGGATTTGTGGGTTGTTGTGTGGTCATAATTTTGTTATTATTGATTGTGATAGAATGTATTGTGATAGGTTTAAGGGCAAAAGACACCGGAGGGCGCATCATCTGCGGGGGTGTTGGCGCACTGGTAGGGATTCAGACATTTATCAATATCAGTGTGGCGACAGGAATTTTTCCGAATACAGGAATATCCCTTCCGTTTGTAAGTTATGGACTGACATCCCTTGTCTGCTTTTTTGCAGGAATCGGGTTGGTTCTGAATGTCGGCCTGCAGCCTAAAAAATATCAATAGAGGAGACGAAAGTGTATGAACATAGGATTAGTGGCACATGATGCAAAAAAGAAACTGATGCAGAACTTCTGCATTGCATACAGAGGAATATTGTGTAAGCATAACCTGTATGCGACAGAGACAACTGGAAGACTGGTAGAAAGTGTTACCAATCTGAGCATTCATAAGTTTCTGCCGGGACATCTTGGTGGAAATCAGCAGCTGGGAGCACAGATCGAGCATAATGAAATCGATCTTCTGATCTTTTTCAGGGATCCGCTTGCACCAAAGAAGCATGAACCGAATGTAAATGATATTGTAAAACTGTGTGATATGTATAACATTCCGATGGCTACGAACATTGCTACAGCAGAGGCATTGGTTCTGGCCTTGGACAGAGGAGATTTGGACTGGCGTGAAATCTACAAGTAAAAAGCGAAGCAGGAGTAAAAAAGTACAAAAAAGAACCGGAATTGGAAAAGGCGCAATTGCAGGAATTGTTGTGGCAGTTTTGCTGTTTCTGGCATTGATCGGTACGCTGATGCTGATCCTGCATGACAACGCGAAGGATTTTGTTTCGGAATATGAGAAGACACATTATCGCAAGAGTCTTTACAAAGCGGAAACGTTTGCTTCCCAGCTGTGTGTAACGGATGCAGATGTGGCAATGGAAGGATACACACAGGATGCATCCCTTCATGCCGTGGGTCTGTTTGATGTGCAGGGGAAGAATGTGCTCTATGCAGATCAGATTTTTGAACCGTTATATCCGGCCAGTACAACAAAGATCATGACAGCGTATGTGGCATTAAAATATGGGAATCTGGATGATATAGTCACGGCCAGTGAGCGTGCGACTGATTTTTGCCGAAGATGAGCAGGTATGCGGACTTCAGGCAGGAGATCAGCTTTCTTTGAGAGATTTGCTGAATGGATTGCTTCTTTATTCGGGGAATGACTGTGCCGTTGCAATCGCAGAGCATGTATCCGGAAGTGTGGAGGCATTCGTGGATAAGATGAATGAAGAGGCACGAAACCTTGGGGCGACCGGGACACATTTTGTAAATCCTCACGGACTGCAGAACGAAGATCATTACACAACGGCATATGATTTATATCTGATGTTCAATGCCTGTCTGCAGAATCCGCAGTTTGTAGAGATGATTTCGCAGACATCCTATACTGCGAATCTTACATCGGCATCCGGAGTACCGTATACGATGACCTGGGAGCCTACCAATTATTATGCATCCGGAGACGCTGCAGCGCCGGAAGGAGTCAAGGTGATTGGCGGGAAGACCGGGACAACGGATGAAGCAGGTTCTTGTCTGGTGCTGTATGAGCAGGATCAGCAAGGGCGTCCATATATTTCGATTGTGATGGGAGCGTCTCAGAAATCGATTCTCTATGACAATATGACAAGATTAATGAGTTCGGGAATTAATGGAAAATAAAGACTTGAAACGGCAGTTCGCATGGAACTGCCGTTTTTATATAAAGTCGTAAGAGGGTGAAACTTACACATCACTTGCTGAATTCCCGATTCTGCCAAAAAAGCTGATCAGATAGAGTCCGCACAAGCCGACAAGAGTGTAAATGATTCTGGAAAGCCAGCTTAAATTTCCAAAAAGGAACGCCACCAGATCAAATTGGAAGATTCCGACAAGCAGCCAGTTCACTGCTCCGATGATGACAATTACAAGAGCTGTATTATCGAGCCATTTCATACTGTTCCCTCCTTTTCTATGGGATAATTTTATTATTTCCGCAAAAACTGGAAATATACATACAGAAATGTTATAATTAACAAGTTATTTAAGAGGGGATTAAGACTGATTTCAAGGAGGTATCAAGTTTGCCAGAAAAACAAAAAAAGAATTCAATCAGTATTAATAAATATAAAACAAAGAGAGAATTGAATATCGGAACGCTGATTTTCGCACTGATTTTTATTTATCTGGTCGTTGCGGTGGTGGCGTATGCCACAGAGAAACGGATCACGGTGTATGAAGTACGGGAAGGCAGTATTTTGAAGGATCATTCATATACGGGGTTGATTCTCAGAGAGGAAACCCTGGTAAATGCGGAAAGTGACGGGTATGTCAATTACTATCAGAGTGGACAGAGTAAAATCAGGACAGGCATGAACATTTGCGCGATTTCGCCGCAGAAGCTGGATGTTTCAGAGTCTCAGGAGCAAGGTGAGACGGCATTGAGCGCAGAGGAGCAGGAAACGATCGTTCTGAAAGCACAGGATTTTAATGAAAATTTTACATCACAGAAATTCTCTTCTGTCTACAGTCTGAAAAGAGATGTTGCAGAAACTCTTCAGAATGCATCCGACCAGACGAAAACAGCACAGCTTGACGCAGTGATCGCTGCGAGTGGGCAGGATGTAAAAACATATCCGGCTGCAAGGGACGGTGTGATGGTTCTGACATATGACGGCGAAGAAGGTCTGACAAAAGACAATTTTACGGATGCAGATTTTGATAAAAGCAATTACAAGAGTACAAATCTGGAAGACAACATGGAAATAGCAAGCGGAGAACCGATTTATAAGCTTGTCACCAGTGAAGACTGGTCGGTTGTGATTCCATTGGAGGATCAAACAGCAAAAGAGCTGTCTGAGACAGATTCTGTGAAAGTGCGGCTTGATAATGAGAATGACACGGTATGGGCAGATTTTTCAATTTTGAAAAAAGGAAAACAATATTATGGGTGTCTCGATTTTGATAAATCCATGATCCGGTATGCAGATAAGCGCTACTTGAATGTAGAGTTGATACTGGAAGATCAGAGCGGACTGAAGATTCCGAAAAGCTCGGTGATCAAAAAATCATGTTATGCGATACCTCAGGATTATATTACAACCGGAGGCAACAGCTCGGACTCCGGAGTGATGATACAGGATAAGGACAGCGCGGTATTTCAGCAGGTTGAGATTTATTATGTATCAGATGACGGGACAAACTATGTGAATCCGGAGAGTCTGAAAGCAGGAACTACCTTAATCAAACCGGAGTCATCAGAGACAATGACAGTAGAAAAAACGGCAGAGTTGAGTGGCGTTTATAATATCAATCAGGGATACGCGGTATTCAATGCAGTTGAGATCCTGTGTGAGAGTGATGAGTATTATATTATTAAAGAAGGTAATTCTTACGGCTTGT
>ENA-OPYU01000587-OPYU01000587.1-human-gut-metagenome-genome-assembly--contig:-NODE-587-length-14076-cov-3.998279_pt1 | contig 14076 bp, 20 predicted proteins | sample MGYA00242637_ERZ504482 | MGnify/ENA primary metagenome ERZ504482 (study PRJEB26092, sample SAMD00036237) | human gut metagenome | host: Homo sapiens | study: EMG produced TPA metagenomics assembly of...
TTCAGCACAGACATCCAGTTGTCAAATTCCCGAAGGGAAATCATAGTTCCGGACCTGACATCTTCAAACCAGAGATCAAACAGGTCTTTCAAAGCCCGCTCATAAACCTCCGGTGTCAAAGACCAGGGATGTTGCCCCCTCTTCTCTCCCAAAGGATCCAGACAGGGAATATACTGCTGATAGTAAAAGCCTTCTTTTTTCAGATATTGATAAATGGAAGTAATCTTCTTTGCACTTTGTTTTGTAAGGACGCAGAGAATGTTCACATCTACTCCCTTTTTCTGCAACATTTTGGCATTTTTCAAAACCCGCCCAAAGGTTTCTTTTCCATTTCCATCACGACGGTTTTTATCATGAATTTCCCTGGTTCCATCCAGAGAAATTCCCACCAGAAAATGATGTTCCTTTAAGAAATCTCCCCATTCTTCATTTAAAAGGCTTCCATTGGTCTGCAGACAAAACTGAAGTCTGGTTTCCGGCTTCTTATATTGTTTTGTATAGTCTATAAACTTCCTATAAAACTCCAGTCCGGCCAGAGTCGGTTCTCCTCCCTGAAATCCAAAAGTACAGGAAAGTTCTGCTGCATCCAGGGCTTTTCTTACCACCTTCTCTAAAACTTCTTCTTTCATAAATCCGTAAGAATGTACTTCCCTGTTTTTACATTCATCTTCGTAAAAACAATAGCTGCATCTTAGATTGCAATTAGAAGATGCCGGTTTTATCATTAATTGTACATGTTTCATTGTATTTTGCCACTTTCTTTCCTTTTTTCATTTAGCTTTTTTCATTGGAAATACAAGCCTGAAAATTTTACTTTCAATTTTTTCATTGTTTTTCAGTTACTTTCATACTATAATAGGATTATACTATGAAAACACAGGCAAATGTCTGTGAGGAGGAGAATGCAGCATGAAAATTTATAAAACAAAAAACTATGAAGAAATGAGTAAGAAAGCAGCTCACATCATTGCATCCCAGGTAATTTTAAATCCTGACTGTGTACTGGGACTTGCTACCGGTTCTACACCTGTCGGAACCTACAAAAACCTGATTGAATGGTACAACAACGGAGATCTTGATTTCTCACAGATTACTTCCTGTAACTTGGACGAATACAGAGGATTAAGCGGAGAGCATGATCAGAGCTACCGTTATTTCATGAATCATAACTTATTTGACCATGTAAATATCCGCAAAGAATGTACTTATGTTCCAGACGGATTAGAAGAAGACAGCGATAAAGCTGCCAGAGATTATGATCAGATTATTGCAGACCAGGGCGGTATTGATTTACAGCTTTTAGGTCTTGGACACAATGGTCACATCGGTTTCAATGAACCTGCGGATGAGTTTCCAAAAGGAACTCATGTTGTAGATTTAACAGAGAGTACCATCCAGGCTAACAAACGTTTCTTTGCAAGTGAAGCAGATGTTCCGCGCCAGGCTTACACCATGGGAATCGGAACGATTATGAGCGCAAAGAAAATCCTGGTTGTTGTAAGCGGTGAAGACAAAGCTGAAATCCTGAACAAAGTCATCAACGGACCTATTACTCCCCAGGTACCGGCTTCTATTCTTCAGCTTCATCCAGACGTAACGATCGTTGCAGACGAAGCTGCTTTATCTAAAACAAAATAAAAAGCCTTGATAATTTAACACCCTCAAGAATCTTGATACAGATTCCTGAGGGTTATTTTATATCACAGCATCTTTCTCTAATAGTTACCATTAACTATTGCGTATTCTATTTTTCCGAATTTCCTTCCATTTCAGCGGATTCCCATAATGCATCACAGAAGCGCTGTAAATCTGTGCAGATAACACAGCTATAATCACAATAGATACTGCCAGAATTGCCATAGACAGCAGCAGCTCCGGTGTGGTAATGTCACCGGTGAGAATCTTAAATGGCACTGCAAAGGGTGAGGAAATAGGCAGGTAAACAGCCAGCTTTGACAATGCATTGCTTCCGCCACCGGCTACAGATGTGAAATAGCCAAGATAAAATCCTACAATAGCAACTATGGATACCGGCATCATCACAGAATTCAAATCTTCTATTTTGCTCACCGCTGCGCCGCATACAGAATTCATCACTGCATACAGGGCATAGCCTAAAATAAAGTAAAGAATCAATACCAGAATCGTGTCTGCCCCAAAATCCGGAAAGGCTGATTTCAATTCCATTGATCTGGAAGCCATCTGGCATCAAAATCCCATAGCATGCCAGTCCGAAGGCCAGAAGTCCTCCCATCTGCAAAAGCCCCACAGCTCCCATAGCAAGACATTTTCCCACTAAAATCCTGGAGGGTTTCGCGGAAATAATCAAGGTTTCCATAACTCTTGAGGATTTTTTCAGACGCCACAGACATAGCAACTCCATATCCATAGTAATACACTGCAAAGAACATCACAAAGGTCATCACAAGCCCCAGTACATATCCCGTAAGATTCATTTCACCTGCTGATTCCTCCGCATATCCAAGAGGAACCTGGGCTGCTGCTATGTTTTCTGCGCTGACACCCTGAGCTGTCAAAAACTCAGCCTGCCAGATTTTCGTACTCAGTTCCCCAGCCTTATCGGCATTAATCCCTTTCATGAAATTGGTATTCACCACATGGATAAAGGGAACTCCCTCCTGGTCTTCTATGTAGAGAATGGAATTTTTCTCATTCTTTGCCACATCTTCTTTTAGTGCAGAAAGCTCCTGGGTTTTGGAACTCTTAAACTCCAGTTCCGGGTACAGTGCCTGGAATGCATCCATATGTTTCTCAAACACTCCTGTTTCATCAATAAAATAACAAATTCCTTCTTTTTCAGAAGAAACCTCTGCCTGCCCTTCTGTACCCTGGCTTCCCTCTTCTGATTTGTCAAAAGCCGATATAATCCTGGGAGCCAGACACAAAAGTAAAATCAATGCCATAATAATAATGGTGGACACCCAAAATGCCTTTTTTCGGATACCTTCTTTAAAAGTATATTGAAATACTGTTAAAACCTGTTTCATTTCGTTTCCCCTGCCTTTCTCACGAAGATTTCCTGTAAGGATGGTTCACGGATTTCAAACTTCACTGGGTAGATGTCTGCATCCAGCAATCCTTTTAAAAATTGATGGGCCATGTCATCTCCCTGGATTTTATATTCTGTCTCAGATGCACGTTCTTCAAATAACTGCAGTCCGTTTTGTTCTGCAATGCTTCTTACATCTCCCTGGGCAGAAACCACCAGATTGGTATGCCCATAGCCTGCCTTAATCTCTTTCAGATTACCTTTCAGCAAAGTTTTTCCCCTGTCCAGGATAACTAAATCCTTGCAATACTCTTCTACTGTTTCCATCTGATGGGTACTTAAAATAATATATTTTCCTTCCTCCACCAGTTCCCGCACCAGTTGTCTGAGAACCTGGGCATTTACCGGATCCAGTCCGGAGAATGGCTCATCCAGAAAAATCAGCCGGGGATTATGGATAATGGCTGCAATAAGCTGCACCTTCTGCTGATTTCCCTTAGATAATTTCTCTGCCGGCACGTTTTTATACTCTGTTACCTGTAAACGCTCCATGTAATCCAAAGCCGATTTTCTGGCTGCTTCTTTTTTCATACCCCTTAACATACCGAAATAAATCAACTGCTCTAAAACCTTTGTTTTCATATAAATCCCACGTTCCTCCGGTAAATATCCAAAGGATAAGGTTTCTCTGGTAATTCTGGTGTTATTCCAGGTAGCAGAACCCAAATCCGGATTCATAATTCCAAGAATTGTTCTTATGGTTGTAGTCTTTCCTGCTCCGTTGGTTCCCAAAAGCCCAAATACACCGGGGCTTTCCATGGAGAAAGACAAATGGTCTACTGCAGTCTTTTCTCCAAATTTTTTCGTTAGTTCATTTACAATCAATCCCATAAAATATCCTCCTTCACAATATTATTTCTTATAATGCCTGCAATAATAAGCATAAATCAGTGTCTGGGAACACCAGATAATCAGCAGCAGCAGAAAGGGCGCAATCCCCAAATTCAGAATTGTGGACAGTAAAACCAGCGCTACAAACAGCCCTAAATATAAATATTGAGATTTCAGATAAGCTTGATATCCGGCATGAAACACCTGCACTTTCTCCCGTTCATCACAGCTTGCCAGGCACTCTTTATCATAATTCCAGCTAAAAATATTTCCCTTTCTCTCCGGATTCAGTTTTTTCATATAGTTTACAATTCGGTCCAGACAAATCAGATTCCAGAACGCCCCTATAACAAAGAAATGAATTGCAGCCCCATTTCCTGCTGCTTCTTCCCTGTAAAGCTGGGAAATCACAATTCCTGAAACACAAATTCCAACAACACTCAGCAGGCTTATCACTGCCTGATAACGCTCATAAGATTTTTCTATACGCTCTGCCTCTTCCTCATCCTCCCTGTCCCAGTTTTTGTATTTCTTCCTTGCCCGAAGAACCAGAACAGTCCCGATAATGCAGCCTAAAACAGATAAGGCTATCAAAGCCCATGAGCTATACAAGGATATCAACGCCTCCAGATTTTTTAATTCCTCCCTAAGAGGCTCTCTCCAGCAAAAAAACACCAGACTTCCTCCGCCTCCTATGATTGCTCCTATAAGCATTAAAATCCCCGTTTGAAGAAAGCCTGCCTTTCTTCCTGTTTCCTGCTTTTGTTTACTCATCCTCTTCTCCCTCCTCATAGCGGAAAATTTCTTCTACACTTGCATTGCACTCCTTGGCTATTTTTAAAGCGAGTGTCACAGAGGGAGAATAATCTCCTCTCTCAATCAGGCTGATAGTCTGTCTGGATGCTCCCACCCTTCTGCCTAATTCCTGCTGGTTGATTCCAAGCCTTGCCCTGTATTCCTTCAGATTATTATATAGCGGCACATGTTTACCCCCCCCCTTCAAAAAATTTCATTTTCTTATAAAGTTGACAATATCCCTTGTCAAAATGACAACTTTCTTTGTCAATCATTCTAGCATATGACAAGGAAAGTTGTCAACACAAAAAAGGTCACAAAAAAGATTGCATTTGAAATTTTCTCCAAAACAATCTTTTCATCCGCTTTATTTTTATCTGTCTCTTAATAAAACCAGTATTCCGGTCAAAACTACTACACCAACTGCCATGCCCCCAGGACCAAGGGGAATACTTCCAAGCAACAGCCCAGACACGTTCACTGCAAAATGGCACACCACAGCGCCTTTTAAATTTTTATGCTTTTCCACAATTTTTCCCAGCACAAGACCAATTCCAAAAGCATAAAGTCCCTGTACCAGATTTCCATGTATGACAGCAAAATACAACGCCTGCATCACGTTTGCCACTGAAAATGAAAAACTTTGACATAAAATTTTCAAGGTAAGCCCCCTGAAAATCAATTCCTCTGTCACAGGAGCAAATATTCCCACATAAAGAGCAGACCAGATACCTGGCTGATTCACTCCCAGACTTTCCAACACCTGACCATAAGCTTCCATTGTCTTTGGGCAATAGCATCTGCGCCCCAAATTAAAAGAAGACTCACTGCCAGTTGCAGACATAGTCCAAGAAGCAACAGCCGCAGCCAGCTTTTGGCATCCATTCCCCGGCACTTCTGTGTTCTTTTCCTTTTTTGCAGGAGCGGTACCAGAAATTCCTATTACAAGAAAATTCCCATTGATACAGCAGGAAAGAATATATACCCCTGGGTCTGTAAATACCCAAGAATCTCTGTCCCCAGTCCTCCTCTGTTCTGGAAGATCACACTAAGAAGCACCAGAAATACCGAAAATCCTGCAGATAATAAAACTTTTGCAAAAGGAGCCACACGCACACTGGCATAAGGCTCATTCCAACTGTTTTCCACTTTTTTCATATGCTTACACCTGCAAATCCCGGAAGGAAAAGCTCCGTTTTCCAGAAGCGTAGTCTTCTACAATGTGACCTTCACCAAATAAACGGTATTTATAAGTTACCAGACCTTCTAACCCTACGGGACCTCTGGCGTGGATTTTTCCTGTACTGATACCAACCTCTGCCCCAAATCCATACCGGAATCCATCTGCAAACCGGGTAGAACAATTCTGGTAAACCCCGGCGGAATCCACCAGCTGCATAAATTTTTCTCCATGCTCCGGATTTTCAGTAATAATACAGTCTGTGTGATGGGATCCATAGGTATTAATATGTTGCACTGCTTCTTCCAGACTGTCTACTAACTTGATAGAGAGTACCAGATCCAGGTATTCTGTGTGAAATTCCTCTTCCCCCATGATTTCGCAGTCAATGATTCTGCTTACTTCTTCAGTTCCCCGCAGTTTTACCCCTGCCCCTGTAAGCGCCTGGGCTGCCATTGGAAGAAATTCTGCTGCAATCCTACGGTGTACCAAAAGTGTTTCTGTGGCATTGCAGGCTGCTGTATACTGGGTTTTGGCATCCACAAGAACAGGAATTGCCTTTTCCTTATCATACTCTTCGTCAACATAAATGTGGCAGATTCCGTCTGCATGCCCCATCACCGGAATTTTAGTATGGTTCATAATATACTGCACAAAGGCATTAGAGCCTCTTGGAATCAGCAAATCTACACAGTCATGGCAGTCTAATAGCTGGTCAATTTCCTGATGCTGCTCAGCCTGAAGCATACAGCCTTTGGGCAGTCCTGCTTTTGTTACAGCCTGGTAAATCAAATCAAACAAAACTTTATTGGTTCTGGCAGTTTCCTTTCCGCCTTTTAGAACAGCGCAGTTTCCGCTCTTAATACAAAGTGCTGATATCTGCACCAAAGCATCTGGTCTTGCCTCAAAAATAATGCCAATGACCCCGATAGGGCAGGATATGCGATACAGCCTCAGTCCCTGATCCAGTTCCCGCGCCATCTGCACCTTAGCCAGAGGGTCTTTAAGCTTTACCAGTTCCCGGATACCCTGAATCACATCTTCTAATTTATGTTGGTCAAATTTCAACCGCTTCATCACTGCCTGTGGAATCCCGGCATCTCTGGCTGCTTCTATATCTTCTTCATTTGCCTTAAAAATTTCCTCCCTGGCATTAAGAAGCGCCTCTGCTGCTGCCAAAAGCGCCTGATTCCGCACTTCAATGGAAAGCGCTGCCATTTGCGGGCTGTCCTCTTTCAATTTTTTTTACTTCGCTTCTGATATCCATGGCTTGCCCTCTTTTCTTTTAGATTTTTACTCATTATAACTGGATTCTCTTCATCCTGCAACGAAAATCCTCTGTCTTTATTACATCTGCTTTCTCACAATCTTATATTCATCATTCATCTGAAAATATGGACAGTGATAAAACGTGTCCCTGAGAAAATGGCTCATTTCATCCTCATCCAGATTCACATCACAAATATAATATCCAAACTCTTCATCATAAATATAGTTACTGCAATATTCGCATCTTGTCTGAGCCTGTTTTTCTTTTTTCATATTTTCCAGCCCCCTCTTTTGTCTCTGTTTCTATTAAAGATATAGCAAAACCCCTTCTCTTGTCAAACGTTCCTGTAATTTCTCATAGAAAATCGCATTCTCTCATTGCAAATAACTGCATTAGTGCTATAATAGTTCATGCCTTTATAGAAATTTAATACCAATTATATTTTTTTAATACTATCTTAATCTAGATAATATGGAGGTTTCCTATGAAAATCATTATTGTGGGCTGCGGAAAAATCGGTACTACACTTGCAGAGCAGCTCAGTTCAGAACATCATGACCTTGTAGTCATTGATACGAATCCTCAGAAAATACAACAGCTTTCTGAGTCCATTGATGTTATGGGAATTGTGGATAATGGCGCAAGCATCAATGTTTTATCAGACGCAGGAATTGAGGATGCACATTTACTCATTGCTGTAACAGGATCTGACGAATTGAACCTTTTGTGTTGTGTTATTGCAAAAAAGTAAGTAAATGCCATACCATTGCCAGAGTCCGGAATCCTTTATATAACAAGGAGCGAAATTTCATCCGGAAAAGTCTGGGTATTACTATGATTATCAATCCAGAGCTGGCTTCTGCTATTGAAATTTCACGCTTACTGCGTTTCCCCTCTGCCATTGAGCTGGATACCTTTGCAAAAGGCAGGGTAGAGCTGTTGAAATTTAAACTGCTTCCAGAATTCCGGTTAAGCGGTATGTCTGTTATGGAAATCGTAGACAAACTGCGCTGTAATGTTTTAATCTGCGGCGTAGAGCGGGGCGAAGAAGTCTTTATTCCTTCCGGTAATTTCATTCTTCAGGACAATGACCTGATTTCCATTATGGCTTCTCCAAAGAATTCCGCTTCTTTCTTTAAAAAGGTTGGAATCCACACCCATCAGGTTAAAAATGCCCTGATTGTAGGCGGGGGAACTTTGGGCTATTATCTGGCTGCTCTGCTGATTGATTTAAAAATCAAAGTGCGTATTGTGGAAAATAATCAGGAACGGTGCCAGCAGTTAAGTGAACTTCTTCCGGAGGCTACCGTTATCTGCGGAGACGGAACAGACAAAAAGCTGCTGCTGCAGGAGGGTCTGACACAGACAGAGTCTTTTATTACGCTTACCAATATGGATGAAGAAAATATTTTCCTGTCTCTGTTTGCCAAAAAGAATTCAAAGGCTAAATTAATTACCAAGGTAAACCGTATTGCTTTTGATGATATTATTGATGGTCTTGATATTGGCAGTGTTATTTATCCAAAATATATTACTGCGGACTATATCCTCCAGTATGTACGGGCTATGGAAAATTCTCTGAGCAGTAATGTAGAAACACTCTATCATATTCTGGACAACCAGGCAGAGGCTCTGGAATTTTCTGTAAAGGAAGCATCTTCTGTAACAGACATTCCTTTAAGCCAGCTAAATCTAAAAGAAAATCTGCTGATTGCCTGTATCAACCGCAATGGTTCCATTCAGATTCCAAGAGGACAGGATACCATCCAGGTAGGAGACACAGTTATTATTGTTACTTCTGTAAAGGGTCTTCGTGACTTAAAAGATATTTTGAAAAAATAAGAGGCAGGAAAGACGATGAATTACTCTATTGTAAGATATATTATTGGTAAGGTACTTTATTTTGAGGCTGCCTTTATGGGGCTCCCCTGCGTAACTGCTATTATTTACCAGGAACACAGCGGCTGGGCATTTTTCTTTACTGCCCTGTTGTGTATTTTACTGGCTTATTTGCTTACGCGAAAGCGTCCTGCAAATGATACTTTTTATGTGAAAGAAGGATTTGTAACCGTTGCTCTGAGCTGGATTGTTTTAAGTATTATGGGCGCGCTTCCTTTTTTTATTCTGCGGTTCTATTACAAATCCTGTGGATGCCCTGTTTGAAACAGTCTCCGGGTTCACCACCACAGGCGCCAGTATTTTAAAGGATGTGGAAATTCTTCCCAAATGTGTCCTCATGTGGAGAAGCTTCACGCACTGGATTGGCGGTATGGGCGTTCTGGTATTTCTTCTTACTTTTATTCAGGGGCATGGGAGTGGTTCTCACATGAATCTCATGAAAGCAGAAAGTCCGGGACCTTCTGTAAGCAAACTGACACCTACCGTGCAGTCTACTGCAAAAATTTTATATTTGATTTATGTGGTTCTCACAGTAATTGAAATTATTTTACTGCTTTTAGGCGGTATGCCTTTATTTGATTCTCTGACTACCAGCTTCGGTACTGCCGGAACCGGAGGTTTTGGTATTAAAAATGACAGTATTGGCGGATACTCTCCTTATATCCAGATTGTAGTCACTATTTTCATGATTCTTTTTGGAATTAACTTTAATGCTTACTTTTTCATTCTTTGCAAAAAGTTCCGTCAGGCATTTCTTATGACAGAGGTGCGTTGTTATCTGGGAATTATTGCGGCGGCAATTCTTATGATTGCGTGGGATATCCGCCATCTTTTCCCAACCATTGGAGAAGTTTTCCGTCACGCGTCCTTCCAGGTGGCTTCTATTATTACCACTACGGGATTTGCCACTACAGACTTTGACTGCTGGCCCCCAGGTTGCCAAAACAACTTTGATTATGCTTATGTTTATTGGCGCCTGTGCCGGAAGTACGGGAGGCGGTATTAAGGTTTCCCGTTTTGTCATTTTGATTAAAACCATCCAGAAGGAGCTGCACACTTTACTGCCATCCCCGTATGGTGAAAAAGCTGAAAAATAGACGGACATACTCTGGAGCATGAAGTTGTTCGCTCCACGAACGTATTTTTAATCGCCTATGTTTTAATCTTTTCCCTGTCCGTATTGCTGCTTGGATTTTAATGATTTTGACCTGATTACCAATTTCACAGGTGTGGCTGCTACTTTGAATAACATTGGTCCCGGTCTGGAACTGGTTGGACCTACACAGAATTTTTTCCATCTTTTCAGATGGGTCAAAAATCTGGTGCTAATTTTTGATATGCTTGCCGGACGTCTGGAGCTGTTTCCCAATGCTGCTGATCTTTGTGCCGGATACCTGGAGGAAATACTAGCATATGTCTGTTAAATTTTTTAAAAAAACAGGTTTACAATACCTAAGTAAAATGATATATTATAGATGTAATAGAAAAAGACACTACCGATAGACGGATAATCCAAATATACTAATTACAAAAAAGTAACCGTATCCTTTGGCGATGGGCGGTTACTTTTTTGTTTGATTTATGTACGCTATTAAAATCGTTACAACGATACTCAGCATCATTAACACGATAGAAAGCATTTCAAAATCACTCATAAGTTTGCCCTCCTTTTTAAGATTTTCCGCTGTCAGAATTTCTATGTAATCAGAGGGTCCAGTCCCTCTGTTGAAGGACTAACCGCCTACCGTTTTCAAGTAGTGTCTTACGTTTATTTTATCAAAGGGCTTGTCTCATAGCAAGTAATTTCTTTCTATTTCCCAGCATGAAACCACACTTCTATTCTGGTTCCTTTTCCCAGTTGGCTCTTTAGCCGAATCTCAGCATGGTGCAATGCTGCGGCATGCTTTACAATAGAAAGCCCCAGTCCGGTACCTCCTGTTTTTCGGGAATGGCTTTTATCTACCCGATAAAAGCGTTCAAAAATTCTCTCCTGCTCTTCTTTTGGAATCCCGATTCCATTATCCTCTACGGAAAAACAAACCTGGTTTTTTCTCTTTTGCAAGAATCACTCTTACATATCCACCTTCCTGATTATACCGGATGGCATTATCCACAAGATTATACATCATTTCGTACAATACATGGCGGACACCGTAAACTTCAGCGCTGCTTCCCTGGCTGGTAATGATGACGTTACGCTTTTTGGCAGGAAGGGTAAGATTCTGGCAGATGTCCTCCATAAGCCCATGCAAATCCACCTGTTCAAATGGCATTTCTCCACTTTTCTCATCAAATTTTGGAAATCTCAATAATATCTTTTACCAGACTGGTCAGGCGGCTGGCTTCATCATAAATACGCCCGGCAAACTCCGGCACATCCTCCTGGCGTACCATACCGTTTTTTATAATCTCTGCATATCCTGAGATGGACATAAGCGGTGTTTTTAGTTCGTGAGAAACATTGGCAGAGAATTCTCTCCTCACTTCCTCCGCCTGCTTCAACTCCTCCACCTGTTTTGCAATCTGCTTATTCTGCTCATCCACTCTGTTTAGCAAAGGCCGCAGCTCTTCGTATTCCACATGCTCCAAAGGATGCTCTAAATCCAACTGGTTAATTGGGTCAATCAGCTTCTTTGTCTGTCGTTCTACCACAGCAAAAGCCAGTCCCAGCACTGCAATCAGCAGAAGGCCCATAAGCGTAAAACTGGAAAGAAGTGTAGTAAGCACGCTGTCTGTTGTTTTCCCAACCCGCAGTATCTCTCCGTTTTTCAGCTTCACTGCATAATAAAAAGTCTGTTCCGACAGGGTCTCTGAGATGCGTATCATCTCCCCTTCCCCTTCTTTTAAAGCTGCTTTTACCTCCGGACGGTTTTGATGATTTTCCATAGAAGCTGCATCTGTCTTAGAATCAAAGGCAACGCTCCCATCCTTCTGAAAAATAGTTACGCGGCTGTTGGTCATATCTGCCACTTCCTCTGTGAGATATTCTTCCCCCATATATTCCAGAACATAGCGCAGATACTGGGATTCAATTTTTTACATCCTGCCGCATATAACTGTTATATTTCTGGTACATCACCACACTGGCTGCAAAGAAGGTAACCAGTATGGACAAGGCAGTCAAAAACCCCACATGGTTCATAATTCTCTGTTTCATTGTTTATCTCCTATGCGGTAACCTACTCCCCTGACTGTTTCTATTAAGAAGCCGGAATCTCCCAGCTTCTGGCGCAGAGTTCTGATATGTACGTCTACAGTTCTGGTCTCTCCGGCATATTCATAGCCCCAGATTTTCTCCAGAATCTGGTCACGGCTTAATACAATTCCCTGATTCTCCATTAAATAGCGCAACAGCTCAAATTCTTTTAGCGTAAGCTCTACCGCCCGTTCCCGGTCAAAAACCTGATGTCTGTCCACATGAATGGTAAGTCCTTTATAAGTGTACTCTTTTTTCCCAGCCTGTTTTGCGGCTCTTCGAAGCACTGCCTTCACTCTTGCAATAAACTCCATCATTCCAAAGGGTTTCGTAATATAATCATCTGCTCCGCTGTCAAGAGCCCTGACCTTATCATATTCTGCTTCTTTTGCGGTAACCATAATAACAGGAATGTCCCTGGTTTCCTGATTGCTTTTCAGCTTTTCCAAGATACTGTAGCCATCCTCTCCGGGCAGCATAATATCCAGCAAAATCAACTGAGGAATCTCCTCTTTTAAGGCTTTCCTTAATTCTTTTCCGTCCCGGATACCTTTTGCTTCAAACCCGGTAGTACCCAAAGTATACACTAATAATTCCCTGATATTTCTCTCATCCTCTACACAATAAATCATGTTTGCCTCCCTTTTTCTTCCCTTTTATCAACATGCAGGAAAAGCGTGCCTGAAAATGACGAAAATGTATTTTCAAACACGCTTTTCTTAGTACGCTTATGGATTAAGGAAGAAGATAATATTGTCTGGTTTCTTCCATAGTTTTCTGGAAAGAAACATTATCCTCACTCTTCATGGCATTTAAGTAGCTGTGAGTTTCATAGCTTCCTTCTGCAATCTGGGCAATGCATACAGCAATATTCGAGCAATGGTCTGAAATACGTTCCAAACTGGTAATCACATCTGAAAGGATAAATCCCTGCTCAATGGTGCATTTTCCTTCCCGAAGCCTGCTTACGTGGCGGCTTTTTAATTCCTGATTCAATTCATCAATGATTTCTTCCAATGGCTCTACTTTCTTAGCCAGCTTATAGTTCTGTTCTTCAAATACCTGATAAGACAATTTTACAATATCCTGCACTGCTCTTGAAATGACTGCAAGCTCTGCCAGGGCCTTATCAGAGAATTTCAACCCTTTGTCATGAAGCTCTTTTGCAGATTCCATGATATTGACACCATGGTCTGAAATACGTTCAAAATCTCCAATACAATGTAAAATAACGGATAAGTCCCTGCTGTCTTTCTGGTTCATATCCTTTTGTCCCAACTGTACCAGATAAGTACCCAGGGCGTCTTCGTACTGGTCTACCCGCTCCTCTTCTGCAGCAATCTTCTCTTCTGCTTCTTCTTTATAATTGTCAAAAAGAGATAATGCCATAAACAGACATTCTTTGGATGCTGCTGCCATATGGTTTGCTACCACGCGGCTCTGTTCCATAGCCAGGGCAGGTTTGTCCAGGAAACGCGCATCCAGAAGCTGAAGACCTTCTGTTTCGCTCTTTTCTTCTTTTTCATCACGGATGGTAATACACGCCAGTTTCTCAAGCCCTTTGGAAAACGGCAGAAGAATACAGGTTGCAAATACATTAAAGGCACTGTGGGCTACTGCGATTCCAGCCGCATTTGCCGCCTGTCCCATAAACTGGAAGTCAAACGCCATATGCAGTCCATAGAATACCACCAGAAAGACAGCAGTTCCAATAATATTAAAATATAAATGAACCATAGCTGCCCTTTTAGCATTTTCTTAGCTCCTATAGCAGAAAGAAGTGCTGTGACACAGGTTCCGATATTCTGTCCAAGAATAATGGGAATCGCCACACT
>ENA-OPYU01000588-OPYU01000588.1-human-gut-metagenome-genome-assembly--contig:-NODE-588-length-14064-cov-3.055536_pt1 | contig 14064 bp, 21 predicted proteins | sample MGYA00242637_ERZ504482 | MGnify/ENA primary metagenome ERZ504482 (study PRJEB26092, sample SAMD00036237) | human gut metagenome | host: Homo sapiens | study: EMG produced TPA metagenomics assembly of...
CTTCACTCCTTTACTTTTCTTCAACTGCTACAATATCATCAGCAACTAACACATAATCGGTATGTCCCATATCCCCGATTGCGTAACCTCTGCCGTATAACTTCGGATTGACAAGTTTTACTTTCTGCTTACTTGAACTTCTTTTCGCCAGCCTGTACGGGAATTTCTACTACAACATTTCCCCTCTCTGCACATCAGAATAAAGGTTATAGCTTCGTCTGGCTACACATTGTTCCAACAGACAGGCTTGTTTGTAATTCAGTTCCTTGTGAGCTTCGCCATACTGTTTAACATACTCTAAGGATAACGCTACATCTGAAATCTGGTCGGCACTCATGCGTGAGCTTGCGTCAGCTCTGGTCTCGTAGACCATTCTTAAAATCTGTATTGATGTCAATACAATCGGATAACTTCTTCTTTGCTCTTTTTTCAGCCCTTGTTTCATTAAAGTCTGCAACAAATCTTTTATTTCTGGTTGCTCTCTTAGCACAACCTTTTCTGATGTTTCCATCTTTAACTCCTCCTATCGCTCTTTTGGTCGTATCTGCGGTTTCATAGTTGGTAGCTCCCGACAGTAGTCTGGATAGTTCAGACGGATTGCCTCAAAAAAAATTACGGAGCATATCCACATTCAAATATCTCATAAGGTGTAGACAATTTTTCCTTTCCAAATAGAAAAAGAGACTGTTATTTCACAGCCCCTGTAATAAATCTTTTACCCAACTCTTGACAAAGAGCCGCAAAAATAAGCGTACCACTATTTCTAATGATACGCTTATCTTATTTCACTTTTTTAATTAAGTTCTATGAGAACTCCTATTTATTTGCGATAGCTGCCTGTGCTGCTGCCAGTCTTGCGATCGGCACACGGAACGGTGAGCAGGATACATAGTCAAGACCAAGTTTGTTGCAGAATTCTACAGAACTCGGATCTCCGCCGTGCTCTCCACAGATTCCTACGTGAAGATTCGGATTAACCGGTTTTCCTAATGTGATCGCCATATCCATCAGCTTACCAACGCCTGTCTGATCCAGTTTTGCAAATGGATCGTTCTCGAAGATCTTAGCATCGTAATAAGCATCAAGGAACTTACCTGCGTCATCACGAGAGAATCCAAATGCCATCTGTGTCAAGTCGTTTGTACCGAAGCAGAAGAAGTCAGCTTCTTTTGCGATCTCGTCTGCTGTAAGAGCAGCTCTCGGGATCTCGATCATTGTACCTACTTCATATTTCAGGCTGCTGTTTGCTGCTGCGATTTCAGCGTCTGCTGTCTCAACAACGAACTTCTTAACATATTTTAACTCTTTTACATCGCCTACGAGCGGAATCATGATCTCCGGTTTTACTGTCCAGTCCGGATGAGCGTTCTGTACATTGATCGCTGCGCGGATAACAGCTCTTGTCTGCATCTTAGCGATTTCCGGATATGTCACTGCCAGACGGCATCCACGATGTCCCATCATCGGGTTAAACTCGTGCAGGCTGTCGATAATTGCTTTGATCTGATCAACTGTCTTGCCCTGTGCGTCAGCCAGTTTCTTGATGTCCTCTTCCTCTGTCGGAACGAACTCATGAAGCGGCGGATCAAGGAAACGGATTGTAACCGGATTTCCTTCAAGAGCCTCATAGAGAGCCTCGAAGTCACCCTGCTGCTCCGGAAGGAATTTTTTCAAGAGCCGCTTCTCTTTCCTCTACTGTTTCAGAGCAGATCATCTCACGGAAAGCGTCGATTCTGTTGCCTTCAAAGAACATATGCTCTGTACGGCAAAGTCCGATACCTTCTGCTCCAAGTTCGCGGGCTTTCTTAGCGTCAGCCGGTGTATCTGCGTTTGTACGAACTTTCATTGTTCTGTATTTATCAGCCCATCCCATGATTCTTCCGAACTCACCTGCGATCGTAGCATCTACTGTCGGGATGATTCCGTCATAAATAGCTCCTGTAGATCCGTCAAGAGAAATGCTGTCTCCCTCGTGGAACTCTTTTCCTGCTAATGTGAATTTCTTGTTTGCTTCATCCATTGTGATGTCTCCGCATCCAGATACACAGCATGTACCCATACCACGAGCAACTACTGCTGCGTGAGATGTCATACCACCACGAACTGTCAGGATACCCTGTGCGGATTTCATACCTGTGATGTCTTCCGGAGATGTCTCCAGACGAACAAGGATTACTTTTTTCCTCCTCTTGCAGCCCATTCAACAGCGTCGTCAGCTGTGAATACGATCTTACCGCAAGCAGCTCCCGGAGATGCTCCAAGTGCTTTTGCCATCGGTGTTGCGGCTTTCAGTGCGGCAGCATCGAACTGCGGATGGAGAAGTGTATCAAGGTTTCTCGGATCGATCATAGCTACAGCTTCTTCTTCTGTTCTCATTCCCTCATCAACAAGGTCACAAGCGATCTTTAAAGCAGCCTGAGCTGTTCTCTTACCGTTACGAGTCTGAAGCATGAACAGTTTACCATGCTCTACAGCTAAACTCCATGTCCTGCATATCTCTGTAGTGTGTTTCAAGTGTTTTGCACACATCTTTGAACTGTGCGAACGCTTCCGGGAATTTCTGTTCCATCTCGGAAATGTGCATCGGTGTACGAACACCTGCAACTACGTCTTCGCCCTGTGCATTTGTAAGGAACTCTCCGAAAAGTCCGTTCTCTCCTGTAGCAGGGTCACGTGTAAATGCAACACCTGTACCACAGTCATCTCCCATATTTCCGAATGCCATCATCTGTACGTTGACAGCAGTTCCCCATGAATACGGGATATCATTGTCACGGCGGTATACGTTTGCTCTCGGGTTGTCCCATGAACGGAATACAGCTTTAACAGCTCCCATTAACTGCTCTTTTGCGTCTGACGGGAAATCTGCTCCGATCTTCTCTTTGTACTCAGCTTTAAACTGTCCGGCAAGAGTCTTAAGATCTTCTGCTGTAAGATCAACGTCCTGAGTAACGCCTTTTTCTTCTTTCATTTTGTCGATAAGCTCTTCAAAGTATTTCTTACCAACTTCCATAACTACGTCAGAATACATCTGGATGAATCTTCTGTAGCAGTCCCATGCCCAACGAGCATTTCCGGAAGCCTCTGCAAGAGTCTCTACAACTTCTTCGTTAAGACCGAGGTTAAGAATTGTATCCATCATACCCGGCATGGAAGCTCTTGCTCCGGAACGAACGGAAACAAGAAGAGGATTCTCTTTATCTCCGAATTTCTTTCCTGTGATCTCTTCCAATTTAACAATAGCGTCCATGATCTGACTCATAATTTCGTCGTTGATCTTTCTGCCATCTTCATAATACTGTGTACAAGCCTCTGTTGTTACAGTAAATCCCTGCGGTACAGGGAGTCCGAGACTTGTCATCTCTGCAAGGTTCGCGCCTTTTCCACCAAGAAGGTTTCTCATTGTTGCGTTACCTTCTGTGAACATATAAACCCATTTTGCCATGTCACAATGACCTCCTAAAAAATTTTGCAAATATTTCTGCTATAATTCGCATATAATATTCTAATGGTTTTATTCACTTGCGTCAAGCGTTTTGTCGGCTTTTGTCTGTCTTTTTGTCCATCTTTTCGTCTATTTTCCCACACATATTTCCCACGATCTCCGATTCCGTAAAAATCAGCAAACGTAATCTTAAAAATCTTATTTTTCCATAGAACTGATATCTATCTTACTTTTGATCATATATTGCCATATTCCCCGAATGCGCAATATCTCCCTGAAGCAAAATTCCTTCCGGTACTCCGTCTTTCATGATCAGACGGCGATATACGTTTCTGTCTTCCTCGACAAAGATCTCATCCCCTTCTTCCTGTCTGATCCTTCCGAGGCAAAGAGTAACCAGTCCGAAAAAGTTGATCGTATTTTTCGCGGCAAATGTATCCGTATACTCTGTACCGACTCCGCACATATTTCTTGCCGCCGTCTGTCCCTGCTTCATCGCGTTCGGCCAGATGCCCGACAATCCCGTAACATCTCCCGCCGCATATACGTTCGGTACATTTGTCTCCATCTTAGAATTTACTTTGATTCCTCGTTCGACCTCGATCTCACTTTTTTCTAAAAACCCGACTGCCGGACGTACGCCAGCCGCCACGATGATGAGATCGCATAAAAGCTGTTTTCCCGTATCAAGAGTAACCGCACGAATCATACCGTCAGCTTCGCATACCGCGCCTTCGGCTTTGCATCCGAGATAAAATTGTACCCCTGCCTGTTCAAACAGTTCCTGATATGTCTTCGCCGCATGTGCGTCAAGCTGTACGGGAAGAATCTGTTCCGCCATCTCCACGACAGTCACCTTTTTCCCTCGCTCGATCAATCCGTACGCTGCATCCAGTCCGACAAGTCCTGATCCGATAATCAGAATTTTTTCCGCATCTTCCGCCATTTTATCGATCTCCTGCGCGTCTTTCAAATGCCGGAGTCCAAATACATTTTTCGCTTTCCGAAGATCTCCTACAGGAGGAATAAAACTGTCTGCCCCTGTGGAAATGAGCAGTTTGTCATAACAGATCGATTCTCCTCCCTTTGTATCAACCATCTGATTTGCCGTATCGATAACTTCAATATGTCCGTATACTTCCGCGATCTGATTTTTCTCAAAAAAGTCTTCTTCCACAAACGACAACTCTTCCGCCGTCCTTTCGTGGGAAAGATATTTGTGCAGCATACAGCGGGAATGAACTTGCTCATCTGCCGAAATCATCGTAATCTGTGCATCTTTTTTCAGCTTTCTGATCTCTTTTGCGGCCATGATCCCCGCCGCTCCTGTTCCGATAATCACGTAGTTCATCCATCACACCTCCTCTACATGGATCGCGCCTTTCGGACACGATTTCACACAGTTTGGTTCCTGACCGTCAGACATACAAAAATTCACACTTGATCACTTTTTTTGCTTTGTCATCCGATCCGGTTCAAGAACACCAAACGGACAATTCATCACACACATAAAGCAAGATCCGCATTTTGTCTCGTCATATGTCACGATCCCTGTTTCCGGGTCTTTCTGAAGCGCCCCGCTCATACATGACATTACGCATTCCGGCTCGTCACAATGCCTGCAGAACAAAGGTCTGTATGTGCCGTCGTCTCCTTTTAAAATATAATTTCTCGATTCGTTTTCCGGATCGGTCAGATCCAAATCATAAATTGTTCCCGGCGTTTTCCTGTGCGCCTGCATACATGCTGCCGAACAATTCTTACAGCCGTCGCATTTTTCATATTCTACAATAATCCTTCTCATGGAGCCGCCCTCCTATATATGAAGCGCGTCGCGCTTTTCCAGAATAATCTTTTCCAAAATATCGGCAGATTCTTTTGCGTCCGGATTAATGATAACTTGCCCGCCTGTCAATTCTTTCATATCTTCTGTCAATATTTTTACAGCCGCGCCGCTTCCCGTTACAAACGGCGGAAGTCCTAAATGAAGCGGAAGTCCTAACGCCAGACCGAAGCAGCCGTCCGCAAGAGCCTGCTCCTCAAGCCACTGCGCCGCCGAAAGCACGAGCGGAAGCTGAGGCAGATCGACGCCGATCGTCTCCGCAAGTTCCGTCGCCACGATCTCCAAACGTCCGATCGCAAGGCACGGTCCGAAATTAAGCACCGGAGGAATCCCCAGTTTTTCACATACTGCGCGAAGTTTCGGTCCTGCAAACTGTGCGGCTTCCGGCGTCATCAAACCGCAATTTTCAATTCCTCCCGAAGAACATCCTGCCGTCAAAACGATAATATCCCGGGCAATCAGCTCTTTCGTAAGTTCTACCGTAAGGACATCATGTCCTCCCGCCGTCAAGTTTGAACAGCCCACAACTCCCGCAACTCCTTTAATATCGCCTGATACGATCAGATCTACAAGCGGCTTCCAATTTCCGCCGAGAAATTCTTTCAAGGAACCTTCACTGACTCCTGTAAGTGTACGTTCATTGCCATGCTCTTCCATCAGATTCAGTTCTACCCGTTCTTCCGACGCACAATCCGCGCCTCTTCTCTCTTTATAAGAAAGAAGAACTTTATCTATAATTTCCTCCGTTACCTGCTCTCTGTTTTCAAAGTCAAATTCTTCCAGCTCTGCATTTGCTTTTTTCGCCACACTGTCAATACAAAGCTGTTTGATCTTCAATTCGTCACAGATCGGTTCGATTCCCGGCAAAGTACAGTTAAATTCCGAAATCACTGCATCGATTGCGCCTGTGGCGAGAATCGCTTCGCTCGTGTAGTTATTTCCGGCATGTCCGTCAAACACATCTTCATAATGCGCGCCTCGAAGCTGGAGATCTTGTCCGACACAAGTACATCCGACAAGCTTAAACCCTTTTGCTCCCGCCTGTTTTGCCTTTTCCGTAATATCCGCATCTGTAAGCCTTTCCTGAAGATATGTAAACATCGAATGCTGATGTCCTGTAATCATAATATTGATATAATCCGGATCGATCACCCTCAGACCGACCGGAGCCAGACGAAGCTTCGGTTCTCCGAGCACGATATCATTCAGAAGATTCGTCAATGTCAGCCCGTAAATACCTGTAGAAATTCCAAGTTTCAAACAATCTTTTAACATATCGACCGGATCTGAATTTAAGTTTGTTGAACATTTGACAACTCCATGACAGACTTCCGATTTTGCTCCGCCCGGAAGGATGCCGAGTTTTTCCCAGTTTTCATAACGAGGCGCATATGCCATTTTCTTTACAAGTTTCATTTTCTCATATTCGGGAAGATACAGATCCGCAAGAACCGCATCGGCAACTTTCTCTGCCCGGACGTACATATCCTCTTCTTCAATCTCAAAAAGAGCCGCCAGTTTATTTAATGCTCCTTCTCCTTTTATCCCACTCTTTTTCTGCGCTGCATTTTTCACATTTCTTGCCGTATTCTCTACGACATGGATATAGCACCCCGAGCCGGACGCTACCGCACGAAGAAAGTTTCTCGCAACGATCGTATCTGCATTTGCACCGCAGATTCCTCTCGGGGCATCCGGTGTGATTCTGCACGGTCCGTTTGAACAAAGCCGACAACATACTCCTTGAAGTCCAAAAGCACATTTTGTGCTCTGACCTTCCACTCTATGGTGAGACGTTTCCAGCGGAAGGTTTTTAATAAACCCCTCCAACGGCTTATCCGCACTTTCACAAGTCGTACATCCATAACATTGATTCATCTGTTCTTCCTCCTTAACACTTCATATAAATAGTTTTCTGCTGCGCACGTGAGTCTGTTTTAATAGATATTTTTAGTCCACTTTTTTGTCGGAAAGAAAAGTGGGCATACACCCACTTTGTCATCTGTGTATCATTTTCTACACAGATGCTACTTTTTTAAAATATCAAGCCATTGTCTTTTTTTTGCAAAAGCTTTTCTACCGAATGCTGAATTCCAAGAAGTTCTCTGTGAACCGCACATCCCTCTTTGCTTTCATTTCTGATACAAGAGTGATGAACACATTCCATAACCGCAAAGTCCGGTTCGATTGCCGTTACTACGTCATACAATGTAAATTCGCCGATATCTTTTGCAAGCTGATACCCGCCCTTTGGGCCTCTGCGTATTTCGATCAATCCGGATTTGTTCATCTTTTGAAGAATCTTATAACCAAACGCCGATGGTATCTGTTCTAATTCACAAAGTTCTTTTATCGTTTTCTTACCGCCATCTTGTAAAGCTCTTATAACACGAATGGCATAATCACTCTCTTTCGTAAAGAGCACATCATCACCTGCTTTGTTAGAATTATATCAATGTAGAGTATTTTTGTCAACAATCCATTCTACACTTTCACCTGTTTTATTTCTTATTTTATATATTTTTTGTAACTTTTCACATCATCAGAATGTTTTTTTACTGATGTTAATATAATTTCTTATATATTCTAAAATATATTCCCGTGTATTTGTTCGATTATTCCATACGCAGGAATGCTCTATATCCTTTCACAGCCTCATACACATCGGCTTTGCTTGATACTTCATAAGGAGCATGCATGTTCAGTACAGCCACTCCGCTGTCGATCACTTCCATTCCATAATTGGCCATAATATAAGCGATCGTTCCGCCTCCGCCAAGGTCGACTCTTCCAAGCTCCGCAAACTGGTATGCCACCTGCGCCTCGTCCATCGTTCTGCGAAGAGCCGCAATATATTCGCCGTTTGCATCGTTAGAACCTGATTTTCCTCTGCTGCCTGTAAATTTATTAAACGTAATTCCATTTGCAAAAAATGCGGAACTGCGTTTTTCAAAAGCTTCTGCAAACATCGGATCAAACGCAGCGCTTACATCTGACGAAAGCATTTTTGAATTACTCAAAGCCCGGCGGACTTTTAATTCGGATTCACCTTCTGTCACGGCAATCAGCTCGGCAACTGTATTTTCAAAAAACCGGGAATGCATTCCCGTAGCTCCCACACTTCCGATCTCTTCTTTATCTACAAGCAGACAGCATCCTGCTTTTTTTCGCTTCCGTCACATCCAGCATCGCAAATAAAGACGTAAACGCGCACACACGGTCGTCCTGTCCGTAAGAAAGATTCATACTTCTGTCAAGTCCGCAGTCACGGGCTTTTCCTGCCGGAACGATCTCCAGCTCCGCCGAATAAAAAATCTTCTTCATCGATACCGTACATCTCTTTTAAAATATTGAGCACATTTTGTTTTACAGCGTCTTTTTCTTCTTTCTTGAGATCGTCCGCTTTCTCTATCGGACGGTTTCCGATCAAAAGATCTAATTTCTCGCCTTCGATCACCTGCGACGCTTTCTTTTCCAACTGTTCCTTGGGCGAGATGAACAAGCAGATCTGTGATGACAAATACAGGATCATTTTCATCTTCTCCGATGGATACCTTCACAGTTTCTCCGTTCCTTTTTGACGATGACGCCGTGCAGTGCGAGCGGCTGTGCCACCCATTGATAATTTTTTTATACCGCCATAATAATGAGTATCAAGATAAGCAAGTTCTTCATTTTCATAGAGAGGATTTTGTTTCACGTCAATACGCGGCGAATCAATATGTGCTCCAAGAATATTCATTCCCTCAGAAATCGGTCTCTCACCGATTCTAAATAAAGCAAGCATCTTATTCATATTGACTGCGTATACTTTATCTCCCGCTTTCAGCGTTTCTCCTGATCTTAATATTTCTTCAAGATCCCGGTAACCTGCATCTCTTGCCATATTTACGCTAAGTTCTACGCACTCCCGCTCTGTCTTTCCGGCATCCAGGCAACGCTTGTACTTGTCATTGATTTCCTTTAGTTCCGAAATCTGTTCATCGCTGTATAAATTCCAGATATTTTTTCTTTCCATAAGGCAGTCCCCTTCTTTATTATTTTATGATCTTTTTTATTTTCACTTTATTATATACGATTTCTCTGTATTTTAAAAGTAAACAAACTTTTAATTTCAACCGGAAACGCAGCCACATAAAGCGCCGAAAGACACTTTCCGGAACGCGGCGAGCGCCATAAAAAAATCGCAGTTCCGAAAAAATCGGAACTGCGATTTTTGATTAAGCCGGAAATCAGACTTGAACTGACGACCCTTCATTACGAGTGAAGTGCTCTACCTGCTGAGCTATTCCGGCATTAAGATTCGTACTAATACGAACCTTAATTATTATATCTTACTTTAATGTAAATTTCAACTACTTTTTTAGTTTTTTCCAAACGTTTTCCCCGTGGATTTTCCCGCCGCTAATTTTCCCCGAGGGTATTTCCATTTCCTTTTGTAGTTTCTTCATCCGTTTTCATATGAACTGTCAGCTGATTATACGGAATCTCTATACCTTCTTCATCAAAAGTCAGCTTGATCTCCTCAAGTATACGCCATCTTGTCGTCCAATACTCATCCGTCTTGACCCACGCCCGAAGTCCGATCACGACAGCGCTGTCTCCAAGCGAATCTACAAATACTCTTTTCTCCTCATCCTGAATGACAGACGGATCGTCACGCAGTTTTTCTTCTACGATCTGTTTCGCTTTGCGAAGATCCGCTTCGTAAGAAATGCCGACTTTCAAATCCAGTTTCCGCTCCGGTCTTGCGGTTACATTTGTAAGACTGTTATTTGTCAGTATACTGTTCGGAACAACTACCGTCTGGTTGTCGATCGTCGCCAGCTTTGTATAAAAGATCTGTATCTCTTTTTACAGTTCCTTCGATATTTTCCTGTGTCACGATAATATAATCGCCTACGGTAAAAGGTTTTAAAACAAGTATTAAAATACCTCCCGCAAAATTAGACAGACTTCCCTGAACCGCCAGACCGATCGCAACACCTGCCGAAGCGATCAATGCCGCTACAGACGATGACTCTACCCCGAAGTTTGTTGCGATCATGAAGATCAATATAACGTACAAACTAAATTTGATCATAGAATCGACAAACTGTTTCACACCTGCATCAACATTGCTTCTCTCAAACGATTTTCTGATCACCTTTCTAATCCACTTGATCACTTTACTCCCGATAAAGAAAAAGATAAGCGCCAGAACAACTTTCACTCCGAAGCTGATCAGATTCGGTATATTGTCATGAAAAAACTCGATAAACCGGTTCACTTCTTCCGTTGCCTCAGCCGTCACTTCTCCGGCTGTTTCAAGAACATTATTCGCATCTGACTGCGACACATTTTTGCTGCCTGCCGCAGCCATAAGAAAGTGTCTGCCGAAAAACATTTGCGCTTTGCCAAGCACACTGATAAGATACCCCTGCATTCTATATTTTTCCTTTCATCTTTTATTTTTTACAATTCGATAAGATCTGCTTTTCTCTGTTTTTCCTGTTCCGTGTTTTTCTAAAAGAAATTTTATTTTAATGCAAGAAACGCGCACAAATTTCCCCGCTTATCACCTGTCTCCCGATGTGAATATAAGATCTTGCTATTGCAATGCGTACAGACATTCGTGACCGCAATATGTTCCTTGCAGATTCCCGATTCCCGAAAAACCGATTCGTTTGCTTTCCATAGATCAAGCTGATATTTTCCATTGATTTTTTCTGTAAAACAGATTATCCCAATCTTTTTCATCGAAAGCTTCTTTGAATTTTTCCAATCACATCGCCGCTTACTTCATAGCAATCCTGACAGATCGAAGGTCCGACTGCCGCCAATATATCCGCCGGATCACACCCGAAATGTTCTTTCATAACACGAACCGTCTCTTTTCCTATCTTTCCGACAGTTCCCCTCCATCCCGAATGACTAAGACCGATGACATTTTTTTATCGGATCTACAAAATAAAGCGGAACACAATCTGCATAAGAAGTGACAAGACAAATCCCCGGCACGTTTGTCACAAGACCATCTACGTCTGTATAGTCCCGTTCGCGAACAATCCCTTTTCCTTTATCTTCTTCCGTGACAACACGCACATTTGCCGTATGTGTTTGGCGTGACAAGACCATATCGTGACAGTTTGTTCCGATTGCAGATGCGATCCTCTGAAAATTTTCCATGACGGCATCTTTGTCATCCCCTCTGTCAAAACTAAGGTTCATCGACTCATAACAGCCTTTGCTCACTCCGCCGATCCTTGTCGAAAAAGCGCTTTTTACAACTCCCGTCTTTTCAAATAGCGGATATGTCAAAAACGGAACTTCTCCGCACACTTCGTCAAAAATATGTTCTCCATTTTTATAAACTAACCCTAAACTCATACCGTCACCCCACAAATGCATTCTTTATATGCGTAATCTCTGTACCTTCCACCCCGATCACATCAAAGCGGCACTGCGCATCTTCAATTCCATGCTGTACCGTATAGTACAGCGCACACCGAAAAATTCTTTTTTTGCTTTCTTTGATCGACCGCCTCCAGCGGATTGCCCGCCTGTCTGCCGGAACGATATTTCACTTCGCAAAACACATAACAGTCTCCGTCTTTTGCAATAATATCAATCTCGCCGTCACGGCATCTGTAATTATACTCGATCAGTTCATAACCGTTTTGTTCCAGATAATATCCTGCCGCCTGCTCGTATACAGCTCCGACAGATCTGTTGTTTTGCTTTACGTTTCGCTTCATTTTACCACATTCTTTTTCATAATTTTTGAAATTCTGTTTTAAATGTTTTTTCTGTCTTTATTCTTCTGAAATAAAATTTTTGATAAACGAACGTCTGTGGATCGGACTTGCTCCGACACGTTTCAACGCTTCAATATGACTTTGCGACCCGTACCCTTTATTTTGTGCAAATCCATACTCCGGAAGGATCTTATCATACTGCATCATCAGTCTGTCTCTTGTCACTTTCGCGATAACGCTTGCCGCCGCAATGGAAACACTTTTTGCATCTCCTTTCACGATCGGCACTTGACGATAGGGCATCTCCGGAATCGTAACCGCATCGTTTAAAAGAAGATCCGGTACAACCGAAAGCTGCTCTACCGCTTTACGCATCGCCTCATATGTAGCCTGCAGAATATTGATCTCGTCTATCCTTGCGGGACTTGCCATTCCGACGCCGACAGCAACTGCTTTCTCCATAATTTCATCGTAGAGCGCTTCTCTTCTCGATGCCGAAAGCTTCTTAGAATCGTTCAGATATAAGATTTCACAATCTTTCGGCAAAATAACCGCGCCTGCCACAACCGGCCCTGCCAGCGGTCCTCTTCCCGCTTCATCGATTCCGCATATCATTTCTGCATCTTTGTATTTCTCTCATAACTTTTCATGAGAGAAAGGCGCTCCCGCTCTAAGCGAAGCGCCTCTTCGTTTTTTTCGGTAGGAAGCGATCAGTTTCTGAACGCCGCTGCGGGCATCAGCATCATACATACTGTACAGCGCTTCTCGTTCCTTCTCATCCGCTTTTCCGAATTCTTCTTTGATCTGTGCAATACTTTTACTCATGTTTTATCACCCCGAACTGATCAAGCGGCCAGATCCGTATCCACGCGCGCCCCATCAATTCATCTCTATGGATCGCGCCCACATCGGACACCCTGCTGTCCTGACTGTTATTTCGATTATCTCCCATCACAAAATACTCGTCTTCTCCGAGAGTAACCGGTTCTGCCGCCATTCCCGCTTCTTCTATTATTTCATTTCCGTAATGCTCATCAAGCTGTTTTCCCGTTTATATAAATATATCCGTCTACAATCTGAACCGTTTCCCCCGGAAGTCCGATGATCCGTTTAATATAGTAAGTATTTTTTTGCATATCGGTACGGAAATACAACGATCTCGTAACGCTGCGGCTCCCGGAACCGGTACGAAATCTTATCTACGATAAGGTGATCTCCGTCCGACAAAGTTGTCTCCATAGATGAACCGCTTACCTGCGTTCTCTGTCCGACAAATGTAACGATCAGATAAGATACCGCCACGATCAGCAGAATCGATACGATCCATCCTACAAGTTCTTTATTACATCTTTCATTCAAGTCAACCTCTGCTATATGCATCATCCTTTTGCAGTCATTCATTTTGCTGCTTCTTGCTCATTTTTCTTCACATCTTTTCCGCCCGTCAGTCCTTTTTTCTATTCTGACGTTCACGATCTTCTCTTCCCGCCTTTGTGAATTTCATTTTTATAATTACTGTGGACGTTCCAATGAGATTCTCCCCAGCTTTCCGCTGCGAAAATCATCAAGAAGGATCGCTGCGGCTTTTCCGTGTCAAGTTCGCTTCCGCGCACGATGCAATGTCTGCTTTTTGCAATCTCCGTAAGACATTCATATACATCTTCCAAATGTTCGATACTGTATTTTTCTTCCAGCACTCCCGCATATTCTGCATTTAAAAACTTGATCAGTTCTGTGGAAAGTTCTTCTGTCTGAAGAATCTCATCTTTGATTGAACCGATAAACGCCAGTTTTTTTCCGACTTCCTGATCTTCAAAACTTCGGCCAGAGAATTCCCGGGGTGTCAAGTAATTCTACATTTTTATTAAGCCGGATCCACTGTTTCCCTTTTGTAACGCCCGGCTTATTCCCAGTCTTCGCACATGCCTTCCCCGCGAGGGAATTGATAAACGTAGACTTCCCGACATTCGGAATGCCGACAACCATCGCGCGGACAGGGCGATTTAAAATTCCTCTTTTACGGTCGCGCTCTGTTTTTT